>Ga0307479_10001945_pt1 | contig 18877 bp, 14 predicted proteins | sample atmos_gasesECM4C_FD_203743 | JGI IMG/M metagenome (GOLD analysis project Ga0307479, IMG submission 203743) | Hardwood forest soil microbial communities from Morgan-Monroe State Forest, Indiana, United States - atmos_gasesECM4C_515 | ecosystem: Environmental > Terrestrial > Soil > Temperate... | reverse complement strand
AGCAGCCCGGGATGTGCAAGCGGCGATTGTGGGCTCCCACGCGGACCTGCCGTCGGCCCTCACGCGCAACCCCACGTACCGGAAGCTCAACAGCTCGCTGTTTCCGGTGCTCTCGATAGCGATGACGTCGGACGTGCTGACGCAGGGACAGATCTACGACGCCGCCGATGCCGTGATCTCGCAGCGCCTGTCGCAGATACAGGGCGTAGGCGGAGTCAACGTCGGCGGCTCTGCGCTGCCGGCCGTGCGAGTTGAAATCAATCCGCTTGCGATATCGAAATATGGCATCGGCCTGCAGGACATCCGCGCCGCCATCTCCAACTCCAATGCCAACGCACCCAAAGGCGCGATCGAAACCGATGACCACCTGCACTACCAGATCTACACGAATGACAACGCAAGAGACGCTGAGCCTTATCGCGCCCTCGTCATAGCCAATCGCAATGGCACGACGGTTCGCCTGGGCGATGTGGCAATCGTCACTGACATGCAGGACGGCGCCACGGAAAACATCCGGACCTACGGCCTGTACAACGGTAAGCCTGCCATCTCGGTGCAGGTATTCCAGCAGCCGGGCGCCAACATCATCGACGTGGTCGATGCCGTCAAGGCCGAGCTGCCCCTGCTGAAGGCTTCGATCGATCCGAAGATCGACCTGGTCGTCACGCTGGACCGCTCGCTCACCATCCGCGCCTCCTTGCGGCAGGTCGAGGAAACCCTGTTGGTGGCGATTGCGATGGTCATCCTCGTCGTCTACATGTTCCTGCAAAGTTACCGCGCCGCCCTGATTCCAGCGGTCGTGGTGCCCATCTCGCTGATCGGCACCTTCGGGGCGATGTACCTGCTCGGCTACTCGCTGGACAACTTCTCTCTCATGGCCTTGACCATTGCCACCGGTTTCGTCGTGGACGATGCCATTGTCGTAATGGAAAACACCACGCGGCACATCGAAGAGGGCATGAGCCGCATGCAGGCCGCTCTCACAGGTGCGAGCGAGGTGGGCTTCACCGTCATCTCCATGAGCCTGTCGCTCATCGCGGTCTTCATCCCCTTCCAGCTCGCAGGCGGAATCGTCGGCAAGCTGTTCCGCGAATTCACGGTGACCCTGTCGGTGGCCATCCTGATCTCACTGGTCATTTCGCTGACCACGACGCCGATGATGTGCTCGCGCCTGCTGGGCCGCGATTCCGGGCGCAAGCCGACACGCTTCGCCGCGGCCTTCGAGCGGAATTTCCAGCGCCTGCGCGCAGGCTACGAGCGGACCCTCGGATGGTCGCTCGATCACCGCCGCTTGATGATGTTGTTCCTCCTCGCCACTGTGTGCCTGAACGTGTACCTGTACATCGTGATTCCGAAGGGATTCTTCCCGCAACAGGATACGGGGATGATTTTCGGAGGCATCCGCGGAGACGCGTCTGCTTCGTTCCAACTGATGAAGTCCAAGCTGCAGCTGGTAGCGGGCATCCTGCAGCAGGATCCGGCGGTGCAGTATGTGACGGGTTCCGTGGGCGGCGGCGGATTCGGGCCCGGGGGCGGAGCAAGCGCCAACGTGCAATTGACTCTCAAGCCGCGCGCCGAGCGGGATGTTTCCGCAGACGACGTCATCGCACGCCTGCGGCCCAAGTTGAGTGCCGTCACCGGCGTCGCCACCTTTCTGCAGGCAGCGCAGGACATCGGCGGAGGTGGCGGGCGCTCGGCCAACTCCCAATACCAGTACACGCTGCTCGGCGACGATCTGAGCGAGCTGCGCGACTGGTCGCGCAAGCTGCAGGTAGCGCTTCAGAACGTACCCGAAGTCACCGATGTGGATACTGACCTGCAGCCTGGCGGACTCGAAGCCGATCTGATCGTCGATCGTGACGCGGCCTCCCGTCTCGGCCTCACGGCAAGCCAGATCGACAACGCACTCGGAAATGCGTTTGCGCAGTCGCAGGTCTCGACCATCTACAACCCCTTCAGTCCACAGCAATACCACGTGATCATGGAAGTTGCGCCGGAGTTCTGGCAGAACCCGGACGTGCTGAAGGCACTCTATGTCAGCACTTCCGGTGGCGCCGTAACCGGTACACAAGCGACCCAGGCCGTCGCAGGCACGACCTCGATCAAATCAACCAAGAGCACTACCAAGTCCACCAACAGCGCGAATGCGGCGGCTGTCGCGGAGGATACCGCGCGCAACCTGGCAGCCAACTCATTGGCGAATGCCGGCCGCGGCAACACCTCCACGGGTTCCGCAGTGAGCCTGCGCAGCGAGACCATGGTGCCGTTCTCCGCCTTTTGTCGCATTGCCAGCGGTACGACACCTACCACTGTGAACCACACCGGAACACAAGTCTCAACATCGTTTTCCTACAACGTACCCCCGGGGGTCACGCTCCAGGCTGCCATGGCGGCCATCGATAAAACCATGAACGATATTCATGTGCCCACCAGTATCCGCGGCGGCAACTACGGTACGGCGCGTCTGTTCCAACAGAACGCCAGCGCCCAGCCCCTGATGTTGCTGGCGGCGCTGATGGCGATCTACGTAGTGTTGGGAATGCTGTACGAGAGCTACAGCCAGCCGGTCACCATCCTGTCCACACTGCCCTCGGCCGGGGTGGGCGCGCTGCTCGCACTGCTGGCCACCGACATGGAGTTCAGCCTGATTGCCTTCCTGGGCATCCTGCTGTTGATTGGCATAGTGAAGAAGAATGCCATCATGATGGTGGACTTTGCGCTGGAGGCCGAACGCACGCTGGGACTGACGCCGCGCGATGCGATCGCACGCGCCTGCTCCTTGCGATTTCGGCCGATCATGATGACGACATTCGCGGCCATCGCCGGGGCGCTGCCGCTGGCGATTGCCTATGGCGACGGCACCGAGATGCGCCGCCCGCTCGGCGTATCCATCGTTGGCGGGCTCCTCGTCAGCCAGTTGTTGACTTTGTACACGACACCGGTCGTCTACCTGTACATCCATCGCTGGGGACGCAAGAACAGGTACAAGCAAACCCAGCTGCTGCAAGCGAGCACATGATGCATATGGTTCGAGGAGCACTCGTCGCGGCGAGCTTTGCGTTGCTGACCGCTTGCGCCGTAGGTCCGAATTACAAGCGCCCCCCCTTCGATACGACTGCCGCCTACAAGGAGCAGGACGGTTGGAAACCCAGCGAGCCCAATGATGCGCTCGACCGCGGGCCGTGGTGGGAAATCTTCCACGATGAAGTGCTGAGCGGGCTGGAAGGCCAGCTCAACATTTCGAATGAAAACGTGAAGCTGGCGGCCGCGCAGGTGGAAGAGGCTCGCGCGCTCGTCCGGCAGGCACAGGCGGGTTTCTGGCCGTCGGTTTCCGCCAACGCCAGCCGCATACGCACCGTCACCGCCGACACCCACCCCGAAACCGTGACCAGCGCCGGTATTTCGGGCAATTGGGACATCGACCTGTGGGGCCAGATCCGCCGCTCCACCGAAAGCGACCGGGCATCCATGCAGGCAAGCGAGGCGGCGCTGGCCAGTGCGCGCCTGGCCGCGCAGGCCGAGCTCGCCACGGATTATTTTGAGTTGCGTGCCCAGGACCAGCTGCAGATCATACTCGATGACATCGTGGCAGCCGAGCAGCAGTCGCTGAAGATCACCGAGAACAGGTACCGCGTCGGGGTTGCCGCCAAGGCCGACGTCGTCAACGCACAAACACAACTGCTGTCCAGCCAGGCACAGCAGGTCAACGCGCCGCTGCAGCGCGCCATCTTCGAGCACGCCATCGCCGTGTTGGTGGGACAACAACCGGCGCAATTCTCGATCTCCCCAGCCCCGATGCGGACGGATGTCCCCACCGTACCGCCGGGACTGCCTTCCGTACTCCTCGAGAGGCGGCCGGATGTGGCCCAGGCCGAGCGCCAGATGGCCGCGGCCAACGCCCAGATCGGAGTGGCGATCGCGGCCTTCTTTCCGAGCCTGACCCTCACGGGTTCCGACGACTACAAGGGGGATACCATCAGCCATCTGATCCGGACCGCGAACCGCGTGTGGGCCATCGGTCCATCAGTTGCGTTGTCCGTGTTTGATGCCGGCCTGCGGCGCGCGCAGGTTGCCCAGGCGCGCGCTGTTTACGAGCAGCGCGTCGATACCTATCGGCAAACCGTGCTTACCAGCCTTCAGCAGGTGGAAGATGACATTGTCACGTTGCGGGTACTGGAACAGCGGGGGATCATCGAGGAATCCGCGGTAAAGGCGGCCAGGGAGGCGGAGACGCTGACGTTGAATCAGTACAAGGCCGGCGCGGTGCCCTACAGCAGTGTCATAACAGCACAAACGACCAGGCTCAACAGCGAGGAGAACGCCCTCACCGTGTTGTCGAGCCGCTTGCAGGGCAGCGTGGCCATGGTTCAGGCGTTGGGCGGCGGCTGGAAGGGGTTACCCCGGCACTAACCTCAGCCGTGTGATCTCCGACGGCGCGCCAAACCGGTTGGGAGGTCCCCAGTAGCCCGTGCCCCGGCTCACATACACCCACAGCTTGTTGAGGCGATGCAGCCCGGCAGTGAACGGCTGCTGGAAACGCACGAACAGGTTCCAGGGCCAGAATTGCCCACCGTGCGTGTGACCGGACAATTGCAGATCGTAGCCGGCCGTGGCGGCCGCCGCGGCTGAGCGGGGTTGATGCGCCAGCAGGATCTTTGCGCCGGCATTCCTCGGCGCACCCTCGAGCGCGCCTGCAGGATCGCTGCGTTGTGCCGGGTTGAAATGATGAGCGCTGTAGTCGGTGACGCCGGCGACAACCAGGGGCGCGCCATCGTGGGTCACGACCGCATGCTCGTTGAGCAGGACCTTCAGTCCCAGGCGCTTGAACTCAGCCGTCCAGGCGCTCTCGCCCGAGTAATATTCGTGATTGCCGGTTACGAAGAACGCGCCATGGCGTGCACTCAGCCTGGCCAGCGGAGCCGTATGAGCTGCGAGCTCCCGAACCGGCCCGTCGACCACATCACCGGTCACGGCGATCAGGTCCGGATGCAACCCATTCACCGCATCCACGATGGCATCGACATACTCTTTCCGGATCGCGGCGCCGACATGTACATCGCTGATCTGCGCAATGGAGAACCCGTGCAGCGCAAGAGGCAGGTCCTGTATCGGGACATCGACATTGACGATGCGCGCACGGCGCCGGGCGCTTGCGAATCCCGCGGCGGTCGCGAATACCGAGAGGGCCGCCACCGCGTTGGCCGATGCCGTTTTCAGGATGTATACATGCGCCGCCGACAACGCGACAATGCCTACGAGCAGCAGCAGATCGCGTAGCAAAGTAAGAACCAGCAGCGAGGAAAAGAAGCCGGCCATGAACAGCCCTGGAGCGGCCAACCGGTCTGCCTGCGGCCTCGGCCGGACGGTGCGCGCCACCAGCGCCAGCAGCATCAGTGAATAGGATGCGAGGAGCAGTCCCGCGCCCACCGCCCGCGCGGTGGCCCCCAGGTCCGGCAGCACGCGCCATCCGATGTAGGCGTGCAACAGCCCGAGAAGTCCTATGAACAGCAGAAAGCGGCGGCTTGAGCGCATGCGAGCCTTGTAGATGGGAGCGCCTGCGGAAGGTTCAAGTGCAAAGGGTCCCGATAATGCGCCATTAGCATTCACTGGCCCCGACCCGGACGGTCTTCCGCTCCCCCGCCGCTATTGGGCTATCGCGACAATCGTCCTTGCGATCAGCATGTCCGTGCTCGACAGCAGCATTGCGAATGTAGCGCTTCCCTCCATCGCCCGCGACTTTCACGCCAGCAATGCGGCCTCCATCTGGGTGATCAATGCCTATCAGATCGCCATTCTTGCGACCCTCCTGCCGCTCGCCTCCCTGGGGGAGATCGTCGGCTACCGGCGAATCTCACAGGCCGGGTTGCTGGTCTTCACGCTGGCCTCCCTCGCGTGCGCCTTCGCGCCGTCCTTGCCGACCCTGAGTGCCGCGCGCGTTGTCCAGGGGCTGGGCGCGGCCGGCATCATGAGTGTCAACGCCGCGTTGGTCCGCTTCACATACCCACAGAGGCTGTTGGGACGAGCAATCGGTATCAACGCGTTTGCAGTCGCCGTCTCGGCCGCGATCGGTCCTACAATCGCCGCGGCGGTATTGGCAATAGCACACTGGCGCTGGTTATTTGGAATCAACGGACCTATCGGCCTGGTCACCTTCATCATCGCCCTGCGGGCGTTGCCCGCGACCCCGACATCGCCACGCCGCCGCAACTATGTTGGCGTGTTGCTGAATGTGGCCACCTTTGCATTTCTGATCGGCGGTGTTCAGACCCTGGCACACGAGTCCAAACAGGCGCTTGCCGCGCTGCAACTGGCAGCCGCCGGTGTGTTCGGATTCGCCCTGGTGCGCCACGAGATCAACCGCCCTGCTCCCATCATCCCCTTCGATCTGTTGAAGATCAGGATGTTCTCGCTGTCGGTCGCCACCTCCATCGCCTCGTTCGTGGCCCAGATGGCCGGGCTCGTGGCCCTGCCCTTCGAGATCCAGCAGCGCATCGGGCGCAGCGCCGTGGAGACGGGGCTCCTGATGACACCCTGGCCAGTGGCGGTGGCAATTGCGGCACCCATCGCGGGCCGGCTCGCGGACCGCTATCCGGCCGGCATACTGGGCGGGCTCGGGCTGCTGTTGTTGGCGGCCGGCCTTGCCGCGCTGGCCCTGTTCCCCGTCGGGGGCTCGGCGGCTGACTTCATCTGGCGCATGGCGCTGTGCGGGCTGGGATTTGGATTTTTCCAGTCACCCAACAACCGTACGCTGTTGTTGTCCGCGCCACGATCGCGCAGCGGCGCGGCGGGAGGCATGCTCGCAACCGCGCGATTGTTGGGGCAGTCGCTCGGCGCGGCCGCGGTTGCCATCCTGTTCCGGGTGTATCCGGATACGGGCTCGAATGTTGTCCTGTGGGTCGCCGCCGCCGTCGCCGTCGGGGCGGCGCTGATCAGCGTGGCGCGCCTGCCGTCAGCTTGAAATCGACCCCTGCTCGCTTGTCTTCAAGCCGCGATAGTCCAGCAGCGGCCCGATGTCGGGGGGCCCGCCATAGAAATCCCGGAACATCGACTGCGGATCGGCACTCCGGCCGCGCGACAGCACCGTCTCGCGCAAGCGATCCCCATTTGCGCGCGTCAGCCCGCCGTGAGCGTGCATCCACTGGCCGGTATCGCGCGCCAACACTTCGCTCCACAGGTACGCGTAGTAGCCCGCTGAATAGCCGCCGGCAAAAATGTGCGAGAAGTACGTCGAGTGGTACCTCGGCGCTATGGCCGGATGGTCGATTCCGTTCTCGCGCAGCGCTGCGGCTTCGAATTGCGCCACCGTGGCGGCCGTTGGAGCCTGCGCCGCCGTGATCCGGTGCCATGACTGATCCAACAGTGCAGCAGCCAGGTACTCCGTCGTCGCGTATCCCTGGTCAAACTTCTGCGCAGCAAGAACCTTCGCCAGCAGGGGCTGTGGCAGCGCGTCCCCCGTTTGATAGTGGCGCGCGTAATGCGCCAGCACGCCGGGCTCGCGTGCCCACATTTCGTTGTACTGCGACGGATACTCCACGAAGTCCCGCGGCAAAGCGGTCCCCGACAGAAGCGGGTACTGCACGTTCGAGAGCATTCCGTGGATGGCATGCCCGAACTCATGGAACAACGTAATGACCTCTTCGAAGGTGAGCAGCGCCGGTTGCCCGGGGAGGGGCTTGGGAATGTTGGTGTTGTTGGCCACGACCGGTTTCAGGCCGAAGAGCCTGGACTGGCGCACGAAGCTGTTCATCCAGGCGCCGCCCTGCTTGTTGTCGCGGGCGAAGTAGTCGCCCAGGAACAGCGCAAGCGCCGCGCCATCGGCATCGAACACCTCGAACACCCGCACGTCCGGGTGGTACACCGGCAGGTCCGTGCGCTCCTTGAATTGCAACCCGTAGAGCTGCTGTGCCGCGTAGAACACGCCGTCACGCAGCACATGCTCCAACTCGAAGTAGGGTTTCACCTGTGCCTGGTCGAAATCGAACCGCGCGCGGCGCAGCTTTTCCGCATAAAAGGCCCAGTCCCACGGCGCCAACGCAAACGGTGCCGCATGATTGGCAGCCGCCTCGGCATCGATCAGCTGCTGCATATCGGCCGCATCCTGCCGGGCGCGCGTGAGCGCCACGGGGGCAAGCTCACTCAGGATCCGGTGGACGGCCTCGGGATTCGCAGCCGATTCGTCCTCGAGCTGGTATGCGGCATGATTCGCGTAGCCAAGCAGCCCGGCACGCTCGGCACGCAGCCGTACGATCTGCGAGATCACTGCCGTGTTGTCAGCGCCATCCGCCTCTGAGCGCACCCCTCGCGCCGTGGAGGCCTTGTAGATCCGCTCACGCAATGCTCGATTTTTCAGCTGTGCCAATGGCGGCTGGTTGGTCGTGTTTTGCAACGCGACGAGCCACTTGCCCGACAGGCCCCGCGCCTGCGCGGCGCTCGCCGCAGCACCTATCTGCTCGGCCGACAATCCCTCGAGCTCCGCGGCGCTGTCCACGATGACGGCACCGTTCTTCGTCGCTTTCAGTACGTTCTGCTTGAACTGAGTGGTGAGCGACGAGAGCTGTCCGTTGATGTCGCGCAGCCGAGCCTTGTCGGTATCCGACAAACGCGCACCCGCGCGCACGAACTCGATGTAATAGCGCTCGAGCAGCTGCAACGACTCGCCATCCAGTTGCAGGCCGGCCCGCCGCCGGTAAACGCTGTCCACGCGCGCAAACAAAGCGGGGTCGAGGAAGATGGCATCCTCATGAGCCTGCAGCTTGGGCGCGATCTCAGAGTCGATCTCCTGCATCTGCGGGTCCGTATTGGAGGCGTTCAGATTGAAGAACACGGCTGAAACGCGGTTCAGCATCTGCCCGGCGCGCTCCAGCGCGACGAGGGTGTTCTGGAAATCCGGCTCGGCTGGATTCTCAACGATTTTGTGCACTTCCGCGCGCTGCTCGCGCATGCCCTGCTCGAAGGCCGGGCGGTAGTCCGCATTCTGGACGCGATCGAACGGCGGCAGCCGATACGGCAGCGTGCTGGGGTGCGTGAAGGGGTTTTCGGCCATGAGTGCAGTCCTGCTATCCTTCCGTACTCAATCTTACCCGCCCGCGGCGCTGACTGCCGACACTACCTGCCACACCTATTTTGGAATAGCCACCTTGACCATCAAGAAAGACTCCGTCGTCACGTTCAACTACACCCTGAAGGATGACGCCGGCGAAGTCATCGACAGCTCCTCCGGCGGCGAGCCCCTTGCCTATCTGCAGGGCCATGGCAATCTCGTGCCGGGCCTCGAGCGCGAGCTGGAAGGCAAGGGCGCCGGCGACAAGCTGACTGTCAAAGTCTCGCCTGCGGAAGGGTATGGCGAGCACAGCAAGGAGCTCATCCAGAAGGTGCCGCGCCGCTCCCTGAAGGGGATTGCAAAGATTACCGTCGGAATGCGGCTGCACGCCCAGACCGATGAAGGCGCGCGCGCGGTGACCGTCACAGCCGTCACCGGCGACATGGTGACTATCGACGGCAACCATCCGCTGGCGGGGAAAAACCTGAACTTCGACATCGAGATCGTCGATGTCCGCGATGCGACCGAGGAGGAGCTGGCGCACGGGCATGTGCATGGCCCGGGCGGACATCACTGAGATGCGGCAACTCCTGGTGTTGACGCTGGTCTTGCTGGGCTTTGGCTGCGCGGATTCCAGCCGCGCCGACACGGTGGTCGTCACCGCCGACCGGATGATCGATGTCGTTGCGGGCAAGGTGATCGAACATCCGCGGATCACGGTGACGGATGGCCGCATCACTGCGGTCGGCTCGGTTGTTGACTCGCAGGCGGCTGTTCCCGACGGCGCGCGGCGCATCGATCTGCCCGGGATGACCCTGCTGCCGGGACTGATCGATATGCACACGCATATCACGAGCGATCCGCGCTACAGCGGCTACCGCCGCCTGCAGTTCACCGACAACTTCTGGACGGTGGTCGGCGTTGCCAACGCCAGGAAGACCCTCGAAGCCGGGTTCACCACCATCCGCAATGTCGGCTCTGCAAATTTTGACGACGTTGCCATCAAACAAGGCATCGAGGGCGGCTATATACCCGGACCGCGTATCGTTCCGGCCACCTACGCGATCGGCGCCACGGGTGGCCACTGCGATGCAACCGAATTCCCGCCCTCCGTCACGGTGCCCACCCCTGCCGTTGCCAACGGTCCCGAGGAGATCCGCGCCACCGTACGCAAGCTGCGCAAGTACGGGGCCGAAGTCATCAAATTCTGTGCAACCGGCGGAGTGCTCTCCAAAACGGACACCGCCGGCGCCCAACAGTACAGCCTCGCCGAGATGCAGGCGCTGGTAAGCGAAGCTCACATGTTGGGATTGAGAGTCGCGGTTCACGCACATGGAGCCACGGGCATCAAGGATGCGATCCGCGCAGGCGCCGATACCATCGAACACTGCAGTTTCGCGGATGCCGAAGCTTTCGCGCTCGCGAAGGAACACGGCACGTACTTCTCGATGGACATCTACAACGATGACTACATTCTCGCCGAGGGTGAGAAGAACGGCACGTTCAAGGAGTCCCTGGACAAGGAGCGGCAGGTCGGCCTCAGGCAGCGCCAGACATTCCAGGCCGCGGTAAAAGCCGGCGTGAAGATGATCTTTGGGACCGATGCCGGCGTCTATCCCAACGGTGACAACGCCCGCCAGTTCGCCACGATGGTGAAGTGGGGCATGACCCCGATGCAGGCGATACAGGCCGCGACCGTCACCGCCGCCGAGGCCCTCGGCCGTGCGGCGGATCTCGGGGCCATTTCCGTGGGCCGCTTCGGTGACATTGTTGGTGTGGCCGGCGATCCGCTGGCCGATGTGACACGACTGCAGTCGGTGGCCTTCGTGATGAAGGCCGGCGATGTTGTAAAGGCCGAAGCGCACTGAGGTGGATGCAATGGAACCCAACTTCGTCACAGCTGCAGCCCTCGAGCCCGTGTTGCGCGAGCTGCAGGGCCGCGAGCCGCTCTTTCATCATCCTGAGCTGGGAACGACGCGGCGTGACTTCGAGGCGATGACTGCCGAGGACTTCTGGGAGGTCGGCGCGTCCGGCCGCCGGTACAGCAGAGACTACGTGTTGAGCGTGCTCGCGGACCGGCAAGCCGGGTCAGGCCCGATCGACGTGTGGTCCACGACGGACTTCCACTGCCGGCAGCTGGCGGAAAACGTGTACCTCCTGACCTATACGCTGTTTCAAGGCGAGCGGACCACCCGGCGCTCGACGGTTTGGGAGCGGACTGCGGACGGCTGGCGGGCCGTATTTCACCAGGGAACCGTGGTGGAGGACTGACGGGCCCGCCTAGGGGCGGCCGGCTAGGCGCGCCCGGAACCTGTCTGGCTACGGCGGCGCGGAATCCGGCGCGCGCTCCGCTACCCAGCTGCGCCACACCGCCACCAGCGTGGCCATCAACGCCGGACCGAGAAAAATGCCGACCAGCCCGAACGATTCGACGCCGGCAAGAATTCCGAGCAGCACCCACAGGAACGGCAGCTTCGCGCCTTCCCCGATGATCACGGGGCGGACGAAGTGATCGGCCACGAACAACACGACACTACCTGATACCAGCACCCCGATCGCCGCGCCCAGGGCGTTCTGGCCGGCCAGCAGCAGCGCCACCGCGCCGAACACCACCGGAGCGGCAAATGGAATCATCGCGAAGACCCCGGTCACGGCGCCAAACAGGATTGGATGCGGCGCCCCGGCAATCGCATATACGCCGGCCATGATGGCGCCTTCAGCGACCGCGACGAGCACGATGCCGTCCACCGTCGCCCGAATGGCCTCGGCGGCACGAGTCATCAGATTTTCCACTGTTGGTCCGAACAGCCGCCGGCCAACACGCGGAATGTCCCTCTCCAGCGAGTCACGGTTGAGATAGACGAAATACAACGTGAGCAGCGTGAAGACCAGTGTGCTCAAGCGCCTCAGCAGCTGCACCCCCAACAGGCGGGTCCATTGAACCATGGCCGGCCGGGTCTGAACGGTGGCCGTAGCCACGCCCACGTGATCGCCGGCGTGCTCGGCCGATCCGTGGGCCGCGACGGCCGACACCGTGTCGAGCCAGATGCCGTTCAGCCAGTCACCCACCCACGGCAGCTGGTGCAGCCACTGTGGCAGCTCCGGCGGGCCCTTGGAGGAGTCAAGGAGTGTCCTGGCCAGCAGAATGGCCTCTCGCACGGCGATGATTCCGCCATACACGAGGGGCACGATCAGCACCAGCCCAACGATGGTCGTAAACGTCAACGCTGCCCAGACGTGGCGGTGCTTGCCCCGAAAGTAGGCGAGCCAGCGGTCGTACAACTTGGACGTGCCGATCGCGAGCACGCCCGCCCAGCACAGTGCCGGGAGGAAGTGCTGCAGCATCCAGCCGCCCAGCAGCATCAGGGCACAGATCAATGCATATCGCGCGATCTTCTGGGAGCCAGAGGCGTCGAAGGTGTACACGCTGAATCTTTCTAAGGGGATACAGCTGAGTATACAGGCGTTTATACTTGCCATGATGGTCTCGGAAACCGCCCCGGCAGCTCTTTGAACCGCGCGACACCGCCCTCGGCCGCCGAGCGAATTGCGTGCCCGGACTGCGGACTGGTACAGCTTCTGCCGCCGCCGGCACACGGCCAAAAGGCGGAATGCGCTCGTTGTGCCAAGGTGCTCGCGGGCTCCGCAACCGGGCGGATCGGTGCACCGCTGGCATTGGCGAGCGCGGCGCTGGTGCTCCTGATTCCCGCCACCATTGCGCCTTTGATGATGGTGTCCAGCTATGGCGCCTCCCGCGAGGCCTGGCTGCCATCGAGCGCCAGCGCGCTCTGGCGCGATGGTTTTCCTTCGCTTGGCGTGCTGGTTGCGGTGTTCAGCATCGCCCTGCCGTACATCTACCTGGGCCTGCTCATCTGGGTGTTGGGAAGCCTGCATTTCGGCGCACACGGCTCCGTCGGGCACGCCTTCCGGTGGACCAAGCACCTGCGCCCATGGGTAATGACCGAGGTCTACCTGGTTGGATGCTTCGTTTCGTACAGCCGCATCAAGGCGGTCTCCACCGTGACCGTCGAAGTGGGCGGCTGGTCGCTGGTTGCGGCGGCTCTGATCCTGTTGCTCGCCCTCACTCAGCTCGACGAGCGCACGGTCTGGGAAATGTTGCGCCCCGGGAAGCTCGCCCGGAGCGATTTGAAGGGCATCGCGCACGCGCACGGCAAATCGATGAGCTGTACCATCTGCGACCTGATCGTCGGCGAAGCCGCATCGGGCCAACATTGCCCGCGCTGCGGAGCAACACTTCACCTGCGCAAGGCAAGATCCGTTCAACGCACCCTGGCGCTCGTCCTGGCCGGCTACCTGCTGTACATCCCCGCCAATACGCTGTCCGTCCTCACCACGGTCAAGTTCGGCCGCGAGGAACATAACACCATCCTGAGCGGTGTCCTCGAGCTGATCCGCAACGACCTGTGGCCGCTGGCCATCATCGTATTCACCGCCAGCATCGTGCTGCCGCTCATCAAGCTTTTCGGACTCACGTGGATGCTGGCCGCCACACGCCTCGGGTCACAGCGCCTCCTGGTGACGCGGACACGGCTGTACCGGTCCATCGATGCCATCGGCCGCTGGTCCAACATCGACATCTTCTCCGTTTCGGTGCTGGTGGCCATCCTGCAGTTCGGTTCTCTCACCGCAGTGCACGCAGGCGGTGGCCTGGTCGCATTTGCAGCGGTTGTGATCATTACCATGGTCGCTACGCTGGTATTTGATCCGCGGCTGATGTGGGATGCGGGCGCCGTGCAAACGGGCGCCGCGCAAGCGGGCGCCGTGGTGGAGCAGAAATGACGGAGACTCCTGAAAACGGCGCGCGCCAGGACGAGCCGCCCGAAGAACCGCGTGCGCGCCTCAAGGCGCAGCCGTTCAGCCTGGTGTGGCTGGTGCCCATTGGAGCCGCAGCCCTCGTCGTGTGGCTGGCCTGGCGGTCGCTTTCCGACCGGGGTCCGGCCATCACCATCTCATTTAGGACCGTCGAGGGCCTGGAGGCAGGACAGACGAAGATCCAACATCGCAATGTTGATCTCGGCACGGTCGAATCACTGGAATTGACTGCAGACATGTCGCGCGTGATCGTCCATGCGCGCATGAAGCGCGCGGCGGCGGTGCATCTGACCGAGAGCGCGCGCTTTGCGATCATCGCTCCGCGCGTCGGCGTCGGCGGGATTTCGGGTCTCTCCACGCTTGTCTCCGGCTCCTACATCGAGATGTACCCGGGCCTGGGCAAAGACGGCGAGCCGAAGCGCGATTTCGTCGGCTTGGACGAGCCTCCCGTCCTGCCGCCCGACACGCATGGCCGCTCGTTCACATTGCGGACCAACGACCTCGGCTCGTTGACTCGCGGCTCGCCCATCTCGTACCGGGGAGTCAACATCGGTGAAGTCGAAGATTACAAGTTGCGGCCCGGCAACGAGGGCATCGAGGTGACCGCCTTCATCCGCTCTCCGCATGAAGACCTCGTGCATCCCGAGACGCGCTTCTGGAATGCCGGTGGAGTGGATCTGACCCTGGGATCGCAGGGACTGCGCATCAGGGCCAACTCCTGGGAGCAGCTTCTTTCGGGCGGTATCGCCTTTGAGACGCCCGACGAGGTGCTGTCGAATCCGCCAAGCGCTGCAGGCAGTGTATTTGGCTTGTATGACAACCGCCGCGCGGCGGAACGGGCGCCGCTCGGAGCGACCCTGGTGTATGTCGCCGATTTCGAGGGCGATCAGCGGGGGCTCGGTGTCGGTACACCTGTTGAGCTTCAAGGTATCGATGTAGGTGAGGTTACGCAGGCCCATCTGCGGTACGACGATCGCCATCACACCCTCGTGACCCGAACGACGTTCTACATCGATCCGGAACGTGTGCGGATCATGAACATGCCGCGGCCCGCGAGCTCTGACCAGTTGGAGGCTGCGCGGGAGTGGGTGGAGAAGCTCGTCGGCGACGGCTTGCGTGCGCAGGTGTCGTCGGCAAGTTTCCTGACCGGGTTGAAGCTCATCGGGCTCGAAATGGATCCGGGCGCGCCACGCGCGCACCTCGAGCACGAAGGGGACTTAGTGAAGATGCCGACGACCACCTCGGGCGATCTCACAGCCGTTCTGCAGAATCTGCAGAACGTGCTCAAGAACATCGATCGGGCCACTTCGGGCCCGCAGCTCGGCCATGCCCTGCAGTCGCTGGATGACACGCTCACGCGTCTGGACAAGGTCACACACGACATCGAGCCTGACATCAAATCCCTCATCAAGAGTCTGCGCGATACGGCCGATTCGGCCCAGAACACTCTGAACACGGTCCAGGGGCTGATGGGCAACACCGCACCCGCCGGTACCGACCTCCCCCGCCTGATGCGGGAGCTGACCGACGCGGCGCGTTCGGTGCGGGGGCTGGCCGACTATCTCGATCGGCATCCTGAAGCCTTGCTTCGGGGACGTAAGGGAGACGAGAAGTGAGGCGACTCAGGTGTGCTGTGACAGTGACGCTAGCTGCAACATCAGCCCTGGTGGCGGGATGTGGCTCGAGCCCACCGTTGCGCTACTACACTCTGACAGAAGTTCCTGCCACAGCCCGGCTCTCCGCTGCCGACGACACAGTGCCCGTCCGCCTCGACCGCGTCACCGTTCCAACAGAGCTCGACCGCTCGCAACTCGTCCGCCGCATCGATGCGACGCGCCTGCAGATCATGGATGGGGAGCGCTGGGCGGCGCCCCTGGAGGATACGATTCGCCGCGTTCTCTCCGACGATCTTGCGTCCCGGCTGCCTCCCAACATGGTCGCGAATCCCAATGAGCCCACGATCGGCGAAAAACGCCAGTCGCTCTCGGTGGACATCGAGGAGCTCTATGGGGACGCGGCATGCACGGTGACGTTGCGCGCGGCCTGGGTACTGAAGCAACCGGACTCACAAAGCTCACGGGGTACTGAGGAGGCCAGAATTCCAGCCAGTGGCGACTGCTCCGGTGTCGGCGCCCTGCCCGCCGCCATGAGCCAGGCACTCGGGCAACTCAGCGACCGGATCGCGGCGGCCGTTGCCCATCCGCAGGGATCAACCGGCCAGTAAGCCGCAGCTCATTGCTCGCCGCCGGCCGCCAGCCGGCTGAATACGCTCTGCATTACGTTGACACGCTCGACATACACGCGCACTTCGTGGTCGCCGCATCTTTGGCCCTCATTGAGCCTGAAATGGTGCCGCGCAAAGAGGTCGCCGGCGCCGGCTCCACATAGGTGGATCACCGCGGCCAGCTCCCTTTTCTGTCTGGGAGTTGCGGCTGACAGATTGTGCCGTTCCAGCGTACGCACGACGGCACGATCGAGATAGGCGGACGTGAGCTCGATGGCGTGACTGGGAATGACGCGCACATAGAGTCTGTTGAACCAGCACGAATTCCAATCCGAGCCCACCTCGACGACCACGTGGTCATGGATGCAATATCGCTGCGCTTCAACGAATGTGCCGTCCGTGATCTGGTACATGCCAACGGCACTGGAAGCCGGCCGATACACCGCAAACGGATGAAGCGTCCATGACCAACGCCAGTAGGTGCGCGCGATCGGATTGCCGGCGCCCTCAACCTGTGCCAGGGCGGCCAGCAGCTCCGGTGTCATGACACTGGTTGAATACTTCTCAAATGCTGGCTGGTACTCGCGCCACGTTTCCGTCGGCGTCTTGTACAACGTGCCGCTGACTGGAAAGAACAGCTCGGAGGGCTTGCGGATGACCTGGTAGATCCAGTTGATCGTCAGCGACACCGTCGCAGCGATAACCAGACAGACGAGGACCTGCGCGCTTCGCGGGGCGCGATCGAACGCACGCCACCAACGTCGCCGCAGGGCTGCGCTTGGCCAAAGCCGCCACTTCCGTCCACCAAACGATAGCCGGAAGCGGCGCTTAGGCCTGCGCGGGGTGTTGCTTCTTCGGCCGCCTATGGCTGCCTGCGCCCCAGGTAGTATCCAACACCCAGCAGTCCGAACCAGAACGGCGCGACATACAGCGCCACGCGGGTGTCGGCGTCCAGTGCAAACATGGCCGCGACGACCAGGAGGAATATGATGACGGCCCAATTGGCAAACGGCGACGCAGGCATCCTGAAGCTCACCGCGCGTGCCCGGCCCTGCTCCACGGCGTGGCGATATTTCGAATGAGAATACAGGATGATGATCCAGGTCCAGAGCGTGCCGATGAGCGAGATGCTGGTCACCCAGGTGAAAACCTGCTTGGGCACGAAGTAGTTGAGGATGGTCCCGATCAGCATCACTGCCACGGAGACATGCACGCCCGCGGCGGGTACGTGCCGCGGGCTCAACTTGCCGAAGGCCCCAGGAGCCTGCCTGTTGAGGGCGAGTGAATAGAGCATGCGGGCGGTGCTGAAGATTCCGCCATTGCAGGACGATGCGGCGGCGGTAATGACCACGACATTGATGATGTTGGCCGCCCCTGGAATCCCCATCTTGTCGAACATCAGCACGAATGGGCTCATGTTCGGATCGAGCTGGTCCCACGGAATCAGCGACATGATGATGACGAGTGCGCCGATGTAGAAGATGAGGATTCTGAAAATGATGCTGTTGGTTGCGCGTGGCAGGACGACTTCAGGGTTCTCAGCCTCACCGGCCGTCACGCCGATGAGCTCCACGCCCTGATAGGCAAACATGACGATCTGCAGCGTGAGCAACACCCCGAGCGGGCCGAAGGGCATGAAGCCCTGATGAGTCCAGAGGTTCGAGAAGCTCGCCGTGGACCCAAGGGCGCCGAACTTGAAGAAGATGACCGCAAGGCCCGCGAGGATCAGTCCCACGATGGTGATGACCTTCAACAGCGCAAACCAGAACTCCAACTCGCCGTAGATGCGCACCGCGAGAAGGTTCGTGCCATAGAGAATCGCCAGTGCGCACAGCCCGGGCACCCATTGCGGCACATCCGGCAACCAGAAATGCACGTAGATGCCGATCGCGGTCAACTCGGCCATGGCCGTGACGACCCACATGAACCAGTAGGACCAGCCGGTCACGAAGCCGGCGAAGGGCCCCACGAACTCCTCGGCGTAGCTGGCGAAGGAGCCGGCCACGGGGCGATAGGTGAGCAGCTCGCCGAGCGCCCGCATGATGAAGAAAATGGCGATGCCACCGATCGCATAGCTCAGCAACAAGCCGGGGCCCGCTTTGTGAATGGCGCCCGCCGAGCCCAGGAAGAGCCCGACGCCGATGGTGCCACCGAGGGCGATCAGCTGAATGTGGCGGCTCTTGAGGCTGCGTGTAAGGGCACCTTCATCCGCCACTGCTTGAGAATTCGTCATTCACTCACTCTCCGTTGCCAGCCCCTCGGTAACGCGAAGTCTAAGTCATGGAGCCGGGTCGGTCTGCAGCATTTGCGGGACCAAAGCCTCGCCTCGTTTGACTCGCCTCGTTTGAACAGTGGAATCAGTCGCGCGCGCGCTTCGTGCAAACACGGTAGGCTTCCGCGCCTCAAGGAGCATGAGTCAGGGAGAGGCGATGGCCCGCCGAGCAAAGCGTACGGACACTGATCTTCCCGGGACAACAACCGCGCGTATCACCAGGAGGTCATGTTCGTACAGATCATGGCCAACAAGCACACTCGCGGTATCGGCTGCGTGGCTCTTGCACTGGGCATGATGGCGGCCGCCGCCGAAACCCCTTCCGGCGATCCCGCCAATGGGAAACGCCTCTTCATGACGTACTTGAATTGCTGACGGGACCTAAGCCCCGATTCATGTGAGACCAAAGTCTCAAAGTTGACAATATTCACGCCTTGCGCATGCTGATGAGGCCAAGATCAATGCATGGGCAACCTGTACTGAATTAGCGGTGGTGACTGGCAAGTCT
>Ga0307479_10001944_pt1 | contig 18879 bp, 21 predicted proteins | sample atmos_gasesECM4C_FD_203743 | JGI IMG/M metagenome (GOLD analysis project Ga0307479, IMG submission 203743) | Hardwood forest soil microbial communities from Morgan-Monroe State Forest, Indiana, United States - atmos_gasesECM4C_515 | ecosystem: Environmental > Terrestrial > Soil > Temperate... | reverse complement strand
GGCCCTTTTCTCCGAGGCCTTTGAGCCAGTTCATCCACTTCTGCATGACTTGTTGCATTTCGGCGGGTGATCCGTCTCGAGATCCTCCACGATACAGAAATACAAATTCGCTCATACTCACTCTCCTTATCGTTCGATCCCACTTCGTACTGTAGACGTCTGAGGTCGGGAAATCCGACATTTTTCTTTCATACTGGCATCACCCTGAACGAGTCGAGGGCGGCGCCGGCAGTGGCGTTCACAACCGCCGCGGTCAACATGCGTGTGCGATCGGAAGCGATCAGGACTGCGCATTCGCTGTGTCTCGCACTGTGACCGGAACTTTCAGACAATTCGATTGCGCAATTTGCGTTATTGCCTGGTCCTTTGTGATGTTCAGTTGGCCGGCTAGAAACTCGATTGTGTCCTGAATGGACCTTCTGTCGGTGTTGGCCAGCGTCCTCAAGCAAACAACTTTGACTCCGAATGGACTGACCTCGAACGCGAGGTTTCGGCCAGATTCTCGATTGTGCCAAACGCTGCGCCAATCGACGTCGCTCCTGTAACGCGCGCCCGGGCAGGGCTATCAGTCGCAAGCATGATCACACCAGAGTGATGCTTGATCACATGGCGGGCGGCGGAGCGTGCGGTGATGAAGCGCGACCTTAGCATTGTCGAGAGCGGCCCATGAACTCATCGATTGGTAGGTCCACAGCGTTCTTTCCGTTTCCGTATTCTTTAGCGAGAGGGCCTGCGGCATCGAGGACGATGTCGATCTTGCCCTTCTGCTTTGCAATGCTGTCGAGGTACTCATTCACTGCGGTGTCGCTGAGAGTGTCAAAGACGGCCGCTTGCGCCGTGCCGTCGTTTGCGGCGATTTGCTTGGCAACTGCTTCCAGATTGGGCCTTATGCGCCCAGACAGAAAAACTTCTGCACCTTCCGCTGCGAATTCCTTGGCGACTTCGGCGCCGATCGAACCGCCGGCCCCAAACACGACGGCATACTTGTCCTTCAGAATCTGCGAGCCACTCATGACCTCCTCCGGCGATTTCGATTGCGATGCGCACGCTTTCGTCGGGCGTCATGGGTTTGCGCGCGAGGCGGCCGGCCAGGGTTTCCCCTTCGAAATACTCCATCACCAGAAAATCCACGCCATCCTGGCGGCCGACGTCATAAAGCACACCGATGTTTGGATGTTGCAGTCCAGAAATGGGGCCTTGGCCTCGCGCTCGAAACGGGCCCGCAAGTCCGGGTTCTGGCTGAGATGGGTCGGCAGGAGCTTGGTGGCGACTTCGCGGTCAAGGCGGGTATCCCGCGCCCGGTAGACTTCGCCCATCCCTCCCGCGCCAAGCGGAGACTGAATTTCATACGGGCCGAGTTTCGTGCCAGAGGTTAAGGCCATGGTGCGCGCCATTATGGCCCCGGAAATCAGGATATTGGGGGGAGGTTTGGCTGCAGGAGTTGAGCGAGGGTGGCCGAAGAAATACTCCCAGGTGTGGAGTCTGATCTCCATTACGGCCAGTGATGGACGACACTGCGCCACAACAGACCCTAGAGTCTGAGATCGAGCAGCCACCTCGGGGGAGGGGGCTAATTCGGTAGGCGTCCCGAGACTTCTACGGAAATCTGGGACGCTTTGCTTTTGCGGTTCGCGGGCCAACGCCGGTCCTGCAACAAGCATCAGGCAACGCACCCTCAGTGAAAGTCCATCCATCAGGCTTTTCTTCAGAAATCCTGTTAACACTCATTTTCCTGCCCGCGTCTATGGTTACGTCGCATACTTATGCGGATGGCGGCGGAAGCAGGAGATCGCCTTGAGTGGTTCGGCGCAGGCCCGGGTAGTCGGGCGGTGAAGGACGGGAGCGCGTCTGAAGAGCGCGACGACGCGCCGCTGGTGGAGTCGGCCAAGGCTGGCGACCGGGGGGCGTTCGGGCTCTTGTACGAACGGTACGCGCGCATGGTGCATGGAATTCTGGTGGCGCGAGTACCCCTGGGCGACGCCGATGACCTGATGCAAGACGTTTTCGTGATGGCGCTGCGGAGGCTGTCGTCACTGCGAGACCCAGCGCGCTTTGGCGGGTGGCTGGCGGCGATCGCGCGCAATCGCGCGCGCGACTATCACCGGCATTCGGTGAATGCGGTCGAGTGGACCGAAGAATTACCGGCGAGCGAACCGGAGTCCGGTTTGATGAGCAACCCGACAAGTGCCGGTGCCGCGGGTGCGGCAGCGACGATCCTGGCCGCAATCCGAAGCCTGCCTGACGCCTATAAAGAGACGCTGATTTTGCGACTCGTAGAGGGGATGACCGGGCCCGAGATCGCGGCGCGGACCGGCTTGACGCCGGGGTCGGTACGAGTGAACCTGCATCGCGGCATGCAACAACTGCGCGAGAGAATCGGGCGAACGCCCGCCAGAAATGAAGAACAACAGGAGAGGTCGTCGTCATGAGTGCGGGGAACAAGGCGCGCGAGGGTGGAATGGGAAACGATTATCTGTGGGATGGATCGGGCGAACCGGACCCGGAAATCCTGCGGCTGGAAACGCTGTTGCGCAAATATCGGCACAGCGGCGGAACGCCGAAGTTCCCCGTGGTTGCGCAGGGCCGGCGATGGGCGTTTGGGCTGCGGGTGGGGTGGACTCCGCGACTCGCCGCGGTGGCGGCTGCGCTCGTCGTTGTTGCTGCGGTGGGTGTCAGCGTGCGTGGGCGGAGGGCAATTCCCGCCGTCTTGACCGGGTGGAACGTGACGAGGGTTGCGGGCACTCCGCGGGTCGGTACGAGGGCCATGGGCCCGAGCCAAGAAAGCGGGCAACTGGCCGAGGGGCAGACACTGGAAACCGATGAAGGGTCACAAGCGCATCTCACGGCGCTTGAAACAGGTGAGATCGAAGTAGACTCCGGAACCCGCTTGCGGGTGGAGCGGACGGGAACTGACTTCCGCCGGCTGGTGCTCGAGCGGGGGACGATCCATGCATGGATTTGGGCAGCGCCCGGAAAGTTTGTCGTCGATACTCCATCGGCGCTGGCTGTGGATTTGGGATGCGCATACACATTGCACGTGGACGATTCCGGGGCGGGACTGCTGCGCACTTCGCGAGGTTGGGTCGGATTTCAGTCGAATGGGCACGAATCCTTCATTCCCGCGGGCGCCGCCTGCGCTACCCGGCCTCACATCGGACCAGGGACGCCTTATTTCGAGAATGCGCCAGAGGCTCTGCGCGCGGCCCTGGCGAGATATGATTTCGCGGACAGCACCGCAGAAGAACGGGCAAGTGATCTCAGCATCGTGCTGGCCGAGTCGCACAAGACCGATGCGCTGACGTTGTGGCATCTGCTGGCGCGAACCGACGAGTCGCAGCGGGCCCGGGTGTTTGATCGCCTAGGGGCGCTGGTTCCCCCGCCGGGGGGCGTGACGCGGGAAGGAATTCTGCGCCTTGATCGTGGCATGCTCGAGCGTTGGTGGAACGAACTCGGGTTCGACGACATCGCGGTGTGGCGGCACTGGGAGCGGGAGTGGTCGGGGAAGTAGGGCTCAGGTTTCAGGGTCTCGGGTCTCAGGTTTCAGGGTTTCAAGGTTTCAAAGTCAAGGCTTTGGCCTCTTAAGGCATGATTCCTCGGGCGACGATCTTCCTACGTCCGGCTTGCTCTGCGTGACCTCTGGCACCATCGCCTTCCTCGCCCCTCGCGGGCTAAGCCTCCTCTTACCTCATTACCTCAGGCTGGACGTCGTTCCAGACTAATCTGAGCGGTTAACAATTGGACCTCACGAAGCGTCTTGGTGCGCGTGGAGTGAAATTTTGCGAAACAAGGAGTTCGGAGATGAGACCTATGGTGATTCCACGTTTTCTGTTTGCTCTTGTTTGGGTTCTGTTTGGGCTCGCAACCAATGCGCTGGCAGGGCCTCCCCTGATCTGTCATGCGATTGAAATCGGGCAGGCGAAGTCTCTCCCTCCAATCGACTGGAACTCGAGCGGGACCGGCGGCTACGACCTGAAGAATCTGAGCCGGGATACACTGGCCAGCCTCGATTCGGATTCGTCAGTTTTGGTGCACATGGAAACCCTGCGCCGAGCGACCATCTACGCCCGCCACGACCCCTCCACAGCAAGAGAGTTGTTACTCAACCTTCGTGGGCGAGCGGACCGTTCTGACGCCGCCGGTCATCCAGATGCTCTGTCCTGGTTCGATGCGGGCTACCTCGCCGAGGCATACCAGCAATGGCCAGGAAAAAATGCACCCAATCCCGCAACCGGGCTCGACGGGTACGCCTGGATTCGACGCGCTCTTCTGTTGCGTGGCGAAGATCCGGAGATGGAATTTGCCGCGGCGCTGGTGACCCTCAACGGGCCGGAGAGAGCGCATCGGGAACACGTGCAGAAGGCGATCGCCGGGGCGAAGCAGGATTCACTGCTCTCGCAGAATCTGGCTTCGCGGTTCCGCCAGCAGACAGTCTCCGAGATGCTGACGCAGCCCACGTCGGGAGAGGTTGTACGATGAACCCGCAATTGAAAAAGGTGGCGTTGAGGATCTGGGTTGGAGGGTCCGGCTTACGACGCTTTGCCTGCGCGTTGCTGGCCTTCTGTTTGCTGGGTGGCGTTCTCGGACTGACAGGTGGGAGGTCTGTTTCTGCGCCAGAGCTGACGGTACACGAATGGGGCACGCTCACGGCCGTGGCTGGAAGCGATGGAGAAGCGGTTGACTGGACACCATGGCAGGGGTCGAGCGATCTGCCCGACTTTGTGGAGCACTTGCGCGATCCGGAGTTCAAGCAAGAGCTCCACGGTACGGTGCGGATGGAGACGCCTGTGCTGTATTTCCATTCGCCTCGCGACATGACGGTATCGGTGAAGGTGGCGTTTTCGCAAGGGCTGATTACGGAATGGTATCCGCGGGCGAGCCGCGTTTTCCCGGCTGGAAAGATACGGAACGCGGAGTTGAGCCAGCTTCCGGCGGATGGAAGCATTCAGTGGTCCGGAGTTCAGGTTACTCCCAACGAAGCAGGCGAGTTCCCGCGGGAACCGCCGGATGGCCACTACTACGCCGCTCGCGACACGGCTGCTTCTCCGCTGCACGTGCCGACCTCGAAGGGAGAACAGCAGGAGAAATTTCTCTTCTACCGCGGAGCCTCGGCGCTGCGGCTACCGATTTCGGCGAAGCTGGATTCCGCAGGAAAGTTGGAAGTCCGGAATCTGGGAGAGGAGGAGATTCCGACCGTCATTCTGTTCGAGCGCCGTGGGGAGAGCGTGAGGTATCGCATTGGCGGCGCGGTGGCAGACCAGGCATCGCTCGAGGCTCCGGCCCTAGATGGCACGGTGGACACGTTGTGCGGGGATTTGGAAGGAATCCTCGTAAGTCGGGGGCTGTATCCGGACGAGGCTCACGCCATGGTGGGAACGTGGCGGCATTCGTGGTTTGAGGAAGGCAGCCGGCTGATTTACATCGTGCCCAGCGGATTCCTCAATCATGTGCTGCCCCTGAACATCGACCCGCTGCCCGGGGAGACAGTTCGCGTGTTTGTGGGTCGGCTGGAGATTGTGACGCCAGCAACCATACAAGCAGTGAAGAACGCCATTGCATCGGACGACGACGCGGTTGTGGAAAAGTACGCACGATTCCTCGAACCGATTCTGCAGAGGATCCGAGAAAAAGATCCCGCGTGGGACGGGGAGAACCACTAGGACCAACAGGTTTCAACTTTCAGACGGGACCAGACCAGCGGGGCAAACCGCCCCTCGCGGTCTTGCCCCAATGGTCGGCCTTCCCTCGTTACCTAAACATGCGAAAAACGCGGGTCCGTTCCCTCATCGAAGCGCATTTTTTTCGGGGTTGAAGACTGCGCGGGAACGACAAACCGGAGCGGCCGCACCGCCATTTGAATGAGTTAATCCTGAGGAGTCGTGGCTGCAACCACGTCCCGCACCAGATTCTGCTTGATCGGTTCAGTGCCGTTGCGGGGTATGAGGACGCGCACGCGGCGGGCCGCAATATTCACAGGTTCGAGACGCAGGAGTTCGCCACGGCGAACGTGCACCTGGAAACGAAACCAATCGGTGCGGAACAAGCGGCCCGAGGCATAGAAGGTAACCGAAGCTGCTACCGCGCCTTCGAAGTCATCGCCGGTGCTGGCGAAGAAGCGTTTGCCGAGTTCGTCCGTCCAGGTATTGCCACCCATAAGGGGCTCATTCAGCAAATAGCGCAACGAGGGTACGCCCATCGTCAGCTTGCGCAATTGCACTGTTTGCAGGAGGACGGAGATCCTGCCCAGATTCGTCACCACGATTCTTGCGTTGCGGCCCGTGACCTGCTCGAGTTTGATGTGCAGTTCGGGAGACCACTGGCGGTCGAACTCCTCACGGGCTAGGGCGAGGCTCTTGTCGCTGGACTCGACGTAACGCAGGGTCGCGCGCGCCAGCACCAGGCTGAGGATGGTGGTCACAACCGTCGCGATCAGGGGCACGTAGGCCACCATCAGAGTAAAGATGTTGCCGTGCTGGCTGAACCATTGCAGGCCCATCGACGAGTTGGCCCTCCTTTAGCGTCGCGGTCGAGGTGGGGGGATGGTCGAGTGTAGCGAGCCTGGTCGAGCAGGAACAGTGGCGTAAGGACTAGTCCCGGTGATGTTGGCCTTTGGTGATCTGGCGGGAGGAGAGGCAGTAGGCTGGACTGGCGATCGGACGGGAACTAAGGCCTAGCGACACAAGAACACGAGCCTACCCCCGCTTGCCTCAGACCACCTCGCCGCTGCGGCGCAGGTTCCAGAGCGTCAGCCCCGCGGCCAGGAGTCCCAGGAACACGAAGATGCCCAGGCAGCAGACCCACTCGGGAAAGAGTTGCTGTGCGGGCGCGAACCCCATGGTGAGAAAGAATACAGGGTTCAGATAGAGAGGAAGCTTCACCGTCCAGGGAAACTGTTCCCAGTTCTGGTCTTGACCGCGTAGAAACCTCAATCAGGAAAATGACGAAGGTAACCACGGTAAGCGTGATGATGGTGGCATAGGTGACCGCAGTCGCATGCACGCTGCGACGAAATACTGAGGACCAGTACAATCCGACCGCACTCAGGGAGCCGAGCGTGACAACAGTGGTGAGTGTGGCCATGAAAACTTCCCACGGCCCAATGCCGCCGAAAGCGAAGCTCACGCTCAGCACAGGCAGCCCGGTGACAATCAGGAGCAACACAAACAGAAGCGAGGCAGCGAATTTTCCCCACCAGATCTGAAACGGACTCAGCAGCGAAGTCAGAAGCCCCGCCATGGTCCGTTGTTCCTTCTCGATGGTAAGGGAGCCAGCACTGAAAATCGGCGCCAATAACAAGAGCACTGCCATCTGCGCGTACGCGCACGAAAGGAACATTGCGATGCCAATTTCCGAGCCCTGCACCTCGCGGCCCTGAAATTGCATCTGGCGGCCTTCGAGCACGACCAGGTGGTAGGCCAAGGCCGCCAAGGCGGCCAGCACCAGGAGATACAAGGACGGCAGAATCCATCCACGGCGTTCGCGCATACGCTGGTTGAGTTCCTTGCGAACCATGGGATTCATGGTTGCGGCCCTCCAAAGGCCTTCTGGTAACGCTCCTCGAGCGAGGTGGAGTGGGGTTCGAAGCGCACGACATCGATGCCCGAGTTCACCAGATGCCGCAAAAGGGCCGCGGCCTCCGCATTCCCTCCAGACAATTCGAGGGTGAGGTGGTTTCCTTCCGCTTGGAGAATCGTGACACCGGGCATCGCGCGGGTGGCGATCTGCGCTGTAGGCGCCGCCAATCCCAACCGTTCAATCTCGTAAACACGAGTCGCGGTGGTGAAGTGGGCTAACTGAATCACTTGATTGCCTTCCGCGTCGGCCGCGTTCTTCCCCCCGGAGATCGAGGCAACCCGGGTGCAGATGTCCTCGAGATCGGCAAGAATGTGCGAAGAAATCAGAGCAGTGATGCCTTCCGCGTTCAACTGCTTGAGCTGGCGGCGAAGGAACAGGCGAGCGATGGGATCCAGGCCAGTGGCCGGTTCGTCCAGCAGGAGAACTTTGGGGCTGTGAAGAAGCGTCTTGGCTAACACGAGAGGCTGTTTCGTGCCGAACGACAGCTCCTCGACGAATGAGTCACCGCGATCTGCGAGGCCGGCGCGGGTAAGCGCGTTTTCGATGGCGGCCGGCTGATGTTCTTTAGTCAGATGGAATGCGTCGGCGAAGAACTGGAGGAACTCGCGGGAGCCGCATATCCTGGTAGAGGCCAGGCAGGTCGGCCAGGTAGCCCACCAGCTTCTTCACGGCGTTGCGGTTCTGCTGCACGTCCATTCCCGCGACTCGGGCCGTGCCGGAAGCGGGCGCAAGCAAGGTGGCGAGAATCTTGATGAGCGTGGTTTTGCCGGCTCCGTTTGGACCCCACCAATCCGAACAATTCGCCTTCAGACACTTTCAGGCTGAAGCCTTCGAGGGCGCGATGGCTGTTATAGGTCTTGCGAATTTCCGCAACTTCATTCATGAATCATGGCTGGTCCAGCGCGACGACTGTTAAAGATAGATTGTTTTGAACAAACTTCGGGCCGGAGATGAAGGCCTCGGGAGCTGGCCCGTCACTGATTCCGACGAAAACGTGCTCGAGTGCGTCGAACTGAGACCCGCGATAGAGCAGGTGGGTTAGGTACGACGCTGCTTTAGACGATGAGGAGCGCCCGGGGGCTCCTCGTTGCTTTCGACGGTGAATTCTCCCGCTTCTCGTCGTATCCTCACGTAAATAGGAGCAGGGGGCACGGCGGTGAGGTCGACCTCTTGTCCGGGACTCAGCTCAAAAATCAGATATTTCTTGTTTTCCGGGAAGTCCAGGTACATTGCCTCGCGAAACAGCTGACCGGTTTCATTTTTCAAGTGCAGGTTGTGGGACATCATCACTGTGCCGGGAAAGGTGTGCAAGGTCTGAAAGTCAAGGTCGGTGAAGGACCAGCGAAGCAGGGAGAGTTCCACTTGAACGGGCGGGCCAAGCCGGACATCCCAACCTGGCTGCAGGCGGCGCTCGTGCGTGATTTCGGTGGCGATGTCGACATCGGATCCACGTGCGTTAGCTGGGCTCCCTGCAGTCAAAATGGCGCCGTCTCCTACAGACACGGCTAGCGACTGGCGCTCGGGAGAGGAAACGCTGAGACCGATGGTCTCCGATGCCATGGGACTCTTGCTATCCATCCAGTAAACCGGGAGATCGTCGAGCGTCACTTGCCTGGGGCGATTGGCGGAGCCGGCCAGGGACAGCCCGATCGCGAACAGCACGGCGATGACGGTGGTGGTCACCCAACCCCACTCCAAGCGGCAAAGCCGACGAAGCAGCGCGAAGTTGCCCAGCCCGATGATCAGAATATAAGCAGCCAGCTAGATTAGAAGCCAACGCAGCCGTGGAAAATCGAAGGAAATGGCCGCAACACGGCGGAACGAATCCACCTGAGACCCCCAGGGAACGTAAGGGCGCGCGTTGATGCTTTTCCAACTCTTCCCCGAGAAGAGCCCGCCTAATTCTTTGCTGGACAAGCTGGCCGTGCGATACAGGGATCCCTGACCGACGAGCACCGGGTCCGTGGTGGCGCCAGCCCGAGAAGGCGCAAGAAAACCGGCGTCAGTGCATTCGTTCTCGAGCAGCACCAGCGCACCCCCCTGGCGCGCGTAGGCCTCCAAAGCTAATCGCTGTTCTGGCGTCCAGTTAGAGAGAGGACCGGCAACAACGACGAATCTCGCAACCGCGTAGTGCATCCAATGCGGCCGCGGGGCCAGCAAAGCAACGAACCTGAGGTTGTGATCCTTTTCGGCGACCTCTTCTTCCGAAGCGCTGAACGAGATTTGGGATTGTGCGTCGTCACAAGCGGTGTGGTCTTTGCAAAGTACCGCGATCAAGTTCTCCCAGCCGCCTTTGTTCAGAGAACTCAAGCTGACCGCGGAACTGCCGATGCGATGGCTTTGGGCGTCGCTCACGTTCAACTCCAGTTTGGAGTGTTCCCCAACGGGGAGTTGCAACGGCACGGCCAGTTGGGTCGTCTCTCCGGGGTGAACATGAACGCGTCTGGAAAAGTGGTCGACCTGCCAGGGCCCGAACTTTTGGTCTTCCCCCGACTGAAACCTTGAATTCGAGTTGGATGGATTCGACGCCGGGTGGGACGTCGACCTGAACGGCCACGGGCGTGGACGACCTAGGGGAGTAGTAGCCCCTCAGACCGAGCTCGGTGATTTGCTCGTTGTTCCCGGCAAATGCCAGCACGGGAGCCAGGACGGAGATCACCAGGACAAACTTGGCTCTCATCAGGCGCCAACTATCGAGAGCGCGATTATAGGCGGTAGCGCGAAACGAGGGAAGCGCACGCACAAAGCGCAAATCCGGGATCAGTGGCGAGCGATCCGGCGCGGAAATTGGTAGAGTGCTGTTCAGAGATTCTGTATGGAATCTGCAGCCCATCGCTCAAGCTGGAAGACTCTGTTGGCCTTCGCGATCATCTACTTTGTGTGGGGATCGACCTTTCTCGCCATTCGCGTGGGCGTACGGGAAGTCCCACCGTTTTTGCTCGCGGCAATGCGCTTCTCTGTCGCGGGACTCGCGCTTTGTGGCTGGATGATAGCGCGAGGTGAGTCTTCCCCGAGCGCCCGCCAATGGGGGTCGGCATTCTTACTCGCGGTATTGATCTTCGTGCTCGATTACGGATTGCTGTTCTGGGCCGAGCAGCGGGTGCCTTCGGGCATTGCCGCCGTCATGATGGCCACGATCCCCGCGTTCATGGCGCTGTCGGAAATCATTTTGCTGCGAACGCAGAGGCTGACAGGTCGCCTGGCCTCGGCGCTCTTGATCGGAATGGGGGGAGTTGCCGTGCTGATGAGCCAGTCCCTGGGCCTCGGCGGAGCGCCCATCGACAGGACGGGCGCGGTGGCGCTCCTCATCGCTTCGATCAGCTGGTCGGCATCATCCACGCTTACGCGTAAGCTGCCTCTGCCGTCATCTAAGGTCATGAGTTCGGGAGCGCAGATGCTGACCGGAGGATTTTTACTGGCGCTCACAGCGGCCGCCTTGGGAGAGTTTCGTAGTTTTCGTCCTGCGACCGTTTCCCGCGGAGCGTGGCTCTCGTTGCTTTACCTGATCGTCGCGGGCTCCATCGTCGCCTTTACCGCCTACGTGTGGCTGATTCATCATGAATCGCCCACCAAGGTGGGGACTTACGCCTACGTGAATCCGGTGGTCGCCGTGTTGGTGGGATATCTTTTCGGCGGTGAAGCGCTTGGGCTGCGTACGATTCTGGGAACTCTGCTCGTCCTGATCAGCGTAGCGGTCATCACAACGACGCGCGTGGAGAAGCCCGTAGGCGCAGTCGTGGTGGAAGATGCAGCATGATCGGCACGTCCGCTAGACGAATGAGTCTCAATTTTGGGAAGTCCGGGGACCGACTCGCCGGCCAAGCGATAAGCGCTTACGGGCCTTACCTTGCACTTTTTGCGGCCAGTTGACGATAACACCGTGGGTCTGACGGTGGGAACCAAGAGCACTGGCAGTAGAGCACTGGCGACCGCAGTCGGGGCAGCGCAACCTTTTGCCCATCCGGACAACGATGTTTGGATCAGGCAAGTCCTTGGGCTGCGCTTCCGAGAGTGCGGCCAGCGCACACTTCAGTTGCATGCCGTTGCGGCTCTTGGTTTTTCTGTGGGGATCGACGACCGCCTGACGGCAATTCGCGCAGGCAATCCGGGCCAGAAGACTGCCCTTTGCGAGGACGATCGAGTCCATACAGCCAGAGCAGGATATTTCTCGAACCATCTTGGCCATAGAACGGGAGACGCCTGGGATAATGGAGCAGGCACGAACAGGGAGGACTTGGCAATACTGTACGGCAAGCCCCTTCGGGAAGCGGTGATTAGAGTCACTTCGTTTTGTGACCGGCGGCCAAGAGAGTCCAGGTGGCCCATTGGAGCCATTCCTGCCGGCCGGCTGCAGGACTACGCTGCTGGGAACAAAATTTCGTCGACCGGACTGCCATATGAACATGAAGCAGGCCATGTCATATCTAGAGCAAACGTTTCCTGAAATGAGCAAGCACCAGGTCGTGTCCTCGGCTTGGTGCCCAAGGTCGCGCGAACCCATCTGCGACGAACATGACTTCGCGCGCTTCGTGGCGAAGGAAATGGAACAGGGGAAGAGTCATCTCGTCCAACTTGCCTTTGACGGGATGGAAGAGATGTTGTGCTGCGGCGAGATTGAGGTGCGAGATTGGGTGTGCACCTTTGTCGAGGCGGTGCAGGAACTCAGCGGATGGAAGGAAACAGGAGCAGAAGGGCTGGTCCGTTTCCTGGGACTGGAGACGCGGCGGGCATGGGAAGCGCTGGATGCAATCCGGGGAGACTTGGCGGAGTGTTCAACTCTGGAAGCCGAAGTCACGATGTGGCGCGCCGTGCACCACACCGGTCGGGGAGCCAGCCTCAGGGGATGAAGGAGTCTCGAAACCAACGACTTGCGGGCAAGAGAGGGGGCTAGATCAGGCTGCTCGCAGCCGTGGAGCTGGACTGAATGCGAGCGTCGGTCAGAGTCTCAGAAGCGCGATCATGACTCGTAAACCCTTCCAGTTCTGCCAGTTCCTCACTGATCGCTTTCAAGGTCGCGTTCGACTTCTCCAATACTTCCAACAGATAGCGGCGGGCAACAGCACGGTCTGCAGGCTGAACCAGACACCACCAGCGGCGGATGCAGGTGTGAATATCGCTCTCCGCCTTGGTACCCTCTACTGCGGCATCCATAAGCCGATGGACCTTGGTCTTGACCGCCTGATACGAAACCGAAAGCTCCTGGGGCATGGTGACTCCCACGGCGGGTAAGTGCAAATCGGCCTCCAAACCAAAGGCCAGAGATTTCAGCACTTAGACGGATTCTTTGAGAAATCCACATCCCAGTTGTTGTAGGAAGGTGCCGCGCCATATGAATCTCCATATTCCCAAGGGATCGCAAGCCTGCGACCTTTTTCGAACATCGATTTTGAGGGGAGGGCAGAGTCGCAAGGATATGTCAACGGCGAGTTCTGCACCGGTGCGCTACATCACATCTTCGCGCGAGCTGCTCGTGTGAGTATCTGTCAATTTCTATTTCGGGAGATACAAAGGCGTAACTGGAGAAGCCGCGGTTGGCTCCTAACGCGGACCGACGAACCAGAGTTAGCAGAAAGCACTCATCGCCGAACTGGGGATGTCTGCTGAAGTCATGACGCAGCTGGAGTCTTTGGAAGGACAGGCTGACGTCCACGACTTAGTAAGCGTTTGCCCGCGCTCGGAGGGTCTTTGGCCGCTCGGTACTCTGCACCACAAATGTGCCCCAAAATGAGAGAATGGGTCGGGCCAAATTTCAGCCTCGCCTAGACTAGACTAGGGGCCAAGAAATTGGAGCACGCGCAATGCGGAGACTCCTCTTGCTTCTCAGTTCCCCTTCTCGTTTGTGGAGCAGCGGTGTCCGCGCATGCTCAGCAGCCTCCAGCGCCGTCGGCACCGGCCGCGTCGATTGAGCCTCCGAGTGGAGAGCGCTTGCTGCTGGAGGTTCGGGCGGAAGGAGTACAAAATTATTCTTGCGTCACGGAGAACGGTGCGTCCGCATGGAAATTTCAGGGGCCGGAGGCAAAGCTGACAACCTCTACGGGAAGTCCGGCGGGCAGCCATTTCGCGGGTCCGACGTGGAAGTTGCTGGACGGCAGCGAGGTCAAGGGAAGCGTGGCTGCGTCCAAGCCAGCGCTCGAGGCGGCGCGGTTCCCTGGCTGCTCGTGAAGGTGGTTGGCCACACCGGAGAGGAGAAGCTCAGCGCGGCGGAGTATGTGACACGCACCAACACCAAGGGCGGGGTAGCTCCGCAATCCGGTTGCGATGCCGCCCATCAAGGGGCGGCTGCGCCGGTGCCGTATTCAGCGACTTACCGTTTCTACGGGAAGTGAGAGAGGCAGGTCTTGGATGTCCAGGGCTCGGGTCTCAGGCCTACGTTCGGACTCCGCGGGCCTCGGAGCGCGTGGGGCGCGCTGCTTCGGATCCGGAATCGTTCGATAGACCTGTCTATCTGCTATACTTTTGACTCCACTTTCTGCCGGAAGTGTACGGAGGACGGTATCGATAAACGCTTTATCCGCACCAACGAGCGCATTCGGGCACGCGAAATCCGCGTGATCGACGACGAGGGCAATCAGATTGGCATTCTGCCTCCGTTTGAAGCGCTGAAGATGGCCCGCGAAAAAAACCTGGATCTGGTCGAGATCTCGCCCACTGCTCAACCTCCTGTATGCCGCATCATGGACTATGGGAAATTCCTGTACCAGCAGGAAAAGCGCGAGCGCGAAGCCAAAAAGCATCAGAAGGTGATCGTCGTCAAGGAAGTGAAGTTTCGCATCAATGTGGACGACCACGACTACGAGACGAAGAAGAACCACGTGCTGCGGTTTCTGGGAGAAGGCGACAAGGTAAAGGCGACTATCTTCTTCCGGGGCCGGGAAATGACGCGGACGAACCTGGGCCGCCAGATCCTGGAGCGGTTGATCAAGGACGTGGAAGACAAGAGTATAGTCGAGTTTCGCCCGCGACAGGAAGGCAATACGCTGCACGCTATCCTGGCACCGAAGAAGGAAGAGGGCGGGAAAAAAGAGAAGCCTCGTCCGGCGTCACCGCCACCGGCGGCGTCACAAGCGAAGCAGGTGTGAAGAGCAGCTACCAGCATTTGGCACATAGCATTTAGCCCTTGCGCCGCTGATCCCACGCACGACAATTCAGAACTGAGAACATTACTTTTATGCCGAAACTGAAAACACACAAGGGCGCGGCTAAGCGCTTCAAGAAAACTGCCACTGGCAAGGTGAAGCGTCACCATTCGCACTTGCGCCACATGCTGACGTCGAAGGGACAGAAGCGGAAAGACAAGCTGGCCAAGTCGGTGCTGGTAAGTGATGCGGACACGCCGAAAGTCCTGCGGATGATCCCCTACCAGTGAGAGCCTTAGATTTTGACTGCTGATTTTGGACTGTTTCGCGTCCATTGAATCGGCGATTTTTCAGGCTTCGGCCTGAACAGCGGTGCTGCGGCAAGTGCGGCGCCCGGCGCGTGAAGAGGTCAAATCGTCGCTCGACGATCCCTTACCTCCAGCCGCCTGACTACGAAAGAAAAAGGAGAATGCAATGCCTCGCGTAAAACGCGGAACCAAGCGCCGCGCCAAGCGGAAAAAGATATTAGATCGCGCCAGCGGTTATTTCCTCACAAAATCGAAGCTCTACCGCTCGGCGAAAGAAGCGGTCGAGCGCGGCCTGAAGTTCGCCTACTCCGGACGGAAACAGAAAAAGCGCCAGTATCGATCCTTGTGGATCGTGCGCATCGGCGCCGCCGCCAAGCAACACGGCTTGAGCTACTCGAAGTTCATCAACGGCCTGAAGAAGGCTGGGGTTGAACTGGACCGCAAGATCCTGGCGGACTTGGCAGTGAAAGATCCGGGGGCGTTTAAGAGTCTGGCGGAGCAGGCGAAGGGCGCGCTGGGAGCGTAGCAGGATCTGCGCTTGGCACTTAGCACTTAGCATTTGGGCCTTTAGCATTTCCCTTTTGCTCTTGGCGATGAGGGACGGGCGTACCTTTCTCCGTCGGTGCATCCTTCCCAACGATTCATCAGATTTTGTCGTTGCGTCGCCGAAGAAGCAGCGCGGAATCCGCGGTTGGCGGCGGTATAGTCGCGCAGCGACGGTAGTCTAGCCCCGCACGTGAGTGCGGAGGAAGAGCCGGCCAGGAAGCGCGAGTCCCTTCAGGGGACGGCACTCCGACGGGCATCTCGTCATCGAAAGCCATGTACACCGTTCCGAAACTGACGGACTTCTCCTCCGCGGCGCTCGACGTTGCGGCGCGGGAGTTGCTGGCTGCGCTCGAATTCGAAGCGGCAGCGGTCGGTGGGGAAAATGAATGGAAGGCGTTTCGCGACCGATGGATCGCCCGCAAAGACGGCATCACCACTCAGATCAACGATCTGTGGCTGAAGCCTGCGCCCAAAGAAGCCAAGCGCGACGCGGGCCAGAGAGTCAACGAACTCAAAAACAAGGTGGAAGCGGGTGTCGCGACAACCCTCCAGCGGTTGCAAGGAGGAGTTTCTTCTGCGCGGCTCGCCGCGGGCCGGGTCGACATCACGCTCCCCGGCGTCCGCCGGACGCTGGGTGTTGAGCATCCCGTCATCCGCACCACGAATGAGATCGTCAGCGTGTTCCGCAACCTCGGCTACTCGGTCTCTGAGGGCCCCGAGATTGAAACTGACTACTACAACTTCGAAGCGCTGAATTTCCCGCCGAACCACCCGGCGCGCGACATGCAGGACACACTCTTTCTTGCGGCTCAGGACAAGAAAGCGCAGCGCGCTCGCTTATTGCTTCGGACCCATACTTCTCCGGTGCAGATCCGCACGATGGAGAGGCTAAAACCGCCATTGCGCATTGTGATTCCCGGCAAGGTCTACCGGAACGATCCCCCGGACGCCAGCCACTCGCCGATGTTTCACCAGATCGAGGGGTTAGCGGTAGATACCAACATTACGTTTGGGGACCTTAAGGGAACGCTCGATCACGCGATGAAGGCCCTCTTCGGATCGAGCGTGAAGACCCAGTTCCGGCCGTCGTTTTTTCCTTTCACCGAGCCGAGCGCCGAGATGATGGTGAGTTGTTTCATTTGCGGGGGGAGCGGGAAACGCGGGAACGAACCCTGCCGACCTTGCAAGACGACTGGCTGGATCGAGATCCTCGGATGCGGGATGGTCGATCCAAACGTGTTCGAGTTCGTGAAGCACAACGGGTATGACCCGAAGAAGGTCTCGGGCTTTGCGTTCGGGATGGGTGCGGACCGGATCGCGATTCTGAAGTACGGGGTCGACGACATTCAGTTGTTCTTCCAGGGGGATATGCGGTTTTTGGAGCAGTTTGGGTGAGGAAGCTGTTGGTCGTTGGTTGAAACACGGGTCGACCCTCGCCCCGAGACCAATGAGGATACCGTGACTCTGGAGGACCTAGAAAACACGCTCCCCAACGGACTGCACGATGCAGAGGTGCATAAGCTCTCGGTGGACTACGTGGGGCGCACCCTGACGCTCGATCTGTCGGTATGGGTCGGCGGCGACATGGGCGATCCGCCCGAACGGTGAGAGGCTTACCGGTCGGTCGACTCGAACGCTCTGGTCTCCAATTCTTGGTGGTGGAACCACCGGACCCAAGATAACCGTTCAGGGATGCGATGGAACTGATCATGGACGGGTGCGAAATGCGCCAGAATCTCAATCACGAACTCGTCGCATCATTGCCAGATGGCGCATTCGTGCGAACTCTGTGGGTGAGTCAGCGGAACGCATTCATGCACATCGCTGCGACGAAGGCGGAGATCCTCTGGCAGGGTGAGGAAATCGTGTATCGGCAACAGCGCGAGCATTACCGCTCTGGCGAGGCCATCGACTTGAGATGAAAATCTCTGCAACATGGCTGCGTGATTTTGTTGACCTCAAAGTCGACGACCGCCGTCTGGCGGAAGATCTGACTTCGATTGGGATTGCGGTCGAGGGCATCTCGGGGACGGGGGTAGATACCGTTTTCGAGATGGAGATTGGGACCAACCGGCCGGACGCGATGAATCACCACGGGGTCGCGCGCGAGGCTTCGGCCTTCTACGACTTGCCGCTGCGGCCGATTACGCCGAGGCTTCCTGCTGCCGGCGGATTGGCAGGTGTCACGATTACGGTGGAGGACGGGCGTTACTGTCCGCGCTTTTCGGCGCGGGTGGTGTGCGATGTCCGTATCAAGCCGTCCCCGGCAAAGGTCGAGCACCGCCTGCAATTGCTCGATCAGCGGCCCATCAGCAATGCAGTCGATGCAACCAACTACGTGCTGTGGGAGAGCGGCAAGCCGACGCACGTGTTCGATCTCGATCTGCTGGAGGGCTCGCGCATCGTCGTTCGCTTTGCCCGCCCCGGCGAGACGCTCAAAACGCTCGATGGCGTCGACCGCAAGCTGACGAGTGAAGATCTCGTGGTGGCCGATGCGAAAAAACCGGTCGGTCTGGCCGGGGTGATGGGCGGGTTCGACACGATGATCACCGCGAAGACGCGGAACATCCTGATCGAGTCGGCCTGGTGGGACCCGTCGACCATCCGCAAGGCATCGAAGCGGCACGGGTTGCACACGGATGCATCGCACCGGTTTGAGCGCGGGGCGGACTTCGAGTCGACAGTGGAGTCGACCAACCGGGTAGCGGAACTCATCCTGGAATCTGGTGGCGGAAAACTGATCGGCGATGTGATGGATGTGGTAGTCGGGGCACGCGACCAGGCGCCAATCGTGCTGAACATTTCGGAAGTACAACGCATCCTGGGCAAGGCGCTGGGTTCCGGCGAGATACTGCGGATCCTTTCCCGGCTCGGATTCGAGTTTGCCGCGGAGCGCCAGGGCGGCGAAGAAGAGTTCGAGGTGACAATTCCGCCGTGGCGGCTGGATGTAGAGCGCGAGATCGACCTCATTGAAGAGATCGCGCGGTTGCACGGGTACGACCGGTTCGAGAACACGCTGCCGGCCTTTGCGGGAGCGGTGATCGAGCAACCGGACGCGGAGAAGGATACGAGGCTGCGCACTTCCCTGCTGGGACTGGGTTACAACGAAGCGGTATCGCTGACCTTCATGTCAGCAGAAGATGCGAAGAGGTTTTCCGCGGCGGAGACGTTGACGCTGGCGAATCCCTTGAGCGAGGAAGCGTCGGTGATGCGGACGACGCTGGTGCCCGCCATGTTGAACATGCTGGCGTACAACCTGAACCGCGGGACCGGCAACGTGCGATTGTTTGAGGCCGGGCACGTCTACAAGGCGGAAGGAGACAAATCCATCGAGCCGAAGCAACTTTGTCTGGGCGCCACGGGCCAGGCACTCCCGT
>Ga0307479_10001943_pt1 | contig 18881 bp, 17 predicted proteins | sample atmos_gasesECM4C_FD_203743 | JGI IMG/M metagenome (GOLD analysis project Ga0307479, IMG submission 203743) | Hardwood forest soil microbial communities from Morgan-Monroe State Forest, Indiana, United States - atmos_gasesECM4C_515 | ecosystem: Environmental > Terrestrial > Soil > Temperate... | reverse complement strand
AAATTACGATCGCAGAGACTGGCCGATTGATGAAGAATCTTGACATCAGGGCGCGCTCCCGCGCACATCGGCCAGAGCCGAAGTTAAGGGCGGAAGCTGGGCATCTTTGGGGGCGACCCTCTCTCCAGTTTTGATTTTCTGGAGGCCTTCAATCACAACCCGGTCATCCGCGCTCAAGCCTTGCTCAATGATCCAGTAGGAACCAACACGGTTGGAAGCTTTCACGTTGCGGAATGCGACTCGATTGTCCCCATCAACCACAGCAAGTTCATATTCTCCCTGCAATTCCTGCACCGCGCGCTGGGGAACCAACAAGGCGTCCTTGTCGATGCGAGTCACAGTTCGAATCCTGGAGTATTGACCCGGACGCAAGACGTTTCCGGGATTCGGGAAGGTACCCCGAACCCTGAGTGTCCCGGTTGAGGCCTCAATCTCCCGGCCAATGATGTCAATCTTGCCCTTATGGTCATAAACGGTTCCGTCCGGCAGGATTAATTCCAAGTCCTCCCCTTGCCTCGAACCTTCAGTGAGGAAAAGCTGGCGCAGGCCCAGATACTCCTGTTCGCTGATCGGAAACTGCACGAAAATGGGATCGATTTGCGAAACCGTTGTCAGAAGCGCCTTTTGATCCGTTCCAACAAGATCGCCGATGTTGGCGACTCGAATACCCGCTATCCCGTTGATGGGAGACTTGATTCTTGTGTAACCCAGATTCAGCTGGGCGCCTTGAAGAGAACTGCGAGCGACCTCGATCTGCGCCTCTGCCGCTTTCACGGAAGCCAGAGCGTGGTTGTACTTTTCCTTCGCAGCCAGAACCGAAGCTTGATTCGCGAGGTTCGACTGAAAGGCATCGTCCATCTCTTGCTGGCTTACCGTGCCATCCGTCACGAGAGGTGTGTAACGCTCGACATCCAACTGAGTTTTCACCTGAGCGGCTTCAGCGCGGTTGATCTCGGCTTGAGCGGCATTCACGTCGGCACGAGCCCGAGTCAGCTCAGCGCCGGCAACGTTGAGTTGAGCATTTGCCTGATCCACCACCGCCTGGAAGGGTCGTGGATCAACCTCGAACAGAAGGTCTCCTGTCTTCACCAAGGATCCTTCTTTATAGTTTTGGGCCAGAAGATATCCAGTAACTTTGGAATGAATCTGGGCGTCGATATATCCAACGGTGGTTCCGATCCACTCTGAGTAGATAGGCACATCTGTGCGAACCGGCTTCGCTACTTCCACTTCGGTCAGCCGGCTCTTCGGTTTATCTGCGCAACCGTCCAGAATCGTTACGCAAGCGGCAATCCAAAGAAGACTCAGTACTCGGAGTTCGCGGCCGGACAATCCCAGATATGGATCGTGAAAAAACATGTTTTGCAGTGTCTCGAACGAACAGAGTCCGCTAGACCGAGTGCAGCGGCAGAATTCCTTTCCGTGCTATCGCCACGCGAACAGTCGCTACGACGGGTTCTTAAACCTAAAGCCTCGCTTACAAGCGCAATTTGCCTGCCAAAGCTAGCGACACTCGTTTCTCACGCGAAACAAGAATTCGCAGGGGAGGGATGAAGTTTGCGCAAAGTTGTCGCTCGGAGTGTCAACACGATTGCGCAGTACCTTCTGGTTGCAATACGAGCGCGATGATGCACTTCTCCTCGACACAAGCTCTCCATGGGTGCCATCGAAGCAGCAGCACGCGACTTGAGACCTGAGGTCTTTCCAGAACCTGATGAACCTTGGATCCACCGATCAAGTCAGCGAACTGGTGTGTTGAAGGTTCTCGAATTGCAGGCGTCACAGTTATGCGCCATTTTCGGGCATTTGCGCACGGGCCGGAAATGGCAGGTCCGGGCCTTTCAGCATGTGGTTAATACTCCTCGAAAGACTTTCCCGTTTTGTAAGTTGCAGCTGAGCCACTCGTCTAGCCATCGTGACCAAAGCTCGACAGGCGGTGTTCACGGGCCGTCACTGCTTGCCAGTGCGGTGGCGAAACAACGGTGGCGCGTTACGCGATGCAGTTCGGTTAGTTCCACTTCGCTGGATCGCGGGAGTGGAACCGAACTTGCTGTGACGGCGAGAGAAAGATCCAGTCAGTTGCGCGATGGCACTTGCGAAAAATCAGAGGTGTTCAGGACCTTGCGGTGATTTTGGCAACTCGTGGTTTCCACATGCCCTCCTCGATACATGGACTCGAAAAGGAGATGCAACATTGAAATTGGTGAAGCCGATAGGTCGAACACATAGGAATATCGCGCGTGGGGTTATTTTGTGAACCGGCGAGGATTTTTGCAACTCATGGGTGCTACGGGTGTGGCGGCATTGGCGGCTTCCTGCAGTCGAATCGATTCTGCGGCGGGGACTGTATCGAGTTCATCTAACCTCATTCGATTCCCGGAAAAAACGGAGATGATCTTCCTCACCGACCGGCCCCCACAGTTGGAGACTCCGATTCACTATTTTCGACAGGACCTCACGCCCAACGAAGCTTTCTTCGTTCGGTGGCATCTCGAAGGCATCCCGACTTCCGTTGATCTTCGAACCTTTCGGCTCAATGTCAGCGGCCACGTCCGACAGCCGTTGCAGCTCAGTGTGGACGAACTTCGATCGAAGTTCGTCCCAATCTCCATCGTCGCAGTTAATCAATGCTCGGGCAATTCTCGTAGTTTTTTCGAGCCTCGCGTTCCCGGCGGCCAGTGGAAACACGGCGCTTGCGGGAACGCCAAATGGACCGGTGTTTCGGTGAAGTCGATTTTGGATCGTGCCGAAGTGAAGGCAGGCGCCGTGGACGTCGCATTCAATGGGCTTGACGTCCCGCCACTGCCTTCTGTTGCTGACTTCGTGAAGGCGCTTACGATCGACCACGCACGAGATGGGGAGGTGATGATTGCCTACGCCATGAATGACCAAGCATTGCCCATGGTGAATGGCTTCCCCCTGCGGCTTGTCGTGCCTGGATGGTACGGAACTTATTGGGTGAAAGCTCTCAGCGACATCACGGTTTTGCCTCAGCCCTTCAGCAACTTCTGGACGGACAAAGCATATCGTATTCCCAACGTTCCCAATGGTACCGAGTCCCCTAAGGACTTAGCCAAGGACACCGTTCCAATTAACAAATTCAACGTACGCTCCATATTCGTTCGTCCTGATCCCGATGAAATGTTGCGTCCCGGAATGCCGACTGAAATTGAGGGCGTTGCTTTCGACTCCGGTTATGGCATCAGGCGAGTGGAGTTGTCGACTGACGGAGGAGGCACTTGGGTAGATGCTCGACTGGATCCGGAAATCGGAAAGTACTCGTGGCGCCGCTGGCGGGCGTCCTGGTCACCAAGAAACCGCGGGCAGTATCGACTCATGGCTCGCGCGACAAATGCGGTGGGAGAAACTCAGAGCAAGGAACAATGGAACCGCTCTGGTTTTATGTGGAATGTAATCCAGCAAGTTGACGTCAAGGTGGGATAACAACGCATGATCCCAAAGACAAAAAGCCTGGTTCTTTCGCTGGTGCTTGCGGCACTGCTCGCCAGCTGTGGACATCCATCGAGTTCGAAGGAGCAGGATCATGGCATCGCGAACGGAAAAATGGAATCGATCCTTCATTCCAGGTCAGACAGCCCGGTTCATACCATCGTGATGCCGCACGACGAGCCGGTTTTTCCGCCCGGTTCTGGACGTGATGAATTTGTGACCGCGTGCGTGGTCTGCCATTCGCCGCGATACGTCACGATGCAGCCCCGATTTTCCCGGGCCACCTGGCTGAGTGAAGTCAAGAAAATGAAAGACGTTTACGGCGCGCATATTTCTGACGACCAGGTGCTGAAGATCACGGACTACCTGGTTTCCATCAATGGCAAGGCTGGCACCGGTCAAGGTCCGAAAGGAACCTATGGCGAATAACGTCGACAGCGAGCATCAGTTGCGCCCTCTGATAGGCCTGCTGACTTCCGTACTGCTACTGGGAACGGTGCTTGCCTGGTGGGGAACGCGCGACCACCGCAGGTTGTTTGGAGAATCGTTGCGCCAACCAGTTACCGCCGCAAGTGTGGTTGTTCCGGAACTCACTCAAGAGGAAAGTGCGTTGGTGAACCGCGGTTACGAAATTTCACGGCGACAATGCGCGGGCTGTCACGAAATGACTACGCGCTCCAACGCCCCCAGTTACCAGGAAATTGTGACCTTTTATCGCGGATTTGCCAGTGCGGCTCGCGATCCGCGTTTGCGCTCTCGACTCGCCTCGGCAGTGACACATCCCTGGCCCGGGTGGGGCAACTTTGCACCGGGACCTGCGGAGCCCGGGTTGTCGCTGGAGGACCGGAGGGCTGTTGCGAGTTGGATGTTGAACAGTTTCGATCGAGAGAAGAATGCTGACAGGGCTGCGGGTCAATGACAACTTTCGCACAACATTTAACCGGTCAAGATGAGGGGCTAAATGCCCAGGGTCCGAGTGCGCTTCCGTCGATTGAATATAATCTGGTCCGCGCCCACGTGTTTGCGTCACTCCTGACGTTAGTGATCTCGGTCATATTCGGCATTCTGGTGGCGACAAAGTTCACCTTTCCCGAATTTCTGGGAGGCCAGGGATGGCTTACCTGGGGTAGGCTTCGCTACAACCACACGCAAGGCATATTCTTTGGCTGGCTGGGCAACGCGTTTCTCGCGTTCTTTTATTACGTTGTGCCCCGTCTGGCAAATCGCCCGGTTTTGAGCCGTAGGCTCGGATGGCTTCTCTTCGGTGTCTGGAATTTTGCGGTGGTCCTGCCGGGATGGGTACTGGTCGCTGCCGGTTTCAGCCAGCCGCTCGAATGGGCGGAATTTCCTCTCGTGGTAGATGCTTTCGTTGTCCTTGCATTCGTGCTGATGGTCTTCGAGTTTGTCCTGCCATTTCTTAAAGCTCGGCTCTCAGATCTGTATGTCAGCGGTTGGTACATCATCGGCGGCATCCTCTTCACGATGTTGGCCTACCCGGTCGGGAATTTCGTACCTGAACTAATTCCGGGCGCGCGGGGCGCGGCGTTCAGTGGCCTGTGGATTCACGATGCTGTCGGCCTCTTCGTAACGCCTTTTGCTCTCGCGATTGCTTATTACGTGATCCCCGCAACTACGCGCCGCCCGATCTTCAGTCATTTTCTGTCGATGGTGGGCTTCTGGCTGCTCTTCTTTATGTATCCATTGAACGGGACGCACCACTACGTCTATTCAGCAATTCCAATGTCCGCGCAGAAGGGCGCCATCGTTGCGTCGGCCTATCTCGGAATGGACGTGATTTTGGTTGTCACCAACTTGCTACTTTCCTTGCGCGAAAATAGTGGCACTGCTTCGAAGGATGTCCCGCTGCGTTTCGTCTGGTTTGGTATCGTCGCCTACCTTGTCGTGAGTTTGCAGGGCTCGGTTCAGGCATTGATGCCCGTCAATCGCTTCATCCACTTTACGGACTGGGTCATCGGCCACTCGCATTTGGCGATGATCGGTTTTGGAAGTTTCATCGCGCTTGGCGGCGTCGCCCATTTGTGGCAACGGATCCCCGGAACACTTTACAACGAGCGCACGATGAATTGGTCGTTCTGGCTCCTGGCAACGGGCCTGACACTGATGGTCGCTGATCTCACGATTGCGGGCCTGGTCGAGGCGCAGGTTTGGCAGTCGAGCGCGCCTTGGATCGATTCGGTTCGGGCAGTCGGAAGTTACTGGCTGGTCCGTACACTCTCGGGGCTCCCTATTCTTGCGGGTTTTGTTCTCTTCTGGACCTCGCTGGTTACGGGTCCAAAATTGTCAGATGCCATCGTGTCTGGGACCGGCCGAACGGCTTCAGTAGACATGGCGGCATTCGAGAATGGCTCGGCTTCACCGGAGGTCAGCTGGACCGGTTGGCTCAGCCATGCGCATGTGGTTGCGTTCGGTGCAGGTGTAGGTTTCTTCGCTTTGTCATTTATTGTGCTGGCGATTATTCCTGGAAAACAACTGGAAGATGAAATCAAACAGGTGGCTCCAGTCACCATGGCAAGGCTCACCGCCTCCGAACAAAGGGGTAGAGTCATTTATGGGCGCGAAGGGTGCGCCTACTGTCACACCCAGCAAATCCGGTTTCTGGCACCGGATGTGCAGCGCTTCGGGGCGCCGACCGAGGCTTGGGAGACCAAGTATGACTACCCGCAACTTTGGGGAACACGTCGCATTGGCCCGGACTTGTCGCGCGAATTCAATCTTCGTCCCCGCGACTGGCAACTCACTCATCTCTACAATCCCCGCCTTGTGGTGCGGGATTCCGTGATGCCTCCGTATCCTTGGCTATTTGATGGCAGTCCCGATCAGCCTACCCAGGAAGGCTTGGACGTCTTGGCTTATCTTCAATCCCTTGGACGGGCTCGACAGCTTTCCGGTTTCGACCGACAGATGCAACCGTCTAGCGTCCAGCCCGCGATAATGGACATGGACATTGCGGGCGCCCCTTCAGCCAGAGCCACTCCGCCCGCCCTTCCGATTGCCATGATGGGAGGCTATAGCCTTAGCGCACCCGTTCTGCATCCTGGGTCTGATCCTAACGACTTGCAGGAGGAAGTGAGCCGCGGGGGAGCCCTCTTCGCTGCGAATTGTGCTTCGTGTCATGGATCCGCCGGACGAGGCGATGGCAAAGCTTCGGCGAGTCTATTGCCGAAACCGGCAAACCTCACTGCTGCCTGTTTCTCCGATGAACGACTGAGCGGCGTGCTGTGGAATGGACTCGCGGGCTCCGCCATGCCGCCCTGGCGCCAACTGCCCACCGAAGATCTGCGCGCTCTTATTGCCTACATTCAACGCTTGCGCGCTCCGGGTGCGGCGCCGGGAATACAAGAAACGGCGAGTCTGGAACTGGGCAAAGCGCTTTTTGTCGCCACTTGCGCCAGCTGTCACGGAGAGACCGGAGCGGGCAATGGACCGGCAGCCGGCGCCCTCGCGCCAGCACCAACAAATTTCCACCTTAAGAAGCCTACCGAAGAACGGGTATGGGATGTTTTGGAGAATGGCGTGCCGGGTACGGCAATGCCTCCGTGGCGGAACCAACTCAGCGTAGATCAAAGGCACGCCCTGGTCGAATTCTTGCGTTCTCTCTATGACCCACCGCAGGAGAACGACGGACAATGATCAATCTTATTGTGATCTTAACTTCAGCCATTATGTGCACGCTGCTGCTGGTGTGGTGGCGATGGCCGGTGTTCCGCGTTTGGATCGAGGCACCGAAATACTCCATGCTTCGGCAGGAACGCCGCTTTGAGGATCAAGACACGGAGCGAGAACCGGCAACAAACCTATCGTCGATGGCGAGTATGCGTAGGTCTCCATAAAAAAGGGGTAGGAACACCTCGTGCTGGAAAACTTCCGAATCCGAGTCTTTCGAACGGTTGCGCATCACTTGAACTTCAGCCGTGCTGCCGAGGAACTGTTGTTGACGCAACCCGCGGTGACCCAACAAGTGAAGGCCCTCGAGGACGAACTCGGGGTTCCTCTCTTCGATCGAAGCGGAGGGCGGATTACGCTAACGGCGGGCGGCAAGGTGTTGCTGCCGCTGGCCGATCAGATGAAAGTGATCTCCGATCAGGCTTTTGCCGCGGTTGCTGAAACCTCGGGCGAGCAGGCAGGCGAGTTGGCTGTCGGGGCTTCGCAAACGATTGCGCAATACCTCCTGCCAAACTTCATTGCGGGCTTTATCAGAGCCCATCCACGGATTCGGATTGTCGCCCGCAGCGGCAACACCGAAGCTATGCTGGATGCCCTCGTAGCACACCAGATACAAGTCGCCTTAATCGAAGGACCGGACCAACGCAAGGATCTCAACATCGAGCCATTCTTCCAGGACCATATGGTGCTCGTAGTTCCCACAAACCATGAATGGGCAGACCAGGAGGTTGACATCGAGGCCTTGAAGCAACAACCGCTTTTGATGCGAGAATTCGGCTCTGGGTCCCGACGTGTGGTCGAGAAGGCAATCGTAGCTGCGAGGCTGAGGAACAAAGATCTGAGGATCAAGATGGAACTTGATTCGACAGAAGGGCTACTGAGTGCGGTGGAGGCGGGTCTCGGCGTGACGTTCGTTTCACGGTGGGCTGTGCGCAATCAATTGTCGCTGGGGACGCTGAAGATTGCGCGCGTCCGCGGGTTGAAGCTCTCAAGACAATTCTCGATCGCGTATCCCGCCGGACCCTTGCCCACAGGCAATGTAGGGGCATTTCACAGATTCCTGTTGTCTACTTCGCTTGAGCTCGCACCTCGCCCAACCGGGAAGCAGGCTTTCGTGCGAACTGCTCGCTAGTATTCCCACTATCAGCATTACCATCCATACGGCACTAATACGGAATAACAAATACTACTTGGACGAGGTGCGATGTTCGCGGGCACACTGATCTCAGAAAGGAAATTTAGTAGGAGATTCAGTATGAAAAAGCAACTCTTCGCACCCCTCGTAACCGCGGTCTTGGCTGCTACCATAAACGCTAACGCCGTCACCCATAAACCACCACACTCGAGAACTATCGTTGTACAGGGGCCCTCTGACGCGCCAGTGCTTGCCCAGGCGAACAGCGAAGCGATGTACCTGCACAAAAGCGAGGACGGGCGGACAGTGCTCTACGTTGAATCAGCGGAGGGAACTAAGCTGACGGCTCTCGATGTGAGCGATCCGGGAAAGATTCGGCGCTTAGCTGAAACTGAACTGGTTGTCCCCTCACGATTTGATTTCGTCGAGTCTGTCGGAAATGACAATGCTCTGGTTCGCTACCGCGACGGCTCAGGCGAAGCGCTTCTGAGCTTCAAACACTGCAAACACCCCGTACTCGGTGACGCGTCGGCTTTGACCGGTACGGCAGCGGCAGAGAAGCTGGGAGAGACAGCGCTTTTGTCAGCATCCACCAATGCTGCGGTCGCTCCGATCGTTGATAACGATCCAACCTACAAGGTATGGGATGACTCTAAAGCCTCTCATCCCAACTTACTGGCGACCATTCCGGGGGTTAGACAGCGTCTCTCGAACGAAGATACTGGCACGCTGTTTTTTCTTAGCGAGAACGGTATCACAGTGGTACGCAGACTTCGTGTCGAGGAGGACCACAAAATTGACGTTATCTGGAAATCACAGACCTAGTGTAGCGGGCAAGGACGAGGCGCATGCGACATTCGCCTCGTCCCTTGACATCCCCGTGTCATTTGTTGTTCTCGACCGTTGTGGGTAGAGTGAAACAAAAGCTTGCGCCGCAGGGGGAGTTGTCGGCAGCCCACAACCGGCCGCCATGTGACTCGATAATTGAACGGCTGATGGGCAAACCCATGCCGGTGCCGTCAGGCTTGGTCGTAAAGAACGCATTGAAGATCCGTCCCGCTTGCTCAGCAGAGAGTCCTACGCCCGTGTCGCTGATAGAGATCAGTATTTCGCCGTTTCCACCGCGCTGCGATTTGACGACAAGTGTGCCTGGCGGCTCTCGGTCTGCCATGGCCTCGATGCCATTGAGCATGAGGTTCATAAAGACCTGTTGCAATTGCACGTGATCGCCCCTGATCCTGGGGAGATCGTTGGCCAGATTACCCACGATCGAAATCGAATACCGGCTGGCTTCACTGCGAAGCAAGACGATCATCTCTTCAATGACCTCATTCACATCCACTGACTCCTGCTGCGGAGCCCCCTTCGTGAATAACAAGCGGATCCGGCTGATGATGTCAGAAGCACGCGTCACGTCTTTGATGATTCTCGCGGCTGCTTCCCGCGCCTCGGCCACATCGGGTGGATCGTTTCCAAGCCAGCGCAAGCACGTCTTGGTATCGGTGATGGCGGCGGCGATTGGTTGCTTGATCTCGTGCGCCAGGGATGCAGTGAGCTCTCCCATCGTGGTCACCCGGCTGACGCGTGCCAGATTCGCCTGGGCGTCACGCAACGCCTCTTCGGCATGCTTCCGTTCGGTCACGTCCATTACAGCTCCAATAAACTCGATTCTTCCCGATTTATCGCGCATCGCGTGAGCCATAACATGAACGTTTTTGACTGAATTGTCCGGCATGGCCAGGCGGTATCCGAGTTCCCAGTCTTCCCCATTCCTTGACGCCCTCTCCATCGTCTGCTTCACGCGCAGCGCGTCTTCCGGATGAACACGTTGGAGAATAAGTCCCACCGTCGGTTTCGTCGTTCGGTCGTACCGGAAGATCCTAAAGGTCTCCTCGGACCAGACGATGTCACCAGAGGAGGCGCTCCAACTGAAGCTTCCGGTCTTGCTTAGCCGCTGCGCTTCCGATAGAAAGGCCTCACTCTGCCGTAGGGCGTCTTCAGCCTGGCGGCGCTCCTCGATGTCGATCGAGGTTCCATACCACTTCACGATGCTTCCCCGTTGGTCGCGCAGCGGCACGTTGCGAATCAGCAACCAGCGATAACTCCCATCCATCCGCCGTACGCGGGCTTCACCTTCCATCGGCTGCCCACAGGCGACGGCTGCCTGCCACTCGCTGACGTACTTCGTAAGATCATCAGGATGAATCAGGGAACTCCAACCCCAGCCTAGAATGTCCTCCGCAGAGTGTCCCGTAAATTCCAGGAAACGGCGGTTGATGAACTCAACCGAGCCATCGGGCCGCGCGCTCCAGGCATAGGCCGGAATCGTATCGATGACGAGGCGAAGGCGGTCTTCGCTGCTCTGCAGAGAAGTATAGAGATCACGCAAGCGCCCGGCAGTGTCATTGAACACCTGCCCGAGGTGAGCGAGTTCATCGTTTCCGCTGATCGACACTTGATGCTGAAACGCGCCCCGCGCCAGGGCCTTGGAACCTTCCACCAATCGCGCCAGAGGCTGAGTGATGCTGCGGGTAATGGCCACGCCGAGGGTAGCGGCGATCAGCAAGGTGAAGATGGCGGTCAGCGGCACCACCCAGAAAACCAGATGCTGCACGCGCCGAATGTTCGCCACGCCTTCGGCCTGCTGCTGCGCTGCCTCATGGTCGACTTTCTCGACAAGCACCGAGGTCAGGGATTCCAACGGCCGTACCTGATTCGCCAGGCGCAGGTGCACGGCCCGCCAGTCGCCCGAGGCCGCAAGCGTGGCGATAGCGTCAAGTTCTGATGGCAGCGCGCTCTGAATGACGAAAAGAGTAGGCAGGATGTTGGGATCTCGCCGGGAGTCGAAAGGTGGTGTCTTGAGGGCGTTCGCTGCCCGACGGATGTCCTCGAGGACCATGCTACGAAGAGGTCCGGCTTCCTTCCGTAGTCGACCGGCATCTTCGGCATCGGCCAGCGCGTCCAGGCGATCATAAAAAGCCAACATACTGGTATGCACGCGTAAAACCGCCACCAATTTCTGATCGACATCGTTCAGGCGCCCCGCCTGGGTACGGACGACGTGAAATTGCCAAAGGATAGTTACATCCGCGGCTAACATCGAAAACATGATGAACACGAAGCCGAGTATTAAACGCGGACCGATGTTGAGCCGATCGCTGTGAAGAATTTTCTCTTCAGCCCTTCTGACCCAACCTTCCAATCCTATTGCGGTGTAAAGGCCCATCGGTGATTCCTGTCGAGCTATCGCTGGCCTCGAAATCCTTCTATTGTGCAGAAACCTGAAGCCGCCGGAAAGAGGTTAATGGACCGCTTCAGAGTTGCAATCACGATATGCTGATTTCCCAAGCAGCGGTCTCTTCCTAAAGCCAGTGATGCGAACTAATTCATTCTCCAAGGCCGCAGCAGCTTGAGGTCCACTCTTCTCACCAGTGAGCACAGAGTGCACTGCCTGGATGTAAGCGTCGGTGACATCCTGGTATTTCTTGCCCGTAATGTTCGAAGGACGCGAAACCGTGCCGGTTCGGAAGGCTTGATTCAAAAGCTCAAAACGGGGATTTGGTTCCAGTACCTCAGGCAGGGTGTAGAGTTCCGGTAGAGTGGGCGGCTGCGAAGTCACGCGGGACCGCTGCACCTGCACATCTTTACGGGTCAGATACCGGACTAACTCTAAGGCTTCTTGAGGATGAGGCGAGAATCGGGAAATTGCAAAGCCCCACCCTCCCAAGGTACCCGCCCGGCCTGCCTTACCACCGGGCAGCAAGGCTGTATCAAACTTATTTCGGATCGGCGACCCTGACGCCTGGCTGTCGACGTAGGCTGATGGCCAATGCCGCATAAATGCCGCATCACCTGCGACCCAAACGTTTAGCGAATCCCACTCTCGGTATCCGACTATTCCCGGGGGTGAGATGGAGCCAACCCAATGCGCCGCCCTTTGCCACGCTCTGATTGCCTCCGGATTATTCACGCTGATCGCTTGGTCCTCCTCGATAATCCGCCCGCCGCCTTCGGCTACCTGCCATTCCAGCGCGTTGCAGGTCAGCACCTCGTCAGCCGCCCCTTGCCAGACAAAGCCCCAAAAACCCTTCTTACCTTTGGCTCGTTCGCCAGCCTGAATTCGGGTCGCCATCATCTCCAGCTCATCCCATGTCCTGGGTGGCCCACGATATCCATACTGTCGCAGGAAGTCGGTACGATAAAACAAAAGCCCGACGTCGGCACGATACGGCACGGCCACCAGCTTCTTACCTACGGTGTAGCTCGCGGCTATCTTCGGAAATTGAAGGGATATTTCGTTGGCGAAATATGGGTTGAGATCCATGAAATATTCGTTCAGAATCCCAGGCCAGATCACATCAATGCCGTAAACGTCAGGGCCCGAGGCGCCCGTCCCCAGCAACTCTTTCCACAAAGCCAGCCTCTTCCGTGAGGAGTCCGGAGAAGGAAAGAGTCTGACTTGGATTCCTGTTTCCCGAGTAAATTGCTGCAATTCCTGCCGGCGCGCATCGCCGAACGTCTTGTTCGACCATTCCTCCAGAAGAGTCAATGTAACCGGCTCATGAACGGATGGCCTCGTACAACCTTCCACAAGCAAACAGAACGACACAATGCAAACAGCGCGTAGGACCGTGCAGCAACTGGCGGAGAGAGCACAAATCCCCTCTGCCACTACGCTCTGAGTTTGCGCCAGCATTTTGAAAAGGTCTCCTCGCGCGAGGGGATCAGGAACGATCCGAACGCTCCCGGGCATCCCTCGCCGGTGCTTCGTGTTTGTATCCGCAAACGTAGCTTTCGCCTCAACAGCCGAATGATGCAAATGCTGATCTCACGGCGTGCTTCTGCAAGTACGATGGAACCGAACCAGCACGTGCCATCTATTTGTTTATTTTAGGCGAGAGTTACAGAAATTGGTTGGTTGGAGCGGGCCCTTTACGAAACCGGTGACTTGAATGAGTTCCTTCTTGAGGGCAGCAGCACCGGCGGAGGCGTCCTTCTTGCCAGTCAATACGGAAACTGGAGAACGCGCAAGCAGGGTCCGCCTCAAGTCACCTTCGATTTGTCATCTGACCTCTCGAGGTGGCCTCCAATTGATACCGCATCGCGGACGAGAGCTTGTTGCCGAAATCCAACTCCCGCGGGAAATGAATCGCTCGCAAAGCGCGGTGGTGAGACCGGGGCGGGGACTGCTTCGTTCGACCGTTTATGTCGCAGGTTCGGGACCTGATGGGACTCGCCTGTGCCGCCTCAGGTCGGTTACTGGGAGAGTGCTTCATTCAGTGTGACCATTCACATCCTCTAAAGGTGACGAGGTCGCTGCCGGCCCATAACGGATCCTCCAACGGTCCTAAGTCGTTGAGAAGCAGAATTGGTTTAAGTACACTCGCGCTCAATTTGCTTTCTTAATCAGGTGTCGGTGCATTTTGTTCGATCAGTTTCTCAGCTTTCAGCTCAGCCCAGAACTCCGCCGGAATCCTTGTTTGCATTGAGGTGTAGTCAGCGAGTATCTGTTGTTCACTGCTAGCCCCCACCACTAATGCCGCGGCTACGTCGGGCGCCGCCGAAAACTGAAGCGCTGCTGTGCGTAGGTCCACTCCGTGATTGGCTGCAACTTCACGCAAGTTTTTCCGTTTTTCCAGGAATTCGACGGGAATCCTGTACGACTCTTTCCCATAGTTATAGCGAGGACTCCCCGATATGAATCCGGCGTTCAGTGAGGAGCCAACCACCAGAGAAGCGTTCTTTTTTCGGACTGCGGGGAAAAGCTGGTTCAGTGCATTCTTGTGATCGATCAAGGAATATTGCGAGGCCATCAGACAGACGTCCGGGTCGGCTTCGCTGAATACTCGCAGAATCGGTTCGGGCGTATTGACGCCCATGCCCCAGCCTTTGATCACTCCCTCTTCTCGCAGGCGCGTCAATTCTGGAAATGCACCTTTCAAGGCGATCTCGAATTGCTCCTGCCAACTCGTCGGCAACAACTTGTTGTCCGAAGAAATATCATGAACAAAAACGATGTCAAGGCTGTCGAGACCAAGTCTTTGCAGGCTGTCTTCGATCGAACGCCTCACGCCGGAAGCCGTGTAATCGAAAGTTACGTCGTTGGGGGAGGGCGAGAAGGGGAACAGTTCGCGGCCTGTGGATGTCTTCGATGCCTTTAGCAGCTTGCCTACCTTGGATGAGATCACGTATTCATTTCTGTTCTTGTTGTGAAGAAAGCTGCCGTACCGTCTCTCGGCAAGACCAAGGCCATACCACGGAGAAACGTCGTAGTAACGAATGCCCGCACTCCAGGCGGCCTCAAGGATCGCATAAGCATCTTTATCGGTCACGACGGCGAATTCATTTCCCAGTGGAACGCCCCCAAGGCCAAACCTAAAGGGTGGCTTGTAAGGGATTCCGCTGTTGCTGTCCGCGATATTCTCCGTGCTGTTCATCTTCCTGCCATTACCTGTATTCACCTGTGCGGACACGCCCCGCGGTAGAAGAGCAGCCGCCGCAGCCGTTGCCGATCCTTTGACCGTGAGATTGAGAAAATCCCTTCTTGTGCTCATACTCTCCAACCGATGCGACGCCGACACAAAGGGCAGCGACGGTTATTGTCGTCAGCCGTGGACGATTCATACATTGTCCCTTTCGTGAGTTGAAATTCAACATGCTAAGGGGGACGGCGTAACCGTTCACAAAGTGAGAATCTGCATTCATGTTCCATTCCGTCACCGTAGCCGATTGCTGAGACAGACTGCGCCGCGAACATTCCATGAGGCGCCGGTCGTTCCCGAACAAAAGCACGTTCGTTTCCATCCTCTGTATGGATTATCCGTGAGCAAGTCCTTGTTCGCTTTGAGTCTCAGGACTCCGGTCAATTCGTGAGGCCTCTTGGGTCCGTCGCTGAGTCAATACCTTGACGCATCTGTCGGAATGAGGACACTGGAGCTGAATCTCAGGAGGAGGGAAGCGTCTGGCGAGGATCCGAATCTTGCGAAATTGCCAGCCGGGTCTCCGATTCTTACGAAGGACGCCGGATGATCGAAGCTGCGATCGACGAAGCATTTCCAGCACCAGTTCTCACGGCTACACATTATGAGCGATTCAGTTGCCGGGGCGAGTCAGGATTCGCCTATGAGCTCTTGTTTGCGAAGTCTGGTGGGCATCTGGAGAAACCCGACGACTCATCATGCAAACGAACAAGAGACCGTTTCCGAGATTCAGGAGCCAACCTCTAAGGTCATTGTCCGAAGATAGTCGTGATAGTAGCGATCGATAGCTCGTTCTATGGACTCGAGCGGCGGTGTCTTTATCTGTGCCAGGGTGTTCCCGAGCAGGGACGCAAATGTATGCACCGCACGAGCCGCAAGCGGATACCATTGATTAATCCAGGCTTGAATTGTGTCCCTGTTATGAGGATGATCTTCGATTGCCATTCGAACCAGGGACTCGCTCCACTGACGGTGCCACTGGCAGTCTTCATTCAACGAATAAAAGATCTGCCCGAGCAGGTAGTCGTCCTCACCAAGCGCCAGTTCGCCCACGTATTTCATGAACAATTCATCCACGAGGGGTTTGAGCACCAGGTTGAGCCCAACGAAAGATTCCGCCCAATCGTAGGCGATGAGCAATTTTTCAACGACTTCACGCAGCGGTTGCCACATTGAGTCGGTTTCCCACAAAGTTCTACTGTCGGCCCCAAACCCAGGGTAGATCTGCTGAAGTTGCCGAACGCGGTAAGCGATCCGCTGAATGCGACGCATCTCGTCGGCGGACTGAAGTGCTGCTGTGATTGTAATTCGCCCGCCGGGAGCCATCTGACCGATGTACGATGCGATCATTTGAAAACCATGAGCCGGGTACCGGAACGGGGCAACCACTCTTGGGAAAATGTGCAGCCATGCAGGGCGAAGGTGGGCATCGTATCCGGTAAGTTCGATTTCATCCAGGATCCCGTCCACGAAGATTTCCTTCTCTCTCTGCAAATCCGTGTACTTCGTGTAGGTTGTTTCTCGCGGGTCGCGAAACTTTTCCCACGAGCTGCACAACAGAGGTGACTCTTCCTGATATCGGCGGAACCAGTCTTTCAGGGGAACATCGAGCTCGAACCGCTTACCGGTGAAACCTTCGCCGGTGTAGCAGAGGAGCTTTGAAGTCACAATTTCGTATTCAGTCGGCAAACGCCTTTGTTGCAAAAGATGCCAGTACGTCTTCTGTTGGGGCATATAGCGCTCCTCAAGGACGGCAAGGCTCGTGGTTCGTTCAAGCGGAATTGCGAGTCCGTGCGGCAAATCGCCAGGCTGCGTCGTCCTGGTTCAGCTGAAGGGAACCTTTGAAAGCCGACATCACAGTCTCCAGCTCGCCCGGGAAACGAAACGGGCGTCCCAGGTGCTTTTCGATTGCCGACCGGGTCACGACACAGCATTGCGGAACCAGCACTCTTACATATGCACCGCGGTCCACGACCATAACGTCCTGGTTCAGATCCTTAATCGCCGCAATAATGGCATTGGCCACGGTTCCCGCTTGGAGAACAGGACCGACTCGGTCATAGACCCCCGCGGCCTCTTCGGTCATCGTTCCTTCTCTCCCTCCACACCAACTCCCGTGGTCCTAACGTCATCTATGTCGACAAGAACGTCCTCTCCGTCGACCCTGATCGGAAACAGTTTCAGACAGGCGTTCCGAGGGTTCACGCCAGATCCGCTGCAAACGTCGAATTCCCAATGGTGCCTTCCACAACGCAGAATCTTGTCCGCCAAAGTGCCTTCGCTTAGACGACTCTTTTGATGAGGGCAGATATCGGCATAGGCGTAAATGCGGTGATCAACGTTGACCAGCAAGACACGTTCGCCATCCACCTCCAGGCCCATCATTTCACCGCTCCAGAGGTCTTCTATTTTAGCGACTCTTTGAAACCCCATCACTTCTACCCTGAGAGCACGTCAAACCGATCCAATGCCTCGAACCCAGCCTGCGCGACTGTCATTGCTGGGTCCATGGTCTTGTTGTTGTAGACCACCCGAACCAGGTGTCTGGCTGCGACCCGAAGGCTGGCTGCAGCCTGAAGTTTTTGTGCCAGGGCTTCGAGTGTGTCCCCGTCGTCGGCCAGAATCAGAAGACCGATCGTGTCACCTTGGAGGAAACCATAAAGAGGAACGGGCATAAAACGTTGTTCCAACAAATTAGGCGGCAGAGTCTTTTCGAACTCCGAGCCAGTCGTAATCACCATTATGAACGTCTTTGCCCCACGTATCAGGGGTGAGATTGAAATAATTCGTCAGCAAATTGGGCAGCTGAGACGGTGCCTCTCCCGAGAGCACGCGCTTCACTATATCTGTGTGGCTGGCATATCTTTCCGGCTCATGTAAAAAAATCCACTGGCACGGCTCCGAGCAGAAAATGTACTTGCGCCCGTCGTGGACGAGGACCCTCGCCGTGTTCTTACGCGGCGTACCAGCGCTCAGCGGCAACTGACACAAATCGCAAAAAGTTGGCAGGGCAGTTCCGTGCACAGCGAATTCGTTTGCCGGTCCGGGCCCGACCGTTCGCCAACGTTCGCTGATTTGTTCCCACACGGCGTCCATATCATCCCAATGTTTAGGATATTTTTGGCGCAGCCATTTCCTCTCTGCCGGACCTGGTATGACGAAATTGAACCATAAGGTCGCACGGTAACTGTAGGCGCTCGCGTAGATCATGTGATGGTAGATATCAAGTTCGTCCATGAGAAGGTCCCAATACCATGGCTTCTCGAGTCCAAACTCGTCCAGGGTGCGCAGGAACTGATCGATGATCCACTCTTCCATGAACTCTTTGAACGAATACGGGCGTTGATCCAATGCGGTCAGATAATCGATAGAGAGTCCCGTCAAGATCGAGAATAGGCGCCAGTTTCGCCAGAACCATTTGTCAACCAGGTACTGCGCGTACTTGGGGTCGTGCTTCATGACGGTAGCTAGAACGGGATGCCCAATCTGGGCATGCCGGGCCTCGTCCGTCTGAATACTGGTGACCATCCTCTCGAACATGTGGTCACTCGATTCGCGGGCGAGCGACGCCAGTCCGACGAATTGCAAATTTGTGAAACCAGTTTCCAGCACGACGTTGGTGGCGATATGGAATTCAATCGCGTTCTGTCCGACGGTTAGCTCGTCGAAGAAGTGTCGCGCGGCGACCGCGAACCAATTGTTGGTATGGTAGAACTTATGCGCCCAATCGAACTGAGAATCTATGCGTAGCAAGGGATGAAACAGGAGCAGTGGAATTTGAGTATGGCGATATTCATCGAGGGCTCCAAAAGTCGCCATCGTTCGCCAAGCGCTGTCGCGGCCAAACCTTGCACCCCTCAGATTGCCTATGACGCCGGTGAACTCCGCAAGTGGCAATGCCGCTGCGTGTACCTTCAGACTGTTCAACCAAGGCAGAGCCAACTTCTGTACATTTTCAATGCGCCCTACCGCATCGTGCACGGCCCGCACAGCCATATCTTTTTCGTATTGGTTGTCGACGTATTCGCGATAGGAAGTCTTGAACGATTCTTCCCAGTCCTTCCACTCTGAATGAGGTAACCAAGGATGCCCGCTGATCACCTCTGGGAAAACTTCCTCTTCGCGCACATAGG
>Ga0307479_10001942_pt1 | contig 18887 bp, 18 predicted proteins | sample atmos_gasesECM4C_FD_203743 | JGI IMG/M metagenome (GOLD analysis project Ga0307479, IMG submission 203743) | Hardwood forest soil microbial communities from Morgan-Monroe State Forest, Indiana, United States - atmos_gasesECM4C_515 | ecosystem: Environmental > Terrestrial > Soil > Temperate... | reverse complement strand
CGGGAGCGATCGTATACCTGAGATCAGGCGGCAGGATAGAAGGCGAGTATCTGCAGCTCGAAAGAAAGCCCAACCCATAGATTACTCTGGTTCTGATAAACTCAATTTGATTCGTTGCCCGAACAAGTCGCTGCTCACTCAAAGGTTCAGATACTTCTCGTGTACCGGAGTCGCGGACTAGTCGGTGTCGTCATCCGGGAAATCGTGCATAGAAGTTCAGTTTGTCACGAAATCCTATGGCAAAACTGTCGCGCTCGACGATGTCTCCTTTAGCATACCATGCGGCGAGAGGTATGCTCTTCTAGGTCCGAACGGGGCTGGCAAATCAACAACTCTGAAACTTCTAGTCGGGCTCTTGAAACCTGATACTGGGACGATTAGGATCAACGGCTGCGAACCTTTCAGTTCGGAGGCCAAGTCGATTCTCGGATACCTTCCTGAAGATGCAACTCCCTACCGCACACTATCAGTTCGAGAGAATATGGAGTACATCGCTGCTCTTCGAGGCGTGACGGATGTCCGCGAAGCAACGGATAGATTCCTGGATGAATTGAGCCTCAGAGAATACGAACGGGCCAAGGTCGGCAAACTCTCTCGGGGAAACATGCAGAAACTCGCCATAGCTCTAGCAATCATTCACAAGCCGAGAATAGTTCTTCTCGACGAACCGCTCAACTATCTTGACATTCCAACCCAGGAGAGAGTCTTCAAGATGCTAAAGTCTCTCGACTCGACGCAAATAGTCTCGACTCATATCATGTCGATAGCCACCCGTCTTACCGAGAGAGTCATTATGATCTCAAGGGGCAAGATTGTCTGGAATGGGACTATTGACATGTTAAAGAGCCTAGAACAGGGTGAGGAGCCGATAGAGAGCGTCGTTGCAAGGCTAATGACAAATGCTGGCTAAACTCGTAAAGTTCGTCCTTCTAACTAGGTTCTCTAAGCCTCTCCTCGGCCTCGTAGCATTTTTCTTGATTTACGACGTCGTGATAAGAGGGGTTACGACCGGAAATTCTCCAGAATTCTCTGGCGGATTCGCGTACTACGCGGTTGGCGCTTCAATCTTCTTCACAACTGTCAGCCTTCTTTTTGGAGGTTTATTCGTCCTGAAATCCGACAGGGACTATCTGCTGACTCTGCCATTGAGACGGAGAGAACTCAGCCTCTCGCTGTTTACAGCGCAGTTCGTCGGTTCTGGAATCACAATCCTCTTCCTCTTCGGATTCTATCTCGCCGGCGCGGGAACTCTACAGACCACGATAGTGCTAGGAGCAGACCTAGCGATTCTAGCGGCGGTTGTCACTGCGCTTGGTGTTGTATCAAATATTCTCTCGACACCAGTTAGAGTAGGATTCGCAGTGATTCTTGGAGTCTGGTGTCTGTCTTCAATCTTCGGGAATCCATTTACTCCCGTTTCCCCATTCACCGGGGATCTTCTGTACGGCAGCATCACGCTGTTTGGATTCGCCGTCATAACCGTGCCTGTTGCCCTTAGAGAGCTGGCCTATCTAGAGCTAGGATCGATGAGGAGCTTGCTGAGAGCTACCAGTTCCGAGTACAAGAAGACAATGAGTTTCGCTGGAAAGAGTCCTGTGCGAGCCATCTATTCCTACCACTTGTCTTTCTTGGAACTAGTTGGAAGAGTCAATCTCGCGGGTTCGACCAGTTACCGGGCGGCTCGTGTGAAAACATCTACAGTACTCATTATTTCGAGCACTCTAGCCGCAATCTATCTCTTCTTGGGTGGGTTCTCGCCATTTGCTGATCTCTTGTCTAGACCCGTCGTCGTAGTCTTGCCAATTCTCATGGGGATTATCACTCTAGTCTTGATGTCTCAGGGAACGTTCTCAAACGAGAGAGGCTGGCTTGCCTTTACTGCCATGGACCCGGCCGTGTATCTGCGACATCTCCTTCTCTCGAGAGCGGTCTCGACCTTGGCTATTACAGGTCCGTTCGCCGTCGCCAACATTGTCCTTGTTTTTCGAGAAGTTCCAGAGGCGCTAAACTCATCCATTGTGCTTCTCGTCACGGTCTCTTCGGCATCGATTCTAGCAACCTACCTTGTGGCGAGGCTGGGGGCCGTTCAGCAAGTCAAGGAAGAAGGAATGATGCCTGGACAGTTTGACCTGAAACAACTTCTTGCTATCATTCCCACGTACATCGTGATCATAATGATAGTGGTCTCGGAAATATCCTTGATAGCCTCCATAATAATCGCTGGAGCTTTTGGGATCCTCGCGCTCATCATGATGCTAAGCAGAAGCGTCTGGCGAGGAATAGCGTATCGCCTCACCGAACGAGGATTTGTCTGACCTTTCTTTCGAATCCTAATGGTTCGTCAGTCTGCAAACTTGTAATGTCGATAGCCCTGCGGGGTTACGTCGATGAGAACGAATTCGTTTTCCGGTTCTGCGACAAATTTCCTCCCATCTGGCAGTGGTATGGCCTCGTGAAGCGCTTCATATTCAATCAAGGCAACTGGTCTTCGATGTTGCAGCTTCTCCGAGTGGCCGAACTTCTTCGCGACCTCGTCCCATTCTTCCTGGAAGACCCAGCTAGAAACTTTTGCCTTGGAACCGCTCCCATAATTTCCGGACCCCCCTCTTTTGCCCGCGAGATCAAAGCCCTTCCTTGCTTTCGTTTCTAGAAGCATCGAGAGACAGCTCTTCTCGGAAGCAGAGTAGCTGTTCCCGCTCTCTCTTGCGTGAACAAGACCGTCCGCCACCTTGTCCAGGTACTCTTTCTGGAATTGCGGTGTCTCCATGAAGTGTCTCATGTAATCCGATTCGGCTTTTTCAAACTCTTCTCTCTTCTTGAAGCTGGCTGATATTGGCTCTTGCCCAATCTTCTCGGTGACCTCTTTCCATCTAGAGAGTCCGCGCCAGAAATGCCTCAGTAGATAGGCGAAACCTTTCTCAGCCATCTTCGGATAAGGAACGTGAAAGGACATTGGACCGACGTGGTCTACGAGTGATTCGCCGGGTCCAGCCTTAATCAGCGAAGCGGCTACAGCCTGCTCGGCCCAATTATCAACGGCTCCCTCCATAGCTTTCAGGTAGCATTTCTCTGAATGCTTGCCATGGACGACCGCAGTTGTAGAGAATAGAGGTCTCCAGAAGTCATCTTCATCTTCCATGTAAGTGCCGATGACGTTATCGAATCCGAGCAACCTTGGCTCCTCTCTTACCAAGAGCGCAACGGCCCCAGCACCCTGGGTAGGTTCTCCTGGAGTTTTCAGAGGATACTTAGCAATATCAGTTGAACAGACAATGCTTGACCTTCCGTTGCTTCGACCCGCCCACGCCCAATCCAAGGAACTCTCCAGTGCATCAGCAGTACTCACGCAAGCGAACTTGTACTCAACTCCGGACGTTTTCTTAAGCGAGCCCTTGCCATACTTCTGCTCGAGCATTCCGTGAACGTATGCTGCCACAGGCTTGGATTCGTCGACCCCGGTCTCGGTGGCGATATCAATCCTAGCAATGCTCACCGGAGATAGATTGTTCCGCTCGATCAGTTCGAAGATGGCGTTAGCAGCTAACACCGAACTATCCTGGTATGTATCTGGGATTGACATCTTCGCGATTCCGATTCCGTGCAGATATTTCGCGGGATCGGATTCTCGTGCACGAGAGAATTCGGTGGGCTTCTCGGGATGCTGCTCGTCGGCTAGTTCTAGATATAATCGGGGAACGTAGATTGCAATGTCGTCAATGCCAACCGGTGTCTTCAATATTCATACTCCAGAACTTGTTTAGAAGCTAGCGAATCCACGTCTGCCTCTGATAGTGCACTCTTGACCGTGCGGGAAGATAGGTTCCATGTTCTCTTGAGAGCCTTGTTTTCAGTTACAATCCGTCAGGCTTTTGCCCCGGAGTAGAGGCACTATCGGTTTCTGTATCTGATACGATATAGTTTATATTCAGCGTATTAATCCGTTCTCAAGCTGGTCAAATGCCGGGAATAGTCGACGTGTCCCAGCTCGTCAAGACGTATGGCGACGGGACCAAGGCCGTGAAGGGAATATCGTTCAATGTATCAGAAGGAGAATTCTTTGGCTTTCTTGGACCGAACGGTGCAGGTAAGAGCACCACCATCAAGATCCTTACTACTATCCTTCGAAAGACCTCAGGTTCTGCATCCGTCGCAGGCTTCGATGTCGAAAAGGACGCTGCCAAGATAAGGAAGATCATAGGAGTTCAGAACCAAGAAACAGTAGTCGATGAAGATCTGACAGGCCGTGAGAACATGATCCTTCAAGGTGAACTCCAACAGATGCATGGACAAGCCTTGAGGGACAGAGTTGACGAACTTCTGAAGATCGTTGATCTAGTCGATGCAGCTGACAAGCGTGCCGGGTTCTACTCTGGCGGAATGAAGAAGAGGCTTGACCTTGCAACAACACTCGTCCACAACCCTAAGATACTCTTCTTGGACGAGCCGACGACAGGTCTAGACCCGCAGTCTCGAGCCGCGATCTGGGCATATCTCAAACAGCTTAACGAACAGGGGATCACGATATTCATTACGACCCAGTACCTGGAGGAGGTTGACCGGCTGTGCCGTCGCCTTGCAATCGTTGACCTTGGAGAGATAGTCGCCCAAGGAACCCCCGCCGACTTGAAGCAGGAAATCGGGGCCGATTCGATTTCCCTCGGCCTCGAGAACACGACAATGAACGGTGGAACAAGAGAGAAGGCAAAACAGGTATTAGAAAACAAGTTCGATAGGGTCTCGAATATTGTAAACTCAGACATTGGACTCACGGTCTATGCAAAGAACGGTAGCTTCCTTGTCCCTGAAATCGTCAGAGCTTTTGACGATGCTGGCATAAAACTCTCGTCAATCACGGTCTCTTCACCAACTCTTGACGATGTGTTTCTCAAGCATACAGGGAAGAGGATCAGAGTCGAAGAGGTGACAAGCGCGAACTATCGCGGAATGTTCTCGAGGAGGAGACGATAAGACATGTCTTTTCTTCTAGACTCATTGCATCTCTTCGTCCGCTGGATGAAGAAGCTAGTCAGAAACCCAATACTGATATTTTTCTCCCTCTTTCAGCCTGTCATCTTCTTAGTACTCTTTACTCAGCTCTTCAACAAGTTCGGCGCGCTTCTTGGTCCTGGGGTCAGCTACACGGTCTTCGCTACGGCCGGTATTGTCCTACAGAACGCGTTTTCGAGCGCGTTTCAATCAGGCACGGCAGTCGTTGACGACATAAGGTCCGGATTCCTAACGAAAATGCTTGCCACACCTGTAAACCGAACCGCCATATTGTTTGGAAGAATTCTCAGCGACGCATTTCGAGTTGTTGTCCAAACCGTCATAATACTCGTTCTTGCCTATGCTCTCGGCGTATTCCCTGAGACTGGTTTTCTAGGATACCTGCTTGTCATTTTCACAGTGGCCGCCTTTGGCCTCGCCTGGTCGGGCATATCGCTCGCTTTGGGCCTCAAGACCAAAAGCGCTGAGACCGTATTTGGGATAGCCGGGTTTCTAACCTTTCCACTCCTGTTCATGAGCACTGCGCTCGTTTCAACTTCAGTGATGCCGGACTGGATGAAGACCGTGTCAAACTACAACCCCATAAGCTTCGCAGTGAACGCGATGCGCAACATGATTACAGGATGCCCCCCCGGTCAGTTGAGCAGCAATTGCACGACTGGATTTGATTGGAGTACAATTCTGCAAGCGTATGGCGTAATCGCTCTCATTGGAGTGTTAACCTTGGGAGCGACTCTCTACCTGTTCAGAAAGGTCGTAAGCTAGAGGGTCCTTCGGAGTGAGCAATCCTTCGATCGAAGCCGTAAACCTCTCAAAACACTACGGTTCATTTGTTGCGTTATCGAACCTCTCCCTGAAAATCGAAGGGTCGAAGTGCGTCGGATTTCTCGGTCCAAACGGAGCCGGTAAGACGACGACCCTCAAAATCTTCACGGACATGATCAGAGCGTCTGAAGGCAGAGCTTTGATCAACGGTGTAGATGTTCACCTGAACAAGAAACAGGCCTTGAGTTCTGTGGGAGCGTTGATCGAGAGTCCCGAGATCTACCCTGCCCTCACACCCCGAGAGGCCTTGTCAATGGTAGCTGACCTCCGAGGACTTCCCCGAGCCGAATCAAGAAAAAAGATAGAGGAAACCGTTGCAGAAGTAAAGATGAGTGAATGGTTAGACAAGAAGGTTGGAAAGTTTTCCAAAGGTATGAAGCAGAGGATCAACGTCGCTGCTGCACTCCTTTCAGACCCTGAAATCATTATGCTTGATGAGCCTACGACAGGTCTCGACCCGAGGGGACAATCGGAGGTTCGAGATATTGTTAAGGATCTAAAGAAAAAGAACAGACTCGTCTTCATGAGTTCGCATCTCTTGAATGAGGTCCAAGACATATGCGACGAAGTTGCGATGATCGACCACGGCAAACTGATAGTCTATGACCGATTATCCAATGTTACAGCGAGGTTTGCGAGCGATGGCTCGAATAGTGTAGAAATAGAAACCTCAAGGGATATCGACGACCAAACCATCAATAGGAGCATCGCGTCGTTTGCCGACGTAAGTTCCGTCGAACGGCTGGATTTGCGTAGGGTCCGGATACACTTCTCGGGTGGGTCGCAGAATCAGGAGAGACTCCTCGAGGACCTCGTTGCGATGAAGATTGGTCTGATAAGCTTCAGACCTTCATCCTCGGCTCTCGAAGACACGTACTTGAAACTCATCAAGGATACCCTGTGATATCCCGATGACTCAACCAACTCCTTCAACTCCCTCAATCCGGAAAAAACGCGTTGTTCCGAGCAGCGTGTCTCAAGTAGGAACAATTACAAAATATGAACTGGTCAACTATTTCCGGTCCCGAAGATTCTTTGTCCTCCTTATCATAGGACTGATAATTAGCGGGCTTCTTACTGCACTGGTCGGGTATTACAGACCAGAAAGCTTCCTATCTTCAGCGTTGAACTTTTACTCAAGCTGGTGGGCAGGCTCGATCACGTTTGTGATAATCCTGTCCGGCATCTTCTACGGGGGAGATGCAATCTCTGGAGAGTTCCAGAACAAGACTGGCTACTTCCTAGTGGCCAATCCGCTCCGTCGGTCTTCGATTTACATTGGAAAATGGCTCGGGGCACTGATAGCGTCGATGATCATGCTCGGAGTGTTCGCGGCCATAACGATTGGGAACGGTATCTACTATTTTGGCCTCAACATCCCCTATCAACTGTGGGAATCACTGCTCTTCTCAGTCTTGTATCTGATTGCCGTTCTTGGCTTCACATTTTTCTTCAGTTCTCTGTTCAAGGGTACTTCAATGTCAATACTGGTGACTGCGATCCTTTTCCTCTTTGCTTTTAATTTGATCCAAACCCTGGTGGAGGGCCTGGTGAAGATTGAACCTTGGTTCCTCATCACGTACGGTGCTCAAATCATCGGCAATGTGCTGGTGGATCCATACCCGATAACCAGAGCCCAAGGTTTTGGGCGCGACGCCTTCACCTCGTATGCTGCGACGATTCCTGAGGGAATAGCCATTCTCTTGACCTACTTTATAGTTACCGCTGTGCTCGGTCTTCTCCTATTCGAGAGAAAAGAGTTTACCTAAATTCCTAGCTCGCGACATACGACTGGATGAGGTCGCGGAATTTGCTATTCTTGGTCAGTTCTTCTGCGATTGTTTCGTTATCCTTACCGTCTCTGCCCCAGACCATGAATCTGGATTCTCCTCCACCGGAGAATCTTACGACGAAGTAGGGAATGTAGAACAGGTTTCCCTCAAGAACCTCGAATCCTTCCATATCTATCTTTGAGGGCAGCTTCAGACCGTCTGCGAACATCTTCCATCTCGTCTCACGAGTTTTCTTTAGGTGATCAAAATTGTCTTTGATGTCTCGTCTCGCATGATCCGTCTTCGTAAGGGAGTCGTGTTGCTTCGCTAACTCTTCTAGTTTGTGGTCATATTCGGCTAGCATTCTCCTAAGCTCATCTAGTCTCTCGCTGACGAGCGCAGTTGAATCGACTCCCTGAACCACTGACCCCGAGTCAGTTTCCGCTTCGGCGAGCTGGGGCAATAGGGAGATTAATTCAGGGTAGAATCCTAAGTTTACCTCTCGGAGGGCTAGGACCGCTGACCTTCCTTGCGCAAGAACGCTCTGCTTCGAGAGGAGTCCTTTCTCCGTTGAGTACTGGTAAGTGAATTCCAGGTAGGGCAAATAGAGAGTTTTCCCGAAGACGAATCGTTCTTCAGAACCGCCAAGAATTCCCCTCTTCACCCGTTTCTTCTCAGCTGCATGCTGGACCACACTTTCGGGCACAACCATTGGCAAAGCTTTGACAACTATTCGTCTTGAGTCAGTTTCTTCATTCAAGTTCTTGATCTAGCTCTGAACCCGTGGTGACGGTTCATACATCATAAGCTCATCCGGTGTTAGAACTCTAGTCCTCTTAGTCAAAAGATCTCGGGAGAAACAGTCCCGTCTTAACAATGAGATTGTCCGCTCTTTCTTCTACAGACATCTTCAATCTAGTCATGATAGGAATCGTAAGAAACTGCGATCCTCGCTCCCGTTAGCTGTAGAAAATCGAAATTGTGTGTCCCGTGCCGTAGGGATAACCCCCTGGGTATTGGGGATTCCCTGTTGCGGTTGGAAAGCATGGCGAGCTTGTTGACTGAGAGCTGCAATAGTCGTAGCGCATCATGTCCAAAGATGTATTGACGGTGGAGTTTTGAAAAGAAGTCATACCCTTGTCAATAACGAGTGAGAGAGTGTGTCCTTGGCCTATCTTGAAGCCAAAGATGTCGGTCGAATTGAGAGTTATCGGTCTAGTGACTCCATTGATGCTAACTCCATTCGGGTAGGTGACCTGCCAGATTGTGAAGAAGGCTCCAAGAGTGTATTGACTCGATACTGAAGGTGCCTCAAGATGGATTATTCCCGAAGCATCATGCGTGTGCATAGGTTCGAAACACGAGCCTCCGACCGCGACTTGCTCCCCTCCGCTTGCCTGGAACTGCGGATCAAGAATTCCAACAGCTGCCGGAATCGGGACGCTTACGTTACTGTTGCCGGTGTTTACGAAGATCTGAAGCCATGGATGAACATGCACCGTTACTACCTCGGCAGAACATGGGAAAGGAAAGTTTCCTCCTCCTTTGCTTTGGGTAAGGGCGTAGACGCCGTACCCGATCGTGCCTATCAGTATCGCAACGATGACGACCGTGATGATGGTTCTTCGCTGGCGCTGCTTACGGACTTCCTCAAGCACTCTCTTCTTGCGAGCTTGGGTCAAACCTACCTGTCCTACTGTGACTATCGTACCCCTGTTCAAAAGTTTGCCCCCGACGACTCTTAATATTGTAACCTTCCAATCCTAAGTGAAAATTGAAGTCCGCCGTTCTAACGAGGATCGTCAATAGTACAATCTGGATAGTGTCCGGCATAATCGTCATCGTCATACGCAGTTTGGTAATTCAAGGAGGATCTGTCTTCTTGTGGGAGACTATTGGAGGAGGAATGATAGTCTATGGGGCTCTCCGTCTAGTTTGGGCCCTCTTTAGGAGCTCATCAACAAGTGCCACTCCAATCTAATGATTGATTCGAGTCATGATCTCCTAATATCAACTCAGGAAGTCGTGCTCCTCTGGACTGAGGAGGAGCAGATGCTGAGAGCTCATGCCTCTACTCATTTCCCAGTCTGTTAACTAGGACTACCCCTACTAGGATTAGTAGAAAGCTGACGGCGTGCCATGGGCTAGCGTTTTCTCCAAGAAGGAGAATGGAGGAGACTACGCCGAAGACAGGAACGAGATTGCCGAATATTGCCGCTCTGCTGGCTCCAATCTTAGAGACGCCTTCTACGTAAAAGAAATAGCCTACAACAGTGGACAGCAAGGCCAAGTAGAGAATTCCCAACCACGAGGTCGTACCCCACATGTATGTCCAGGGAGCTTCCAAGAGTGAGAATGGCATCAAGAAGACCCAGCCGAACAGAGAGATCCATGCAAGAATCGAGAGTGAAGAAGGCGCTATCTCCGCATGGTTGGCCCGGTTGGTTGCAACAAATTTCCTCAATAGAACCGTATACAGTGCGTAAGCGGTAGCACCACCAAAGACAAGAGTCACGCCAAGTAGCCTGTTAGGCACATTCGTATTGGGAGAAAGTAGAGAGATTACACCGATTCCGGCCAGCCCAGAAAGCAGGCCCAAGACTTTGGTCTTGGTCAAAGGTTCGTTTAGAACGAACGAGGCCATTACCGCGATTAGTACTGGTCCTACGCCGATAACCAGTGAGTCATCACTAGCCGCGGCGTATTTGACTCCGAACAAGAAGAAGGCTTGGTAGAGGGTTGTGGAGAGCAGACCCATCGCAACGAGGCTGATAATCCATTGGCGTCGGATAGTGAGCCTAGTTCCCCTGAGCCATAAGATGGCAAACAATACCGGAACAACGATCGAATACCTTAGGACCGCGATCGAAATAGGTGGAAGATTGGTCGCAAGAAGTCTTCCAACAGGCCACGCCAATCCCCATAGAAACATCGTAAGCACAAGCTGGAAGTATACGACAAATCTCCAGTCCTTCCGAGCTGCTGCCATTTTTTTGGTCAGGGAAATTCAACCTGGAAACCTATGCAGTTGAAGGCCTACAATTGGACGCTTCGTTCAGAATACGAGATTCGTTGGAGTCTCGACCACACCAGCAAGCCGAGACCCGCAAAGATACCAGGGCTATTCCGGTTTGAATGCTATGATATCGGTAAGAGCGCCGGTGCGTTGTCCCTGATCTCTTAGAATCGGCACGACCCGCGCCGCGAAACTCACACCATTCGGCTCGTCGACCTGGAGCCGGTGGACTATTCCCCCTTTTACTCCTTCGAACTTGACAAGAACTAGGGTCAAGGGCTCACTAAGAGGCTGTCCTGCTCTGTTGTGGCTCACTGTTGTGTAGCTGTAGACGAATCCGGGCTTTGCTAGCGGAGTATTTTCATTGATTTCTACAAAGCATGAGGGACAGAACATTCTGGCCGGAATGTAAACGGACTTGCACTTGGCACATTTCGAAGACAAGAAGCGGCCGTTTTCTTTCAGCTCACGGCGGAATTCCTCTCCCGCAACGCCAGCGGTGTAGTGATACTCCAGGGGAATGCTGTCAGTCCAGTGTCGTGCCTCTAGCGGTCGGGTGATTTTTTCTAGGATTGGCATTGGTCTAGCTCTCCATTGGTCTGAAATATCGAATATCCATAATTGACCCCTCTCTCTCCTCTGGTCGCTTCCAGACTGCCTGGACCTTCATTCCCACGGTGATCTTTGTGGGTTCCACTTCTCCAAGGTTGTGAAGTATTCCCATACCAGGACTAGCACCATCGATGTCGATGACTGCGACGAGGAGTGGAGTTTTGAGGCGTCTCGCGTCAGTGCCAACGTGTGAGATGGAGAACGTGTTGACGGTTCCAGTGTCCTTTACCTGGACCCATTCGTCGGTTGGACGGTAGCATTGTTCGCAGTACATTCGTGGCGGAACTAGAATTCTCTCGCACTTGTGGCATTTCCTGGCGAATATTTTGCCCTCCTTCAGTTCGGTAAGAAATCTGCTGATTGCTACTCCTGCTGCCCAGCTGTACTTCGGCTCGAACTTGTAGAAGATATCGAGATACTTGCCCGCCTTCACATCGTCTGGTGTAATTTCGTGGCCCGGGTAGTTTGTTATTTTCTGGGACATTTCTTCTTCTCCTTACGACCTCATTACCGTAACTGTGCCAACCTGCATCAAGTCTCCCCAAGCCTGGGCAAGGCCAGTTCGAGCGTCTTTCTTCACTTGTCTTTTTCCAGCTTCTCCTCGGAGTTGCCAGAATATCTCGCAGATTTTCATCATGCCGGCTGCGGCAATAGGGTTGCCTACGCCTAGTAGGCCGCCTGATGGGCAGACGGGGAGGTCTCCGTCACGCTGAGTCACACCGTCAACAGTCATTTTCGGTGCTTCGCCTTTGCCTGCAAGCTGCAATCCTTCTAGGTGGTGTAGTTCTTTGTAGTCGAATGGATCGTATGGTTCGGCGACTTGGATCTCTTTTCGTGGGTTCTTGATGCCGGCCATTTTGTAGGCCATCTTCGCCGCCTTCTCGACATATTCGGGATAGGCGAGGTCTCTGTTGGTCCAGTGAGTACTGTCCAGCGTCCAGCCGACGCCGTCGAGCCAGACGGGCTGATCTGTCAGTTTCTTTGCAACTTTCTCAGAGGCAAGAATCACTGCGGCAGCTCCATCGCTGGGAGGGCTGACGTCCAATCTCTTGACTGGTTCGCAGATCGGTTCGGATCTCATTACATCTTCTACGGTGATTTTGGCTCCTAGCTGTGCACAAGGATGGTCGACTGCGTTGCCCTTGTTTTTCACCGCGACCTCGGCAATCTCTTCCTCTTTGATTCCGTACTTGTGCATGTACCTCCTCATCTCCAGCGAGAATATCCAGAGCAGGGTAGTCCCTAGAGGCCGCTCGAGTATTTGATCGAAGATGCTCCAGAAAGCATACTGAGGATGCGGGTGTAAAGGCGACATCTTCTCCTCGGCGACACAGAGACATGTGTCGTAGAGTCCTGAAGCGACGTTCCACCAGCCACCTATCGGCGTGAATACTCCTGTTCCTCCGCCAACGTAGACGCGCTGGTGGGGCTTTCCAATAGCACCCATACCGTCAAGATAGTATTCTCCTTTCATGTGCACTCCGTCGAACGCGTCTGGTGCCGAGCCCGAGACCACTGATTCGATATCTTTGAGCGTCAATCCTGCTGAGTCTAGGGCCATCTTTGACGCTTCGAAGGAGAGTTCCTTCGGGCTCTCTAGCATCCGACGTCGGAATAGTGTTATTCCGGCGCCGACAATTGCAACTCGTCTTCTCATCGTGAATTCCCTCTAGTTTCCTAGCACCGCCACTGCCCCTGTGGCAGTAGGTATGCCCCTCCAGCTCTGGACCAGTGCTCTCTTTGCTCTTGGAACTTGTAGTCGGCCTGCTTGCCCGCGCAATTGCATGACCGCTTCTAGTGTCCGGTGTAGTCCTGTTGCCTCCAGCAAGTGTCCCACTCCGAGAGAGCCGCCGGAAGCGTTGACCGGTAACCGTCCATCAGGATCGAAAGCGCCCGTGTCGATCATCCTTCCTGCTTTGCCCTTGGCTGCTATCTTCAACGCTTCAAGGCTTTGTAGCTCCTTGTAGCTGTAGGTATCATCAACCTCGGCCAAGTCGAAGTAGCTTGCCGGACTCTTGACATTAGCCATCTTGTAGGCTCTGGCTGCTGCCTGTTCTACATATTCTGCTCTGGCGAAATCTCGATCTTCAACAACGGGCGTGTCAGAACTCCATCCAATCCCCCTTATCCAAACTGTATGGCCTCCAAGTTTCCGAGCCTTCTGAGGAGATGCTAGAACGAAGACGATGCTCGCGTCAATTCCCTTGCTTGACTCCAGGTCGGTCAAGGGAGCAGCGGCCAGATGCGAGTTCATCACCATTTCCTTGTCAACGTTCGCTCCGTGAACGCCTCGCGGGTTGGAGAGAGCGTTCTTCTTGTTCTTGACTGCTACCTGTGCGCAGTGCTCTCTTTTCGTACCGCTGTCCTTGAGGTATCGAGCCATCTCCATTCCGGCGAGGAATCTGGGATCCGCGTCGAAGTGATGATGTGTGTAGACGGGATCGAAACCGAAGCTCGCTATTTCATCAGGGTTTACGACATCGGAAATCTTGCTGTGCGACTCTACCACAGCGACGTCAGCGATACCCGACATGATGTGCATACATGCCGTTGCCAGGCCGATTATTCCGTCGGAAGAAATAGTGCATAATGGTCGTAAGACCGCTCCTAGCTGATCAGGCATATACTCGTCTGTAATGCTGATTCCTTCCCAGAAGTCCTCGGTACAGCAGACAAAGCTCTGAACATCTTTCCGAGGGTCTATTCCCGCGTCCTCGTATGCGCGGCTTGCAGCTTCAAACATCAACTCTCGGGTTGATAGTCCCGGCGTCATTGAGTCGAAGCCGGCATAGCCTACCCCGACGATTCCTATCTGAAAGGGCAAGAATCTATCGAGAAAATCGGCAATTAACTGTTCACTATAAGACTTCCGCGAGAAAAACGATTAGGGCGCAACTATTCGGGGAGTTCCACAGCTAGTACAGAAATTCGCAGTCGGTGAGAGCGGCTGCCCGCAAGACTTGCAGAAGCTTGACGTGAAAGCTGGCGTTGGAATGGGTTGTGCTTGAATCATAGCTTGCCGCTGTCTCTCCTTTCTCGCGACGACTATTGCGACCACGATCGCGATCAGTATTGGCGGAATTACAATGGTGACCAGCTCGGGAAGACTGAAGACTTTGACTATGATGGACCCGGGATTGACGAGGCTCTGAGTTGTCGTTGAAGATATTCCGTAGGGCACCGTGATATGGAAGGTATAGTTGGCAACTGGGAGCTGAGTGAAGACTTGTTGGCCATTACTGTCAGTTGTCCCTGTCTCATTTGTCGAATCTGGCAGATACAATATGACTGGAGTGTTTTTGACGGGTAGGGAGTAGAAGTATCCAACCACCTGCATCTTGACGGAAAAGACGTTTGTTGGGACTATCTGGCTATTCGCAGTTGAGTTGACAACCGTCCCTGTCGCCACGTTCTTGGAATGCCAAGAAACATGGTCGACTGACCACTGACCTAACGGGCTGGGAATTTGTTGGCCAGTATAGGCTGTCAGAAGTATCTCCTTTGGAGTGGAGTCGGATATGGAGACCCAAGTTGGAGTTGGAGTGAGACTGTTCCCGTCTATGTCGACGAAGGAGAGCGGTGGGAGATTCCAGTTGTTTCCAACGCACAGAAGACCGGACCACAAGTTCGAACCATTAGAAACGCTGCTCCCGCACTGGTCTGTAGGATAGGCTAGGTCGCTGCCCGTCAAGAAGTCGTTCTGCTTCCCGAACACTTCAGAGGCGGTGTAAGGATTAGGAAGACTCATTGAGCTAGTCGCCCCGTACCCGATGTGGACCTTTCCAACCGGAACCTGTTGCCAAGGACTAGTATTCGTCTGGTACAGGAAATTCTTGAATTCAGCGGGTCCTATGGTGTCGCCATTTGAGGTGGTCTGTGCTACTTCCGCGAGGACTGCGGCAGCGTGGTTCCCTGAGTTGGTGTCTCCGGGTCCGAGGTAGTACTGTTGTCCCTGTGTAGGGCTTGACCCCAAGTATTGGTTGTCCATGTAGAATGACCATACTCCACTTCCGGTGTAGTTCATCGTATAGGTGTGCCAGGATCCGATGGGGCCGGCGGATCCGGCGGGACCGATTATTGGAGGCGAGTTCGTGTTGCCTGCTGGAAAGTATTCGTAGAACCAGGCGCAGCAGTAGTACTGGTTTGTTGTGGTCAACCCATTGTAGTATCCGACTTGGACAAAGGCTCCGTTGTTGAGTATGCTACCTACCCAGTAGGAGTGAGCGTCGTTGTTGACATTGTCATAGACGGTCCTGATCATGACGCTTGCGCCCGTACTCTGGTAAATGCTTGAGTCGCCGATAACGCCTTCTTGGAACCAGTAGGGGTCGCCAGCTACAGCATTCGTGACACCCATTGGGCCCTGGGGTATGGGAAGAGGCTGTCCCGAGACGTGCCCATCAGCGGCAATCGGAATGTGACTCCAGCTGGCCCCTCCAAAGTAGATGATACCGACCACCGCGAGAACGATAATGCTCAAGATCCTCGCGCTCGGATATCGGCAGCAGGTCAAGATCACGATGAGCAAGCCCTTGCCGTGCTGAAAAACCTGCTGTACTAAAGATTAAACGATTCAAGGAAAACCGATGAGACTTGTGTATTCAATGGTCAGTTTCTTCGTGCCGGAACAGAAAGAACTCATTCAGATGATGTACGGATCAGCCGCCGAGGATTATCTCCTCCTCCTTGAATCGCTCGGAGACTTCTTCGAGAAAGAGATCGAGCCTACGGCTCGTCAGATAGACTTGACAGCCCAGTTTCCTCAAGAGAACATTCGGAAGCTGTTCGAGCAGGGATTCACCAGCATGGGCTTTCCAAAAGATTTCGGTGGCCTCGAGCTTCCATGGCCTATTTACATCGCGGCGATGGAGATGTGCGGGAAGGCCTGTGCGAGCACTGCTCTATCGCTGGCCATTCACGGGACATGTTGCGAAGGCGTTCGGCAATTCAGCAGTCCCAGTCAGAAGAAAGAGTATCTTCCCCAGATGATAAGTGGAAAGAAGTTTGCTGGCTTCTCACTTACAGAGCCTGGTGCGGGATCAGATGCTCGGAACCTGCAGACGACAGCCCGACTTGAAGGTGGGCAATGGGTCGTGAACGGGACAAAAATGTTCACAACAAACGGTGGACACTGTCAGCTCTACTTCCTCTTTGCCAAGACTCCAAAAGGGCCCTCAGCATTCCTAGTCGACGCGAACTCCGCCAAGTATAGCAGACATATCGATAAGCTAGGGTACAGAGGCTCCGTTACTGCAGAAGTCGTCTTCGAGAATGCTCATGTTCCAAAAGACAGCCTCGTCGGGACGGAGGGAGAGGGCTTCGAGTACGCAAAGAAAATGCTGTTTGGTGGACGAGTAACTGTGGGAGCTATTTCTACCGGGATTGCCCGGGCAGCTTTTGACAAGGCAGTCAGGTATAGCAAAGACCGGACCGCCTTCGGAAAACCTCTCTCGGACTTTGAGATGATACAGTCCAAGCTAGCGGACATGCTGACTGATATCAATGCGTCGAGGATGATGGTTTACCGAGCAGCGCACTTGAAGGACCACGGGAAGCCGTTCGAGTCAGAGGCTGCCCAGGCGAAGGTCTTTGCAAGCGAGCATGGATTGAGGGTCTGCGACGAGGCGATTCAGATACATGGAGGTTATGGGTATGCTGACGAGTTCGATGTTCACAGACACTGGCGAGACGCTAGGCTCAACACTGTCGGGGAGGGGACGTCGGAAATAATGAGACTGATAATCTCAAAACACGTAATCAAAGGATAATGGAAGTCCGGGAAAAACCAGTCTCGCATCGCAAGGATCCAAAAAGTAGCCCCCTCGTTTTCCAGGGGGCCCTCCCAATTGAAACTGTTCTAGGCGAGTTTCGTGATTCGGGGCGCATAACATGGCGGTTAGCTGTTCTGCCGGGTCGTATTCCGTCGAGTCATCGAGCGTGAATATCTCGGGGCTTAAGAATCGCCTCCCCCGATTTACGATCCGGGCACATTCTGGGCGATATTATCCGTATACCGCCGGAAATCCGACAACACACGTGGGCCTGACAAACCCTAAGGTTATTACAAGCCGACGGGCTGGTGACGATTGTCTGGAATAGCAGGGCTACGTTAACAGGAAGCCAGGAAATCAATTGAGAGTATTGATCGTCGGGGCTGGGAGGATTGGAATGCACCTCATCAGGTACCTCTCAACCAACGATGAGAATCGGCTGACCGTCATAGAGAAGAAGCAGGAACGCTGCAAGGAAGCATCCACCAACTCAGACGCAACCATTCTCAACGCAGACGGCTCCAAACCTGACGTTCTCAAGCTGGCTGAGACCTCGCAAGCCGACCTAGTCATAGTTACCACGGACGACGACCGAGCCAACCTAGCCACGACTAGACAGGCAAAGAAGGAATTCGGCGTTCCTCGTCTTATCGCAGTGGCAAATAGTCCCAAAAACAAGGAACGACTACGAGAGGCCGGCGCTGACATGATCATTTGCCCTGCCGAACTGGCTCTCAAAGACCTCGAAAACCTGCTGGAAAAAGACCGAGCTGTCACACTCATGTACCGGTCGGAACTGGACCTACGAATAGCCGAGACAATCGTACCACTCAACGCCACACTCATCGGAAAGAAGATCCATGAAATCCAGATGCCCGAGAAATGTCGAGTCGGTCTGGTCTGTAGAGACAACAGCTACGTCTTCCCAGAACCCGACCTCGAACTAAAATCCGGAGACAAAGTACTACTCTTAGGCGACGCGCCATCAGTCGCGCGAACCGTGGAACTCTTAAGGTCAAGCGAAACAGCCTAACACCCCTCGGGGAAGTGCTGGAAACAGAGTGGCATTCGACCTAGTCGGACTATTCACCAGTCCCCTCGCAGTACAACTACTAACCGTCGTCCTCATCGTCGTCCTCACCTACTTAGTAGTAAGATTCTACAGGATAATCATTACAAGAGTAGCGGGAACAGTCCCATCAGGCCTAGTTGCGAGCCTCCAACAGATTGGGTCTTGGGCCATCTGGATACTCGGTGTAATTATCGTCCTAAACACGCTGGACGTCCCCATACTTCTGCTCCTCCTGTTGCTCTTCCTCGGCGGAGTCACGATGATCGTGGCCTACCGGCATATTCTGACCGACATGGCAGCCTCCCAGTTCGTCTCAACCTACCAACCCTTCAAGGTCGGAGAATGGATCGAAGTACAAGACTACTACGGAAGAGTCATAGAGAGAAATCTCATCCAGACAAAGATCCTCACACCAGACAATGAAATGGTCATCATACCAAACTCGACGCTACTTAGGAGGTCCGTGACCAACCGAACGCGCTCAGGAGCCCTCCGCATACAGATACCAGTTGTCGTCAGCACAGCCGTAGACCTAGAGAAAATCGAAGACCAACTGCTGCACATCGCCGAAGAAGTCAAGGTCGACCTGCTCCCAGACACGACCCCTCAGGTCCGTGTGACCCAGGTGACTCCTCAGGAGACCCAGCTCGTCCTTCTCCTTCAGATCGCCAACCCGGCAAAACGGGACCAGATAATGTCTGAAGTCCAGAAGAAATTCTACGAACTTCTCTCCAAGTGGAAATAGGCGAAATAGTCTCAAATATCATATCGCTGAATGACCCAGCCGTTTCAGCGCCCATAGACAACTGAGG
>Ga0307479_10001941_pt1 | contig 18888 bp, 17 predicted proteins | sample atmos_gasesECM4C_FD_203743 | JGI IMG/M metagenome (GOLD analysis project Ga0307479, IMG submission 203743) | Hardwood forest soil microbial communities from Morgan-Monroe State Forest, Indiana, United States - atmos_gasesECM4C_515 | ecosystem: Environmental > Terrestrial > Soil > Temperate... | reverse complement strand
CGGCCAGAGCGCCAACGCCCTCGGTTCCGGGGTCAGCTTGCCGCTGCCCATCTTCGACCGCAACCAGGGCGAGATCGCGCGCACCCGCTCGGAGGTGGTGCGCGCGCGGGCGGCGGCCGACACTGTGCGCGCCCAGGTGATCGACGACGTCGAGACCGCCTTCGTCTCGCTGCGCACCAGCCGGGAGCGCGTCGACCTCTTCGAGAGCGTCTACCTCGAGAAGTCGCACGACTCCCGCGACGTCGCCGAGTTCGCCTATCGCAAGGGCGCCACCTCGATCCTCGACCTCCTCGACGCCGAGCGCACCGATCGCGCCACGCAGCTCGCCTACCGCCAGGCGCTCGCCGACTACGTGACCCGCCGTGCGCAGCTCGAGGCGGCGGTGGGCGGCGAGCTGCCGCCCTAGGCGCGGCGCCGGGGCGGCCTGCCGCGAGCGGCGGCGCCGCATCGCCGGCCTCCCGGGGGCGGCGCCCGGTATAGTGGGGGTAAATGGACCTCGCCGCGCGCCTCGGGCGCTTCGAGCTGCTGGTCGTCACCGGCAAGGGGGGCGTCGGCAAGACCGCCGTGGCGGCCAGCCTCGGGCGCCTGCTGGCCGCCGCCGGCCGGCGCGTACTGGTGCTCGAGGTGGACCCGCGCGAGAACGTCCACCAGATGCTCGCGGTGTCGCCGTCGGGCGGCGCCATCGTGCCCGCCGGCCCGCGGCTGTGGGTGCAGAACCTCAAGCCCCGCCAGGTGCTGGACGACGTGGTGCGCGAGCGGCTGAAGGTCGAGATGCTCTCGCGGCGGGTGCTGGCGAGCCCGATCTACGAGCAGTTCTCGGCCGGCGCGCCGGGCCTCAAGGAGCTGGCCATCCTCGGCCACGCGCTGCGGCTGCTGCGCCGGCGGACCGGGTCGCCGGGGGCGGACGGCCGCGACGGCGATTCCGGGGCGAGCCGCGACGGCAATGATCGGGATCGCCGTCGCGGCGGCAATCTGGGGGCGAGCCGCGACGGCAATGATCGGGATCGCCATCGTGGCGGCCCGGCAGCGCCGGAGCTCGACCTGGTGGTGCTCGACGCCCCCGCCACCGGCCACGGCGTGCGCCTGCTCGCGGCGCCGCGGCTGGTCTCCGAGGTGATCCGCGACGGCCCCTTCGGCGCGCTGGCCGGTGAGCTCGCCGGCTTCGTCGACGACCCCGAGCGCTGCGGTGTCGTGGTGGTGACCCAGGCCGAGGAGATGCCGGTCGAGGAGGCGCTCGAGCTGCAAGCGGCGCTGGCAACGCAGCTCGGCCGGCGCCCCGAGCTGCTGGTGGTCAATGGCCTCTTCCCGCCTCTCTCCCCCGATCTCTCGCGGCCCGAGATCTTCGATCCGCTGCTCGACGAGGAGGCCCTGAAAAGCGCTCGCGCCGCGCGCCCGGGGCTGGTCCCCGAGACGCCGCAGGAGGCCGAGATGCTGACCTTCTGGCGGCACCGCCGCTTCCTCAACGAGCGTGAGCTCGAGCGGCTGGCCCGGTTTTGGGAAGGGCCGCGCGTCGAGCTGCCACAGCTCGCTCTCGAGCGCGGGCCCGAGCTCACCGCCGCGTTGCAGCAGCGGCTCGCCGCGGCGCTCGCGGCGATCTCGGCGCCGCCGCCGCCCTCGCCCGCCCCGGCGGTCCCCACGCCCCCTCCCGCCGGCCCGCCCGCCGCGGAGGGCGCGTGACCCTGGTCTCGGACGATCACCCGCTGATCGTCTTCGTGGGCGCCGGCGGGGTCGGCAAGACCACCCTGGCGGCGGCGCTGGGCGTGGCGTCGGCGCGGGCCGGGCGCGACACGCTGGTGATGACCTTCGACCCCTCCCTGCGGCTCAAGGACGCGCTGGGGGTCGGCGAGGAGGCGCGGGAGCGCGAGGTCCGCGTCGAGCTGGAAGCCAATGGCCTGCTCGACGCCAGCCTGCTCGACGCCCGCCGCACCTTCGACCGGCTGATCGCGCGCTACGCGCCCGACGCGCCGGCGCGCCAGCGGGTGCTCGGCAACCGCTACTACCAGCACCTGTCGGGAAGCCTGGGCGGCATCCTCGAGTACATGGCCGTCGAGCGCCTGTTCGAGGTGGCCGCCGGCGGCCGCTACCGGCAGGTGATCCTCGACACCCCGCCGACCCGCCAGGCGCTCGACTTCCTCGAGGCGCCCTCGCGCATCGTCGGCTTCCTCGACAGCGGCGCGCTGAGAGTGGCCCTGCGCCCCTGGTTCGACGAGAACGGACGGCTCAAGGCGGCCGCCCGCCTGGGCGGCCTGGGCCGCCGCGCCGAGCGGTTCCTCGACGAGGTCGTCGGCCTCGACCTGCTGCGCGACATGGCCGAGTTCTTCCAGGCCTTCTCGCCCCTCTACGCCGGCTTTCGCGAACGGGCGAGCCAGGTCGAAGACCTCCTGCGCTCGCCGCGGACGCTCTTCGTCCTCGTCGCCGGTCCCGGCGAGGAGCGCATCCCCGACACCCTGTTCTTCGCCCGCCGGCTGCTACAGGCCGGCTACCACCTGGGGCCGATCGTGGTGAACCGCGTCCACCCCGAGCCGGAGCTGCCGCTGGCGGTCGGGGAGCCGCCGCCCGGGCTCGCCGACGGCCTCGCTCTCCTCGCCTGGCTCGGCGCGCGCGACCACCGCGGCCTGGTGCAGCTCGCCCGGCTGCTCGCCGACGACCAGCCCCTGGTCGAGCTGCCGTTGCGCCCCGAGGAGCCGACCGACCTCCCCTCCCTGGCCGACCTCGGCGCCGAGCTCGAGGACCGCCTGGCCGACTGGCGGCGCCGTCTCCGGCGCGAGGCCTGAGAGGGCCCGCCGCCACCCGGCGCTCCACCATCCGGCGCTCCGCTTCCCGGCGCTCCGCCACTCGGGCTCCATTGCCGGCCGCGCCATCCTCTTGCGCGCTCTTGCCGCACCGCGTCAAAGACCCCTTGACATCTTTGCCGCACTGCGGTAATCTCCTCTCCGAACGCAGGAGAAGGAGGAGCGATGATCCGGCTCATCAAGCGCTACGAAAGCCGCAAGCTGTATGACACCGAAGAGAGCCGCTACGTCTCGCTCGAAGAGATCGCGACCTGGGTCCGCGAGGGGCAGGAGGTGCGGGTGCTCGACAACGCCACGTCCGGCGACGTCACCTCGCAGACCCTGACCCAGATCATCCTCGACGAGGGCCGCCGCGGCACCTCCTCGCTGCCGAGCGAGCTGCTGCACGAGCTGGTGCGGCTGGGCGAGCGCGCGGTGCACACCGGCGTCGAGCAGGTGCAGCACGGCGTCGACCGCCTGGTGCAGGCGTCGATCGACCGCCTCGGCCCGGTGCGCCGGGCGCGCGAGGAGATGTCGAGCCTGCGCTCCCGGCTCGAGCAGCTGGAGGCCTCGCTCGCCGCACTCGACTCGGAGGTGATGGTCGGCCTGGCGGAGGCGCCGGAGCCTGCCGCCGCCACCGCCGTCCCTGCCGCTCCCGCGACCGGCAACGGTTCGGGCGCCGCCGCGGCCCAGGCCGCTGCTCCGGCCGCGCCGGGCGCCGGCGCTCCAATCGGCCCGGCGCGGAACGAACAGGAGATCTAGCCGATGAACGCCGCCACCGCGAACGCCAGTGCCAACGCCTCGCCGGCTGCCGCCGCGAACCACGCGAGCGGGAGGTCGACCGCGGCAAGCCCTGGCTCCGTGCGGGGGGCCGAGGCCCTGGAGACCCTGGCCCGCGGCGCGCGGCGGGCCGGCCGGCAGCTCTGGCTGGCGAGCCTGGGCGCCGCCGGCGTGGTGGCCGATGCCGCGCCGCGGCTCGCGGGACGGTGCCGCCGGATGGTGGACCGCCTGGTCGAGAAGGGGCAACCGCTGGCCGAGCGCGGCCGCGAGCGCCGCCGCGACCGCGGCCGGCGGTGGGCTGCCCGCCTCGACGAGCTGGGCGACCACGCCGGCCGCACGGTGCAGGGCGCCGCGACGCTGGCGCGCGAGACCGCGGAGTACGAGAGCCGCCGGCTGCTCGAGCGGCTCGACCTGGCGACAGCCGAAGACCTGGCCCTGCTGGCCGCGCGCCTCGAGGCGCTCGACCGCAAGCTCGACGACTATGGCCGGCGCCTGGCGGCGACGGCGGCAACCGCCCGGCCCACCGGGCCGGCCGCAGCGGACGGGTCGTAGAACCCGAGAACCGGAACGGACCGCAGCAGCACCCGTTGACAACGCTACGCGGCGGTCAGACTGCCCGCGGCGGAAACCAAAACGCGAACGCGGCCCACGCGCCCTGGGGGCGCCGGCCGCGAACCAACCGAGACACGAGGAGCACCCATGACCACCAAGCAGACGAGCACCGAGCGCTGCAGGACGACGTCAAGGAGACGGCGCACCGCATCTGGCTGGCCGGGCTAGGCGCCCTGGCCGCCGCCGAGGAAGAGGGGACGAAGCTGTTCAGCAAACTGGTCGACCGCGGCCGCGACGTCGAGTCGCGCGGCAAGGTGGAGGTCGACAAGGTCGTCGACAAGGCCAACGAGGTGGTGGACAAGGCCAAGACGAAGGCCGGCGACACCTGGGAAGACCTGGGCAGCAAGGTCGACGAGACGATCACCTCCGCCCTCCACCGCCTGGGGGTCCCGACCCGCGAGGAGATCCGCAACCTGACGCAGCGCGTCGAGGAGCTCAACGCCAAGGTCGAGCTGTTGCGGCCGCGCGTCACCCCGGCCGCCGCGGCGCCCGGCGAGAAGGCGGCGGCCGGGAAGCCGGCCGGCAAGAGCGCGTCGAAGGTCGTCTGAGCGAGCGGTCAACCCTCGCCGCGAAAGACGATGCCCGAGACGAGCGCGGGTCCTGCCAGAGCGGCCGCGGCTATCACGACCAAGGCGCCGCGCATCGCGCTGGCCCTGGCAGGAGGCGCCCCGGAGGGCGCGATCTACGAGATCGGCGCTCTCCGGGCGCTCGACGAGGCCTGTGACGGCCTCGACCTCAACCGCCTCTTCATGTATGTCGGCGTGAGCGCCGGCGGCTTCATCACCGCCTGCCTCGCCAACGACCTCACTACGGCGCAGATGTGCCGCGCCATCGTCTCCCACGAGCCGGGGGAGCACCCCTTCGTGCCGGAGACCTTCCTGACCCCCTCGGTGCGCCAGCTGGGGCAGAGCTTGCGCGCGCTGCCGCGGCTGCTGGCGGAAGCGGTGCGGGAGTATGCCCGCAACCGCGGCGACCGCACCCTTCTCGAATCGCTCACCCGGCTGGGACAGGCGCTGCCGGTGGCGGTCTTCGACAACGAGCCCATCCGCGCCTATCTCGAAAAGATCTATCACCTGAAGTCGCGCACCGACGACTTCCGGCAGCTCGGCAAGCGCCTGGTGATCGTCGCGGCGGACCTCGACTCGGGGCAGGCCGTGCGCTTCGGCGAGCCGGGCATGGACCACGTCCCGATCTCGCGCGCGGTGCAGGCCTCGACGGCGCTCCCCGGCCTCTACCCGCCGGTCGAGATCGACGGCCGCCACATCGTCGACGGCATCCTGCTCAAGACGCTGCACGCGTCGGTGGCGCTCGACGCCGGCGCCGGCCTGGTGCTGTGCATCAATCCCATCGTGCCGGTGGATACCGCGCACGCCGTCGAGAGCGGCCTGATGCGGCGCGGCAACCTGATCGAGCGCGGCCTGCCCACCGTGCTGTCGCAGACCCTGCGCACCATCGTCCACTCGCGCCTCGAGGTCGGCATGGCCGCCTACGCCGCCAAGTACGACGGCGCCGACGTGGTGCTGTTCGAGCCCGAGCGCCACGACTACCTGATGGCGTTCACCAACATCTTCGGCTTCTCCGAGCGCCGCGCCGTCTGCGAGGACGGGTACCAGTCCACCCGGCGCTACCTGCTCGCGCGCTACGACGAGCTGTCCACGGTGTTCGCGCGCCACGGCGTCATCCTGCGGCGCGACGTGCTGGCGGAGGAGCGCGACCTCTGGCAGCAGGTCGGCCTGCGCCGCGCCGCCGACCGGCAGCCGCCGGCGCGGGCCGCGCGGGCGGCGACCGCGGCGCCGGCGCGGACATCCGGCCTGCCGGTGGTGCGCCGTCTCGACGATGCGCTGAGCCGTCTCGAGCGGCATCTCGCGCCGCTGCCGGAGGGTCAGCCGGCCGAGGAGGCCGGCCCGCCGGGCGGCCGAGACGAGACCGCGGGCACGGCGGAACCTACGGCGCGGCTGCCGCGCCGCGGGCGGGCTGTAGCGGCTGCCGGCGGTGCCACTGCTCCAGGTTCACGCCCTTGACCAGGAGCCAGAGGCAGAGCGATGCCTCGCCGATGAAGGCAGGTATCAGGATGGCGGGGAATATCCGATCGGCGAAGCTCGGGGCCAGGAACAGCGCGTAGCTATTGATCAGATAGCACAGACCGGCGATCTGCATCAGCACGCCCACGACCTTGGGCAGGTAGCCCGATTTGAAGATCAGGTACCCGAGGATGACGCATACACAGCCGAAGAAGATCAGGGAAACGCCGAAGCCATGGCCGTGCGATCGAATCGACAGGCTGGCCAGGGCGTAGAGCTGCTGCGGTTCGAACGCTTTCAGGTATTCGGCCTTGCCCAGCGGAAACAACGCTCCGAGCAGGTATAGCTGCACCACCGCCTCGACCGCTATCGATACCAGGTTGAAGAATACCGCCAGCAGAGCGAGATCTCGGCTCACCGGCCGCAGCAAGACGTAGAAGATCAGCGTCAAGGCCGTGGCGCAGATCAGCAGGAGGTATTCGGCGCCGATGCCGAAGCGCCACAGCGACTCGAGCGATGTGAGGTTGGCGGCGGTGGCCGCGGCATCGCCCGAGACGATGATCTTGTCCCGGACGAGGGCCTCGTCGAAGAGGCCGACGACGATGATGATCAGGTACAGCAGGCCGCCGATCCTGGAAATGACCTGGGGCGAGGGTTCGACCTGCTGGTTTGCCATGTCAGCTCCTTCCCGCGATCTCTTAGAGCCGGTTGGTCCGCGCGGCCTTGCCCGCCGGGCGGCTCGCTGCTGCTCGCAGTCTGCCATACGCCGCCGCGGCGGCATATGTTACCCGGACGCGCCTGGCAGTCCCGCCCGCTTGCCGGGTCCTCGGGATGGCCTCCTCGGCCCGCTCGGTCTCTTCGTGGAGCTGTTGCGTGACGCCGCCGGCGCGGAGTATTCTCTCAACACCACGTCGAAAGGCGGTTCGCGAGGCGCCGGCTGATCCGGCAGTGGGCGGGTCGGGAAGCTGCAAGCGGGCGGGGTGAGGAGAAGGCGGCGCCGGCGCCTCGGGGAAGGCGATCGAGAATGTGACGCAGCACGACCCGCGCTCCGGCGCCGCTGGCGCGGCAGGCGATGGACCCCCCGCGGAGCCGCCCGCCGCGGCGCCGCCGCCCGAGGCGCCGCACACCCTGCTCGCCGCCGCCCTCGTCGCGGCGCACGAGGCGATGTCCATCGCCGCCACGGACGGCGCGGAACCGCGGATCGTCTTCGTCAACCCCGCCTACGTCGCCCTCACCGGCTATGCCGCCGAGGAGGCGGTCGGCCGGAGCGCACGCCTGCTGGAGGGCCCCGAGACCGACCGCCAACGGTTTGAGGAGCTGCGGTCGCGGCTGCGGGCGGGGCTCCCGGCCGCGGGCGAAAGCATTGCCTATCGCAAGGACGGCTCGGAGATCTGGGTCGAGTTCCGGGGCGCCCCGATCCGCGACGGCGCCGGGCGCGTCACCCACTTCGTCGCTGCCTACCGCGACGTCACCGCGCGGCGGCAGCTGCTCGAGGCGGCCGAACGCTCGAGCCTGGCGAAGAGCCTCTTCCTGTCGCGCATCAGCCACGAGCTGCTGACGCCGCTCAACTCGCTCATCGGCTTCCCGGAAATGCTGGTGGACGGCCACTTCGGACCGCTCGAGGACCGCCAGCGCCAGGCGATCGGCAACATCCTGCAGGCCGCCGAGCAGCTCCGCCGCCTGCTCCACGACCTGCTCGACCTCGCCCGTCTCGACTCCGGGCGCCTGCAGCTCGACCGCTCCCGCTTCGACCTCGGCGGCCTGCTCGCCGACCTCGCCGGCCCGGTGGGGGAGACAGCGCGCCGCAAGGGCCTCACCCTCGACGTCGACGTGGCCGGCGACCTGCCGTCGGTCGAAGGGGACCCGGCGCGGCTCAAGCAGGTGGCGCTCAACCTGCTCGACAACGCGGTCAAGTACACCTCCGCCGGCGGCTGCGTGAAGCTGCGGGCATGGGCGGCGCGGTCGCCTGCGGGGACGCCGGTGGTGCGGCTGGCGGTCGAGGACTCCGGCATGGGCATCCGCCCCGAAGACCACCAGCGCATCTTCCGCATGTTCGAGCAGGTCGATCCGTCGCTCACCCGGCGCCAGCCCGGCACCGGCCTGGGGCTGGCGCTGGTGACCCGCCTGGTCGACCTGCACGGCGGCCGGGCGTGGGTGGAGAGCCCCGGCGAGGGGCTGGGCAGCACGTTCCACGTCGAGATCCCCGGCTTGCGGCAGCAGGAGGGAGAGACGAGGTGAGGGCGCTGCTCCTGCGCCGGCCGGACCGCGTCGCGGTCGGGCTGGCCGCCGCCGCCGGCGTGCTGGCGGCGGCGCTGGTGGCGGCGGCGGTGACGCATGCCGCCGGCGCCCTGCTGACGCTGGCCGCCTGCGGCGTCGGCCTGCTGGTCGCCCTGTCGCTGCTGAGGTTGACCCTCGGCGCCTGGCGCCGCGACCTGGAGCAGCGCGACGAGGCCGAGCGCTGGGCGCTCGAGGCCAGCCGCGCCGCGGCCGCCGCCGAGCTCGAGGCCAAGGAGGCGGCGCTGCGCGAGCTGCTGCTCGCCAAGGAGGCGGCCGACGCCGCCAACCGCGCCAAGAGCGACTTCCTGGCCAACATGAGCCACGAGCTGCGCACGCCGCTCAACGCCATCATCGGCTTCTCGGAGATCCTGCGGGACCAGCGCTTCGGTCCGCTCAACCCGCGCCAGGCGCGGCACGTCGACAACGTGCTGAGCAGCGGGCGCCACCTGCTGCAGCTGGTCAACGACGTGCTCGACCTGTCGAAGGTGGAGTCCGGGCGGATGGAGCTGCGGCTGGCGCCGATCGACCTGCGCGAGACCCTGGGCGAGGCGGTGGCCATCGTGCGGGCGGTCGCCGACGCCAAGCAGATCGAGATCGAGGTCAGCCTGCCAGAGCCGCAGCCCCCGCTGATTGCCGATCAGGGTAAGCTCAGGCAGGTGCTCTACAACCTGCTCAGCAACGCGGTGAAGTTCACGCCGGACGGCGGCCAGGTGCGGGTCGAGGCCCGGCAGGCGCCCGGCTCGGGCCCTCCCGGCGCCGTCCCCGGCGAGCTGCTGGTGATGGTGGCCGATACCGGTATCGGCATCCCGGAGCGCGACCAGCGCCGCATCTTCGAGGTGTTCGAGCAGGCCGAGTCGCCGCTCTCCCGCGTGAACCCCGGCACCGGGCTGGGGCTGGCCTTGACCCGCAAGCTCGTCGAGCTGCACGGCGGCCGCATCTGGGGGGCCCGCCCGGGGCGGGCCGGGGGGTGTTTTTTGTGGTTGCCCCGGCCCCCCCCCCCGCGGGGGGCGGCCGGGCGGGGGGGCGGGGGGGGGGGGCCGGGGGCGGCCGCGGCCGCCCCCGACGCCGGGGAGCCGGGCGGCGATGGCGCTTCCGGCGAGGCGGCGCGCCTGCCTGCGGGGGCGGCCCCGGCCCAGCGGCCGGCGCGCGGCCAGTATCCGGCGGCGCTGGTGGCGCCGGCGCCGCCGCTCGTCCTCGTCGCCGACGACGATCCGCTGGCGCGCGAGATCATCGGGGTCTGCCTGCGGCACGCCGGCTACGACGTGGCCCATGCGGCGGACGGCGAGCAGGCCCTGGCCTCGGCGCTGGCCTTGCGGCCGCAGGCGATCACGCTCGACGTGCTGATGCCCAAGCGCGACGGCTGGCAGGTGCTGGCGGCGCTGCGGGCGGAGCCGGCCACCCGCGACATCCCGGTGCTCGTGGTGAGCATCACCGAGGAGCCGAAGCTTGCCCAGAGCCTCGGCGCGCGGGCGTGCCTGGTCAAGCCGATCGATCGCGAGCTGCTGGCCGCGATGGTGCGCGAGGTGACCGGCATCAAGGTGAAGAGGGGCCGATGACCGAGGCGCGCAGGATCCTGGTGGTTGACGACGTCGAGCAGAACCTGGCGCTGCTTGGCGCCCTGGTGCGCTCCCTGGGCTACGAGGTGGAGACCGCCCGCGACGGGCTCGAGGCGCTGGCCAAGCTGGCGCTCGGGGTCGACCTGGTGCTGCTCGACGTGATGATGCCGGGCCTCGACGGCTACGAGGTGGCGCGGCGCGTGCGCGCCGACCCGCGGACCCAGGACCTGCCGATCATCCTGGTGACGGTGCTCGACAGCCGCGAGGACCGGGTCAAGGCGATCCAGGCCGGCGCCAGCGACTTCATCGCCAAGCCGGTGGACAAGACCGAGCTGCTGGTGCGGATCTCCTCGCAGCTGCGCTTGAAGGAGGCCCAGGACGCGCTCAAGCGCAGCCAGGCCGAGCTCGAGGAGCGGGTGGCGCGCCGCACCGAGGAGCTGCGCCGCACCTGCGAGGAAGCCGCCGACGCCAACCGCCGCACCTACGCCGCACACGTCGACACCATCATGCGGCTGGTGCTCGCCGCCGAGCTCCGCGACGCGGACACGGCCCGCCACATCCAGCGGCTCAGCCGCTACAGCGCGGTGCTGGCCAGGGCGCTGCACATGTCGCCGGGGGAGAGCGAGGCGCTCGGCCACGCCGTCACCATGCACGACGTCGGCAAGATCGGCATCCCCGACGCCATCCTCGGCAAGCGCGGGGCTCTCGATGCGGAGGAGCGCAAGGTGATGGAGACGCACACGCTGATCGGCGGCCGCATCCTCGCCGGCTCCACCTCCGAGCTCATGCAGCACGGCCAGCTGGTGGCGCTCACCCACCACGAGCGTTGGGACGGCACCGGCTACCCGCGGCGGCTGCACGGCGAGCAGATCCCGCTCTCCGGCAGGATCTGCGCGGTGGTGGACGTCTTCGACGCGATGACCACGGAGCGGCCCTACCGTCCCGCCATCCCGCCGGACGAGGCGCTCGCGGAGATGCGGCGGTGCCGCGGGTCGCAGTTCGATCCCCGGCTGCTCGACCTCTTCATGGGCCGCCTGGACGAGGTCTTGGAAGTGCGCGAGCGGCTGGTGGAGGAGGCCGCAGTGGCCCGCCGGCTGTGGCCGCCGGAGGATGCAGCATGATTCGCGTACTGATCGCCGACGATCATGCGATCTTCCGCATCGGGCTCAAGCGGACGCTCGAAGCCGCCCCGGACATGACGGTGGCGGGCGAGGCCGCGACCGGCGAGGAGACGCTGGTGAAGGCGCGCCAGGCGCACCCGAACGTGGTGCTGCTCGACGTCTCGATGCCGGGGCGGGGAGGGATCGAGACGGCGCAGGAGCTGAAGCGGAACGACCCGCGGGTGCGGGTGCTGATGCTGACCATGCACCCCGAGGACCAGTACGCGGTGCTCTGCTTGAAGCTGGGGGCGGACGGCTACATCACCAAGGACGTGCCGCCCGAGGTGCTGCTCGAGGCGGTGCGCAAGGTGGCCGCGGGCCGCAAGTACGTGAGCGCGAACCTCGCCGAGCGCCTGGCCACCGACCTCTCCGGGGCCGGCGACCGCCCGGCGCACGAGCTGCTGTCGAGCCGCGAGTTCGAGGTGATGCGGAAGATCGCCGCCGGCCGCACCACCGGCGAGATCGCCGCGGAGCTCCACCTCTCGGTCAAGACGGTGAGCACCTACCGCTCCCGCGTGCTGCAGAAGATGAACCTGAAGACCAACGCGGACATCATGCACTACGCCTTCCGCGCCGGCCTGGAGAGCTAGGGTCGCTCTGTCGGCCGCTCTCTTTTCTGGGTGATCAACGCGGCGCGCTGGCCGCCCGCCTCGCTCACCGCCTGCATCGCCGCCCGGACCGCTCCGTACCGCAGGCTGCGGTCCGCCTTGATCACGACCCGCCGTTCGGGCGCTATCGCGAGCAGGGTGCGCAACCGTTCTCTCAGGCGCGTCACGGGTGAGCCGTCGACGAGGATTCGCCCGCTCCGCTCGAGGACGATCTCAATCTGCGCCACGGTCTCGGGCAGACGTTGCGGGCGTGCCGTGTGCGGCAGGCTCACCTCGGACCCGGGCGCCAGCATCGGCGTCACCACCATGAAGATGATGAGCAGCACGAGGCAGACGTCCACCAGCGGAGTGACGTTGATCGCGCCCTGCACGCTCGGCACGGGATCGACTCTGGGCATGGCAAGGGCCTCCTGACGCTTGGACCCCCCGCGCGGCGGGCTGGTTCCCGGCGGCGCCGGTGGAGCGCCTTACCTGGAACGCGCGGCCGAGCGCCAGGAGGTTTCCTCGAAGGAGCGCGGCTAGGCGGGGACGGGACCGAGGCCTGCTTGGTCGAGGGCCGCCGCCGGGAGGTAGGCTCGGCGGCCGCGGGCCGGGGCGTCTTGGGGCAGGGGTTCGGTGAAGCCGCCGGCGGCGGCCGCCGCCAGCCTGGCCTCGGCGGCCTTGCGGCGGCGGGCGGCGGCAGTGGGGTCGTGGGGCCGCGCGCGGCCGGCGCGGCGCCGGGGGACCGTGCCCGGCTCGCCGGGGGCGTCCGCGGGCGGCTCGGCGGCGGCCTCGAGGACGACATAGCGTCCCGGGCGGGCGGCGCGCGCGCGGGGCTCCTGGAGCTCGCCAATCTCCGCATTGCGGGCGGCGAGCACCAGGGTGCCGCCGGCGGGCAGGTGGCCGCGGGCCTCGAGGCAGAGGGCGAGGAGGAGCTGGAAGACGATCAGCGGGTCGCCGGCCAGCGGCCAGAGCTCCGGCGGATAGCGGGTGAGCACGACGATGGAGGCCGGGAAGGCGGCGCGGGCGAGGCGCTGCAGGTCCGAGAGGAGGTACTGCGGCTGGAAGCAGGTCGGCGCGCCGGCCATGCCGCGCGCCAGCCAGTGGAGCTGGCGGCCGGCGTGCTGGATGCGCCGCGCCAGCTCGTCGAGCGAGGCCAGCACCTGGCGGTCGGCGCCTTCGGCGCAGCGCGGCTCGAGCAGCTGGACCGACATGAGGACGGAGGCGGCGAGGTTGCTCAGCTCGTGGGTGACGCCGCCGGCCAGGGCAGCGAAGCTCTCGAGCCGGCCGGCCCGCAGCCGATGGCTGCCGGCGCCGCTCAACGTCCCTCCCCCTCGTCCGGCTCGCCGGCCTCGCCGCCGGCGTTCGCCGGGGCCGGCGGGCCAGGCGGGCTCGGCGGGTGCCGGGGCGCGCCGCGCGCCCGCAGCAGCGCCAGGATCTCGCGGGCGAAGGTGCGGGTGTCGAGCGGCTTCGTCATGTAGGCGTCGGCGCCGTGGGCCAGCGCCGCCTCCCTGTCGCTCTGCATCGCCCGCGCGGTCAGCACCACGACGCAGAGGCCCCGCGCCTCGGGGTCCTGCTTCAGCCGCCGCGTCGCCTCGAGGCCGTCCATGCCGGGCAGCGCCAGGTCGATCAGCGCCAGGTCCGGTTGCTCGCCGGCGACCCGGCCCAGCGCCTCCTCGGCGCTCGCCGCGTGCACCACGGCGATCCCTTCCGACTCGAGCAGGTCTCGAACCAGCTCCACGTTCAGCGGATGGTCCTCGATCAGCAGCACTCTGTATCCGGTGCCGACAACCATTACGCGGACCATTCTAATATACGCAAGTATTCTCAGGGAGTCCAGTCGCGCGCCTGGATCGCCCGCGCTGCGCCATTGCCGGTCCTGCCTTCCCCCTCGCGAGGTAACCTTAGCGCACCTTCAAGGCCTCCGGGCAATCGACTTCGGGATCGCCCGAGGCGCCCGTCGGTAGTGGGGTCTTAGAAAACCCCACTACCCGTCGGTCGGCGGCCTTGGAGCCGGTCACCGAGGAGGGATACACTCTGGCCGCCATGCGGCTCGGCAACCTCGAGGTGACGCTGGTCTCCGACGGCGAGTTCCGTCTCGACGGCGGCGCCATGTTCGGGGTGGTGCCGCGCACCCTGTGGGAGAGGGCCAAGCCGCCGGACGATCGCAACCGCATCCGCATGGCGACCAACTGCCTGCTGGTCGCCCGCGGCCGCGACCTGCTGCTCGTCGACGCCGGCATCGGCGACAAGCACGACGCGCGCTTCCGCGACATGTTCGGCATGGACGAGGCGGCGGTGCGGCTGCCCGAGGCGATCCGCCGCGCTGGCTACGAGCTCGAGCAGGTGACGCACGTGCTGCTCACCCACCTGCACTTCGACCACTGCGGCTGGAACACGCGGCGCGCGCCGGCTGGGCCCGGCGAGGAGCTGGTCCCGACCTTCCCCAACGCCACCTACTGGCTGGAGCGGGGCGAGGTCGAGCACGCCCGCCACCCCAACGAGCGCGACCGGGCGAGCTACGACCCGCGCAACTGGGAGCCGCTGTTCGCTGCCGGCGTGGTGCGGCTGTACGACGGCGACCCCGGCGCCGAGCCGATCCCGGGGGTGCGCGCGGTGGCCGCGCCCGGGCACAACGCCAACATGTGCCTCGTGCTCCTCGACGGCAGCGCCGGCGCGCCAGTCAGGCCAATCGGGCAGCCCGGCTCGCCCGGCGCGGCCGGCGCGACTGGCTCGACTGGCTCGACTGGCTCGACTGGCTCCAGGCAACCGTCGGGGGACGCGGCGGACGAGGGCGGGGACGACAAGCAAGGCGTGTCGCGATTGGCGACAGGCGGAGCCGCGACCTTCGGCGGCAAGGCGGTGTTCTTCGCCGACCTGGTGCCGACGGTGGCCCATGTCGCCTATCCCTGGATCATGAGCTACGACCTGTTCCCGATGACGACGCTCGCCAACAAGAAGGTCTGGCTGCCGCGCGCGGCGGCCGGCGGCTGGCTGGCGGTCTTCCAGCACGAGGCCGAAGCGCCCGTGGGCAGGGTGGTGGAGGAGAAGCCGGGGCGTTTCCGCGCCGAGCCGGTCACGGGGGTCCTCACCGGGAAGCCGTCCAGGGAGGTCGCCGCCGAGGTCGGGCCGGTGCGCTGAGCGGCGCCGCGCGGAGTGGCGGCGGCTTTCGGCCGCGGCCGTGGCGGCGGCGTTCGGCCGTGGCGGTGGCGGCCGAGCCGTGGCCGCCTTCCCGCCGAGAAAGAAAGAGAAGCTTTGAGCTGGCCGCTGCCGCCGCGATCTCGGGTCCAGGAGATGGCGGCAGGCGGTGGAATCTGGAATAAATCGACTCGACCGTGCGGTCGTGATACTCGGGAGACGCGATGGCGCAAGAACAGTTCGACTACGACCTGATCATCATCGGCAGCGGGCCGGGCGGCTACGTCGCCGGCATCCGCGCCGGGCAGCTGGGCCTGAAGGTGGCGGTGGTCGAGCGCGACCCCAAGTTCGGTGGCACCTGCCTGCACCGCGGCTGCATCCCCACCAAGGCGCTGCTGCACACCGCGGCGCTGCTCGACGAGATCCGCGGCGCCGCGGAGCACGGCATCCAGGTGGCGGCGCCCGCCCTCGACATCGCCCGCGCCCACGAGCGCAAGCGCAAGGTGGTGGACAAGAACGCGCGCGGCATCGAGGCGCTGTTCAAGAAATACAAGGTCGTCGGCATGCTGCAGGGGACCGGCCGGCTGGTCGGCCCGCACGAGGTGGAGGTCGAGGGCAAGGACGGCAGGCGGGTGTGGAAGACGCGCTTCGTGATGATCGCCACCGGCTCGGTGCCGCGCGACGTGCCGATCGCCCCCGCCGACGGCGAGCGGGTGCTCAACTCCGATCACATCCTGCTGCTCGAGCGCGTGCCGAAGTCGATCGCGGTGCTGGGCGCCGGCGCCGTGGGCACCGAGTTCGCGTCGCTCTACGCCTCGTTCGGCAGCGAGGTGACGCTGATCGAGATGCTGCCGCGCGTGCTGCCGATCGAGGACGAGGAGGTCTCGGCCGAGCTCGAGCGGGCGCTGCGCAAGCGCAAGCTCAAGGTGCTCACCAACACCCTTCTGAGCGGCGTCGAGCGCACCGGCGACGGCGTCCGGCTCACCCTCGAGCGGCAGGGCGGCAAGGCCGGGTCCGCGCCGGAGAAAGCAGCGAAGGACGCGCCGGCGACGGTCGAGGCCGAGCTGCTGCTCTCCGCCGTCGGCAGGCGGCCGGTCACCGAGGGGGTCGGCCTCGAAACGCTGGGTATCGAGCTCGAGCGCGGCTACGTCAAGGTGAACCCGCTGATGCAGACCAACCTGCCCCACGTCTATGCAATCGGCGACGTGGTCGACACGCCCTGGCTGGCCCACGTCGCCTCGGCCGAAGGCATCCTGGCGGTCGAGCACATGGCGGGCCAGGCGGTGCGCCCGATCAACTACGACCACGTGCCGTCGTGCACCTACTGCGATCCGGAGGTGGGCAGCGTCGGCCTGAGCGAGGCGCGGGCGCGGGAGCGCGGCTACGAGGTGGCGGTGGGGAAGTTCCCCTACACCGCGCTCGCCAAGGCGTCGATCGTCGGCCACACCACGGGCTTCGTCAAGGTGGTGCGCGAGACCCGGTACGACGAGCTGCTGGGCGTCCACATCATCGGCGCCGGCGCCACCGACCTGATCGCCGAGGCCTGCGCCGCGCTGCAGATGGAGGCGACCGACGAGGAGCTGCTGCACACCATCCATGCGCATCCGACGCTGTCGGAGGCGGTGGGCGAGGCCGCGCATGCCGCCCTCGGCCACGCGATTCACTTCTAGTTCGCGCCGCCGCCTACGCCTACGGAGATCAAACCCCCTGAGCCCAGCCGTCGAGAGGAGGTCCATGGCACGCAGCACCAAGAGCAGCTCCGCCCCCGGCCGCAAGAGCGCATCCGCCGCCAAGAGCGACGCAAGGTCCGCGGGGGGCAAGGCGGCGGCGGTCCCGGGGCGGCGCGCCGCCGGGGCGGTCGCCGCGCGGAGCCCCGGGAAGCGCGAGGCCGGGCCGGAGCCGCCGGCGGGGGAGCGGCTGGCGGCCACCGCCCTGACGCGAGACCAGCAGCTCGAGCTCTACCGGTTGATGAAGCTCAACCGCATGGTCGAGGAGCGGCTGGGCAACCTCTATCGCCAGGGCAAGGTGGTGGGCGGCCTGTATTCGAGCCGCGGCCAGGAGGCGACCTCGGTGGGCAGCGCCTACGCCCTCGAGCCGCAGGACTTCATGGGGCCGCTGATCCGCAACCTGGGGTCGATGCTGGTGCGGGGGGTGAAGCCGCGCGAGGTGATGATGCAGTACATGGCGAAGGGCGGCAGCCCGACCGGCGGCAAGGACGGCAACACGCACTTCGGCGACCTCGGGCGCGGCCTGGTGGCGCCGATCTCGATGCTCGGCGCGCTCATCCCGGTGATGGCGGGGGTGGCGCTGGCTGGCAGGATGCAGGGGCGCAACCTGGTGGCCTTGACCTACATCGGCGACGGCGGCACGTCGACCGGCGACTTCCACGAGGGGCTCAACCTGGCGGCGGTGCTCGCCGTGCCGCTGGTGGTGATCGCCGAGCACAACGGCTACGCCTACTCGACGCCGACCTCGCGCCAGATGCGGATCAAGGACATCGCGGCGCGCGCCGCGGCCTACGGCATCCCGGGCGAGATCGTCGACGGCAACGACGTGCTGGCGGTCCATGCCGTCACCCGGCGGGCGGTCGAGCGCGCCCGCGCCGGGGGCGGCCCGACGCTGATCGAGTCCAAGACCTTCCGCATGAAGGGCCACGCCGAGCACGACGACGCCGGCTACGTGCCGCCGGAGCTGTTCGAGCAGTGGCGGCGGCGCGACCCGATCGAGCGCTTCGAGCGCCACCTGCTCGACGGTGGCCTGGCGGAGGCCGAGGAGCTGGCGCGCATCACCACCGCCATCGACGCCGAGCTGGTGGCCGAGATGGACTTCGCGCTGGCCTCGCCGATGCCGCCGGCGGAGCGCGCCTTCGAGGGGGTCTACGCGACGTGAGCGCGGTCACCTATCTCGAAGCCATCCGCCAGGCGCTGTGGGAGGAGATGGAGAGCGATCCCAGCGTCTTCCTGCTCGGCCAGGACGTCGGCACCTACGGCGGCCCCTTCCGGGTGACGGCCGGGATGCTCGAGCGCTTCGGGCCGGAGCGGGTGATCGACACGCCGATCAGCGAGTCGGCGATGGTCGGCGCGGCGATCGGCGCCGCCATGCTCGGCATGCGGCCGGTGGTCGAGATGCAGTTCATCGACTTCATCTCCTGCGCCTTCAACCAGATCGTCAACTTCGCCGGCCCCAACCACTACCGCTGGGGGCAGCGGGTGCCGCTGGTCATCCGCGGGCCGGCGGGGGGCAACGTCCACGGCTCGGCGTTCCACAGCCAGAACCCGGAGTCGTACTTCCAGCACACGCCGGGGCTGAAGATCGTGGCGCCGGCAACCGTGGCGGACGCCTACGGGCTGCTCAAGGCGGCGATCCGCGACCCCAACCCGGTGCTCTACTTCGAGCACAAGTACCTCTACCGCCGGATCAAGGGCGAGCTGCCGGCGGGGGCGGCCGTGGCGGGGGCGGGCGCGGCGGTGGCGGGGGAAGGCGCGGCGGGCGCGGACGCGGCCGGCGCGGCATCGACGGCAGCGGGCGCGGGGGCCGGGGAGGCGGACGCGGCGCGGGCGGCAGGTGCGGGTGCGGACGCGGCGGGTGCGGCGGCGGGCGGGCCGCGGGCGCCCGGGCCGGCAGACGGCGGCGGGGTGGTGCCCCTGGGACGGGCGCGGCTGGCGCGGGCGGGCCGCGACCTGTCGGTCATCAGCTACGGTGCTATGCTGCACGTGGCCCTGGAGGCGGCCGAGCGCCTCGCCGCGGAAGGCATTGACCTCGAAGTCCTCGACCTGCGCACCGTCAAGCCACTCGACGAGGAGGCGGTCCTCGCCACCGTGCGCAAGACCAACAAGGTCCTGGTGTTGACGGAAGAGCAGCTGAGCGGCTCGGTGGCCGGGGAGGTGGCGGCGCGCATCGCCGAGCGCGGCTTCGCCTGGCTCGACGGGCCGGTGCACCGGCTCTGCTGCCCCGACACGCCGGTGCCCTACAGCCCGACCCTCGAA
>Ga0307479_10001940_pt1 | contig 18896 bp, 14 predicted proteins | sample atmos_gasesECM4C_FD_203743 | JGI IMG/M metagenome (GOLD analysis project Ga0307479, IMG submission 203743) | Hardwood forest soil microbial communities from Morgan-Monroe State Forest, Indiana, United States - atmos_gasesECM4C_515 | ecosystem: Environmental > Terrestrial > Soil > Temperate... | reverse complement strand
ACCAGCCCTTGGTTCGGCGCAGAGTCATGTAAACGTTGTGTGCCGCAGCAAACCAGCCGCGCACCATCGGTTTCAAATTCGCCGGCCACTGATGCAACGGCATCTGGATCATGATCGTGCCTCCCGGCTTCAAGGCCCGCGCCATTTCGCGGAAGTAAGCAGAGGCATGCTCGATCCGATCGAAATGCAAGAAGACAATCACCGAGAACACGGCGGTTACGCTGCTGTCCGGCACGGGAATGGAAATTCCATCGGTCACATGCAAGTGAACGTTCGGGCCTACATGTTGACGCGCGTAATCAATCATGCCCTTGGCGACATCAAGAGCGTGCACTTCAGCGAAGTCCTGCGCAATGTGCCGGGTTAGGCGCCCAGCTCCACAACCGATTTCAACGCAGCTCTGCCTTTCGACCCCGTAAAGACGCCAGCGCCGCAGAAACTCTTCCCAATCGCTGCGGCCAGTCTGGTAAAAATCTGCGTCCGTCCATGGCGTCGCCCCATCCCGTTCTCTTCCAGGCTGCGGAATCACGCCGAAGAGCGGGTCTTTCTCGCCCCAGGCTTGCCATTCCTGGTTCGAGTCTGGGGTGCGACTCTCGACCTTGCCCAAGACCGGGGTCCTCATTCGTTCCTCCATGGCGTGAAAACGAAATTCTAACGCAACATGAGCGGTGCGCCGCGATCGATTTTGCTAAGAACTTACGTTCTGAGTCGGCGAACGATTCCAAAACGTCCGGCCCGCCCAATAGACGCATGCATAAACCAACGCTCCAAGCGCCACGAGAACCAGCACATGCAGCGTCACGACCGAGCGGGTCAGCACCAGTCCCGCGGCCATTGCGGCGGATGCCGTCACAGAAATCCCCAGCGCTTTCCTCAGGCTCGGCCGCGGCAGGTCACGGCTAAAATGGTAGTTCATAAAGGCCACTACCGCCTGACTGATCGCGGTGGTGAATGCGGCGGCAATCGCTCCATAGCGCGGAATCAGGAATAAATTCAAAACCACATTCACCATGGCCCCGGCGGCCACTGCGTATAGGTATTTCTTTTCGCGCCCGCCAGGGATCAGTTGCGATCCGAAGTAGCTGGCCAGCGGACCGGCCACGACAGTGAGCATCAGCCACCGAAAAAGTATCGCTGTGCCGAGGTACTGCACACCCAGAACGAAGCGTGTAAGAGGCTCCGCCAAAATGAAGCCCCCCGTGGCGATAGGAAGCGCTAACCCTAAGCTCGCCTGTCCCAGCCAACCCAGATAGCGCTGTTCATTCTCCGGATCCTGGCCAGTCGTTTCCGAGAGCAAGGGAAAGAACGCCATCCCCAGAACCGGTGCAAAGGACATGGACATAGTCATCAGGCGATAGCTGGCGACGTAGAGTCCCACCTCCGCTTCGCTGCGCAGATACCGCAGCATTACGGTATCGATCTGGTCATAGATCATCGACATCATGCTGGCCAGCCCCATGATCAGGCAGATAGGGAGAAAACTGCGCCAAATGTCTGGAGAAATGACCGGCCATGGAATGTGATACTCGCGGCGAGCTGGCAGCCAGATGAGCAGGGTTCCCGCCAGCAGAGAAATTAATGTTGCGAGCGGCACAATCCACGCATCGCTGGGCCGTCGAATCAGCGCGAGAATGAGTCCGCCATAAATCAACTGGCCTGCTGTGCCGCGTAGCGTGACCATCCACATGCGGGAACGCGCCGTGAACACCCACTGTGCGTCCAGGCTATTCACCAGAAATATGAGACCTGAGAGCAAGATCAGCAGGCGAGTCGTAAAGTCGTGGGGCGCCAGCGTCAGGGCGAATGCAATGAGCAGGAAGTACGAAACCACAGCAAAGGCAACTCTTGCTCCCAGTACGTGCTTCACCAGAAAATGGACGCGACCCGCGTCGCGGGCCGCCTCACGCAGCGCATAGGTCGAGAAACCCGGAGAAGCCAGCAATCCGAAGAATCCTGCCACCGCCGTGGCGAATCCTATTTTTCCGTACGCCGTCGGCCCGAGCGCGCGCACCATAAACGGGAAGACGACGAGCGGCGTCGCCTTGCTTAGGACATCAAGCACCAGCAAAGCCGCCGAATTGTTGATTACTCGCGCCAGCCGCATAGATAGCTTGAAATGGTTAAACGTTAAAATTGGAACACGTTTTGCTCATTCCACTGGAGCCGCCTGGCGCGCTTTGGAAGAAAGTGGGTTCGCAGTTGGGACAACCCCCGTTGCGATGATCCGGCGCAACCACTCCGGGTCCATCGGCTTTACAAGGGAGTCGTTGGATACGGGAATCGGCGACTCCAGCATCATACGAGGCAGGTCGTTCATTTGTTCGGAAGACTTGAGAATTCGGCCAACTCCGAAGCGCGCATATTGATGGGTATATCCGTAAGGCGAAGAACTCAACCACTCGCAAACAAAGCATGGGACGCCCAGTAACGAGCAATCTATGACTGTGCTCGATTCCACCGTGACTGCGAACCAGGCGTTCGCAACCAGTTGAGGCGCGAACGGCCCTTCGACGACTTCCACCCTGTCTGCGTCCTCTCGCCCTAGGACTTTTGCAACGAGCGCCGCACGTTGCGCCAGGCTTTCGAAAGGATGCAGCTTCACCACCACCTTACGGTCGAATTCACGCGCTATTCGGGAAAGGAGCGGCAGCAGTTCGCGATAAATGTCTTCGCTCCGCCTGCCGCCGCTTTCGTAGGGCTCGGAAAAAAACACGATGCGTGAGTTTTCATTCCGTTTCCGTTCGCGGACTGGAATCGACTGCGGACGTCCGGGTCCGGCGATGACCACGCGTTCCGCCGGCAAGCCACAGATTCTCACCAGGTAATCGCGCTCCATCTCTCCCTTCGCCAGATAGAGATCGGACGATAATTCCTTAATGAGAAAGCGGCCGTCCAGCGCCCCGTGATGAAAGTTGAGAGTCGGAATGCCCTGCTTGCGGGCAAGCAGCACCGGAAGTTTCGTGTAGGGATTGCTGTCGTCGCCGCACATCACAGCCACAATTTTCTCTCGTGAAAGGACGTTTTGCCAGGCATTGCGAACCGCCAGTCCATCGCGAAAATAATTTGGGAACTTCTCCAGTACACCCGCCCGCAAGAGCAGATTCATCTCGGAAAAAAGGGCAAGCCTCTCCTGCAATATCTGCCACGCGTTCAGGATATCCAGATATTCCGGCTGCACTCCTGGTCCGCCCGCATAGGCTGCGAGATCCATGCAGCTAACATTGGGAGACGGACTGAAGTGGGTGCCGCTGCGGCGCGTCGCGACCACCAAAAATGGTTGCTCAGGCAGCATGCTGGCATACGAGACTGCTGTGCGCGACACATTCGTGTAAGCGCTGGGCAAGAGCACGAAGGGTTGGCCGGGACCCTGCCGCCTGGCGGCAAACCGGCCCCGCAGACGGTAGCGCGAATCGTACTTGTCCAGAAATATCTGGGCGAGCTGGTCGAATGAGAATCTGCGAAACATGTCGCCATAGCGATGAAACTGTGACGGCCGCAGTGCACCGGGGTGCGTTTGTAGAGGGCGCTTCAGCAGGAGGGCAACTCCGCTCGCCGGCCATCCTTGGCGTGTGCTGTACAACTCCGCGGCCGGATCCAACTGCTGGGCCAGGCGCCCCAGCAAAATAGCTTCCCCAAGTTCGGCGGAGACGAGAATGCCGATCAGCCCCCACCAGTCGATCCCGCATCTGTCCACAATCTGGTTGCGGCCCGCAGCTAGCAGTTTGCGGATTAAATCGAAATCCTGATCTCCGCCTCGCTGCGACTCCAACTGCAGGATGGGAAGTTTCAAACGCTCCTGCCAGGAAGCGAGAGTGAATGCAGAAACCTTCCCGAGTGCCACGATCAAGTCCCACTTTTCGCCGGCCCACGGGCCTGCGCAGGGAGAGTCTTCGGGTTGGACAAGAAGAATTTTCAAGAATCACACGTCAGGCCGTAACCGCCGGCCTAAATCGGCCCAGCAAGCGGCGCGCTGCGGTCTCAATCTTCGGCAACCGTTTCAGCGCACTGGCGGCGCGATATCTTCCAATTTCCCCCAGGTGTCGCCGCCACGATTTCGTCACAGTCGCGTCAAGCGTCTGGCGGGTACTATTGCCAAAGCGCTCTTTATAGCCTTCCACACCCAAACCAAGATCGACTACATTCATCCCATCCATTTCACAGGCTTCGACGATGATCCTCGAAAGCAAACAGTGACCGGGAGAATGCTCCTCCTGGTGGCTGTCGAACGTTGCCTGATAAATGAACCAGCTTCCGCGGTACTGAAAACCATAGTTCCACGCAACGGGCCGTTCTCCAATCATCAAGATACTCAATGTCACAACCCCGGTGCCGGAAAACAGCCTGGCTAGTTCCGCAAGAAAGAATCGGCGCTCGGGCATGGACAGAAAGCTGGTGCGCTGCGTCGTCCGGAAGCGCGCCACATGAGCATCGGCGAAACCCGGCAAGGCTGCCAGAATTTGCGTTTCCGTTTGCAGGTGAAGAAACGTCACCGGGCCCTCACGCTCCATGGCTTTGACGTAGCGGCGAAATTTTCTGTAGCTCGACAGGGATCTCTTCAGCTCCTGGCGTTGTTCTCTGGAACCTAGTTCGACTTGGGCGCACAAGCATGCCGGCCGCATATATATATGAAGACCATTTCTTTTCGCTGCTGCCCGAAGTGCGGCGGGAGTCGCGGAGTCCGCCGGAAGACTTGCCAGAGCCACGAAGCCGGCTTTCACCCTTCCGAGTTCCCCAAATACTGCGTCGACGAACTCGGCCCGCCGATGCGGCCGAGAAAGAAACTCACAATAGTCAGCGGTTGTGCCGGCAAGAAACGTTACGCTTTTCTCCGAGGCATCGGTTGCCAGAGATGCCACTCCCACCAAGTCGTCTCCCTCGTAACCCAGAAACAGCAGCGGCTTAAGTGAACCTAGATAGGCAGATTGCATGGCCAGCGCCCATTCGCACGTGTAAAACACCTCCGCATGCTCCATCTGCAAAGCGACTTCATTCCAATGACGTCGCAGCGTCGAATCTTCGGGAATCTGCCGGTGTACCACAATGCGCAGACTCATTTCTCCTCGGCAGTTCCGGCTCTTGAAAATACATAGTAGTACCAATCGGTGACATAGCGACGGCTGACTCGTGGATAGTCGTCACCCAGCACACGCAGCAGCTGAAGCTTCAACCTCGCAAGCTCGCGCGCGACTTTCTCCGGAGACGCCGCGTGAATCTTCAGACCGCCATGGGCGGGGTCGGTCCAATACCCCTCCTCTTGCCAAAAAGTTCGCGTGGGCACTCTTCGTGCGGCCCTTCCCAGCGATCGCTGCGAAGATTGCAATCCCGCCAACAATACACGCACGGCCGTCAAACAAAATAGCAATGGCCGGAATAAAAAGGAGTCGCTCCGCACGGCTTTCTCAGCCACTTCTCTCACGCGTTGCGCATTCCACGAAGGCCGCACCCAGAGCGATCGCGGATTGTGGGAGGAGAAGATCAAAACTCCGCCAGGCTTGAGTACGCGACGAATTTCGGCCAATGTGCGGTGGCGCGATTCGTCCGGAATCAAGGAATCGATGGCGTTGAAAGCCATTACCGCGGCGTCAAACGTCGAGGAAGCAAAGACTGACAGGTTGACGGTATTCGCGACGCAAAACTCAAGCTTCGGAAACTTGTCCCGGCACCTCGCAATCATTTCGTTCGCGTAGTCAACGCCCACGTACCGTGACGCAATCGATGAAAGGTGAGCCGTAGTGCGCCCTCCGCCCACACCCAGGTCAAGAATCACCATGCCGGGCCGAAGATATTCGTCAAACAACAGCTGCTCACAGGGCGTCAAGTAATTCAGAGAGGCATAGTATTCCGCGACCCCAGATTGGTTAAAAACCCGATGACTCGGGTCTTCCGGGGTCGCCGAATTGCCTGACCTAAGTTCTGCCATGGCTGGAGTCATGCGGAAGAAACCTGCGCACGAACGAAATGACGGCGCAGAACAGAGCGGATGACAGTGTTTAGAAATGGACTTCCGTATGTCATGCAACGACCAGGTCCCAACTGAGAGGCGTGCCCCGTTCTATGTCGCGAACCGCCCGCTTGCCCAGGACTTCACCCAAATACCGCGTGTGCAGTCCATAGCCAGGGCGGATAGGGCGAACATTTGCCTCCGTAAATGTCTCGCCCCGTTTCACGTCCTGCACTACGAAAAGCGAACGGCGAAAAACGCGGCTTGATTCTTCTTTGCCGCTCAGGCCAAACCGCACTTCTCCCAGCGCCTTCTCCGCCGTCCGCACCGCCTCCACCATGGCTTTGAATTCCTGCGGCTCAAGAGAAAACGCGCTATCCGGCCCGGGCGTCGCTCGCGACAACGTCAAATGCTTTTCGATGATGCATGCTCCCAACGCCACCGCCGCTACCGGCACCGCAATTCCCATCGTGTGGTCGGAGAGTCCGACTGGCAGCTCAAAGCGGCGCGCCATCTCCGGAATCGTGCGCAGATTCATCTCCTCCGGCGGCGCTGGATACGCGCTGGTGCACTTCAGCAACGCAATCTGCGTCGCGCCCTCCGCGCGAGCGGTCTGCACAGCCTCCTCAATTTCCTCCACCGATGCCATGCCTGTTGACATGATCAGGGGCTTGCCAGTGCGCGCTACCTTTTGGATGAGAGGAATATCCACCAACTCGAACGAAGCCACCTTGTGAGCGTGCACGCCCATCCCTTCCAGAAAATCCACGGCAGTCGCATCAAAGGGAGTCGAAAACAAGTCCATGCCCAAATCTTCCGCCGTCTTCTTGAGTCTCGGCTGCCAGTCCCATGGCGTGTAAGCCTCGCCGTAGAGGTCGTGCAGATTGTGCCCGTCCCACGGAGTGCCGCCACCGATGCGAAATTCTTGCCGATTACACGCGATGGTCATCGTGTCCGGTGTGTAAGTCTGAAGTTTGACCGCATCAGCGCCCGCGTCTTTTGCGGCTTCAATGATCCGCATCGCCTGTGCGAAGTCCTGGTTATGGTTCGCAGAAACTTCGGCAATGCAATACGTTGGACTTCCCGGCCCAATGCGCCGGCCCCCGATCTCGATGAAATCAGTCATCGATGATTCTCCGCTGGCCGAACCGACCGGATCAATTCAAACGCCTCGACCGCCGGCAACCCGGCTACGCTTCCCCAGCGCGTCGCGATGGCGCGTAACGCCTCTGCGGAACGAGGATGGGGAAATTTCCGCGTCTCCGTGTCGTAGCACGCCAGCGCCTCGATCTTTGTCTCCAACGTATCTGTAATATCCACAAACACGCTCGGTCGAAATGAGGGTTCCAAACGCTGAAAAGCCCATTCGGTGGACGAAGGAACTTCGAAGGCATAGATTTCGCGCACGCACTGTTCCGCTAACGGACGCGTCGCCGTCAGCACAGCCCGGTGCACCACACCATGATCCACATTCAGATCGCCCGGATGATGCGTGTAGATCACTTCCGGTTGAATCCGCGCGACCAAATCCTCCACTAGTTTCACGACGTCCAGCAGTGGCACGGTATCCAGCCGGTTGTCAGGCAATTTGCAAAGTACCAGTTCTTTCGCTCCCACCTTGTCGGCTGCCTGCTGAGCGTGGGCGTGCAAGTGCCGCAGTTGCTGCGGATCGGCATCTTCACGTTGCGCATAGCGTGACGACATGCCCTCGGCGAGGATAGCAATGCGTACCTCGTGCCCCTCGCGGGCGAGTCGCGCCATGGTGCCGCCACAGCCCAGGATCTCGTCATCGGGATGCGCCGCGACCACCAGCACCTTCATTATTCCCTGGCTCCCTTGGCGTTCGACTTCGCAGCTTTCGACTTCTTGGCTTTCGTTTTCTTAGCCCCGTTGGTGATATTGACGTCCGCGACGATTCGCCCCTCATACAGCGCAGGGCGGCTGAACTCGAACCGGTAGCCGGCGTGCGACAGGAAGGCCCGAGGATAGCCCTCCGCGTCGAGCATTCGAATGAAGTCGTGGAGCCGTTCGAGAGACTCGAGATTCGCGACCTCGCTTTCCTCCGGCTTCCGGCGCTTGAAGTTCACAGGTTCTCCCGTTTGGGGCAAAGGTTGCATCTGCTCCCGCACGATTTGCTTAATCATGTCCGCAGAGAGAGTGCAGGCACGAAGATAAATTTCCTCAGCGCCGCCCTCAAGCAACAGATTCCTTTTCAGATAAACCGGCCCAGCATCGAATTCCGGCGTCATTCTGAGAGCCGTAAGTTTCGTACTCCGGTGGCCGCGAACAATCAGATTCTGCAGCGGACTGCCCCCGCGTCCATAGGGAACATCCGTCATGTGGAAGCATACACATTCGACTTCCTCAAGAATCTCCGCTGGCACCTTCCAGGACCAGTGCAAAAAAAAAGCATAGCGCGGATGCAGTTCTCGAACCCTGGCCACCGTCAACTGCTCCGGCGCACCAACATAATGCCAGCTTCCAGCGAGCTTGCTGAGAATCTCGTCAAACGCACGGCGATGCCAGGACTTGCATCCGGCCACGACGTAGTGATGCGGAGTGTGGGTCACTTCGACGTCCGAACGTAATGGATGGCAGATTGTCCCTTGACTGTCACGGTCTCCGCGCGCATGAATCCAGCTCTCTCAAAGGCCTTCGCGGAAACAACATTTTCCGCCTTTACAAAGGCGTTCAACCGCATCAGACCCCACTTCGCAAATGCCCAGTTGGCGGCGAGATCGATCACGCGGCTGGCATATCCCAGACCACGAAGGCGGGCATCAACCGTGATATCGACATCAGCTTCACACGCGCCGCCTTTGTCAAGACGTACCTGTCCCGCTGGGACCGCCGCTGCATCCAGAGCTACGAGAATACGGCAATTCCCATCCTGAAGCTTTCTTCGAAACCATTTGACATGGTCACTCCAGGGGATACTTTCGGAAGAAAATGACCAAGACCGCACGACCGGGTCATTTGCCCATTCCCAAAGCAGCTTACAATCTCCCTCCTCCACCAGCCGAATGGAGAGTTCCTCCCTATTCAATGCGGATACCACTCGTTCCGCCCCAAGACCGTCCACCAGATCGTGACCTCGTCTGGACATTTCCCGCCTGACTGCCGAGGATTCGGCCAATCTCCGCAGCTGCCGGGCAATTGTGCTCCGTGACACTTCAGAACCGCGGCCCAGATCAACCATGATTTCCTGCTTACCAAGTTCATCGGCAATCCCTTGCTGGTTGTCTGCTAAGACAATCAGCAACGCGGGTAGCCCGAGAAAGCACATTTCCCAACTTGTGGTCCCCGCGCCAGCCACGGCTACATCCGCACTGGCAATTAGTTCCGGCATGTTCGCAGCATTCTCCACGAGCCGGACGACACGCCCGGAATTGCTCAAGAATTCGCGCAAACTGGCCAAGTGAGGATTGCTGCCGCCGGCAATGATCGTGGTCTCGAAATCACCTTCGGACAAAATCGCCTCGACAACCCGCTGCGTGACGTTATCCGGATCGCTGCCCCCCATCGTTACCAGCACATTCCGCCCGAGAGCGGGAGTCTCGCGCTTCCACTCGCGCCACGGCTTGAATTCGCGTCGCAGCATGGCAAAGCGCGGACCCAGCAATAGACGCGTAGACGCGTCTCGACTCGCATATAACTTGTCTCTGGCGTGCGCGTTCTGATTCAGCACCAGGTCCGCGGAATAGTGTTCAGCGTGCCCATTGTCGTCGATGAACAGCACCTTCAGGCCTGCCTGCTTCAGCGCCGCTTGATAGTCCGTGTCGAAACAATAGCCGTCTACAACGACCCAGGCAGCCTGCATCTCTCGGGTCACCGCTAGCGTCTGTTGTAAATCGTCCGACGAGCCTGACTCGACTTTAAGCTGGGCGACCTTCACCTCCTCGCGCTGTAGGCGTTGCTCGACGGCCGGTGTCGCTTCCGCCATTGCGAAAACCGCTCCGCCTCCCGAGTCCTGCCAAGCTTGCGTCAAAGCCAGGCAACGCATCGCATGCCCGGTGCCGATTGCCACGCTGGCATCGCAGCGGACGAGCAAGCTGCGGCCATCCGTCATCCTTCGTGCACGGCTTTCTGAGCGATGTGGCGGTTGATATCGGCTAGTCCCGGTTCGCGTTCCACCAGTCCTAGCGCTTGGAGCCAGCCGAAATCGTCCCGGCCGCCAAAGCCTGCATAGACCTCCCGCAGCAGTTGTAGGTCTTCTGGAGTATCAAGTGTCCAGCGATGCTGGCTGCAATCAACGTCATTCTCGATCCCATGCAATTTGAACTCGGCGGGATTCTCGTAGATGTAAGGTGTCACGTGCTCGCGCTGATGCGGCTTCGTGCTTTCGCGCCACGCCCGCTCCAGGGTAGGCACCGTCATCACCTCGGTATCCAAGCCGCGAGGATAGGTTCGCACGCGGAAATTGCTGGCATAATCCGCGCGCTGATCCAAAAAGGCGCGAATCGTGGCATCCGTGACTTCAGGATCGATCAGCGGGCAATCGGACGTAATCCGCACTACTATGGAAGCATTCGCGAATCTTGCGGCCCGGTAGTAACGGTCCAGCACGTCGAGTTCAGAACCCCGAAACACGTTACGGCAGTTGCGCTCACAATGTTCGACAATGGCATCGTCGACCGGTTCGGTGGTCGTAGCCACGAGCACTTGGTCAATCAGGCTGGAGCGCCCGAGCCGGTTTAGCACCCGGTCCAGGACCGTCGCGCCGACCAGATTCATGAGAACCTTGCCCGGCAACCGCGAACTGCCCATCCGGGCCTGAATGATGGCAACTGCTTTCGACATTTATTTTCGCTTCAACAGATACATCGTATCGACGTTGGAAGAATTCAAGTACGGCAGGCTCTGCTCCCGAACCAGTTCAAGATCGTCAAAGCGATCCAGATAACGTCTGGCGTAATCCATCTTCCACAGTAAGTCGTCATGTCCGCGATAGTTCACCTGCGTAATTTCCGGGGCGTAATATTCCATACCCCAGATCCAACTCCTGCTGCAGCGGTGGATTTCGTCTAGCGCGCGTGGCAAGTCTGCCGGAGAAATGTGGATCAGGACGCCCGAGGTAAATACCAGGTCGAAATAACCGTCTTCGCATGGAAGATCGAGGGCGGACCCTTGTGAAAGTCGGGCCCTCGGCACCCTTGCCCTTGCCAGTTCAAATGCATAGGACTGAAGTTCCACGCCCCACAGGCTGGTGAAACCCATCGCCTGCAGCAGAATCAATTGATTTCCGCTGTTGCATCCCACCTCCAAGATTCGCGTAGTAGGCGGAATGTCCCGCAGGAAGGTTTCATTCAGACGCCGTCGCGTCGTCCCGAAATTCGTTTGGTAAAGCGAGTCGAGCTGCTCTATGCTGAGCGTGTTTCGGTCGGTGTATGCGCGGCCGAAATCCCCGGACCAACTCTTTTGTTGTGAGGTTTCCGCAGTTGCTTGGTTCAAATAACTCCTCTCAGGCACCTCAGCGCGCGTAGTGGCTCATAACCTTCGTGACCGCCTCGATTACATCTTGCACATCCTCATCGCTCATGGCGTGAAACATGGGCAGGCTGATGAGTTGTTCGTAAGCCGCCTCGCCCACGGGATATTCTCCGCCCTGGAAGCCAAACCTTTCGCGATAGTACGGGTGCAGATGCACGGGAATGTAATGAACATTGACCCCGATGTTCTCTGCCCGCAGCGCGCGGAAAATGTGGGCGCGGCCGGCGTTGAGCTGCGCCGGATTCACGCGGACCGGATACAAGTGCCACGCCGGGAGCACGTCTGGCCGCTCACTCGGGACGATCACTCCGGAAGTTTTCCGCAACGCCGCCGAGTAACGGGCCGCAATCTCGCGGCGGCGTGCGAGATTGGCCTCAAGTCTCTTCAGTTGCGAAAGACCCAGGGCGCACGCAATGTCCGTGAGCCGGTAGTTGAAACCCAGCGAAACCATTTCGTAGTGCCATTGCCCGGAAGCGTGGCGCTGGCGGGCATCGCTCGAGATTCCGTGATTCCGGAACCGTCGCAGGCTTTCCGCCAGGTCTGCGCGGTCCGTCGTGACCATTCCGCCTTCTCCAGTCGCCAAGTGCTTTACGGGATGAAAGCTGAACACCGACATGTGCGCAATGCTGCCCGTGCGCCGTCCGTGGTATTCCGCGCCGAGCGCGTGACAGGCATCTTCGATCACGGTAAGTCCATGCCGCTCGGCGAAGGCAAGAATTGGATCGAGATCCGCTGGATGCCCCGCATAGTCAACCGGCAGAACGGCGCGCGTGTTAGGCGTGATGCGCTCGGCTAATCGATCGGGATCGAGATTCAGAGTGTCGGACGAAACGTCGGCGAACACTGGACGCGCTCCCTGGTAGAGAACACAGTTCGCAGTCGCCGCAAAAGTTAGCGGTGAGGTAATTGCCTCGTCACCAGCTTTCAATCCTGCCGCGAATGCCGCTCCGTGCAAGGCCGCGGTGCCGGAACTGAACGCCACCGCGTACTTCGCGCCCGCCCACGCGGCCAGCGCTTCTTCAAATTGAGCAACTTTCGGTCCGGTAGTGAGCCAATCAGAGCGCAACACATCCGTCACCGCCTGAATATCTTCTTCAGAAATCGACTGCCGGCCGTAAGGAAGCAGCGTCGCGCGAACAGGAGTTCCCCCTTCAATGGCTAGCACTTCCTGGCTTGTCGATGTTGCGCACATGGGATGCCTTCCACTCGAAGCTGCAGTCAGGCCGCAACCGGTGACTTCGCCTGCGTGATCAACTCCTGCAGTTCTTCATTTGTCAGCCAGTTCGAGTTGGTATCGCTCGCATAGCGGAAGCCCTCTGGCAGCGCTCGGCCATTGATCCAGTTCTCGCCGCTCCACCACGGGTGCGACGGCCGGATCACATACATTCCCTCCACCTCAACTGCGTTCCTCGCTTCGTCATCGGAGACCAGCACTTCGTGCAGTTTTTCTCCCGGACGGATTCCGATGACTTCAATCTCGCAACCCGGCGCAATGCTTTCCGCCAGATCGACCATCCGCATGCTGGGAATCTTCGGCACGAAGATCTCGCCACCATGCATCTCCTCGATGCAGCGGATCACAAACTTCACGCCGTTATCGAGCGTAATCCAGAAGCGCGTCATGCGCGGATCGGTGATGGTGATCCGGCCAGTTTTGCGTTGCTCGAGAAACACCGGAATCACGCTGCCCCGGCTGCCCACGACGTTGCCGTACCGCGCACAAGCAAAACGAGTGTCCTTGGCGCCGGCGTAAGCATTGGCCTGCACAAAAATTTTCTCGGCGCAAAGTTTGGTCGCGCCGTATAGATTGATAGGATTCACAGCCTTGTCAGTGCTCAATGCCAGCACCCGGCGCACGCCCTGATTGATGGCCGCATCGATCACATTGCGGCCGCCCATGATATTGGTCTGGATCGCTTCGAACGGATTGTATTCGCAGGCTGGGACCTGCTTCAGCGCCGCCGCATGCACCACCACGGTGACGCCATCGAGCGCCCGCTCCAGGCGGCCCGCATCTCGCACGTCTCCGATGAAGTAACGCAGGCTGGGATGATCGATGCCCGAAGCCCGCATGTCATGCTGCTTGAGTTCGTCACGGCTGAAGATCACCAACCGCTTCGGGTGATACTCCCGCAACATGACCTCGACAAATCTTTTGCCGAAAGACCCCGTGCCGCCCGTAACCAGAACTACTTGCTCCGACCAGTTCATCCCACCCGCCTTGTGTGAAATAGCACAGCGCTCTCACTGGACAAACGAAAAAGCAAATTGCGGCTCACTTTTCTGGCTGGGATGACGTTGCCCCGTAGTATAGCGGAGTTTTTCGAATCTGCGGAGAATCCTGCACCGGCGTAGTGTTCTAAATTTATCGACAACGAAATACTCGAGGGTACAGGAAGACTCGCCGATGCCTTCCTTCGCGGGCCTTAGTGCCCCCATCGTTCGAACCGAGTTCGTTTGCACCAAAACTGTTGCTTGTGAAGATTCCTGAATTGTTTTCTTGCCACTCAATGCTAAAATGTTCGCGAAACCGACACATACAGTTGAGAACTTGCCGGACGATGAACCAGCCATCGAGTCGTCGGCCTTCTTGGTGTTCGTGGTGTGCCTGACCGGCCTCTCCAGGCCTGAAGGCTCGGAAAGTTAGTTGAGGAGAAGGCATGGATTCAGGACCGCTGGTGCAGGCCAATACCCCAATCGTTCGCGAGATGCAGCCTTCGGGCATGGATTTTGGGAGGCAGATCGGCCCGCGCATCTACCCAGAACTGGTTTCGCAGGAATCAGCCCTCGGCGAATACTTCCGCGTTTTGATGAAGCGCAAGTGGACCGTTCTCGCCTGCCTGTTCACTATTTTTTCCGTGGTCGCCATCGCCAGCCTCAAGATGACTCCTGTCTACGAGGCGAGCGGCAGCATTGCCATCAATAAACCGGATTCCGGCCTGGTCAACTTCAATAATTCTCCAACTTTCAACCTCGACTATTTCGACCCCACGGAACTCGATACCGAAGTAAAGATCTTGCAGAGCGATCTTCTGGCCCTGCAAGTGGTGAAGGAACTGGCGCTGGACCGCCGTCCGGAATTCGGCGGCAAGCCCTCCGCCCTGCCCTCTTCGCTCGACCTCGCCCCCGATCCGTTGCAGGCCGATAGTGCCCGAACCTCGAGTCTGCTCGGCAATTTTCGGGGCAATTTGAGGGTCACACTTTTCCCTAACACTCACATCGTCGAGGTGCACTTCCGCAGTCCCGACAAAGATTTGGCGGCGACCGTCGTGAACACCTTGATGAGCACTTATACCGAGAACAATTTCAAGTCCCGCTTCGATTCCACCATGCAGGCCTCCGACTGGCTTTCCAAGCAACTCGTCGACTTGCAGATGAAGGTGGAAACCTCCCAGGAACGGCTGGTGCGCTACCAGCGGGAGCACGAAATTCTGGGCATCGACGAAAAGCAAAACATCACCACCGCGAAGCTGGATGAACTTAACAAGGCGCTGACTGCCGCCGAGTCTGAGCGCATGGACAAGGAATCGGTTTACCGTTTGGTCCAATCAGGAGACACCGACACGATCGCCTCCGCCGCTACGATGCTGGACGCGGCTGGAACCGGCGCCCAATCCGCCACAGGACTGCTTGAAAATCTCAGAGCCAAAGAGGCGGACCTGAAGATTCAGGCAGCGGAATTGAGCACCCAATTCGGACCGTCGTATCCGAAGGTGGCGCAACTCAACAATCAGATGAAGGAGATCGACGCGCAGATTTTGCTCGAGACAAAGAAAGTCGCAGGCAAAATTCGCGGTCAGTACATGGCGGCTTTGCAGCGGGAAAACATGCTGCACGATGCTCTCGAAAAACAGAAACAGGAGGCCAACAAGCTCAACGAAAGCGCCATCCAGTACAGCATCCTGAAGCGAGATCTGGAGAGCTATCGCCAGCTTTACGAAGGCCTCATGGAAAAAATGAAGCAGGCCGGAGTTTCGGCCGGTCTGAAGTCCAATAACTTTCGCATTGTCGACGTTGCCCGCGTGCCCACTGCGCCCATTGAACCCAACATTCCGCGCAACCTTGCCTTCGCTTTCATGCTTGGGTTGACTTCAGGCGTAGGGCTGGCCTTCCTGCTCGAGGGCCTGGATAATACCGTCCGCAGCACCGAACAAGCGCAAATGATTTCCGGCCTCGCACCGCTCGGCATGATTCCGATGGGATCGAGAACAGCGCGGGAAAGCGCCGGTTCCAAGCGGCTCGTGATCGCCACCTCCAAGGAGGCGGTGGAGTTGGTTGCCCAGGTAAGGCCACAGTCGCAGATGGCGGAGTCCTATCGCGCGCTACGCACTTCGTTGCTGCTCTCGAATCTGGGCGCGCCACCTAAAGTGATCATGATCACCAGTGCGCTTCCGCAAGAAGGCAAGACCACCACCAGCATCAACTGCGCCGTCGTGCTGGCGCAAAAAGGAATTCGCGTCCTGCTGATCGATGCCGATCTCAGGCGTCCCAGCATCCACAAGACTCTAGGCATGGGTCCGCGCAGCGGTCTCAGCAACGTTCTCACCGGAAGCGCCACCTTGCAACAGACCATTACCCGCTCTCCCGTCCTGCCCAACCTGTCTGTCCTGCCCGCGGGCACGCCTCCGCCGAACCCCGCGGAACTGCTGGCCTCCACCAACATGCGCGACGTGTTGGAAGAACTGCGCGGGCAATACGATCACATCGTGGTGGACACTCCGCCCACACTGTCGGTCACCGATGCCGTTGTGCTCTCGCCGCGGGCCGATGCCATCGTGCTGGTCATCCGCTCGGGACAGACGACCAAGCAGGCGCTGCGCCGCTCTCGCGACGTTCTCTTGCAGGTGAATGCCAAAGTGTCCGGCGTGCTCCTGAATGCGGTCGATCTCAGTTCGCCCGACTATTACTACTACTACGAGTACAAGAGCAAGTACTCCCGCTATTATCGCGATGACGTACCCCATGACCAAGATCAAGATGATGACGCCGAAGGCACTGCTGAAGCGGCGCCTAATAGTGCGTAGAAAAAGCACGATGGTTTCTTAATGCCGCCTCACTTCGACAGCATGCATATACCTCTCATTTCGGTTCTGCGAAAAAAGCTTGTCATAGTCGCGGGCCTGGCGCTCTGTTTGATTTACGCGTTGCTCGCGGGACGGCTATTTGTCGCGTCCGCGTTTGGCGAAAGACCGGAACTGGCGAGTCTGCAGCGGGCCGCCTGGCTGGACGCCGGAAACGCCGACTACCGCAATCATCTGGGACGCTACTACGCTTTGGTGGCCAGAGATCCCGGCGCAGCCATTGCACCCTACCGCACGGCCGTGCAACTGAACCCACATTCGGCACGCTACTGGTTCGATCTAGCCTCCGCCTATCAGGTGCTGGGCGACACTTCAAAGCAAAGTTGGGCGCTGGAGCATGCCATCCAAGCCGATCCCACCACGCCCGACGTGGCCTGGGAAGCGGCCAACTTTTACCTGGTGCAGGGCGAGAACGAACAAGCCTTGCGCGAGTTTCATGTAGTTCTGGAGAATGAGCCATCCCTGGCCGCGGCCGCGATTCAATTCTGCTGGCGCGTCAACCCCGACGTGGACGCGCTCCTGCGCGATGTTGTCCCGCACCGTTCCACGGCTTACATCGCATTTCTCTCCCTCCTAATGACCAAGCAGGAAACCGCGGCAACAGCCAAGGTGTGGGCGGCGTTGATGGCAACTCCGGAACCTTTCGAACCGCGCTACGCCTACTACTACATTCAGTACCTTTTAGATCACAAAGACGTGGATCAGGCCCGTCTGGTATGGCAGCAAGCCGCCCCGCGCTTCGGCCTGTCTTCCTACCTGCCCACGCGCAACAACTTAATTGTCAATGGCGATTTCAATCTTGACGTGCTCAACGGCGGCTTCGACTGGCAGTATCAGAAACAGTCCAGCGTCACGCTTACCCTGGACCCCAGCGATTTTCACAGCGGACATCGTTCCTTGCTGATCACGTTCGACGGTCCCGGAATCACCGATGCGGGAATGCGCCAGTTCATCGCGGTTCAACCCAACACGCACTACGAATTCTCCGCCTATTATAAGAATGGCGAACTCGAGGGCGCTGGCGGGCCGCATATTACGCTCCAGGACGCCTACACCCAGGCGGTTTTCTACGACAGCGACGAGTTGAAAGAGGCGGGATTCTGGAAGTCTGCCACTGGCGAGTTTACTACCGGTAACGATTGCAAGCTGCTGGTGTTGCACGTGCGGCGATTGCCGGCGGGAAGTCCCATGCGCGGTAAGCTCTGGGTCGACGATTTCCGCCTGGTTGCCAAACGGCAATAGCTTCTCGAATCGGACAGACCAATTTTCATGCGATCAAGCAGAAATCCCGAAATCCGCCGCCGCGAACGCGTACTGCTGGCGGGCACCGTCTTGTTGTACGGAGTTTTCGGCCTGCTCTTATTTGGACCGATCGCATTCGGCGCGGTCGAACCCTGGTCGATTTTTCTGCTGGAAGCCGCGTCCGCTTCCCTGTTCCTGGTGTGGATCGTCAAGCAGGTTCTCGAAGGCGATGTCAATATCCGTTGGAATCCCTTGTTTCCTCCCATGGGAGTCTTCGGCCTGCTCATCCTTCTGCAGGTCGTATTTCGCCGGACCGCATACCCGCATGACACGATTTCCCTGGCGTTGCTGTATGTCTCCTATGCCCTGCTATGCTTTCTCGCCGGGCAAGCCCTGATTCGGGGCTCGCAAGCGCGCACTCTCGCCCTGGTTTTTTCGCTGTATGGAGCCGCGCTGGCCGGCTTTGCGCTGCTTCAGGGCATCTCGTCGAACGGCAAGCTGTACTGGATTCGCCAGCCTCGCATGGGTGGCTGGATCTACGGGCCGTATGTAAACCACAACCACTACGCCGGATTGATGGAGATGCTGGTGCCCATCCCTCTGGTGTTGTCGCTGACGCACTTGGCTTCCACCAGAACCCGCGCTGTGGCCGCGACCGCGGCCGCCGTCATGGTGGGCACTATCTTCCTTTCGGGATCGCGCGGCGGTATGCTCGCGATCATTGCCGAGTTCATTATTCTGGCATCATTGCTCGTCAAGCAGAAACGCAGCCTGCGCACCGCCATCGGCGTCGGTGTATTTCTCGCGATTGTGGTCGCACTGCTCACCTGGATCGGCGGCGCCGAACTCAGCAAACGCATTGCAACAGTGGGAGCGTCACACGCGGAAATTGCCGCCGACGTTCGCACCAACATCAACCGCGATGGCTTAAAGATGTTTCTGAAGAAGCCTGTTCTGGGCTGGGGACTGGGCACTTTCCCAGTCGTTTATCCGCAATTCCGCACCTTCTACACAAATTTCTTCGTCAACGAAGCGCATGACGACTACCTGCAGCTTCTCGTCGAAATGGGCTTGCTGGGATTCGCCACCATGCTCTGGTTTCTGATCACGCTCTACTCCCGCGCCATTAAGAAAATCGGGAA
>Ga0307479_10001939_pt1 | contig 18901 bp, 23 predicted proteins | sample atmos_gasesECM4C_FD_203743 | JGI IMG/M metagenome (GOLD analysis project Ga0307479, IMG submission 203743) | Hardwood forest soil microbial communities from Morgan-Monroe State Forest, Indiana, United States - atmos_gasesECM4C_515 | ecosystem: Environmental > Terrestrial > Soil > Temperate... | reverse complement strand
CGGCGCGGTCATGCCCCGATGCAACAGGAAGAGCGGCACGAAAGGCAGCAGCGTGCCGTCGGCCACGCCGATCAGCACGTAGGACCAGTTGAGCGCGCGCTTTTCGTCGCTCGGGTCAGCCTGGAGGGGGGACGAAAGACTCTGCAAGACGCTTGGGTGCGACCATACGCCAGGCGTCGACGACCAGCTCCTCCATCTCCTTCCTGTCGAGCGCGGCGAGCCGGGCAAGCACCCAGTGATAGCGGAGGTCGCCCCGGCTCGGGTGCAGGAACTTCTCGGGCGAACCCCCGATGAGCCAGTCTCGCTCGTCTTTCGGAAACGCGAAGCCCATGACGGTCTCGTCGCGCGAGAACGAGAGGTAGACGATGCGCCCGACGCGAAACTTGACCCGGCCGCCAACCAGCGCCTCGTAGCTGCGGGGCAGTCTCAGGGCGATCGCCCGCACGTCCTCGATCGTCACCACTGTTTCACCCTTGGGCGTTCGCGCTGGGCCGTCCATCGATGACCACCTCCAGGTCGAGCCACATGCCGCTGGCTTCGCTGCCAGGGACAAGGGAGGCGATCCGGAATGAGCCGGTGTCTTGCGGCGCGAACACGAAGCTCGCGGAGTCCCCGGGGTTGAGCCCGCGCTGGGGATCGGGTGTGGACCAGTCCGGCCGTAGCGGCTGAGTGGAGCGACCGTCCGCCACGACCGCGCAGGATTGGTTGACGGTCGACCGGTTAGCGCACTGGACAGTGATCGCCCAGCCCACGGGCACCTTCAGCACGAGCTGGCCGTTGCCGTAGCCGTCGTAGTTGAACTGGTAGTCACTGGCCGGGTAGCCGGCGATCAGGGTCACGACGGCGCTGCGGGTCTGGGACTCGACCTTGAGGTACGTGCTCGGATCAGGCGGGGTGCCCGACCCGGTCCCGGTGATCGGGTCACATGCTGCTGCCACGAGCAGCAGGGCGCCCAGCAACAATTGGCGGAGCGCAATGAAACCTGCTCCGCGGCCGCCCCGATTGGTGCAGTGGTGGGAGTCGCTGGAGACCTGGCGGCAGCTGGCGATCTCGTTTCCGGCGTTCGCCGTGCTCACCTTCCTGCTCAACATTGGCCCTTTTTACCAACCCCTGGGCCGGTCCATCTTCTACGGATTCTTCGAGGGAGGGGTCCTGGCAGGGCTCCTGGCGGTGGCCACCCGCACGGAGCGCGACCGAAGGCGAAGAGATCGTTAAAAAATCCACTTAATTTCGTGTTTTTGAACCGGGCGGTTCTACCATTTCAGGCCTAATACGACCAGCCCGGAGGGTGTGTCGGGCTCAAGGAGACAAACGGTTGGCTTTCTGGCGGTTTTCGCAATCCGGTGTCGTCGCGCGCCTCGCAATCGGAGCACTGGGGTCAGTTGCGCTGTTGCTTGGGGGTCAGGTCCCGGCAAGCGCTTCTATGTTCTACGGCCCCGCGCAGCTCCGAGCCGCCTACAACGTTCCGTCCGATGTCACCGGTGCGGGCCAGACAATCGTCATCATCGCCGCCTTCCAGAGCCCTGGTGTAAAGACTGACCTGGCGGCTTTCGACCCTTCTTGCGGCGCCGACGCTGGCCTCTGTCTCAGCGTTGTTCCTCCGGACGGCACCACGCCTTTCGACCCGTCTCAGGGGCCCTGGTTTATCGAGGAGTCCACCGACGTCGAGTGGGCCCACGCGATCGCACCCGGCGCGCACCTGATCCTGGTCGAGGCCAAGACCGGCGATGACGCCGACATTCTGAGCGCCACCAAGTTCGCCATCGACAACAACCTCGGTGACGTAATCTCGATGAGCTTCAGCGAGGCCGAGAGTTGCCCCAGCGCCGACTTCCTGGCCGACGAGCACGCCGCCTTCGAGCGCGCCGTCGCGCAGGGAATCACCCTTGTCGCCGCGTCCGGAAACAACGGCCCGCTCCAGCACACCTGCGCCGGCCCCCTGGTGCAGGACGTCGGAACTCCGGCATCAGACCCCCTCGTGACGGCGGTCGGCGGAACTGACCTGACCGTTGATGCAAACACCAACGCGTACCTGTCCGAAGCTGCGTGGAGCGGCAGCGGTGGGGGCTTCAGCTCTGTGTACGACCGCCCGTCCTACCAGGCGCCCTTCAACAAGAGCGGGGCGCGTGGTGTGCCGGACGTGGCCTGGCACTCGAGCCCCGCTCACCCGACGCTGATCATCGCGAACGGCAAGATGCGTCCCAACGCCGGAACCAGCATCGCCACGGCGGAATGGGCTGGGGTCGTCGCGCTGGCCGACCAGGCCGCCGGCCACCGCCTGGGCCTATTGAATGAGCGGCTTTACCACGCAGCCAAGAGCAACGGCGAGTCGGATCGGTTCCACGACATCTCCAACGGCAAGCGCGCATGGGATGCGACTACCGGGTTGGGCACGCCAGACGTCGCGACCCTCGTGAGCTGGATCGCCGCCCACTCCTAGACTCGCTCGAGCTCGGTGACCGTCCGTTCGCTGGCCGTGGTGCCCGTGTTGACGGTGCTCTTGGGCTCGAGCAGGAGGACGTGTACCTCTTCGTCGGCGATGGGAAGGTGCTCGACCCCGTGGGGGATGACCGCGAACTCGCCTGGCTCGAGCACGACCTCGCCGTCGCGCAACTTGATCACCAGCCGGCCTTTGACGACATAGAAGAGCTCGTCTTCGGTTTCGTGCTCGTGCCACACGAACTCGCCTTTGAACTTCACCGCCTTGACGTAGAGGTCGTTGAGCTCGCCGATGATCTTGGGGGACCAGTAATCGGCGAAGAGCTCCAGCTTTTCCGCGACGTTGACTCTTTCGACCATGTTTGTCACCTCCAGGTCAGCGCTCGACAACAGCGAGCTTAGCCGCGAGGACGACGAACGCTCCGGCGATGCTCCGCCGCATCCACGTGATCACGCGCGGACGCGAGATGACCTTCTCGCGCAGCAATGAGGCCAGCAGCCCGTAAACGGCGAAGACGACGAACGTGAGCAGCATGAAGACCGCGCTCAGGAGAAGCATCCGCGGCACCGGATTTGCCTCACGCGGGCTCACGAACTGGGGAAGGAACGCGAAGAAAAAGAGCGTCAGCTTGGGGTTGAGGAGGTTGATCAGGACCGCGGTCAGGATGACCTGGCCTGGCGAGCCCTGGGAGGTGCGCGCGCTGACCTCGAGCGACCCATGTTCGCGGATCGTCGTCCACGCGAGGTATAGAAGGTAGAGCACGCCGGCGTACTTGACGGTCTGGAACACGACCGCGCTGGCGTTGAGCAGCGCGGCCAGGCCGGCGATCGCGGCCAGCATGTGCGGGACGGTGCCGATAGTGCACCCCAGCGCCGCGACGAGGCCGGCGCGCGAGCCACGGGCCAGCGCGGTGGAGACGGTGTACAGGACGCCGATCCCGGGAGACACCACCACGACGAGCGAAACGAGCAGGAAGTCGAGACTCATGGCATCCGATACATAGCCAAGTAACTTGCCTCAGTACGTGGATCAAATGGAACGATTCGACACGTTGACACCCCAGGCAAGAGCGCGCATCACGGGCGTCATTTACCTCGTCTACTTTGTGGCGGCAATCCTGGGCGAAGTCTTTCTCGAGCAGGCTGGAGTCAGCGGCCTGAGTCCCACCGGGAGCAACGCCGCCACCGTGGCGACCAATCTCCAGTCTCACGAGGGCGTCTACCAGCTGGGAGTTGCCATCGGGTTGATCTCCACAGTTCTCTACGTGGCGGTGACCACCCTGTTCTATCTCTTGTTCCGGCCGGTGAGCCCGACGCTGGCTCTGCTCGCCCTCGCGTTCGGCCTCGTGGCCATGGCGATCACTGCGGTCGGATCGATCTTCGAGCTTGCACCGCTTTCAGTTCTCGCGACCGGCGCCGGCGCGCTGAACGAGCAGCAGGTTCAGCTGCTCGCGCTGACGTGGCTCAAGGTCGGCGAGCAGGTCTCCCCCGTGGGTCTCGTCTTTTCGGGGTTTTTCCAGATCGTGACCGGCTACCTGATCATCAGGTCGCGATTCTTGCCGTGGATCTTCGGCGTCTTGATCGCACTGGCCGGCCTGGGCTGGCTGACGTTCCTCGCACCGCCACTCTCCAGCGCGCTGCTGACCTATCTCGAGGTGCTTGGCGTCCTCGGCGAGGCTCCGCTCCTGTTGTGGCTGCTGGTGATGGGGGTCAACTCGCAGCGCTGGATGGAGAAGGCTGCCGCCGCCTCACGATGAAGGCCGCCGTCCCCTATCGCCCTGCTCCGTCCCCGCGAGCCAGGAAGAGGGAAGCGTCGTTTTTCATAGTCTGAGAGCCACGCGGTCAGGTGTGGGCTCGGTCCAGCACCGCCACCAGGTTTCGCGCGGAGACCAGGCCAGTCGGCTTGCCGTGCTGGTCTACGACCGGCAGGTGGCGGATCCCCAGTCGAATCATCTTCACCGCGACCACGTTTACCTCGTCGTCAAGGCTCACCGTCGCCGGGTCTGAGGTCATCACCATCGCCGCCGAGGCCTGCGCCGGGTTCAGGCCGTCGGCGATCGCCCGCACCAGGTCACGCTCGGTGATGATGCCGACGAGCCTTGCGTCGTCGATCACGGCGACCGAGTCGGAATCGTGAGCGCGCATGTCGCGCGCGACGTCGGCCAGCTTGGTCACTGGCGAGACCGACAGCAGACGGTCCGGCGGCAGATCCTTCACCTTCACCTTCACTTCACCTCGTATCGGATGGGCACCATGCGCTGCGAGCTCTTGGGTGGACGCCTGTAGCTTCGCTTCTGGCGCGGAGGGAGCTTGATGTTCTCGCGCGGCACATCTTCGTACGAGATCAGCGAAAGGAAGTGGCTGACGAGGTTCAGGTGCGCGGCGCGCTTGTTGTCCGTCTCCACGACATACCACGGCGCTTCCTGGATGTCGGTACTGGCAAACATGCGGTCCTTGGCCTCCGAGTAGTCGACCCATCTTGCCCGCGCCTGCAGGTCCATCGGGCTCAGCTTCCAGCGCTTGCTCGGGTCGTTGATGCGGCCGAGGAAACGGCGTTCCTGCTCCTCGTCGCTTACTGAGAGCCAGTACTTGATCAGGATGATGCCCGCGCGCACCAGCATCCGCTCGAACTGCGGGCACGTGCGCATGAACTCGTCGTATTCCTCGTCCGTGCAGAAGCCCATTACATGCTCGACGCCTGCGCGGTTGTACCAGCTGCGATCGAAAAACACGATCTCTCCCGCCGACGGCAGATGGGCGATGTAACGCTGGAAGTACCACTGGGTCCGTTCCCGCTCGGTCGGCGCGGGAAGCGCGACGACCCTGGCAAAGCGCGGGTTCAACAGCGCCGTCATGCGCTTGATCACACCGCCCTTGCCTGCGGTGTCGCGGCCTTCGAAGATGACGACGATCCGAAGGCCGCGGTACCTGACCCACTCCTCGAGCTGGACGAGCTCGACCTGGAGGCGGCGGAGCTCTTTCTCGTAATCCTTCTTGGAGAGGACGCCTTTGGCAGGCCAATGGCCATCCGACTTCTGCCTTTTCTTCTCCGTCCTCTTTTTTGGCTTCTGGGCGATGGCCATTCCGATCTCCAACTGGCCGCCGGAACCCGCCCAATGTAAAGGAGAGAAGGCGAACGTGTAGCCTCGTGCCGCGAATGGAGGAAGACGAGCGAACGATCGGTCGCCGGCGCGAGGAGGAGTACCGGTTCGGGCGAATCCTGGCGATCAGTGACGGGGTCTTCGCCTTCTCTCTCACCCTGCTCGTGGTCGAGCTGGTGGTTCCGACATCCAGCTCATGTGGCTGCCCCTGTTCGGGGTGGTTCTTTTGATCCGGACCAACACACCGGCACGATGAGGTCCGGAAAGCCTTTCAGACATCCGCTCGGAGCTGCCTGACGACCTCCTCGGCGTGACGGTCGGGCGGAAACACGGGATAGAAGACGTGCTCGACCCGGCCATCAAGCACGATCATGGTCAGGCGCTTCAGCAGCGTCTCGCGCTCGAACTGGAAGGTTGGAAGCCGCATGGCCGCGATCAGCTCCAGCCGAGCATCGGAGAGCAGCTCGAAGGGCAGGTTCAGCCGCTGCACCGCCTCTCGTTGATAGGCCGTGTCCTGGGTGCTCACCCCGAAGACGCCGGCTCCTAGAGCCTGGAGCTCGGCGAAATGGTCCCGGAATCCGCACGATTCCGGCGTGCACCCGCGCGCTCCGGGAATCGAGTCCCATCCCGGCGGCACGCCCCGGTCAGGCCGCCCGGTCCGAGGATAAAGGTAGAGCACGGTTCGGCCCTGCCCGAGGGCGCCGACGTCCACCAGGCGGCCGCCTGTGGACGGCAGCGCAACACGCGGCAACCGCATTCCCGGCAGGTGTGCCGCGGCCCCGTCGTCGGTCGGGACCGGGAGGTCCGCCGGCAGCTCCATGAGTCCGCCCACACCGGAAGTATGGAAAAACGGCGGACATCCGCCGGAAAACGCCACCGGGCGCCGTTAGCTGCTACGGGGAAGTGCGCCCAACCGACAGGTCGCGTCCAATCGTGCAGTTCACTCGCGTCAGCCGAGCCTACGGCTCCCGGCTGGCGCTCGACGACGTCGATTTTGCCCTCGAGCCCGGCGAGCTGACCTTCCTGGTCGGGCCAAGCGGCGCCGGCAAGACAACGCTCCTCAGGCTCATCAACCGTGAGATCCGCCCCACCGAAGGCGAGGTCTGGGTCGACGGGATGCCGGCCCACGAGCTGCCCGCCTCTCGGGTCGCGCAGCTGCGACGGCGCGTTGGCGTCGTGTTTCAGGACTATAAGCTGCTGCCCCGCCTCACCGCGCTCGAGAACGTTGCCTTCGGGCTGCAGGTCAGCGACCTCAAGGTGTCGGACGAAGAGGCCAAAGACCGTTCGCGGGACGCCCTCGAGGCCGTCGGCATGGGCGATCGCACCGGGTCATTTCCGCTCCAGCTCTCCGGCGGCCAGCAACAGCGTGTGGCGGTGGCCCGCGCGGTGGTGGCCGAGCCGGCGGTCCTTATCGCCGACGAGCCGACCGGAAACCTCGACCCCAAGACCGCGTGGGAGCTGATGGACCTTTTCGAGGACATCGCCGCGTGGGGCACGGCGGTGCTGGTCGCCACCCACAACGTCGAGATCGTGACCCGCCTTCAGCGCCGCGTCGTGACGCTGGTGCACGGGCGGTTGGTGCGCGACCAACCCGCCGGTCAGACAGGAAGGATGGCGTGGCTGGCGACCTCGTGAAGGTTCGATTCCGCAGCCGGCATCTCGTGCAGGTGGTGGCCGCCAACCTGTTCCGGTACCTGGTGCAGGGCGCCGCTCGAAGCTGGGCGCGCAACCTGGGGGGTACCGCGCCGGCGCTCGGGTCGATGACCCTGCTCCTGCTCATGTCCGGCCTCGTCGGGGTCGCCGGATTCGCCCTTTACAACCTCGAACAGGTCGAAGCCGGCCAGGCGTCGCTGCTCCACATCTACCTCCGCGACGACGCCGACGCCACCGCGGTCTTCAACTTGCAGCGCCAGCTGCTCGCCGATCCGCGGGTCGCGAGCGTCAACTACACCACCAAGGCCGAGGCGCTCAAACGCGCCCAGCGCATTCCCGGTCTGCCCCAGCTCGCGGACTCGACCGACAGCAATCCTTTTCCGGCGAGCCTCGACGTCCAGGTGAAGAGCATCGACGACGTCGCCGCGGTCGATGCATCGGTGCGGAACAACACCTCGATCGATCCCGTCTACCCGACTTCGTATGACAGGGGCGCCTACCAGCGCATCCAGAATGTTCTGTTCGGGCTGGCGGTCGCCGGCCTGGCGTTTCTCGGCATGCTCGGCTTCATCGCCGTGGCCGTGACGGCGAACAGCATCAAGGCGGCGATCCACTCGCGGCGGGACGAGATCGGGATCATGCAGCTGGTCGGCGCACCGCGGTGGATGGTCCGCGGGCCGTTCGTGATCGAAGGCGCGATCACCGGCACGCTCGCCGGGCTGGTCGCGGGCCTGATCACGTTTGGTTTGACGCTCGGCGCAATGTCCGGCTCCTCGAGCGCGTTTACGCGCTTCGCGCCCGGCGTGACGTTGCCGGTGGCCGGGTCTGCGGCGGCCATTGTGCTGGCGGTGGGCCTTGCGCTCGGCTCCGGCTCATCGCTGATCAGCCTGCGGAGGCACATGGAGTCATGAAGCGGGCCGTGGTCGCCATCGCCCTGGCTTTGCTCGTACTCGGAGGCGACCGGGTCGGCGCCAGCGCCGACTCCAATCCCGCCGATCCACAGCAGCAGCTCTCGGTGATCGACCAGATCCGCGCGCAGCTCGGCAGCAACCTCGCGGACGCGATTGCGGCTCAGGATCAGCTTAAGAAATCGTTGCAGGACAACGCCGCGCAGCAGCAGGCGGTCCAGGCGAAGATCGATACGGTCCAGGCAAAGATCGCGGAGCTCGACGCCGAGATCGCCGCGGCCGAGAGGCGCGAGGCGCTGCTCACCGAGCGCATCGACGCTGAGCGCGCGCAGCTCAACGAGCTGGCGCGCGCCATCTATGTGTCTCCGACGTCTCCGCTGGTCACGCTCGCCCAGTCCGAGAGCCTGAGCGACCTTCTCACGCGAATCGCCGACCTGAATGTCGCGGGGGAGCGTGCGACGACGTTGAAGGCATCGCTGAACAACGACCTGGCCGACCTCCAGGCGGAGCGGCAGAAGGAGCAGGAGGCGCGACAGGAGCAGATCACTCAGCGCGATCAGCTCAGCGGTGAGATGGCGCAGCTGCGAAGTCTTCAGGCCCAGGAAGAGACCTCGGTGGCGCAGCTGCAGGAGAAGATCGCCCAGACGCAGGGTGAGCTGTATCGACTCAACTCACAGTCGGCAGCCCTCGCCCAGCAGGTGACGGACATGCTGCAGCAGCAGCAGGACGCGATCATCGCCGCCGCGATGCAGGCCGTGTGGACGCAGATGCAGATCTGGTTGCAGTCGAACAACGTCGGGCAGATCCCGACGAGCAGCGGCCACTCCACCCAGTACCGCTTCATCTGGCCAGAGCCGCAGGCGCAGATCTCGCAGCCGTTCGGCCCCAGCACGTTCTGGTTCGAGCCGCCCTACGGTGGCTACCCACACTTCCACACAGGTATCGACCTGGTCGAGCCGTTCGGCACTCCGGTCTACGCGGCCGACGACGGCATCGTCGCGCTTGTCGGAAACACGAGCAGCGGGTACGGCAACTACGTCGTCATCGCGCACGCAGGCGGGCTGGACACGCTGTACGGGCACCTGTCGACGTCGCTGGTCAAAGTAGGCCAGGCGGTGACGCAGGGCACCGTGGTCGGACTCGAGGGATCAACCGGCAACTCGACCGGCGCGCACCTTCACTTCGAGCTTCGGATCAACCAGAAGCCAATCAACCCGGCGCCATACCTGCCTCCGGGAGCCCCGTCGCCCTATCGCGCCTAGTCGCCGGCGGTCTCGACTTCCCAGTTTGGCGAGCCGGCCCGGCACCGCGAGCGCGACGGCGAAGGGGACAATGTAATCGTGAGCAGGGGCTTCAGAGACGCGGACACCTCTCAGCGGATGAGCGCCGAGGAAACGGACGAGGCGATCAGGCGGGTGCGAGCCGTCGCCGAAGAGCAAGCCCGGCACGCAGCTGAGCTGCGTGACCGGGGCTCGTACGGATCTTGTGAGGAGTGCGGCCGAGCGATCGGAGAAGATCGCCTCGCCGCGGTGCCCGAAGCCACCCGCTGCCTGTCGTGCCAGAGTCGATGGGAGGCGGGCGCTGGCGGTGACGATCACCGCCAGCATCGGAATCAGTCCTCGGTCTGAGCCTGCACCTGTCCTCGGATCTCGCCTGACGGGTAATTGGTCGTGTGGACGTTCACGTAGGCGTTGCCGCTTCTGATGATCGCGATGGCGCCCGCAAAATCACCGGCGGAAACGTTCTGCGCGGCTATGGCCTGCACCGACGTAGCCGTGGCTGTGCCAGTCACAGTTCCGCCACCGGCGGGACAGGCAGGCGTTCCGGCAGGCCCGGGGGCCTGGGCCGATCCGCAGAGCCAGATGAAGATCCCAGCCGCGACTGCGCGCTGACCGAAGTGGATGTGGGCCATGAACGCGTCACTGGACAGTCCGGAATACGTCAGTTTGTAGGTCAGCTTTCCACCGACGATCGTGGCTGAGAAGCTGCCTGTCCCTGCCGTCAGCTTCGGAGGCACCTCCTGAAAGCCCGACAGCCTGGTCGAGAGCGAAATCGTCCCCTCGTTCGCACTCGTGGTCGTGACCCACAGGCTGATCACGGCCACCGCGGCCAGCACGACCCCAAACGAAAGTCGTCGCATATCCCACCTCCAATCACCTGCCGAATCGACCGCGCGGGCCACCCGCGCCAACGCGGAGGCTAGGACTCTCCTGCGGTCAAGGCAAATTGCGAACGATGGCACATCCAAGATGCGCATCATGTGCATGCCCTGACCGACAAGCGCCTCGAGCACCTTGGGGTCGCCGGTGGCGCCCGGCAGCGGCTCGATGCGGTCCGAGACGTCGAAGCCGCCTCCTCCGCCGAGGCGACCGTGAAAGCCCTGGCGCAGGTGCGCGCCCTAGTGCCCAAGGAGGGCTACAGGTTGTCCGTCGCCGAAGCGCCTGACAAGCAGCTCGTCACGGTGGGCGGCTGAGCAGGGCTCAAATCACCACCCCGACGCGAGGTTCTTAAGGCGCGCTTGATTTTCGACCGCTAGCCCTATGATCCCACCCAGGCCGCCGCCCCAAATGCCACCGAGACAAGACTCCGAAGCCCGACGGAATGAGCGTGCCCGGCTCGGTATGGCGATTGGCCGGCGGGCTGATGAGGTGTACGAGCGCACCATCGCCCTCTTGTATTCGAGGGCCAAGGTCGGAGCCGTCAGCGAGGCATATCTCGACTATCGCTGGGGCCGAAGCGTGGTCGGCACCCTGCTCATCGCGCGCTGGCTGGTCAGCGGCATTGCGGCCGACAAGGACGAGCTCGAATGGATATCCAGGAGCGGCGGCGCCGCGGCACGCGAGGGCGTTCCGCTCGTCGAAACGACTCGCGGACACATGCACTGGCGTGCCGTCCTGCTCGATGTCGCACGCGAGGAGGCGGCACGTCTGGGGACGCCGGACGAGGTCACGGAAGAAGTCCTCCGGGCCGTTCAGGCCAACGCAGATGCAAGCCTGGTGCGGATCGCAAACGCCTACGACGTGCAGTTGCGCGAATCGAACGCTCAGCTCTCACGAGCCAGCCAGTTCAAGTCGGAGTTCCTCGCCAAGATGAGTCATCAGCTCCGGACTCCGTTGACCGCGATCATCGGCTTCTGCGAAGTCCTCACGCAGGGCATGGACGGTGAGCTCAGTCGTGAGCAGGCTCAAGACGTTGCGGAGATCCACAAGAGTGGACTCGTGCTTCTCGAGCTGGTGAACGACATCCTCGACCTTTCCAAGATCGAAGCGGGCAAGGTCGAGATAGTCCCTCAGGAAGTCGACCTACCCGCTCTCGTCGACCAGGTGATCGCCTCGATGCGCCACATCGCCGAGACCAAAGCTTTGAAACTCACAAGCGACCTGTCGTCCGGCGCAAGAACAGTCATTGCGGACCCCACTCGCGTTCGCGAGATTCTGACCAACCTCGTGTCGAATGCGATCAAGTTCACGGCAGCCGGCTCGGTTGCGATACTCAGCGAGCCCGTCGGCACGATGGCCGAGATCTCGGTGCTCGACACGGGCATAGGGATCGAGCCGGCAGCTCATGAGCGGATCTTTGAGGAGTTTCGGCAGGCCAGTGACAAGATCGCCACAACCTATGGCGGCACGGGTCTTGGACTGTCGATCGCGCGCAAGCTGGTCGAGCTCCAGGGCGGAAAGATGGGTCTGGAGTCTGCGCCTGGCAAGGGCTCGCGCTTCTGGTTCACGCTCCCCATCGACAAGCACGCTGCTCCGCTGGCGGCAACGTGATCCGGAGGTTCTGGGCAGCGACCGGCTCACGAAAGGTGGCCGTACAAATCAACTGACCGGAGTCGCTACGTCCTGGCCGGCTCCCGGGACAGGTTGCGCCTCCACAGGTCGAGCGTTCTGTCGTAGTGGTGCTCGGAAGCATCGCGGTTGTACACGGCCAGGTCCGCCATCGCGAACCCGTGAGCAACACCTGGAATTCGTTCCACCACTCCACGGACCCCGTTGCGATGAAGCTCATCACGGAATCGATCGACCAGCTCCGGAGTGGCGGAACGGTCGATCTCGGCGAATGCGTAGTAGAGCTCACCGCGCACTCGAGCCAGATCGAGGTGTGGCGAGTCCGGCTTATCGGTGACCAGGGCGCCAGGATGGATCCCGGCGGCGGCGACGAACTCGTCGGCGAGCTCGGACGCGGCACGGAGCGCGATCCGGGCGCCCATGCAGTAGCCAACGCACACCTTGGCGCCGCGCGCGGCCGCCGGATCGGACGCGATCTCGTTGAGGATCGTCCTCGTGTCCTCCATCGCGCGCTCGGGCGTGACGCTGGAGGCCGCCGCCATCAAGCGCTTGCCTTCTTCGCCGCCCATACCCTCAGACGCGATCTTGGAGAAATCAAAAGAGAGGTATTGCCCGGCGCGGTAGTAGAGGTCGGGGGCCACGCAGACGTACCCGCTCGCCGCGAAGCGCCGCGCGTTCTCCTTGATCTGGTCGCGGTAGCCGACGCCGTCCATGTACAGCACAGCCACGGGATACGCGCCGCCACCGTCCGGATGGGCGACGAACACCCTCATGGTGCCGTCAGCCGTCCCTACAAGGATTTCCCGTTCAGCCACAGCCGTATCGAGTCTGCCGATTTCAACACTCCATTTGCAATCAGCGCCTGACAGCGCCTGGGTTTCAGCTGTGGCCGTTGAGGACCTCGCGCAGCCGGCGCGCGAAGGCCTCAGGTTGGCCGGCGTAGCCGGACTCGCCGCCTATGAAGCCGCCGTGATGACTGGGGAACACGGTCGGCTGCTGACCCATCAGCTCTGCAGTGGCCTCCGACGTCCGTCCGGTGAATGTGCCCTTGGACTCCTCACCGACAGCGATCACGATCCGCGCCGGGGCCGCGGCCAGGGAGTCGAAATCGGGGCGATAGCTGCTGACCGGCCACGACCGGTCCGAAAGGAGAGGGTCGTCACGCCGGCCGTCGTCCTCAGCGCTCATTCCGAACTGGGCCGGATCGGGTGCAGGGTGCGCAAAGAACTCGTCGGTGAACTCTCCCCGCCACGAGGTCATCGCGATGAAAGCGGCCATGCCTGCGCCCCACCCATTCGCTTCGTATGCATCCCGAAAAGCCGCGCGGGCCTTCTCCGCAGCCTTTGCGTCCGGAAGCACGGAGATCAGGGGCGGCTCGTGCGCCACCAGCGTCGTCACGTCATTGGGGTATCGCGCCACGAGGGCGAGCGCGGTCACCGCGCCGCCGCTGCTTGCGAACATCTCGACCGGGCCGGCTCCGAGGGCTCCGATGACGGCGTGCACGTCCTCTGCCTGGACGGTCGGCGAGTTGTCCACCCGGCCATCCTTGCGGATGCTGCGGCCGAGGCCGCGCGGGTCATAGGTGATGACGGTGCGGTCGGGAAAGTAAAACGCCAACGTGGTGAAGCCGCTGGCGTCCATCGGCTGTCCGATCATGAACAGCGGTGGGCGCCCGTCCGCACTTGGCAGTGGACCGTGGACGTCGTAAACGATGTCGGCCTCGGCGGTCTCGAGCTTGTGCGTCTTCATACCAGTACGACTTTTCGCGGATTCAGAACTCATCGGACCCTACGCTACCGCGAGGTGCTGGAGGTGCCGACCCCTCTCCATGTGCGTAGCTTCTCGCGTCCTTTCTTATATGTGGCGCCGCCATCCTCGCCAGGGAGGCAGGCACGGGGCCTGACACCAGGCCCCGTGAACATGCTTTCAGAACCGATCAGGCTGACGGCTTGATCCCGAGCGCCAGCAGCGCGTTGACCGCGTCGCCCGCCGTCCCGTATACCGTCGAGCGAGCGCCCGTGTCGCCGGCCGCCCCCGAAGGGGGAGCCAAAACGTCGCCTTCGTAGAACCTGTCGTTGGGCGGCGAGACGCCGGCAATGTCGTTGATCAACACTCGGTGCTCGCACTCGATCCCGCAGATCTGTGCCGCGACCTCGGCCACGAAGACGCCGAGCCTCGAGCCGTCGGTCGCTCCCGCCTTGACCGCGCCAAGGTAAGCACCGATGAAGATCGACTCCAGGTTCTGCCCCATCGCGAGCATGCTCCCGGCGTTGCCAAACGTTCCCGCCGGGAAGGCGAAATGGCCGAAGGGAAAGGTGCCCCCGTTGGCGAGCAGCGCCGCGAGGTGGGACGACTCCTGGTTGAATGCCGCACCGAAGTAGCCGCGATGCGACTCGTTGAGCAATGTGTGAGTCGCGGCATCACCGGGCGCCGAGTAGGGCGAGCCTTTGCCCAACGCGTTGCCGTAGAACGCGATGCCGATCCGTTCGGCGCCGACTGCCGCATTCACAAAGTCGAGCACCGCGCCCGAGGCGGCAAAAACGCCCGTGACCCGGCCAGCACCCACCCCGGCTATCGCCGCGGTGCCGCCGGCGATGGCCAGCTTCTGCATGAAGCCCCGTCGCGTCGACACCGGCTTGAAGTAGTCGACCGATCGCAGGATCTGATCGATGCGCCCGGTCTCCTCAGGCCGCTCGTCCCTCATGGCACTTTTCTCCCGTTCGGACGTCAGGAGGATTCGCACCGCCCCACTCCACGGGCGGCGAGCCCGGCGTCATACCTGAGTACGTGCGCATCGGTCGGTTGGATCACAGGCAACCGCCAATTCGCGGTGATCTCTGTCCAATATCCAGACGTACTGGGAGGTATCGGCCCATCAGATCACGCAGCCAATCGAAGCTTCGCAGGGATGCGCTGACCGCATAGATTGTCAGCGTGGAGGTCGCACCAACCCGGTTCGAGTCGGATGGCGAGCTCGCAGCAGCCATGTCTTCACGAAACGAAGCCGCGATCGGTGAGCTCTACGACCGCTATGGCCGGCTGGCCTATTCCATTGCGATGCAGATGCTGGGTGATCCTGGCAGGGCCGAGGAATGCGTGCAGGATGCCTTCATGAGAGTCTGGAGGTCGAGCTCCACGTTCGACCCGGCGCTTGGCTCGCTCCGGTCATGGCTGGTCGCCACCGTCCGCAATCGGGCCATCGACATCATTCGATCCCAGCGAAGGGACACGACCCGTGAGCTGGAGCTCGGCTTTGACCTCTCCGACGACAGCGCCAATCCCGAGTCAGAGGCATCCAGCTCGTTCGAGCGGCGGGCCGTACGAGCCGCGATCGCGCACCTTCCTCAGGAACAGCGCGAGACGCTAGAGCTGTCGTACTTCGGTGGCTTCACGCAGACCGAGATCGGCAAGATCATGGCCGTCCCGCTGGGGACCGTGAAAAGCCGGACCAGGCTTGCCCTCGAGAAAGTGTCCTCATATCTCCGCGCGACCGGAATGATCGATGTCTGAGCACGAGCGGCTGCGCGATTCCGTCGAGCCGTGGCTTCTCGGTTCGCTCGACCCGGAGGAGGCTGAGTCGGTCCGCCTACACGTTGAAGACTGCCCGGACTGCCTCGAGACGATCCGGCGCCTGAGACCGGCCGCCCAGGCACTAGGCCTCGCTGTCCAGGATGCAGCACCGCCTGCATCACTGCGAGATCGGATCATCGCCCGTGCGAAAACCGAGGGTGACGGCGCCTTCCAACCCGCCCCGCCACATCCACGCGTGCGTGTGCTCCCGGGGGCCAGGGCTGCTTTCAGGTGGCGATTCCCCGCCGCAAGCGTCGCCGCGATGCTTGTGCTAGCGCTCGCCGTGGGGCTCCTCGCCGGCACGCAGCTGGGCCGTCAGAGCGCTCCGCCCCCGTCGAGCCAGGTCCTGCACTTCAAGCTCGAGGGGCACGGCGACATGCAGGGCTCGCGCGCAAGCGTCATCGAGCTGTCCGCCGACGGTATCGCGCTCGTGACGTTCTCGGGGTTGCAGCAGCCCTCGGCTGGAAAGGTATACGAGCTGTGGTTGATCAAAGGCTCAGGCCACGCGGACCCCGCCGGCGTCTTCTCGCCAGATGCCGATGGCAGCAAGATCGTGGTCGTCGAACGCCCGCTTGCGGGTTACAACATGATGGCGGTCACAGTTGAAGTTGGGCCGTCGGGAGTCGGAAGTCCGACTCAACAGCCGGAGCTTTACGGCTCGGTGGCCTGACATCGATACCGTCCACCGTGACCACGCAAGAGGAGACCAGGGAAAGATGTGGGATTCGGGCTACGCAGAAGCGACGCTTCCTGCTCGAGACCTCGATCGCGCGAAAACGTTCTACTCGGATCGCCTCGGTCTGAATCCGGTATCAGAAGACCGGGCGGGCGTCCACTTCGTCCTGGGAGGCTCCCGTTTCCGGCTGTTCCGAAGTGGAGGCGTGGCGTCTGGCGCTCACACCCAGCTCGCTCTGGTGGTCGTCGACCTCGACGGGGCGGTCAACGAGCTCAAGTCGCGAGGCATTGAATTCGAGAGTTACGACTATCCGAACTTGAAGACGGTTGACGGCATAGCCGACCTCGGTTACGCGCGCGCCGCGTGGTTCAAAGACAGCGAGGGCAACCTGCTCGGCATTGCCCAGCTCGCCGGCGAAAGCTCCTGATCCAGGGCTGAGCTCTCACCCCTGGCGTTGCGAGCGCTTGTCGACGCTTCGCTGGGACTCGATCGCCTCGCCCTCGGCCGGAACGTCTCGGATCGACTCTCCTGCGACCACGTGAATGACCGGCATATGCGGCGCTTTCTGCCCAGCCGGCTGACCACGCCGCCTGGTTAGAGAGTTCAGGGCGGAGAAGCAGACGAGCCTGATCGACCCGGTCTGGAATGTTCACCATGCGAGGAGCGCTAAAGTCCGATGGATGGGCACCGTCACCATTGCTGCCACTTACGGAGCCGGCGGAAGTGTGATCGCGCCGGCCGTGGCCAGACGTCTGGAGCTGCCCTTCATCGATCGGGCGATTCCCGCGGCGCTTGCCCGCGAAATTCACGAACCGCTCGACGCGGCACTCGCCGACGACGCGGACAGGACCCCGCGTGTCGCGCGACTGCTGGACAGGGTTCTTGCCACGAGCGGACTGTTCGTGGGCGTGCTGGCCTCGCCAGAGCAGCGCGGCGCCCTGCCGGAGATCGCTCGGACTGAAGAGGTACTCCGTCACATCGCGGACACGACCGGAGCTGTCGTCCTCGGACGCGCCGGGGTCTTCGCCCTCAAGGATCGCCAGGGCGTGCTGCACGTGCGGCTGGACGGGGAAGTGGAGGCCCGCCGCCGCGCGGCTGCGGCGCGACACGGGATTGACATGGCCGCGGCTACCCGCGCCCAGGAGCAGAACGACCGCGCCCGCCGTGCGTACGTCGAACACTTCTATCCGCGGGCGGGAGCGTGGAACGACCCCCGCCACTATCACGTGATGCTCGACAGCACAGCGATCTCGCACGAGGCGTGCATCGAGATCATCGTCACGGCCGCGCAGGACCTCTTCAGCGCCGCCGCGCGGTCTTCAGGGAGGTCTTGACCAACGTGACAGCCGCCGAGCAGCCGCAAGCGACACCTGAAGCAACGTCGTCTCCGGCCGCCGCCCAGCTGTCGCAGTCGTTGATGCTCTTGCCGCCGCGACGGAAGCTGGCGATCCTGGGCGCGATCCTCCTCACGTTATTCCTCGCGTCACTCGACCAGACGGTCGTCGGAACCGCCCTGCCGCGCATCATCACCGACCTGAATGGCGCGAACCTCTACGCGTGGGTCGTTACGGCGTACCTCCTGACGTCGACGATCACCGTGCCGATCTACGGCAAGTTTTCGGATGTGTTCGGCCGCAAGGTGATGCTGATGATCGGCGTCTGCATCTTCCTCTTCGGCTCCTGGCTGTCAGGTGCGTCGCAGAACATGACCGAGCTCGTGCTGTTCCGCGCCATCCAGGGCCTCGGCGCGGGCGCGCTCTTCCCGATCGTCATTGCGACCATCGCCGACCTGTACAGCCCACGCGAGAGAGGGCGTTTCCAGGGATTGTTCGGAGCTGTGTTCGGCCTGAGCTTCATCGTCGGCCCCTTCTTGGGGGGCTGGATCACAGACCACATCAGCTGGCACTGGGTGTTCTACGTCAACGTGCCGTTCGGGATCGCGTCGCTCATCGTGCTCTGGACCACGCTGCCGGGCATCGGCCGCCGGACGGCCTCGCCTCGCGACCTCGACTACCTGGGCATCGTCGTGTTCACGGCGGGCGTCGTTCCTCTGATGGTGGGCCTCAGCAACAAGGGCTTTGTCAACAGCTCCGGGCAGCTGCCCAACTGGACCGATCTCAACGTCGGCGGCCTGATCGTCCTCGGCATTGTGATCCTCGTCGGCTTCGTGCTGGTCGAGCTTCGCGCCAAGGAACCCATCATCCCGCTCGCACTCTTCCGCGGTCGCGACTACTCCGTGAGCATGGCGGCCGTCTTCGTTTTCGGTGTCGCCATGTTTGCCGCCGTCCTGTTCATGCCGCGCTTCTACCAGACGGTCCGCGGCATCAGCGCCACGGCCTCGGGCTATTACATCTGGCCCTTGCTCGTCGGACTGATGGGCGGCAGCATCGGATCGGGTCTGCTGATCAGCCGGCTGGGCCGCTACAAGTGGCTCATGGTCGGCGGCGCCGCCGTGATGGTTATCGGCGGCTACCTGCTGACGCGCATCACCGCCGACATCTCGGACTGGACGCTCTGGGCGTACATGCTGGTCCTTGGTTTCGGCATCGGGCCGTCGATGGCGGGCTTCACCGTCGTGGTTCAGAACTCGGTTCCGATCAACCGCCTCGGAGTCGCCACGAGCACATTGACCTTCCTGCGCCAGATCGGCGCTTCAGTTGGCCTCGCCGTGGCGGGGACAGTGTTCTCCACGCAATTCGCGAATCGCTTACCGCACACGCTGGCAGCTCACGGAGTGCCCCAGCAAGCGATCCCACAGCTGGTCAA
>Ga0307479_10001938_pt1 | contig 18904 bp, 15 predicted proteins | sample atmos_gasesECM4C_FD_203743 | JGI IMG/M metagenome (GOLD analysis project Ga0307479, IMG submission 203743) | Hardwood forest soil microbial communities from Morgan-Monroe State Forest, Indiana, United States - atmos_gasesECM4C_515 | ecosystem: Environmental > Terrestrial > Soil > Temperate... | reverse complement strand
CAGTCGGCCGCTGCTGCGACTCGCAATCGGCTGCTGTCGACGCTCGCCAGCGAGGATATCGTGGTCGCAGGTCCGCACGGGGCTTTTCCCAGTTTTGGACGTTTGCACAAAGACAGGAATGGCTATAGCTGGGCGCCAGTCGTATTCGCCGATCAGTGGGTCGAACGGTAACCGTGTGGTCGATTCACCGATCATCCCGGCTCGAACCTTCAACGCTGACTCAGGAGCAATCATGAATCATTCCATCGAAGAGAAGAACAAGGCGCTGGTCATTGAAGCATTCGAAGCTGCGTTCAATCGGCGGGACCCGGTCGCGTTCGATCGTTATTGGTCGCTGAACTATCTGCAGCACAGCGCGCACATTCCGCCCGGCCGTGATGGCTTGCGAAATCTGATCGCATCGCTTCCCAGCACGCTCAGGTACGAGCACGGACCGGTCACAGCGGCGGGCGAATATGTGATGGTGCACGGCCGGTTCTCGGGCTTTCAGGATCGCGCCTGGGTGGTTGTCGACATCGTCCGTGTAGCAGACGGAATTCTCGTCGAGCACTGGGACGTCATTCAGGACGAAGCAACGCGGGCGGAATCCAAAAGCGGCCTACCCATGTTCGGAGACAGCTTCGCGAGCTAGCGCGTTGCGGCGACGAGGACTACGCGGGAACTGAGGCAGCAGAAATGTCGGTGGGGCCAAATTGCAGCGGGGCAGGTGCCGGATGAAGAGATACCAGATCGCCGTCTTGGACGACTATCAAAACGCAGCGCTCGAGACCGCCGACTGGTCGATGCTCCGCGAGCGCGCGGACATCACCGTATTTCAAGATCACGTCGACGACGCAGATTCGGTCGTGACCCGGCTCCTTCCGTTCGATATCGTCTGCGTCATGCGTGAGCGCACTCCGCTCCCGCGCAGCATCATCGAGCGCCTGCCCAACCTGAAGCTCATCAGCTCGACGGGGTCCGTAAATGCGTCGATCGACGCTGCTGCGGCAGCGGATCGCGGGGTCGCGGTTTCCTATACCGGATACCGGTCGACCCCGACCATCGAATTCACATGGGCCCTTATCCTGGCTTCGGCGCGCAATATCGTGGCGGAAAGCAACTCGGTTCGATCCGGTGGCTGGCAAACATCCGTGGGTATGGACCTCCACGGCAGAACCCTCGGCGTGCTGGGACTTGGGCGGATAGGATCGGCGGTGGCCGGAATCGGCCGTGACTTCGGCATGAACCTGATCGCCTGGAGTCAGAACATGACATCGGAGTCCGCTCAAGCCGTCGGCGCTGTACTGGTGTCCAAGGATCAACTCTTCGAGCGGGCCGACATTCTTACGATCCACTTGATATTGAGCCGCCGCACCCGCGGTTTGGTGGGTGCTGCGGAACTGGCAAAAATGAAGCCGACGGCGCTGCTGATCAACACCTCGCGCGGGCCAATCGTGGACGAACAGGCCTTGATCGACGCCCTCAGGAACAAACAAATCGCAGGCGCGGCGATTGACGCGTTCGAGACCGAGCCGCTGCCTGCATCCCACCCGTTCCGAACGCTCGGCAACCTGTTGGCGACGCCGCATCTCGGCTATGTGTCGCAAGGTCTTTACCGCACCTTTTACGAGGACACCGTCTCGAATATTCGGAAGTGGCTCGACGCCCAATCGACGAATGCGAATAAGGGCACATGAATTCGGATCTGCTATGCAACGAGCGTACTCAGAGAGAGAAATCCATGACAACAATAAAGGCGATTCGGCTGGCTTCGCTGGTCACGGCAATCAATGTCCTGGTCGCGAGCGGCTTTTCCATCGTGGCGATCATCCGTCCGCAATACCTGCTCCCTGCCGAATCCGTTCCAACGGAGGCGTCGTTGCTATTGGCGATGTACGCGGCGGCGCGCACAATTCCTCTGGCTTTGTTCGCATTGGGGGCGATCTACAAGCAGGCGACGCCTGCGTTGCTGATCCTGGGTGCGCTCGCCGGCGCCATGCAATTGCTGGATGCCGGAATCGGTCTGTTTGAGCACGATCTTGGGAAATGCGCTGGGCCGCTCTTTATCGCCGTCCTGCAATTTTTCGTGGTGTATCTGCTTCACAGATCCGTGCGGATCACGCCGCAAACCAAGCGCGCATAAACGCACCCTACGGCCCGGCACTTCCAAGTTCGCCGCAGGTGCAGGGTAGAAAGCACTCGGAGTTCCCACGGGGCTTGACAATAAGCGTATACACGCCCATAGTGAGCGCATATACACCTATGCCAACTGACCATGAAAATCGCGGTAATGGGTGCGGGCGCGGTGGGCTGTTACTACGGCGGCATGCTGGCACGGGCCGGACACGATGTGGTGCTGATTGGGCGCCCTCAACACGTCGACGCGATCAGGCGTCAAGGGCTCAGGCTCGAAACACAAACCTTCGACGAACGCATTCCCGTCTCAGCCAGCACCGAAGCGGGCGCCGTACAGGGCGCGCAGCTCGTGCTCTTTTGCGTGAAGTCCACCGACACCGAAAGCGGTGCGGCCGCCATCAAGCCGTATCTTGAGACGGATGCATTGGTGCTGTCGCTACAAAACGGCGTCGAGAACGCGGACCGACTGCGCACGCTGCTGCCACAGGAAGTGATTGCAGCGGCGGTATATATCGGTGTCGAAATGGCTGGCCCGGGGCATGTCAGGCATCATGGCCGCGGCGAACTCGTCATTGAGCCGTCGGAGGCCAACGATAGGGTCGCGCACGTGTTGATTGCAGCTGGCGTGCCGACCGAAATTTCCGACAACGTGCGCGGCGCGTTATGGGCCAAGCTGATCGCGAACTGCGCGTACAACGCGCTATCGGCAATTACGCAATTGCCGTACGGCCGGCTCGTGAAAGGGGAGGGCATAACTGCTGCCATGCGCGACCTTGTCGATGAATGCGTGGCTGTTGCGAAAGCGGATGGTGTGACGCTTCCGGGTGATGTCGATGCGGCCGTACGCAAAATTGCTGAGACGGTGCCGGGCCAGTACTCATCGACCGCGCAGGATCTGGCGCGCGGCAAGCGCAGTGAGATCGATCACCTGAACGGCTTGATCGTACGGCGTGGCGAAGCGTTGGGCGTCGCGACGCCCGCCAACCGGCTGCTGCATGCGATCGTCAAGCTGATCGAGAGCAAGTAGCGGATTCATCGCTCCCGCCGGCATCCGCCAACATTTCGGAGGCGTGGGCGTCGCCCCCTCGATGACCCACGTTGCAATCCACGGCGCTTTCGCCGCGGCCGTTCCCGACTTTGCGAATCTCTTACAGCCGGAAAAGGACCTGACGATGTGTGCAGCCAACGCGACCAACCAAAATCTTCAGTGGGATGTGCTTACGATCAAGCGCCCTGGCCTTACGCGCGATTTGCCCGCCGGCAAGGAAGAACTGATGTGGGTGGCGAATTCGTCGACGCTCATCTACGGTGAGCGCAACGCCGTTCTAGTGGACACCTTTCTCACGACCGAACAATCGCAGACGTTGTTGGATTGGGTCGTCGCGAGCGGCAAGAACCTCACCGCGATCTATATCACCCACGGGCACGGTGATCATTTCTTCGGCCTTGCATCACTTCTGGAGCGCTTCCCGCACGCCAAGGCGGTCGCGACACCCGAGATCGTCAAGGCCATGCACGAGCAACTCTCGCCGGACTCGATCGAGAATTTCTGGCGTCGGCTTTTCCCCGGCGAGATTCCAGACCGCTTACCAGTCGCCGAGCCGCTCGAAGACAATGAACTGGAGCTGGAAGGGCGCAAGCTCGTAGCGGTGAATGCCGGGCGGACCGATACGGCCCACTCGACGTGTTTGTACGTCCCGTCGATCGGGCTCATCGTAGGCGGCGATGCCGTCTACAACGGCATTCATCCTTATCTCGGCGAGACCGACGCACAGAGCCGGCTTGAGTGGATCTCCACGCTCGATAAGCTTGAGGCCCTGAAACCGAAGGCAGTGGTCGCGGGGCACAAGGTGCCGGATAACGACGATGACCCGCGCATCATCGCTGAGACGCGGCAGTACCTTCGCGACTTCAACCGCCTCAATACGGCGACAACGACCGCGCGCGAGCTCTACGATGCGATGCTGCGAATCTATCCCGATCGCGTCAACCCAGGCTCGCTCTGGGGTGCCGCAAACATTGCCAAGATGCGAGCGCCAAACAAGAGCGGGCAGCGTCAAATCGTCTCGCCCGGATAAATGTCTCGCATCCGAAAGGATTGTTGCCGTCACACCCGAACGCAAATACGCGCGACGCAGTAAGCGGCGCGGATTCATTCCGGGTGCACGCCAATGAAATGCGTAGTCTTCGGATCACCATTAACGAGAAACCGACGGACGATCTGCTCTCGCACGCGATCGGCATTGGTCACGCGCTCGTGCGCGCGCAGGTGCTCGAGCCAGGAGTCCGTCAGGAATGTTTCGATGAAACGGCCATCCTGAGCGGGATCCTCAAAAAGAGCCCAGTCGTAAGCGCCATCGCGGCGGCGCTCGCGTGCATAGCGCCCCAACGCCTTCAGAAACGGCAGGCGGTCTTTCGGATCGATGTGGTACTCCACCGTCACCAATACGGGGCCTCGGTCCGGCTCGACTTCGTGCGTGGTGATGGGGGCAGCCCAGTGCATGGAGGGCGAGAAGTCGACTTCGGCACCGGTCTGCAGTTTCCACCGCCAAGTCAACGGAATTGCGATCAATGCGCCGGCCGCCGCAGCGAAGAGCGCCGCCGACACGCCGGCAAGCGTAGCAACCTCTCCCCAGAAAGCGCTGCCGAGGCTCATGGCGCCAAAGAGCACCGTCACGAAGACAGCAAGTCCACGCCCGCGCACCCATTCGGGCAGAGCGAGTTGCGCGGAAACATTCAGGCTATAAACGGACGCAATCCAAGCCACACCAGCGACGAAACTCGCCGCTATCGCCAGCACGGGCTCATGTGAAGCTCCAAACAACAGTGTCGCAACCGCCGTGCCAATGGCCCCCGCGCCCAAGAGCCAGTCCGCGCCGAGCCTCGCCTTGGCCCAGTGGAGCGTGAACGCGCCGCACACGGCGCCGGTACCGATCGCGCCCAGTAGAATTCCATAGAGTGTAGGCCCGCTCCCGATTTGGCTGCGCGCAACAAGCGGCAGGAGCGCCCAGTAAGCACTTGCGAACAGAAAGAAACCGGCCGCTCGAATGAGTGTTGCACCGAGATGTGGGTTGTAGCGCGCATGACGCAGCCCAGTACGCATGGCATTGCCGAGGCGTTCCGGCGGCAAGCGCGCCTGCCCTTTCGGCGGCGGGCGCCATGACACCAGTCCCGCTATGACGCCGGCATTACTGAATGCGTTGATCCAAAAAGGCGCGGCGATTCCGACAGCGCTTACGACGATGCCGCCAAGCGCGGGACCTACTGCTCGGCTGACACTAATGCCTGCGCTGTTTAGCGCTATTGCCGGTGGCAGGTCGGATTTCGGCACTAGTTGATTCACTACTGCCTGCCACGGTGGGGCAGTCATAGCGGAGCCTGCACTCACGACGAAAGTCATGATCAACAGACTAGCGGGCGTGATCAGATTCCAGGCGACGAGCAAGGCTAACGCGACGGACGCCGCCATGATGGAAAGCTCACCGAATAGTAAAAATTTGCGGCGGTCGACAATATCACTGAGCGCACCCGCTGGAATCGCCAGCAGAAACATCGGCAGACTGGTGGCAACTTGGATCATCGACACGATGAAGGGGCTGGAGTCGAGGCTGGTCATGAGCCAGCCCGACGCGGCCGTGGACATCCAGCCACCGATGTTCGATACAACGGTTCCGATCCAGATGATCGTGAACGTCTTGTAGCGAAACGGGCTCCATGCCGATACGGACGCCCGATCGACGGCAGACTGTGCCATCAGCACTCGCCTAGTATGGGACGATCTTTGAGGTTGGATGGGAATTGTAGATAATTGCACTGCCTTCACTAGAAGTGGATTCGGAGCACTGGGCTACTGATTATGAATCGAGCTTTGCACCTCACAAAATCGACTCGTTGGGCCGCGCCTTCACTTTTCTCTCAGACGATCACCCAGCCTGCTTACGATCGAAGCAAAAGTGCGCCGCAGGTCGTGCGGCGAGAAGGGAACGTCGCTCTTCGCCACGACGTTGACGACCTGCCCATGCGGATCGGTTATCCGATTCCCAGTGAGCGGATTCGTAATCAGTAGGTCCCCCGTTCGAGTCGGGGCAGCAGCACCACACAATCAATGACTTAGGTTCCGCGCCCACGGTCAACTTCTACAATTATTCGACCCACCTCTAGAATTTCCGGCCGATGGGGGCGCACCACGACACCAACTCGGCGCCGGATGTAGCGATCAGTTGTCCTGGCTGCGGCGTGCCCGAGAAGGGCCTGCGCGTCGGCCAGACTGCCCGCATCAGTGCCGGCCTTGGCCCGCCAGATCGCGGAACTGGAAGTCAACGCCAGCGGCGTCCCTGCCCCTCTCGAAGCGCGTCCGCAGCGAGGCGGCGGTGATAGACCACCCCTTGCTACCGTGTACCAGGAACAGGCTGCGCGCGGGCGGCGCGGTTAGCGCACCGACCACTGTGGCCAGCTCGCCCTCCAGCGCGATCCGCAGCTTGGCCCGGGGCTTGTTCTGCTCGACATGCAAGAACCCGTCGCGCACGTCGGACCGGCGCAGCTTCAGCACTTCGGCCGGGCGCTGCGCGGTCAAGTAGGCTAGGCGCAGGATCGCCGCGTCGATACATGCCCTCAATGACATCCGGCAGTCGCGCCATAGGCACCCGCAACGCCAGCGCCCACAGCGTTGACCAGCGCATTCGTTCGGCCCGCAGCAGCTCCGAGTGCTTCATCAGGCGCCTACTGCCCGTGGCCAGCTCTCATCCAAGATTCCTAAAGCGGTCTCGAAGACCCTTCATCGCCTTTGCACTGCCAGTGACGGCGTCTCGCCCATGAACTATCTGACCAACGATTACGACGACAAATTCCAGCAAAACGCCGGCCACGACTAACCCAAATCCGAGCTCTGAAAGAAGGCGCGAGCCCACGGCATACCACCCGAGAAAACCGAGCGCAGCTCCAAAGGCAGCCAAAAGGAAAGCTTCGAATGCAACCCTAAGCAGGAAGCTCAGAGAGGTCCACGACTCTTTCATGTCAGCGCTCCGGCACCAACCGATCCAGTCGCCGTGGACTGAATGAAGATGGCACCATTTGTAGTAAAACGAATGCTTATGCCTCCTCCGGCGAAGGCAGCCAGGACAATCGTCGGGCTAACGGTTCCTCGCTCGACGATCAGCTCGACGATCATTCCGATAGTCCCGAACCTCCTGTACCGTTGGGCCAAGGTAGCGCATGACCAGGAAGAGCAGCACGAACGAAGCCGCCATGGCCCATCGCCCAAACCTTCCAAATAGCCCCCACCGAAGGTAGTAGTCCGCCACGGTCACCACGCATGGCAAGAGCACGCATCCCACAAGAACCCGCCTCATCCGGAATGAGAATTTCCCAAGGCGATTTTCTCCGAGTTGCATTAGCTACATCCGGAGCAGTCCACCTGTTGCGGAGTCCCAGAGCATTTTGTGCTGCGAGTTATTGTGTACTTATGCGGATTCCCTTGCGGCTTCCGCATTCGCGACCACTTCAAGATCGCCGTCTGCTTCCATTGCGGTGGCCTCAGCCTCTACCCGTCAGCCTCGATTCCGGGGGAAACCTGACGAATCAATTTAGTTAATCCCCTTCGAATGCACGCGCTGGACGTAGTCTCGATACCCCGCGGATCGGGTCACGAAGAAATAGACAAAGGCGGAGAATATCGGAACAAAAATCAGCAGCAGGAGCCACGCTCCACGTTGGTAGACCTCTCTCGAAAATGCACACTCGAAGAGCATTCTCAGGAAGAAGCCGAGAATCCCTATAAGCAACAGGCCAGCCACAGCGACCCTGACTAGAATGCTCGTTTCAGGTCGCGCGATCAGCACCTCCAAAGTCGACCTCGGTAACATGTAGACGGTAGCGATGAGCACAAGCGCCAGGATTGCCCACCAGCGCAAAGATTTCTCGTTTGTCATCGTAGAACCTTCATAGAAGCCTCAGCCGCTCTTCACGGCGTGCACGGCGTGTCGCTCGTAGGTGGCAGCGACTGCGGGTTGTCGAGCTGCACCTGGAACCCTGAAAACGCTTGGGGCGGCTTAAAGACCAGCGACAATCCTCCGGATGACGCCTGAAGACTCCCGACAATGAAGTTTGCGGGCGATGACTGGAACGACCGCCGGTCGTCGTGCGAGGTATGCTCCCAACTTCCACCCACGTTCACTGGGCCAATGTTCAACACAACACTCACGCCCTGCGACAGGTACGGAGACCCGTTGCTAGGCGTATTGTACGAACCCAGATTCACATCCAGATAGAGAAAATACCTCACGAAACCGACTCCGAACAACACGAAACCAGATTCATCGACTGGCGAGCGAATTTGAGCAAGAGCGAGACGAAACGACCGAACATTTCAACGGGCTCCTAGGGCTTACTGAGGACAACTCCCATGGCACAGCGAAAATACGTCGCCCTTCTGCTCATCTCGCTCGCTTGCCCTGTTTTTTCGACCGATTCGTTGCCTAGCGAGGAATCGATTAGGCAATTGCTTGCAGTGACACAGGCGCACAAACGCATCGATATATTCATAAGCCAAACGGAAGGGATGATAAAAAACTCGACCCAACAGGCGCTCCAGGGTCAGTCGGTCACTCCGGAGCAACAAAGAGTACTCGACCGTATGCAGGCCAAACTGGCGGTGTTGCTTGAGGACGAGCTTAAGTGGGATAGTCTTGAACCCGTTTTCATTCGCATATATCGCGAATCGTTCACGCCGGAAGAAATCGACGGAATGATTGCGATATTTAAGACACCATCCGGCCGCGCCATAATTAATAAGATGCCTGTCGTAACGCAAAAATCCATGGAGGAGTTGCAAAAGCGATTGGGACCGCTTACGCAAGAAATCCAGAAGATTCAGCAAGAGACGTTCGTCGAAATGAAAAGGCAATCTTCAAAACAGTGATTGACGACCGGCCACAGAGGGCTAACGGTGCGAGGTGAGGCGACTTATAAATTCGCGCAACCGACGAGGCGACGCAACTTCAATCTATCGTCTTGCCATCACCGTTGCAGTCGATCTTCGCATAACGCTCGCTAACTTCTAGTGATGTGCGCTTTCAGCACGGCGTGCAGTTGAAGGTGCCCCTGCAGTTGGGTAGCCACCTTGATCTCGTCTCCTCCGCGAGTCTCGATCGGATACCCGTATGGTCCGATGGCGCCGACGCTTCGGAGATCACTAAACGAAAAATGTCTCGGCTGACCGAACGTAGAGTAATAGACGATTCCCGTGTCATTGTATTCGAAGCGTATTCGAAGAATCGCTCGGCAAAGAATCAAGAGTGGAGTGAATATCGCGGTCACGCAGATAAAGCCAAAAATTGGGCGAGGACCGTGCACGAGGACGTAGTACCAGGAAACAAGTAAAAGCAATGGGAATAACAATCCAATGACTTTCATGCCAATTGGGTACGCAACAACATGCCGGTCTCCTCGTTGTGCGGGCGGACGCTTCGCCATTGCGCTCACAAGAGCCCAGAGGGCAATCGCGGCGACGACGAATGTCAAAAGGAACGTCAGCGTCATGACAGCTTCCGTACCAATCGGAGTGGAACGCTCAGACGTTTCACTGAGAACACCCAAAGGCATTCGACAAAAACGGAGCCAGGACACTATTGACTGTGAGAGTCACCAACGCGGCCGCTCCGCCGGCGTTGGCGCCGATCGCTGTGCCTCCTAGTGCACCGGACCCGAAGTAACCGATCTCGCTGGCTCCCGCGCCGAACGCCGCCGCCGCATCGACTACACCTTGAGCGGCTCCTAGTGCCGCTCCGACGGGAATGGACAATGCGCCGGGAGCGACGCCGCCGTTTCCAGCGTCAACACCGACTCCAGCAAGCCCTGATGTGGAATATCCCGATCCTGCACGACCCACTATGCTACCCAGTCCTGCGGCCAATGCTCCAAGCGGCCCGCCGTCCGGACTTACAGCCCCTGCCAATCCACCCGCGATGGCTCCAACGCCAGCGGCTGCCGGAATCGCCTCCAAATTTCCAGTCAACGCCGCAAAAGTCGCGCCGCCCGCCGCTCCTGCGACAGCACCCGATATCCCGTTCGCCACTCTCGTGCAGGTTGATAACTTCCGTTGGGGGGCACCTGCCCCTGATCCGCCGCCCGGATCTGGCTTCGGCGGTATGAACCCTGGTTCAACCGCCGCAAAACCGGGCTTCGGCGGTCTCTTATCCGTAGTTGTACAGTCCCAAGCGGCGCACGGAACATCTGGCGAATTCCCGCTCGGGTTCGGGTCGGGCGGGGGAATGTCCGGATTGTTCTGGTTCTCCGGCTCCGGTATTGGCGGAGCCGGCCCGTCGTCAAGGCCCGTCGGATCGCTTCTCGAGAGTGGTCGATTTGCAACATAACTATACGGATTCAGCTCCTGGCTATCATATGGTTGGGAAAGGATGGGGTCAGGCGATAGAAATCGCTCAATCACAGGGTCGTAGACCCGGCCGTTCAAGTGAACGAGGCTTAGGTTGTCGAGCATCTGCTGGGAAAGATACCCATGCCGGGTGGTTTTCGCCATCTCGGCGTAGTCCGGCGCGGTCGGCGATAGAGGTCCCGACCAGGTACTGGCCCTGCGATATCCGTAGGCCGAAAAGCTCATCTGGAGCGGCGCCGCATACGCAGAATTGAGCAGGACGCTGCTGCTTCCAAGGTGATCGCCCGCTACGTAAGACGTCTGCGCACCGGAAACGGACTGCAGATCGTAGATGATTTGCGTTCCGCCAGGTGCTTGAATGTAATGCTTGTAATGCGTCTGGGCTGGCTCTGTGAAGACGTCAAAGGCACCGCCGATGCTGATCGTGGTCTCGGTGCCGCTGTCTCCTTCTGCGGTGTATGTGGAGACCTCTTGGATGCGATCTCGTTTAGGACCGTAGAGGAAGGTAGAGGATCCACTGGACTGCTGAATCGAACTGGGAAGATTGTATGAGGTCCACCCCAAGGTGTAGCCGTTACGCGTCGCGAGGTTCCCGTTGGCGTCGTAAGTGAATGCCGCGGTACCCATCGTACTGACCGCGTGCCGGTGCACCGGATCATATCCATATGCGTAGCTCGATCCGCCCTCGGTTCGAGACGTGATGTTTCCAGATGGGTCGATGACGACGCTCAGATTCTGGACGCCATTGAGCGTCGAGGACGACACTCGATCCAGGTTGTCGTACGTGAAGGCTTCACCTAGCCCCTGAAGCAAATCCTGCCGCTGCGAGAGATTGCCGTTTTGGTCCCACTGGTAGGCGAGGCTCTGGACGTTGTTGGCCGTGCCTCCCGTGCCGACCTCGCGTGTCGAAGGCCAACTGGTCACCGCGTCGTAGTACGACACGATACGCGCCCCCGGCGTGGACCCGAGGGTTTCGTCGACGACGTGCCCCCACGGATCCATATTCACCCCGCCCGGCGTGAGCTCCCAGAATGTCGTGCCTGCGACATCGCCGGTGTAATTCTGCAGTGACCACAGAACGCCGTTCGCATATCCGTACTTGACTTGAAAGCGGTTCGCGCTGACCGGAGTGGCCGGGTAGACCAATGTGTCAAGCCTCCCAAGCGTGTTGTACACGTAATCGAACGCGTACGTGCTGCCCGCCCAGGTTGTGGTGCGATCGGATAGCCGACCGAATGCGTCATAAGTGTAGGTTTCTGTCTCTCCGAGTCCGGATATCTGATTTAGCTGACCGATCTCGTGCGCGCTTGCTGATGTGCCCCACATCCACGTCGTCGTACCCTCAGCCTCGGCCCTGCTCGCAATCCGCCCCAGCACGTCGTACGAAAGCACCTGCGTCCAGGCCGGCGCTGCGGTCTTGGCATCCCGGACGTGGACCCGTTCCCCGAGCGAATCCGACTCGAATGTCCAGCCTCCTCGGTCCGGGTCAGTCCAGGTGAGTAAGTGCCCCCGTATGTCAAAAGTGCGAACGGTCTGGTTACCCCCCGGATCCTGAATCACGGTCAGATTTTGAAAGGGATCATACGTGTACAGTGCCTTCGAAACACCGTCGGGGTCAGTGAGCTGGATGAGCTCGCCCAGCACGTCAAATAGCTTCGTCTTCACGTTCCCGCGAGGATCCGTCACAGTTCTGGTTTGGCCCGCGTACGCGAAGTTCGTGCACTGAGTCGTAGCGTTGGTCGAGTTCACCGGTCGGCACACGGACAGCGGACGGTTCAATGAATCGAACGTTGTCGTTGTGTAGTAGGTGGAGAACCCGTTTCCGTACGGATTCGACTGACTCGTCAGCCGCCCTAAGGCGTCATAGCCGAAAGCGGTCTGCGTCTGCATGCCGTTCGACTGCTCCGGTTCGTCGTATCGGAGGCGATCGAACTGATCGAACACTTTGTCGCCGAACCAGTATGCCGCATGGCCGGAAGTAGCGTCCAGCTCGATTTGCCGGACGGAATAGAGCGATGTCGAATCGTGCCAACAGTATGACGGAGCAACACAGGCTGTGTATGCCCAGCTCGTCTGCGTCCCATCGGGACGCTGCATCAGGGTCGGGCGACTAAAGTTGTCGTAGCTCCAGTTGGCGGCGACTATCCCATTGGGGTCCGTAACCGATTGGATCTGACCAAGATCGTAGCGGTAACTTACCGTCGTCGTCTGACCCAAGGCGTTCTGAACCGACTCCGGCGCCTGGCAGTTCGACGAAGACACCGCATAGTTGTAGGTCGTGGTTCTCGCCGGCATTGAGGTCCCGTCCGGGTTTTCGCCCAGCACCTGAATCGAGTTGCGGTTTCCACAGGAATCGTATCCATAGTTCGTGGTCGTCTGCAGGGTCGCGCTGCTCGGCTCTTCAACTTTCTGCGTCACCCTGCAGTTCAAGTAATCCCACGTGAGGTCGGTCGTACGAGTAGTGGAAGCTCCGCCTGGTTCCGATCTGGTCTCGAGAATTTGCGTGGGTGAAGCCAAGCACCAATTGGTGGTGTCGGGCGTCACCGTCTTTGAGCGGGTCCGCGTCCACGTCTTGCCATTGTTGGGCGAGGTCGTGTCTTCGTCGGTAACCGACGTCGAGATGCTCGTCGGATTTCCAAAGCCGTCGAGGGTCGTGGAAATCGATGTCTGTCGGACCGGTTTGCCGTAAAGCGCTCCGGTGGAAACCTCGTACTCCGTAGTGCTCGCCTGCTGGACATAAGGAAACACGGTACCTGCCGCGGTGGATGCCGACAACGACGCCGGGGTCCTTGCAGTCACCGATATCGGCGTCACACCATCTGCCTGCAAGAGACCGCTTGTGGTGGCGATCCCGGTATAGGGAAACGCCTGCGCAAAAGCATCACTCCGTATCAGGCCGTCGCGAGTGTCGGTCATTGTTCTCGCACCGAAGCCCTCGAAGCCGCGACCTTGCACATTCAAGCGCGAGTCCTTGTAGGAGAAGCTCTGCGTGTAAGAGCCTCCTATCCCATCGGAGGCGGCAAAGCTGCTGACAACAAAGATCGATGCCGCATACTCCTTCTCTGGATATGCCGCGCTTGCAGCCGTGTAATTGCCTTGCAAAATCGATGTGTACGCCGGTGTATAGCTGGCCGCGAATCCATCGGTAAATGATGTTGCTAGATCCGGCGCAGTGCCGGGTCCGTTGTGCATTCCGTAGTTCAGAACCCAGGAAGCAGTGGGATCAGCGAAAGCCAGGTCATCGAGCCCGTCGCCATTTTGGTCAAAGACATAGAAAGGGGGGTAGGACGCGTAACCGGGTATGGTCATCACCGAGACGCCGGCTGCAACTCCGTCCCCTGTCGAACGGTACAGGTAGAGTTGCCCGTTTGCCGTGTTTACGATCAACAAATCGGTGCGGCCATCACCATCCCAATCCATCGCAGCAGGCGGGTATCCCGGCTGACCTCCGCCGATGACAATCGTCCCTCCGGTTGCCCCGTTGCAATCCGAAACGAGTACCTGTCCCTGAGCATACAGATCGGTACACGCATCGTCATTCCAATTGACCGGCGCAATATTCTGGGAATTAATGTTAAGAAAAGCGCCATTGCTGGGGATAGCCACCGGCGAGGTTCCGCGCGAAAGGATCTCGAATAGTTGAGCGTGACCGGCATTGTTCCAAACCAGAAAATCCTCGCGGCCGTCACCATCAAAATCCATATGTTTCACGGACGACCAAGGAATGCTGTTGTTTCCATACAGAATGGCGCTTCCACCCGGGTCCCACCCCGCCGAGCCGGCACCGATGTCGAAGACGCTGGTTCCAAAATTCGGAGCCGTGGTGCCGCCCTGGTTCTGACGCATGTATAGGTGACCGTCGGCTCCGATCCAAACGATATCGGGTCGTCCATCGCCGTCGACGTCAACGCAGATCATCGAGTGAAATCTGGGGGCGCGATTTGAATCGGCAAGCCCGGTACTTGATCCGACGAACGCTGTTCCGTTCCAGCGGTAATACCAAAAGACTCCTGCGTTGAGCGCCAGTATTCCGTTCTTCCCCTCAGTGAGAAAGTCGTCAAAAAGAATCGGGTCGGTCGTATTGGTGACCACCCCCGTGTCGATCTGAGGACCGAACCCCGTCGCCGTGGCAAACTGCGCGTACCAGTGATACGTTGAACCCGAGGCAATGCCATTGAGCACGTCCGCCCGCCCGTCTCCGTTCAGATCGATGAAGTAGGCCAGGTTCGAACCGGAGGCGTTTGCCCCACCTCCCACGGACGTGGTCAGGCTCGCCACCCCGGGTGCGCCGTCTTGGTACACAATCTGCGTGGGGGCAAGGCAATCCGAATTGGCCGGACCGGCGCATTCCTGCACGGAGGCGAGGCGCGCTCTGGCGGTGGTGGGGGCGGCCGAGTAAACGAGCGCGTAATTGTGAACGGCGGCCCCCTGGTAGGCGACGTTCACGTTGGTCAGCAAGTTCGTCTGTACCACTTGCGTGCCTGCGACAAACCCGATGATGTCATCCCCAGGAGAGCGGGCGCCCCAGGTAAAGGTGATCGTATAGTTATAGGCAGTACTGGTTGCTGGCGTCTGGGTGTACTGGACCGTGGCAGGAACCACGGCCCCGGGGGTTGTGGAGTATCCGACGATCAGGTTGTTGCCTTGTCGATCACGAATCTTGTTCAGCGCCCACATGAGCGGGGTCGAGGTGCCCGTTGCCAACACTCGACTGTCGGTCGTGTTGCCGTATTCGTAAATGAGGCCGTCCTTGCGATGAACCTCGAACCACGAGGCGGTCATATTCCCACCTGGGTTGTGAAGAAGGATCTGGGAAAAGTCCGCGATCTCGGTGCCATAGGTCGATTGGTCGGCGCCGTAGGTGCCGGAACCGAGGAAGAGCCGATTGCCGTTGAGGCAGAGCGCATCCGAGGCCGTCAAGGTAACAGCGGCTGGGGCACCGTCCTGGGCGTAGGTGCGGTTGCACCGTGTAACGTAGGAGAATCCGTCGAGCGACCAACCGGGGCCGAGCAACCCATCCGAACCGCGACTGTCATAGCGCAGCTGAAGGTGTGGCTCGACTCCGCGGGCTCCGGGTGGCGTCCAGAGCGGGATCGTATACGCTGCGGCGCCAGCCGCTGACACCGCGAAATTCCCCGATGTCCGGCCCACAGAGGTCACCGGCTGCAAGGTAGCTGCAGGCACGTTGGCTGGAGTGACGCTGTTCGAAGGAGCAGAGGCTGGGCCAGTCCCAGCCCCGTTGGTTGCCGCAACTGTCAACGTATAGGCAGTCCCGTTGGTCAGCCCAGTGACCACAAGGGGGCTGTGCGGACCCGTCGTGGTCAATCCGCCTGGGTTTGAAGTCGCCGTGTAACTGATGATGGCCGTGCCGCCACTGCTAGGGGGCGAAAAGGTGACAGTAGCCAAACTGTTTGCTGCGGTGGCAGACACCGAAGTCGGCGGCCCGGGAACGGTGGCCATCGGCACGACGCTGTTGGAGGGCGCGGAAGCTGGCCCCGCACCGGCGGCATTGGTTGCTGTCACGGTGAACGTGTACGTAGTGCCGTTGGTTAGGCCTGTCACAACAAGCGGACTCCCCGATCCAGAAGCGGTCAATCCGCCAGGACTCGAGGTCGCGGTGTAGCTCGTGATCGCGCTGCCGCCATTGGTCGATGGCGCCGTGAATGTGACCGACGCCTGCGCATTGCCGGGCGTCGCCGTGCCGATGGTCGGCGCGCCTGGAACCGATGGCTGAACGGTTAACGAAAAGACCGGACTTTGCGCGGAGGTTCCGTTCGCGTCGTAAGCGACCGCGAGGAGCGTGTGGTTTCCCACGGCTAGAACGAGGGCCGTATCGCCGCATGAGCCCGACGTGGTGGGACCCGTGGTAGGAACCCAGGCGCAGCCGCCCCCATTGTCGACGTAGACGTCCAGCTCATCGGCTGGCGGTTCACCCCTCGAGCCGGCCGTGGCAAAGGTACCGATCCCTTTGTAGGAAAACGTTGCGGTACCAGAAGCGCCCGCAGGAAAGCTTTGCCCAGAAGCCTGGGCGGTACCCTGGTACGCAACCTGGATCGAGGCGGTAACGGCTGCGGCAGCGTCGCTCACCGGCGCCACGGCGCCTACGCATATCAGCGCTGACCCGATAAGTGATGGCACTCGCCAGGCGAACCCTCGCTGACCTGTTTGCATGGTGCATTCCCCCGGGCCAAAGCGTTCGGCCGCTCCAGTTCGGATTGGCAGTCTTAGATGGAGAGCGACGATGGCACTCTATGTTTGCGAGACACCGTCCGCCAATCGCGCAATAAAAGGAATCGAGAGAACTGGCGCTTGAGCAACGGAAGTTTTCACGCACGCACCTACAGGACTTAACGTGACAGTTTTGCCAACTTGTCAAACCCCGGTCCGCCGCGTGCTCTTGTCGGGTTTTGCTGAAGAAATTCGTCCTGGCGGCCTGTTGCTCTGTAGCGAGAAGTCGATCGTTGGCACACCATCGACGTCGGTGGCAGCGCCTTCCAAGTGCGGGCACCGCGATCCTTAGAATCGGCCAAATGAAGACGGACCTGAGCAAGGCCTCAACATGAGGGCGTGAGGAACATAATCGGATAAGGCGGCAATTCCCGGAAGCCCCAGTTGGTAGTGGTGAATTCACGACGTCTTCGTGGTCGGTTCGGACACGCTCGTCACGTTCTGAGCGACGATCGCAGATCTCCTTCGCATCAAACCGTGTCCATCAAAGACGATATCGACCGCTACGGAGCTAGGTCGCACGGTGAGGTCGACAGCGCCATCCCAGGTGGGGATTTAGCCGGCCACCGACCATCGAGTCATTAGCCCGCCACAACCTGGATGAACGCCTCGCTGATCAAAACCTATCTGCCATGGGTTGTGGCCTGCGCGCTGTTCATGGAACAGCTCGATTCGACGATCGTCAACACGGCAGTGCCGGCGATGGCGACCAGCCTGCACGTGGCGCCGCTGAGCCTGAAGGCGGTCGTGACCAGCTACATCCTGAGCCTGGCGGTGTGCATTCCGGTGAGCGGCTGGATGGCCGACCGCTTCGGTACCCGGCGCGTATTCGCGATCGCGGTCGCGGTCTTCACGCTGAGTTCGGTGCTATGCGGTCTGGCGGTCAACGCCCCGATGCTGGTTGCGGCGCGCGTGGTGCAGGGCGTCGGCGCGGCGATGATGATGCCGGTCGGCCGACTGGCGATCGTGCGCACGTTCCCGAAGTCGGAGCTGCTGCGCGCCATGAACTTCGTCATCATCCCGGCGCTGATCGGCCCGCTGCTCGGCCCGACGGTCGGCGGTTTGATTGTGCACTGGCTGTCGTGGCGCGACATCTTCTTCGTCAATGTGCCGGTCGGTCTGGCCGCACTGCTCATCATCCATCGCTACATGCCCGACTATCGCGGCGAGGTCACCCGGCCGCTCGACCTGATCGGCCTGGTGCTGTTCGGCTCCGGCGTCGCGCTGCTGTCGTGGCTGCTGGAGATCTTCGGCGAACACGACATCGATCCGACCTCGGCCGGGGTCCTGCTGCTGCTGTCGATGAGCCTGCTGGCCGCCTACGGCTGGCACGCACGCCAGCTCCCGTTCCCGCTGCTGCGCCTGACCTTGTTCCGGCTGCGCACGTTCCGGGTTGCGGTCGTGGGCGGATTCATCACCCGCCTGGGCATCGGCGGACTGCCGCTCCTGCTGCCTCTGCTCTACCAGCTGGGCCTGGGCCTGCCGGCCTGGCAGTCGGGCCTGCTGATGATGCCGGCCGCGGCGGCGGCGATGGCGATGAAGTTCATCTCGACCCGGGTGCTCCGGCGTCATGGCTATCGCAGGGTGCTGCTTGTCAATACGCTGATGATCGGCGTGACCATCAGCCTGTTCGGACAAGTCACGCCGGCCACGCCGGTCCCCCTGATCATCGCCCTGAGCCTGGCGCAGGGCTTCTTCAACTCGCTGCAGTTCTCGGCGATGAACTCGATGGCCTACGCCGACGTCGAGAGCACCGACACCAGCATGGCCAGCACGATCGCGAGCTCGCTGCAACAGCTGTCGCTGAGCTTCGGGCTGGCATGCGGCTCGCTGATCACCGCCTGGTACCTCGGCAACCAGCCGCAGACTGATCACGCCGCCGTGACTGATGCGCTGCATCAGGCGTTCATGACGCTGGGTGTCGTGACGGTGCTGTCGTCCTTGCTGTTTCGCACGCTGCGCGTCCACGATGGGGACAGCGTCAGCCGGGGTGAATTGCGGGAGGCAAGCTGAGTTGGGAGCCAACCCTATCGTGCTCTCAACGCAGCGACAACCTGGCGGTTGCCAGAACTTATGTCGAGCAGATGAAGTGGGAGCGAGCGCGGAAACGCCTGAATAGCCTGCCGGGGTTCATCGCTGCAGTTTGGCCGCAAGAATGTCTATCATCCCGAT
>Ga0307479_10001937_pt1 | contig 18904 bp, 15 predicted proteins | sample atmos_gasesECM4C_FD_203743 | JGI IMG/M metagenome (GOLD analysis project Ga0307479, IMG submission 203743) | Hardwood forest soil microbial communities from Morgan-Monroe State Forest, Indiana, United States - atmos_gasesECM4C_515 | ecosystem: Environmental > Terrestrial > Soil > Temperate... | reverse complement strand
CGGCGAGGCCATGCCAGGCCTGAACTCGCCGATACAGGACCAGCAGGTTCTTGTCCGGACGATCGCTTTTCAACGGGAGCAGCTTGCCGTTGTCCCGCACCAGCGTGACCGACGCATCCGAGATTCTCTGCCCCTCCGCGAGATTCTCAGGACTGCCCACCAGCTTGGGGATTGCGGCCACATCCACCAGCCGATCTTTCTCCAGGCCGAGCTCCGCCTTCGCCTCAAGAATCTTCAATACCGACGCATCCAGACGCTCTTTCGAAATCTCTCCCGTGCGGACTGCCTCCAGCATCGCCCGGTAGCTCGCATCCAGATCGGCCGGCATGGTCAGCACATCGTTGCCCGCCTCAAATGCGTCTACCGCCGCGCGTCCTGAGTTCGCCCCGTACCGGCCGTTCAGCCCGGCCATATCCAGTGCATCCGTGACCACGATGCCCCGGAACCCCATCTGGTTCTTCAGCAGGCCGGTCACGATGGCTGGTGAGGTCGTCGCCACCCGGCTCGGGTCAGGATCGAGGATCGGTACCCGCACGTGCGCCGTCATCACCGCGTCCACCCCGGCGTCGATCGCTTTCTGGAACGGAGGCAGGTCGACCGCGCGCAACTGCTCCAGATTCTCGTCCACGCTGGGCACCGCTACGTGCGAGTCGACGGCCGTGTTGCCATGACCCGGAAAATGCTTAGCGGTGGTCAGCATTCCGTTCGCCCGCGCCCCGCGGATGTAGGCGGCCACCAGGTCGCCCACTTCTTGCGGATTCTGGCCAAATGCCCGCGTCCCGATGATCGGGTTCGCCGGGTTCGAATTCACATCCGCCACCGGGAACAGGTTCCAGTGCACGCCCAGCGCTCGGCTTTCCTGCGCCGTGATGCGCCCGAACTCCTCGGCATACTCCAAGTTCCCCGCCGCTCCGAATGCCATGGCGTGGGGAAAGACGGTGGTCCCAAAAAGCCGCGCCGGCAGCACACCCCGCTCAAAATCCCCGGCGATCAGCAGCGGCAGTTTTCCTTCCGACTGCAGTTCGTTGAGCAGCGACACCGTCTCAAAGCGCCGGTTGCGATTGCGTGCGCGTCCTTCCGCCGGCACCGTCATGGCCAGCGAGCCGATGTGATATTTGCGGATATTGTTGCGCAGTTCGAGGTAGTCGGGACTCCGGCCGAGCATGAACTCCACCCGCAGCCGGATCATGAACACCTGCCCGACTTTTTCCTCGAGCGACAGCGAGTTCAGGGTGGTCTGCGCCCACTTCTCTCCCTCGCTCTGCGCTCGCGGCGTCGCGGGCGCGTGGTATTGCCCTCGCGTCAGCGCCGTCGACGCCAGCAGCGTGAACAGACCTATAAATAAGACGGGATGGCGAAGCCTGGGCACGGCACGAGCATACTGCGGAACCCGAAGGGCATCATCCACAGATTACCCACCCATTTCCAGTCGAAGGTACATGTCCCACGGGACAGCGTACGGAAGACAGGTAACTTGTCCCGCGCCCAACCGCGTCTGGGGATTAACTTCCGTGGTGCATCCTGTTTGGCTGGAAATACGGTCGCCAGAATTCCTGTTCCGGCAAGCGTTGCGGCCTTGGCGATCCGAGCGCCGGCCTTCACCGCAGATCAACCCCGCGCGAGCCGGAACGCCGCGACAGGACTGGGAAGTGGACGATGTCGAACATTGAAGCATGCGCGGGGGAATGTCAACCTGTTTCTTGGCCTGTTTCTTGGCCGCGCAAATCCTCACGCCGGTGGAATATCCACAGCCCCCTGATCGCGCCCGGCAGTCGACTGTGGGAAACTGGGTCCATGAAACCGCGGATTCTCCGAGTCACGAAATGGCTGACCATGACCCCGGCCATCGCGGTCTGTACCCAGTGCCAGCGCGAATTCAAGGTTCCGCTCACCGCGCTCGCCCGTACCAAGGACGCCCAGAACTACCTGCAGCAGGCATTCGACCGGCACGTGTGCGAGCCGCAAGATGCCCGCGAGAGTTCTATTTCGTGATTCCGTCCACGAGTCGCGATCCTGTCACGATCCTCCTGTGATCACGGTCACAGACGGTCGCGCGCTGCTTCGCGGGATGCTTGAACTGCAATATTGCAAACGGAGCGCTCGGCGTTTACTTGACCGCATCTCGTTTTCGCCGTGCGCTCTTTCTTTGCTTCGCCTGCGAACTTATCCGCACTATTCGCTGCACTCACCGACAAACTAAGTCAACTTAGAGTGACGAAAACTGCCGCGCGCGACACTAATTCCCGTCCGAAACGGTGGTTCTAAAATGGGAACACATCGGGTTCACGCGAAGTACTTCACGCACAGAACCTTCCCCCTACGACCAAGCGTCAGTCATCACCTCTTACGCTTTGGTTCCCCGCCTGCTGCGTTGATTCGTTCGCAGTTCGTGCTGACGGAGAGAAGGAGAAATATTTAGATGCGAAGGAACAAGGGTTTTTCATTAATCGAGTTGCTCATCGTGGTAGCCATCATTTTGATCATTGCAGCCATCGCGATTCCGAACCTGATGCGCGCGCATCGCGGCCAACAAGCCGCGGCAGCCAGCCAGCTCCGTACCTTGAACACTGCAGAAGTGAGCTATGTTGCCGCCTACCCGGCCACGGGCTATGGAACGCTGGCCCAGTTGGGCGGAGTGACGCCCTGCACGCCTCTGCCGGCCAACGCGTGCTTGATCGACCAGTCTCTGGCGACCAACTATGGCGGAAACGGAAAGAGCGGTTACAACTTTGATATCGCGGTTATCACCAAGGGCCAGTACGTGGCCACCGGTACGCCGATCACCGTCGGCAGCACGGGCGTGAACAGCTTCTGCTCCATCGAAGACGGCGTGGTGCGTAAGGACCCCGCCGGTGCACTGAACGCCACGGAAGCCGCTTGCGGCGCCCTGGCAGCCCTGGGCAACTAAACGAAACCGGTCTAACTGGCCGAGTGCAAACCGCCGAGGGAGCGGTGCTGCCCCCCGCTCCCTGATCTTTGTTCCCGAACGACAGGCATCTCAGCGATCCTCACTCGTTCCGAAGTCCGCCCTACTCCACTTACGCACACATGCGGGTGACGCACATCGCGGGCTCTTGCTTGCCATTTCGCGCATGGAGCGGGACTATAGTCCCCGCTGTTCACGGCTCCGGCACAAGGAGAGATATGAAACGGTCGCTCGTCTTGCTCTTGTTGTGCATTCTTCTCGTTGAGCTTGCTGCATTCGCGCGCTCACAGAACCAAGCGCCGACGACCTCCCCCGCCGCTTCGCAATCGTCGCCTGCCGCGAAGCGCCGCATGGCCCGTGGCGGAAAACTGGATATCAACATCGACTACGTCAAGCTCACCGACGGCGAGAAAGCCGCGCTTCGTGCAGTCAAAGAAGTCAAAGGCGGCGGCCACACCGGTGCCATGACCGGCGGCATCGTAGCCACCAGCCTTGTCTTTTTTCCCGCAGCCCCGTTCTTCCTCTTCATGCATGGCAAGGACATCAGCATTCCGAAGGGAGCAGATTACAGCAACGGAGACTTAAAACTCGATCGCGCGAAGTTCCAGGTGGCAGAATCACCAACCGTGGCTTCTCCGGCCGCGCCCGCCGCGAGTGCCGGCTCCACCACTGCGAAGTTGCAGTTGGAATCCACCCCTCCCGGTGCCGACATCTACCTGGACGGCAGTTTCGTCGGCAATACGCCGTCTGATGTGCAAGTCCCGGAAGGAGAGCACACCATCACAGTCAAGAAGTCGGGATTCAAAGACTGGGAGCGGAAGCTGAAAGTGGCAGGCGGCAGCACCATCCAACTAAACGCGGAGTTGGAGAAGACCGCCAACCCCTAAACGCAAGCGCCGACGACCGAGGCGAGACGTGATCGTCTTTCCACAGTGATATCCTCCGTTCAGATGAGGCGTTGAGACGGCTCCGACCGTCCTTCGCGGACTCTCCTGCCCCCAATCCCTTTCTCCCAAGTCTTTTCACGCGATTTTAACCTCCGCGTAACATCCCCGTTATGTAGTAGGGATAGCCTTCGCAGGATCAACGGGGCGTTGCGGAGGAATTTCAAATGAGATCCACAAACATCCTGGGACTCGCTGCAGTGTGTGCCTCTCTGCTCACCAGTATCACCGTGTCGGGGCAGGTGGTAGCGTCGGCTCCGTACGCGGTTTCCGTCTTCACCACCAGCATCCCGGGAGTCGACTTCGCTCCCGATTCCATTGCCGTGGTCGACGGACACGTCTTTGTCGGCTATGGCGATGGTGCGGCCCCCGATGGCTCGGACGGCAAGAGCAGCACCATCGTGGAATACAAGATGAACGGCGACTATGTCACCACCTACACCGTGCCCGGCCACAACGATGGCCTGCGCGTGAATCCCAAGACCAAGCACGTATGGGCGATGCAGAATGAGGACGGCAATCCCAACCTCGTGATCATCAATCCGAAAACTGGAACCCAGAAGGAGTACACGTTCGGGCCCACTCCGCACGGCGGCGGCTACGACGATATCGCATTCCGCGGTGACGACGTGTTTCTGAGCGCCTCCAATCCGGCCAACAACCCGAATGCCTACCCCGCCATCGTGAAGGCGCACCTGCACGGAAATACCGTCACCGTGACCCCGGTCCTGAGTGGCACCGCCACCGTGACCGACATCCCCACCAACACTCCGTTCGCTCTGAACCTGCAGGACCCGGACTCGATGATCTTCAATCCGCTCGGCGATCTGGTTCTGGACAGCCAGGCGGATGCCCAATTGATCATCGTGCACCGCCCTGGTCATAGCGACCAGACCGCCTACCATCTCGCGCTCACCGAGAACGGAGCACCGGTCCAGATCGACGACACGATTTTCGCGACGGCCAGCCACGGAACCATCCTGGTATCCGACCGCGACGGGGAAACGGTGTACGCGATCACGCGCAACATTTTCTCGCCCGGCGCGGCCTACAGCGCGACACCCAGTTCGGTAGCGGCGCTCGACGCGGAAACCGGCGTTCTCACTGACGTTGCAACTGGGATGGTAAGTCCGCACGGGATGGCGTTCGTACCCGCGAACGAATTCGCAGCATCGCACGGCGAAGAGTGATCGCCAGCGCCCCAGCCTTTCGACGTTGCTGAGCGAAGGCTGGGTCCTTGACGGGAACCCGTCCTCGGAACTCACCCTCGCACACGCCCACTCCGCGTCGGGAGGGCTGTCCGGCGACCCGGATGTTTCGGGTCGCAGCACCCAACACTACGTTTTCATACAACTGTCACGACCAATTCACCGGATTTTAAACACCAGGTGCTAGGGTCGTGCGCCAGGAGGAGGCACCGAATGTTTGCGAAGCTAAATCGCGTCTCTTTGTTCACCCTTGCCCTGTTGGCAGTCACTCCCGCGTTGGCTCAAGGCCCCGGCTTTGTAGGCGACCGTCACGTTTTGCTGATCAGCATCGATGGCATGCACGCCCTCGACTATGAGAATTGCATGAAAACAAATACCTGTCCCAATCTGAAGGCTCTTGGAAAGACCGGCGTGCACTACACGCGCACATCGACGTCGAAGCCATCCGATTCGTTCCCCGGCTTGATGTCGATCGTCACCGGAGGCACTCCCAAGAGCATAGGCATCTGGTACGACGTAGCCTACGACCGGGTGCTGGCGCCTCCCATCAATACGACCGGGAATGGCTTGTCCAGAGGAATCTGCACCCCGGGACAGCCGAACGGTACCCGCACGGAGTACGAAGAGGGCATCGACCTCGATCAATCACAACTCACGGGCGGCAGTCCCCTGTACACCAATCCGATCGATGGCGGCGTGCTGTCCATCGACTCCACGCGGCTGCCGCGCGATCCCTTTAAAGGATGCGCCCCGGTGTATCCGTGGAATTTCATCCGCGCCAACACGATTTACGGTGTGATTCACAACGCCGGAGGCTACACCGCCTGGGCGGATAAGCACGCCTCCTACGCCTCAGTCTCGGGTCCAACCGGAACTTCCACCCCGAGCAACGTGGACGACTATTACGCCCCCGATATCAATTCCAACGTCGTCGCTTTGCCCGGAATCACTACGGCGACCGGCCTCGATTGCGCGACCATACCGATCAGCGGAGCCTGGACCGATGGCTTCGACAGCGTCAAGTGCAATGATCAGCTTAAGGTCGACGCCGTTCTGAACTGGATTAACGGAAAGACTCACCTCGGCCCGGGCAATGCGAAAGTCCCCAACATCTTCGGGATGAACTTTCAAGCGGTGAGCGTCGGACAGAAACTGATCGCGGGCGGAGTGAAAGGCGGCTACACCGATGCGGCCGGAACTCCCACCCCCACCATGCAGGCTGAAATCGAATACGTGGATGGCGCAATTGGCCAGATGGTTCACGCCCTGCAGCATGCCGACCTTCTCGAGTCAACCACCATCATCATCACCGCCAAGCACGGCCAGTCCCCGGTCGACAGCAACCGCTTCTTCCCGATTCCGGGCCACAGCGGCCTCAACGGAACATCTCCTTCGAAAGTGCTCGGCGCGACTTACTTGCCGGATTCTGAGATCAACCAGATCGGGGCGACCGAAGACGATATTTCTTTGCTCTGGCTCAAGCCCGGAGCCGACACTGTTTCCGCAGTCAACCTGCTCGAAGCTGCCGGCGGTAGTGCTGGTATCGGCCAGATCTTCTACGGGCCCTCGCTCGCGGCCACCTACGATACGCCCGGTCTGCCTCCCAATGGCGACCCGCGCACACCCGATATCATCGTCCAGCCGAACGTTGGCGTGATCTATACCGGAAGCTTGAAGAAGCAGGCGGAACACGGCGGCTTCGCCCAGGACGACACGAATGTGATGCTGCTCCTATCCAACCCGCACCTCAAATCTCGAACCGTCACGACCTTCGTCGAGACCACGCAGGTGGCGCCCACGATCCTGTCGATTCTTGGACTCGATCCCAACGCGCTGACCGCAGTAAAGAAGGAAGGCACCCAGGTTCTACCTGGTTTTGGACCGGGCCAGAACTGATCGTCGTGGTTCACTGTGGCTGATGGGATAACCTTATCGGCTCCTGGCGAGCGGTAGGTTGGGAAGCATCAAGCGACCAAGGCTCTCACGAGCCTGCTGGTTGGTTTCAGTACCAACAACTGTACCCGGGCTTGGAGCCGACATTTTCATCATCAATCGCAACCCCGGCGTGCCTTGGACCGCGGAACCTTCCAGCGGACAGTAGGGTGCAACTTGTAATCGGTGAGCAAGGATCGAAGCCAGCGGCCAACTGCAAGGGTTTCCCCTGGACCGGACGCGCGCACCCGTGGAGATTCGGTATAAGTAGGCGGAGAGTGAGAAATCAACCGCCCCTGTACATGCCGGTCGGTTCCAGCGCAGCTGTGTCTAGATGGGCGTTCGGGCCAAGGTCGCTGCTCGCCAGACTCGTACCGCGTGAGAGTAAAATCTACGGAACGCATTCACCTTCGACTCGCCGCCCAGTTGATCGATCACGAAGTCAACAACAAACGGCGACTCGATTCTTCATCAAGCCGCGTTAGGGCATAGCGTATTCCCAGGAGTCATCCGATGAGCACCCTCATTTCAAACGCCCCGGACGAAATCCTTTCTCTCAGCCCGTACGGTGAAACCCGATCGACCATTGGTGAAAAACCGCTCAGCACGGAAGAGTTGCGCAGGACGGACACCTATTGGCGTGCCTGCAATTACCTCAGCCTGGGCATGATTTATCTGCTCGAGAACCCGTTGTTGGCGGAACCGCTGCTTCCGGAGCACATCAAGAGTCGGTTGCTGGGACACTGGGGATCAAGCCCGGGGCTGTCGTTCATCTATGTTCACCTGAACCGGCTCATCAAGAAATACGATCTCGACATGATCTTCCTGGCCGGTCCCGGGCATGGTGCGCCGGGCGTTCTCGGTCCTGCTTACCTCGAAGGAACCTACTCTGAGGTGTATTCGGAAAAGAGCCGTGATGTGGAGGGGCTGCGACAGTTCTTCCGCGAGTTCTCCTTTCCCGGGGGTATCGGCAGTCACTGCACGCCTGAAGCTCCGGGATCGATCCACGAAGGCGGAGAGCTCGGCTACGTGCTATCCCATGCTTGTGGCGCGGCATTCGACAATCCGGAACTAATCGTGGCCGCGGTGGTCGGAGATGGAGAATCCGAGACCGGTCCGTTGGCCACTTCGTGGCACATCAACAAGTTTCTCAACCCGGCGCGCGACGGAGCGGTTCTTCCCATCCTGCATCTGAACGGTTACAAGATCAATAATCCGACTTTGCTGGCGCGAATCTCGCATGAGGAACTCGAGAATCTCCTTCGTGGATACGGATGGACGCCCTATTTTGTAGAAGGCTCCGAACCCAACAGCATGCACCAAGCCATGGCAGCGACCGTGGAGCATTGCGTTCTGAACATCAGGGAGCACCAAGAGGCGGCCCGCGCGCGGGGTAGGGACGACCGGCCGCGCTGGCCGATGATTGTATTGCGGTCACCGAAGGGCTGGACCGCGCCTCGCGAAGTCGAGGGCCACTGGCTGGAGGGCTTCTGGCGAGCTCACCAGGTACCGCTGCCCGATGTGAAGAAAGATCCCGAGCAACGTCGCGTTCTTGAGGCCTGGATGCGCTCGCTTAAGCCAGCGGAATTTTTCGATGGCAGCGGCCAGTTGGCGGCAGCTTTCAGGGACTTGGCCCCCGAAGGAAACCGCCGAATGAGCGCGAATCCTCATGCGAATGGGGGACGAATCAAGAAAGCCCTGCGGCTGCCGGACTTCCGCGAGTATCGGTTCAAGTTCGAGAAGCCCGGCCAGGCCCAGGCGGAGAACACGCGTCCACTGGGCGCGCTGCTGCGAGACGTGATGAAGTTGAACATGAACAAGTTTCGCGTCTTCGGGCCGGATGAGAACACTTCGAACAAGCTCGACGCGATCTACGCCGTCAGCAAGAAATTCTGGATCGAGCAGTTCTTTCCCGAAGACCTGGACGGAGGCGAGCTGGCCCCCGACGGCCGGGTCATGGAGATGCTGAGCGAACACACCATGGAGGGCATGCTGGAGGGCTACCTGCTTACCGGGAGACACGGGTTTTTGTCATCCTATGAATCGTTCGTGCACGTGATCGACTCGATGTTCAACCAGCATGCGAAGTGGCTAGAGATCTGCAACCATCTATCCTGGCGCGCAGCCATCGCTTCCTTGAATCTCCTGATCACCTCAACGGTGTGGCGACAGGATCATAACGGTTTCACGCACCAGGATCCGGGTTTTCTCGATGTGGTGGCCAACAAGAGTGCGAGCGTCACTCGCATTTACCTCCCGCCGGATGTGAACAGCCTCTTGTCGGTGGCGGACCATTGTCTTCGGAGCCAGAACTACGTAAACGTGATCGTTTGCGACAAGCAAATGCATCTGCAGTACTTGAACATAGACGATGCCATTACGCATTGCACCAAGGGCATCGGCATCTGGGACTGGGCCAGTAACGACGAAGCCGGTGAACCCGATGTGGTCATGGCTTCAGCGGGCGACGTTCCTACCCAGGAAGCGCTCGCCGCTACTGCGCTCCTTCGGAAGGAATTTTCTGACATCAAGATCAGGTTCATCAATGTGGTCGATTTGTTTAAGCTCCAGCCCAGCACCGAGCATCCGCATGGATTGTCGGATCGGGACTTCGACTCGCTATTTACCGTCGACAAGCCGGTGATCTTCAATTTTCACGGGTACCCTTACTTGATCCATCGCCTGGCGTATCGTCGAAAGAATCACGACAACATTCATGTGCGCGGCTATAAGGAAAAGGGCAACATCAATACGCCGTTGGAACTTGCCATCAACAACAACATCGACCGCTTCAGCCTGGCCATGGATGCGATCGACCGGGTGCCAAGACTGCAAAGAATCGGGGGGCATGCCAAGGAAAGGTTCCTGAACCAGCAGATCGAGTGCCGAAATTATTCCCACCAGTATGGCGTCGACCAGCCTGAAGCAGCCGGCTGGACATGGCCGTACTAGTGCAGCACGTAATCGACTTCAGGACGGGTGGGGCTCGCCCAGGATGACACGCACCGTATCACGCGCAATCAACAGTTCCTCATCGGTCGGGATCGCGTAGGCGAGCAGCGGGGATCCCTCAGCGGAAATCTTGCCTTCGCGGGCGACGGTTTCCTGATTGCGCGACGGGTCGAGCATGAGCCCCGCCCATTCCATGGCTCCGCAGATCTGCGCGCGGATGTCCGGCGAATTCTCTCCAATGCCACCCGTGAAGACGACAGCGTCGGCCCCGCCCATGCATGCCAGGAATGCCCCAATGTACTTCCGGGCCCGGTAACAGAAGATCTCGATCGCCAGCCGCACCCGCCGGTCCTCGTGCTCTTTCAATTCCGCCTGCAATTCGCGCATGTCGTTCGTGAGTCCGGAGATCCCGAGCAACCCCGACTGCGTGTTGAGCAGCGTGTCCACTTCTGAAGCAGACATGCCCTCCTTGCGGGCGATGACGTTGACGATGGCCGGATCCAGGTCGCCGCAGCGAGTCCCCATGACGAGCCCTTCCAACGGCGTCATCCCCATCGATGTGTCCACCGGGGACCCTCCGCGAATCGCAGCCGCAGAGCAGCCGTTGCCCAAATGCAGCGAAATGATGTTGGTTTGCTCCCGTGTCAGTCCCCGCAGGACGCGGTAGCGGAACGCAACGTAGCGGTGGGAAGTTCCGTGGAACCCATAGCGGCGGATACGGTGGCGGCGATAAAGATGATACGGAACGGCGTAGAGGTAAGCCTGCTCCGGAATCGAATGATGGAACGAAGTATCGAAGACCGCGACCTGTGGAATGGTCTTGCCGAAGAGCTCGCGCGCGGCCAGAATGCCTTTAATATTATTCGGATTGTGCAGCGGGGCAAGATCGATACAGTCTTCGATCCCTTGCAATACCTTGTCATCAATCAGGGCCGATTCCGAGAAAAGCTCGCCGCCATGCACAACCCGGTGCCCGACGGCGTTCACATCCGCCGTATTCTTGATCTCGGTTACGCCCGAGCGGTCGGACGCGATGAAGCGCACCAAATAGTCCAGCGCCGCTGAAATATCGCGCAACGGGGCAGTGAATTTCTGGCTTTGGTTTTCTGCCTGCCGGTTCTTAAACGTGATGATGGCTTCGCCGCCGATTGCTTCCACTTCTCCCCGGCAGAGACGGTCGTCTTTGAATTGCTTGATGCGCTCAAGATCAGTGGAAATCACCTGAAACTTCAAGCTGGAGCTTCCGGAGTTTATGACGAGGACATTCATGGTCAGCACTCTGCATGGCGTATGCCGCTCCAAGATAAACGTTGCTGGCTCGTCCTGGCAAAGTCGGCTACCTCGCATTGTTGAACCGGACTCTTCCTCCGCGCTCCGACTCGCAGGCTGGGATGTCGTTTTCCTGCTGTGTCCGCGTTCGGGGCACCACTGGCAGACGGTCTCAGTCGGAGTTACTCGGTCTGTCTTCGGCCTCGGCTTCGCCATAAGCTACCGGGATTCTGCACCGGCGATTGACGGGTGGCCGCCAATTCGCGATCTCGGGGACAAGGAGGGAAAAGATGAAACTCATATGGCGCCTTTTTAGAATCGTATATCGAGCGGTGAGCCTCTCGGCCCCGCTGCTGGTAGCACCCTGTTCGTGTCCGCACAGGACCATCCTTCTTCGGCGCTGCCCGACTCGCCACCGCTCAAAGTGTGTGCGAACAAGAATCCTCAACCGTGTGCCAACGCGCCGCATCCCATTTACACGCCAGACCCGGAGTACTCCAAGGGGGCGCGTAAGAAGAAAAAGCAGGGCCACCGTCCTCGTGGAGACCGTTGTGGGCCTCGACGGCCTCCCGCACGACACTCATGTGCTGCACTCGATTGGATACGGGCTCGATCAGCAGGCCGTCAGGGCGCTGAGTCAATGGAAGTTCGAGCCCGGTACCAAAGACGGCCAACCAGTGCCGGTGTTACTCCAGATAGAAATGGATTTCCGCCTTCACTAGCAGGGGCGGATGCCTAGGACTAGGTAGGGTGAGGTCACGCAGCCCGTAGCTCAAAGCTCGTTCCTCCAGGAGATTGCACCGAAAACTGGCCCTGCTCGAACAGGTTCGCTCGACCAAGCAACCGATCCGCGTTACCCGGTTTGGCCGACCGATCGCGGAGGTCGTTCCTCCTTCCTCCGTGCAAGGGCGCGCTTCCTGGATCGGCTCGATGAAGGACTCCATCCGCATCGTCGGCGATATCGTGTCCCCTGCGAACGAGGAAAGCGAGTGGGAGGTTTTGCGCGATTGAAGCTCCTGCTCGATACCCACATCTGGCTGTGGATTCTGCATGATCCCAAGCGCCTCGGGCGGCGGGCCTTCCAGGAACTGAAGAATGAGGCGAACGAGCTTTGGTTGTCCCCGATCAGCATCTGGGAAGCGCTCACGCTAAACCTCAAAGGAAGGATTCGTCTGAGCGGGGATCTGTTGGAATGGCTGGCACGGGCCACCGGCGGGACCCGTGAGGCCCCGCTCACGCACGAAATTGCTTTGGTCGCCCGCCAACTCGCGCTGCATCAGGATCCCGCCGATCGCATCCTGGCCGCAACCGCCCAAGTCCTGGACTTGACTCTGGTCAGCGCCGACGAACGACTGCTAGGACTTGGAAATATTTGCACCCTCGCCAACCGATGAGGATCGAGTCCAATTCATATATCCCTCGAGGCTAGGTTGCTGTCAGCTCGCAGCCGCAGCTCATAGCTTGAAGCCCCCTTACGCCGCCACCTCCTCACACTCCACCTCGCGCCGCGCTCCGTGTTCTTTGCGATGTCCCGAGTTCACCAGCGCCACCCCCGCCAGGATAATGACCATGGCAAGGACCGTGAACCATCCCATTGGTTCCGAGGCCAGCGCCCATCCCAGCAGCACCGCCACCACTGGGTTCACGTACGCGTAGGTCGCCACCCGCGACGGTGATGCCACCATGTGCAGCCAGGAGTAAGCCGTAAATGCGATGATCGATCCGAACACGGTCAGGTACGCCAGGGCCAGCCACGACCGCGCCGTGACCGCCGCAAAGTGAAAGTGGCCCGCTTCGCCGGTCACGCTGGCCGCGACCAGCAGCGCCGCGCCGCCCGCCAGCATCTGCATCGCCGAGGACAGCACCGGCGACTCCGGCATCTTCACGTTGCGCATGTAGATGGTCCCCGCCGCCCACGCAAATGTTCCCGCGAGCACCGCTCCGGCGCCCAGCGGGTTGAGTTCTCCGTTGTGCCGCCACGCGTCCGGACCGAACAGCACCGCCACGCCAAGGAATCCCAGCACCAGCCCCGCCAGCGCGCGCCCGCTCAACCGCCGCTCCGTTCCCCACATGCGCGCCAGCACCACGATCCACATCGGAAGCGTCGCTACCAGCAGCGCCGCGATCCCCGACGGCACGCGCTGCTCCGCCCATGCCAGGCTGCCGTGCCCGCCCAGAAACAGCACCGCACCAATCGCCGCCGGACGCACCCACTCTCGCCACCGAGGCGCCGGCGTGCCGCACCACCGCGCCCAGGCGTAGAGCAACGCTCCCGCCGTTAAGTGCCGCATTCCCATCATCAGCAGTGGTGGGATGGTTTCGATCGCGTAGCGAATCCCGAGGTACGTCGATCCCCAGATCAGATAGACAGCCGCAAACGCTGTGACCAGGCCTGCGGTCGACGACGCCGAACCTTGCGCCGGTACCACAACCGGCCGGCCGCCGATGTTCCTGAGTTCCCCGCTGCGAAGCAGAATGCGGATTTTGACAGCCTGATCGTCAATCATGTTATTCTAACCAGTTAAGCTGGTGTTAGCGGTTAGATAGCATCATAACTGGTATCACTCTAACCGGTCAATATTATTTTGATGGTTAGACAAAACACTGACATTTGTTTCGATGACACAGCCCTCACCGGGACGCCAATTCGATCTGAGCGGCGGAAATCTGGCGCTCGATTTCGTGAACACCGTTAGCTCTCCGCCCACGCCCGAGCGCCTCGAGCGTCTTTCCGACTATCCACACCTAGTGGTTTTCGGCGAGGAGACGGGGGTCCTTTCCAAGTTGGTGTCTGACCGTCTCTTCCAGATTGCCGGGGAAGTGCCCAGCCATGGCGAGACCGCGCTACAACAGGCCGTGCGACTGCGCGAGGCGTTGTTCGATATCTTTTCGGCAGTCGCTGACCACCGCGCCGTTCCAGGCAGCGCGCTCGCTCTGCTGAACTTCGCCGTGCAGGAAAGCGCCCCGCATTCGCGCATCGCGTATAGGAATCACCGCTTCGTTGTCGAGTGGGTGGGGATGGACAGCTATCTCGACTCTCTGCTCTGGCCGATCGCCCGCGCCGCGGCCGACCTGCTCACCTCCCACGAACTCGCCAACCTGCGCATCTGTGCCTCGGACCAGTGCGCGTGGCTCTTCCTCGACCAGACCAAGAACCACCGCCGCCGCTGGTGCGACATGAAGACCTGCGGCAACCGCGTGAAGGCGCGCCGTCATTACGAGCGTATGAAGCGGGCCTGAAAGCCGACCGGCGGTCTGTTCAGAGGTTCGGTTGTTGTCTTGATTTCGATCCAAAGGACAGAGAGTTGAACAGGGGGCGCCGATTATTCGGGAACCTGCTCCTTCTTCAAGCGTCGCATGAGCGAAGTGGGGTGGATGCCGAGGATACGCGAGGCCTGGGTCTTGTTGTTGCCGGTGGCGGCGAGAACTTCCTGGATATATTCGTCTTCCAGTTCGCGCAGGCTGACCAGCTGGCGGCCGGTGGGGGAGGCGTCGAGGTCGGAGGAGAAGTCGGCGGCTTTTTGCTCTTCCCGGCGGATGGAGCGGATGTGGTCGCGGATTTCCTCGGGAAGCGCATTAGCGTCGACATCGCCTTCGGGGGCGAGGATCATGGTGCGCTCGATGACGTTCTTCAGCTCGCGGATGTTGCCGGGCCAGGGGTAGTTCTGCAAGAGTTCGGCCGCCCCAGGGGTAAAGCCGGTGAACTTTTTCCGCAGTTCCCGGTTGAAATGCTGCACCAGTTCGAGCGCGAGGGGCACGATGTCTTCCTTTCGCTCGCGCAACGGCGGGATAAAAAGCTGGACAACGTTGAGCCGGTACTAGAGGTCTTCGCGGAACTGGCCGCGGGCGACCGCTTCTCTCAGATTGGAGTTGGTCGCAGCGATGAGGCGGACATTGATCGTGATGGGGCGAGTTCCGCCGAGCCGGGTGAAGGTTCCGTCCTCAAGCACGCGCAACAGCTTGGCCTGCACGCTGGGCGACATGGTGGCGATCTCGTCGAGGAACAGCGTACCGCCATGGGCGCGTTCGAGCAGACCTTCGTTGCGGCGGGCGTCGGTAAAGGCGCCGGGCTCGAAGCCGAACAGTTCGCTTTCGAGCAGCGTATCGGGGAGCGCAGCGCAATTGAGTTCGAGCAACTGCATGTCCGCGCGCGGGCTGGCGTAGTGCATGGCCTTGGCCAGAACACTCTTGACGGTACCGCTTTCTCCTTGAATCATGACCGTTGTGTGATCCGAATCGAGGTGGGCCACGGAGTCCCAGATTGAAGATTTCAGATGGAAGATTTCAGATTGCAGATCGACCCGGAAATCCAAAGCCAAGGACCTGACACCCGAAACCTGAGACCTAAGACCCAACACCTGCCTTAAGTCCGCGGTTTCTCATCGTCGCGGGTCCGCAGCCAGTCGATGAACATCTGCTCGATGGGTTTGTCATAGGCCATCAGAACGTGTCGCACCGTGTGGCCGCTGACGAAGTGGCAGACTTCCTCGGCGAGGTTCTTGGTGTGGTCGCCGGCACGCTCAAGCGATTGTGTCATGAAGATGACCTGCAGGCTACCCTGGTGCGCGATGTTCTCCGGGTTCTCGATGTGTCGGAGAAAAACCAGGTTGCGCAAGCGGTCCATTTCGGCGTCGGCGCGGAGGACGTCAATGGCTTTTTTCACGTTTCGGGTGGAAAACGAATCCCCCACGTCGGTGAGCATCTTTTCAAGAACAGTGGCCATCTGGATGAGGTCCCGGACGTCCTGGGGATCGAGCCGTCCGCCGGCCGCCTGGGCGCTGTTCGCAAAGCTGAGCAGCAGGTCGCCGATACGCTCGAGGCCGATCATGAACTTCATACAAGCGAGCAGTTCGCGAGCCTCGGGCGCGCTGACCTGGGTGATGGCGTTGGTGACGCCATCGTCGATTTCCATGTCAAGCCGGTCCAGTTCTTTTTCGCGCTGGCGCAGGGAGTTCAGCAGGGCGGGGGAGCCAGTGGCAATGCCTTCGGCCGCAGCTCCAGCAGCCTCTCTTGCCACCTGGCACGCTTGCACCGTAAGCCGCACCAAGTGGCCATAAGCCGGTTCGGGCGGCGGGCTCTTGACGGTGGCGGTACTCATGCGCGATTTCCTCCGGAGCGGTGCGGCCTTGGGCCGGGCTCCATCATCTTCTTCCTTGCGCCGATTATATAGATGGGTGTCCAAGCTCGAAGGATAGGTTGTTTTTGCCGGGCCTTGGTTAAAACGACGTGAATTCTGCAACCGGAATGGGGCAGTAGGAGTCATCGCAGGGCGGGGCGGACATCAGCCACGTAGTAAGCAGGGACCCGAGGTTAGTTTCAGAAGTCAGAGCGAACCCGGGAGGTTGGCACCTGGCACGATCGTTAAACATGACCCAAGCCATTAGAACCAAATACGCACCTCGCGCATCTGATCCGGGCGCGCTGACTCGATCGCCTGCTACGATCTCCCGCAATACCGCGCCTTCTGGGGAACTGTGCAGCAACTCGATGTGCCGTTCTACCTTCATCCTCTTGCGCCTCAGGCCTCGAGCCAGTCCGAAGGACACCCATGGCTCGCCGGATCGTCGTGGGGTTCGCGGTCGAGACTTCGATCCACGCGCTGCGTCTGATGGGCAGCGGGTTATTCGACGAATTTCCGAAGGTTCAGGTGATTGTCGGCCATCTCGGGGAGGGACTGCCCTTCGGTATAGGGCGCGTGGACCACCGCATCTCAAGGGCGGCGGTCGCCATGAAAGCGAAGCTGCCCATGAAAGATTATCTGCAGCAGACCTTCTACATCACCGCCAGCGGCAACTTCGGCACGCAGGCTTTTGACTGACGTGCTGCAGGAAGTGGGGTCGGATCGAGTGCTGTAATCAGTCGACTACCCTTACGAGCATGTGGTCGAAGCTAGGGACTGGTTTGACCACGCCACCATCAACGAAGCCGATCGGCGGAAGATTCCTCGCGGCAATGCCGTGAAGCTATTCCGCCTCTAGCCTGCGGCGGCTTCGACTGAAGCGCTATGCGACACCGGCAGGGTGAACAGAAACACCGACCCGTGGTTCAACTCGCTTTCGGCGCGAATCGTGCCCGAGTGAGCGAGCACGATGTGCTTGGCGATCGCCAGGCCGAGTCCAGTGCCGCCAGATTCGCGGGAGCGCGCTTTGTCGACCCGATAGAAGCGCTCGAACAAGCGGGGCAAGTGTTCGGAGGGAATGCCGGGGCCGAGGTCACGCACGTAGAACTCGACTCCGCGCTCGGTTGGGCGCGCACCCAGTACGATGCGGCCGCCGGAAGCAGCGTACTTCATGGCGTTCTCGATCAGGTTAGAGAACACCTGGTGAATCGCCTCGCGGTCCGCGTTGACGCGCGTCGCGACAACTTCTTCCACCGTCAGCTCGAGGCCCTGGGCGCGAGCGACCTCCCGAAAGCTCTCCACTGCGTCGTCGAGCAGTTCGCCCGGGGTGGTGGGATGCACATCAAAGCGGGTTTCGCCAGACTCCACCCGCGCCAGGGTCAGCAAGTCTTCGGTCAGACGCGACATGCGGGCCGCGTTCTTGCGGATTATTTCCAGAAACTCGTGCACGTGGCCGTTTTCCGTGGTGCTATCGAGGAGGGTCTCGGTGTAGCCCTGGATCGACGTCAGCGGCGTGCGCAATTCGTGGGAAACGTTGGCGATGAAGTCGCGGCGCGTCTTTTCGACGCGCTCGGTTTCGGTGAGGTCGCGCAAGACGGCGACGGCCCCACCGCCGGGAAGCGGCGCGGCGGTCACATCGAAACTACGGCCGGGCACGATGGACGCCGCGCGCGCCGAAGCGAACTTCTGGCCTTCCGTCGCGTTGCGCACTGCGGCCAGGAACTGAGGGTCGCGCACCGTTTCGACCACGGGAGCGTGCAGCCGGGTACGTTGCGGGACAAGGCGGTCCATGCCGCGGTTGGCCCATTGCACGCGTCCGTCGGCGCCGACCGCGATGACCGCGTCCCGCATGGAGTTCAGCAGCGTTTCGAGTTGATGCTCGCTGGTCTGCACTGCCACGAAGCTTTCTTCCAGTTTGCGAGCGGTTTTGTCGAGAGCACTGGCGACCTGCCCGATTTCGTCAAGTGATGTGGCGGAGATGCGCGCGGTCAAATCTCCGGCTGCAATTCGGTCGGCAAATGCCACGATGCGTTGAAGGCGGCGGGCGGTGTAGTGCGCTGCGACCGCGGACAGGAGCATCACTGCGGCAAACCCAATCCCTGAGCCTACGAGCAGCGCGCGGTGGACCCGCTGCGAAGAGGCTTCCACGTCGGAGAGAGGATAGGCGAGGCGCACCGCGCCGCCCGAGACCGGTGCCGCGACATAGAGGAAGGGGATGCCCAGAGTATGACTGCGCCGCTCGTCGACGCCGATGTTGCCGGCGAGCGCGGCTACGAATTCTTTGCGACCAGCGTGGTTCTCCAACGAGGAGGGGTCGGCTTCCGAATCGGCTAGAACTTTTCCCGTTGGGTCGATGATGGTGGCACGGGCCCCGGCGGCCTGGCCTTCCTGGGACGTGATGTCCTGAAGCGCGTGCTGGCGATCGATCTCTACGCGATGGGCGAACAGCTGGGTCTTTTCGGTGAGGTTGCGCTGGATTTCGTTGCGCAGCGAGGTTTCCCAGGCCCGGCGGATCGAGATGTCCAGCGTCACGGCGGTGACGACGACCACCAGC
>Ga0307479_10001936_pt1 | contig 18908 bp, 21 predicted proteins | sample atmos_gasesECM4C_FD_203743 | JGI IMG/M metagenome (GOLD analysis project Ga0307479, IMG submission 203743) | Hardwood forest soil microbial communities from Morgan-Monroe State Forest, Indiana, United States - atmos_gasesECM4C_515 | ecosystem: Environmental > Terrestrial > Soil > Temperate... | reverse complement strand
CCGTTGTCGCGTGCGCTGGCTGCAGTTGGATTTCGATGTATGAGGTTGGGAACGGTGCCGCGTGATTTCCGACAAATACGTTTTTTAACTGTTTGGTTTTGAACCCTGGGAATTTAGCTTCGATCGTATAGTCCACGTCGTCCTGCATCCTAAATTCTGCGTCGCCGTTTTCCTCCGTATGCGTGACCTTTGGTTCTCGTTTTTCGTTTATCGGTTTAATCCTTACCTCAGCGTTGGGGACCGGCAGCCATGTTGGATCGACGACCTTCACAACTAAAAAAGGGGGTTCCGTAGGGGGAGTGGATGAGTCACGGCACGGGTTCGAGTCCGATACGCCCTGCGGCGACAAGAACAACAGCAATGCGATCAGCCACATTGGACACCTCACTCCCGAAAGAGCTAGCAGGTACATTTTACAACTCCCGAGAAGTCTTGTTCTCGTCATGTGGCCCGCCCGAAATCCCACTGGACGAGAACACCGTTTCTAGGGAACTGACATCGGAGCTTCACGCGAGCATTCGTCTTCGCGTTTAGCGATATGATTGATCAGATTGCTCGGTTACCGGGCTCAACCAAATGGTTGCACTCGTATCAACGTTGGACGCGCAGCAGCGCACGAAGGCTCCGCCCAATGTCAGCCATTATGAAGAGCCGACCTACCCGCCTCTGGCACGCGAAGCGCGCATTCAAGGAGACGTACGCCTAACGGTCACTACGGACGGCCGCTCTGCGGTCAATGTAGAAGTCAAAGCCGGTCATCCAATTCTAGCCCAGGCTGCCGCGAACAATGCCCGAACGTGGATATTTGTCGATCATGCGCCAGGAACCTTTGATGTGACTTTCCACTATCGAATCGTGACCTCTGATGTAGTGGCGTTGCTGAAAGAGCCTGGCGAGGTTGAAGTCTCTGCCCTTGCACCACCTGTAATTGTCAACTGTACGGCGCTCGATCTAGGTACGTGGAAGGCGCAGTTGAAAAGCGAACGAGGCAATATTCAGGCGACCTTCCGACTGAGCCAATGCGGATCCGTGTACGGCGAAGTGATAGGCGCACAAGGTCAAAAGGAAGAGATTAGTTCTGGCTATGTGGACGGGGACATTATGGAGCTTAATGCGACACTCAAAGACTCCAACGGTCGTCAAGTTAAGGTTTTTCTTCTCGGGAAAATGGCTGAAGACAGGATTACGGGTACTTACCTCGACTATTCGGGGATCGTAGGCAAGTGGACAGCCGTTCGCGAGAGGTGATTCACTCCTGAGTCTTGTTCTCGGAGCGTGGGAAAACCACACCAAAAGCCAGTTAGCAGGAGTTGCGCGAGATTGTCGCGCCAACCCAAGACGGGGGCATTGTCCATATGCAATGCTTCTGGCCCTGCGATGCTTTCAAAAACGAAGCACAACGCCGGTCGACAATCGAAGGCTGTTCTGGTTATTTGGCTTAAGAAAGGAAGAAATGAGGGGAAACCGCGTCTGAAGGGCGTCCGCTTGCACCCGCCACGCTATCCGAGGAATAACGGAAACATCTATTCCACCGCCGAGCACGTCGGCAAATGAGTGCTGCGACGTTACGAACTGCGAAGTCCGATAACGAGCACCACCGAAAAGCGCATGGGCGTAGGGCTTAATCCTTCCCAATCGCAAAGAGACTTGCGGCCCGAACGTGAAGGTGATCACAGTTACGTTCTGGTTCATTGGCATACAAGAGGGTCCGGTGTACTGGCTACATCCAAGGTCCGTCGTCTCGTTGCCGTAGTGACCGCTGGAGTCCGCTACGATCCCGAGCACAGGTAGAACTTTTATTTCGAGTGAACCGTTCCAGCCGTTCAGGCTATGACGGACTGCTGGAGAACCTGCTGACAGCGAGAAACCTTGGGGAAGATAAAGACCGAAGCGGCTATACGAGTAGCCAACAAACACGTTCAACCTCTGCGCAGAAGCGGCAGTGGAGAAGAAAAGCAAGCCGCACATGATGGCGATGATTTTGTACATGAGACGACCCAGTCTGTGGCGACTCTTTGGACTATAAGCCTGTGACCGCCGCTGTCATTCTGAAATGTGCGGCAAGCTCACAGGGCGCGGGATGTTATTGGTCGTCTAAAACTTTGTCAACGGTAACACGCAGGTGCAGGTCCCGATAAGTTCTCGTCATGTGGCCCGACCCGAAATCCCACTGGACGAGAATGTCGTTTCTCAGGACTTGGCCGTGCTACGCACTCATCTTTGCGACGCATCCGTCTTATTTGAAAGGTCCCGTACGGAGATGTCGACGGTCAGGCCCCGCCCGGCACGGGAGTGATAGGACGCCGCAGGAAAGACCTTACTACCGCTGTTCAGAGGGCGAAGCTGCTTCCCGTCCTGCACCCACCGCGTATCCAGCAATGTGGCCGGCCGGAGGTGGCGTCGCGTTCAGTTGACCCGTCACCTTTGCCCGAAATACCTGTCCTTCTTTTCCGAGCCTCAACGTCGTGCCAGGGAGAGTGAAGGCGCTTGTCGATGAGATAGTATTGTTGAACACCGCTGAAAACGTGCCGCCCGCGGTATCCACAATTACCTGCTGGTGGAGCTTTGAAATCTGAATCGGGATGCCCGACCGGAAAGAGTCCGGGGTCGCGAAGTTTGCGGGGGCGCTATTCAGGTAAATCGTCGTGGTGCCGTTTCGGTCGATGATGCGCAACGGACCATCGCTGAATGAGGCTGTAGTGGTCGCCTCGTTAAAGAAAGTGAGTAATGCAGTAGTTTCGTTATGAGGATTGCCGCTAAACGCATTGTCGATTCCTTGTACCATCGTCAGATAACCATACTGGATCGATGAGCCGAGGGGAGCCGAGGGCGACGGTCCAAAATTCGTAACCTGCCCGACGAACTCAAAAACGAGTGCGTCATCGGAAAACCCAATGTGAGTGAGATCATCGTCACTCGCTATGGCCTTGGAGAGCAGAATGCAAGTCATGAACACGACAATTGTCACAACGTAAGCAGAAAACGTTTTGGCCCGCATCGGTATCTCCCTTTTAAGCAGAGTTTTCGATTCAACCAGGGTGGGGCGGATTCTACCATCAAAGCTGTGAAGCTAGAGATCACCTAGTCAAAACGGGTCCGCAGTGGGCTGCATTCACATAGAGAGCCAAGTCTCGATAAGTCTTGTTCCCGTACACTGGCCCGACCGGAAATCCCACGGGACGAGAACACCGTTTTTCGGGACTTGAGGCTGGACGCTCGGGCAAGGTTTAGGCCGCTCGATGGGGTCCCGGACGTTTCCCCTGTTGGTGTGCACTCTCCGGCGCTGTCGTGCTGTTACTGGCAGCCTGGGCGTGCTTAAGCGTTTGACTGCTTTGCCCATCGCCCGATTTGTTTCCAGACAGTGCAGAAAGTAAAGTACGCAGCCTAGTGCGGAAGTTGCCAAGAGAAGACTCAAAATCGCGGCAAGAAGTGACACAGCGAACATGCGCACCGCTGCATTCGCTCGATGCTGGGCATGGGCACCTCACCGGGAAGCTGTTACCTAGTAGATGTTTGTCTCGGCAATACGGATAACCGCTGCATCATTTCCAAACTATACTAGGGCTCACCAGTCGGAGAACCGGCGAATCGCAGTTCGCGAATCGCGGTACAAACAATCTGAGCTCGTATCGTGGACTAGGGAGTTTTGGTAGTCGCACGTTTGTAGCGGCGCTGGCGCTGGCGGTCGTCGCGCTGCTCAGCTACATCTCCGCCCGGCGTCCTGTAGATTTTCCCGTCTACCATTATGGTGCGCGGCATATGCTTGCGCGAAGCGGCCCTCTGTACGGTCCCAAAAGCGGCATCGGATGGCCGCAAATTTATCGCTATCCGCCCCTGTTCCTGGTTTTCTTTTTTCCCTTTGCGCTCCTGCCCCTGCGATTAGCGGCCCTCCTTTGGGCTGCGCTCAAATTCGTGGTACTTGGCTTTTTGGGTCACGCCCTGTTTTCAAGGTTTCGAATCGAGGGCTTTGGTCTTCAACTTCTTTCTGTCCTTCCGGCATTGCCCTATCTGGCCGTCGAATTTCACTACGGCAACGTGCAATTTTTCATCTTTGCCTTGGTCGCTGCGGTATTTCTGTGGCTTGAGAAGCATCCCGTCCTCGCGTCGGTAATACTGGCTTTAGCAATAAGCTTAAAGGTCTGGCCCTTGTTCTTCGTGCCTTACCTCGTAGCTAGAAAGCGTTTGCTCGTAGGCGGTCTCACTCTCGTATTCGTCGCGGGATTCACGCTGCTCCCGGCTGCATATTTCGGCTGGCACGCCAACGCTTCGCTGCTGCATGAATGGGCTAGGGAGGAATTTGGTATCGCCGCCACGAGCGGAGAGCCTGCCGTAATCGGTTTTCCCAGCCAATCTCTGCATGGTGTGCTCATGCGCTTTCTTACTTCCATCAACTATGCAGGGCTAACGGACTCGAATTACCCGAAGCTGAACTTCGCGAGCGTTGATCCTCGCGCCATAGAATTTCTGTGGGTGGTCCTCTCTGCGGCAGGTTACGTGGGCCTGCTAGTTTTGGCCCGCAAAAGCCAATCGCAAGAACTGGCACTGGATTCCATTGCCTTTTGCGCACTATTACTCTTGCAACCGTTCACGCAGATCGGCGATCTGGTTATTTTGTTGTGGCCGGTGACCGCTGCCGTTGCCGCGCTTTACTATCACCAGGACCTACCGGAATGGGTACGAGCTTCACTATACCTGGCATTGTCGATGATCGTCTTGAAACCATTGGTGCCCACTCGAGAAGCGCAGCGCTTCCTGCAGGTAGCTGGCATCGATTTCGCTGCGCTCTCTTTGCTTACAGCTGGGCTGATTGGGATACATTTGCGAAGGCCGCAGAAGTCCGCGAATTTATTCCTTCTCGAACACTGACATTTCCTCTTATCAACATCTTTCGGTTGGCGACGAACCTGAACTCGCGTAGCGAAGTCCTGATAAGTCCTCTGTCGGCTAGTCCGGCCTAGACACTTCGCCGCAGTGCATCTCGGCGAAACTTTTAACGGATTGTGGTGTTTACATGCTTAATGAGATGGAGAAATCTCGTTTGCATGATCGCTGGCGCGTGGATTGCAAGTACGGCCGTGGTTCTTAAATTGGCCATACCCCAGGGCTTCACTGTTGACGGTAAGACGCAACACTGGGCCCCTATGTGGATTGCAATGGTTCTCGGCCTCAGCACGTTTTTGTTCGGCTTGATTCCTTTCATCCTGCAGAAGCGGCGAATCTCCTCGTCTGGCAAATCACCCAAGTCCCGATAAGTTCTTGTTATCGGAAACTGGCTTTTGGCCGCAAGAGTTATCCTCTGCTCACAATCCACAACGAAAAGATGATGGCCGCAACGATTTCAATCGTCCACGCGGCCTGTGAGCAACCGCACCGAATGAGAGCGGGTGTCACGTCAAACGACGCGGAGATAAGCTAGACTTTTATGTCGAGCCCGGCGCGGTCGTATTGCCGAAAGCTGAGTCGAATCCATCAAAACCAGAAAACGCTGCGGATTTTTTCGTCGTTGATCCACTTGTCCGAGAGATGACAGCGCGTAAACCTTTACCGCCACCGCAGCCCGATCCGCGTATGCCCATCGGCTGCGACTGGACAGGGATGGGCTGCGATTAGATGCCCAAAGCTTTTGCGACAATTTCTTTGTCTTTTCGCGATATCCAGAAACGCGTGTACGTTCGTTTGTATCGTTTTGTGGTATCGATCTTCCCGCGCACGAGCCCATTCAGTTTGATTTTCCCTTCTGCTGCCATCTGATGCAGGATTTTATACGTCATCGGACGAGAATACGGCCATTCCGGCAGCGCCCTCAAATCCTCGACATCCCATTGTTCCTGATTCGGGAGCGGTGCTCGCGGCGCTTTTAGACGCCGCCTCTGGCCGAGGAGGAGTCGAAGGGCACTCTCTCCTTGGAGAACCTTGCCGATTATTCTTCGTTGTTTAAGGCCCTTCAATATCATCTCGGCAATCTGATGCTGTTCCTCCGCCGTAAAATGCGTAAGTTCCTCTGCGAGTTCCTTCCTGAATTTATCGGCGGATTGGTCATCACGCTTGCGCACTGCGACACGTAATGCTCGTTGGCAATAATCGAATACGGCTGGGCTGACGTTATCCACGGTGACCTCCCATCCTGATCACGCCAGCGTGTTTCTTCTTATTCTTAGCCTTCAACGCCTCCAATTGTGCCAACTGCGCCGCCATAGCCTCGTTGCTCTTCGTTGCCTGCTGTGACTTCATCTTTTCGATCCATGGTGAATAGTGATCTTCGACCATCTTGATGGTGTCGCCCAGACTCTTCGCGGCAACGGCAATGGCATCCGGAATGCCGCTGCAAAGAATCCCGACGCAAAAGGTATCGCGGAGAATATGAGCGCCGGGGTTCTTCATGACCCCGATATCGTTCTTGATCTTGCCAATCTCAGCAGCCTTATAGAGAGCCTTTAGTCGAAACCACCACCGGTGTTTGATTGAGTGAGCCTTCATCGCATGGCCGTCTTTGCTCTTTTCCAGAAAGGGCTGCTCTTTACTGGCGCGGCCTTCCGGAATGTTATTCAGCAGTTCTATGACGTGCGAGGGCAACTGGACAATGGCCGACCGATTGAATTTCTTTGTCTTTTGGCGAACGTAAGTCAACACGCCGTTAGAATTGACGGAGCAACGCGGCGCATCGTTAAAGCTGAACATGCATGCATCATGCAGGGCCATTCCGGACCACCGCAATAATTCCACAAAGGCCAGCAGTCGTTTCGCGTCCTGAGACTCTTCGAGGCTTTTCGTTTTCGCGGTCTCTACAGCTTCCTCGGCGGTAGCTTCGATCTTCAGCCATTGTTCATCCGTAAACGCGCCGGTACGATTGCCGCGCTTAACTACTGGGCGCTTCCGATTCTCCATCGGATTCTCGTTAATCCATTTGTGCCCGACGCAAAAGTCGAAGAACTGATTCAATCGGCCAAAGTTCATGCGTTCAGTTCTATCGTTGCTCTTCCACGACAACTGGAAGGCATCTGCATGGGCGCGAGTTATATCTGAGACGAATACGGGCCGGGGATTCTGAGTTGTGATCCAGTCTAGTAACTTCCCTGCGCGGCGGGTTTCGAACGTAGTGGGATCGACATAGCCGAGGAGCCCTCGAAAGCTGTTGATCGTCGAGTCTTCTAGTTTGTCGAGGATCATTGAACCGATGAAGCGTCCAATGGCCTCCTCGACGGTTACTGTCTTGAGAATATCCTCAGCCTCTTTGCGGCGCTTCTCGTCCTTCAGCCGTTTGTTCTCGACCTTGATGGGATCAAACTGATCAGACCACTGTTGCGCTTTCGTCTGAGCCTCGGCCCAGAGTCTTGTCTTCGCAGATTCCGGAATGGTTTCTCCGGCAGGAATGACAGTTCCGGAGAGAGTGCGTGACTGGCCGGAGTTGTCATAATACAAGAGCCACTTGCGGCAACGGCACTTCTGGTAGTCTCCGAATTTCTTGTCGCCGTCGCGATGGGCCTCAGTGCAGTCGTCGCTGTGACGGACCTTGACTCGCACGTGTCGCGTAATATTTTTCAACGTTGCGTCCTGCTGATTCTGATCGATTGTAACGTCGGCGTTCATATTTCCTCCAGTGGACACAAAATGGACACCACCAAACAGTCAATTCGTATGTTGGTGTAGAGCATCCACTTAGAGGATTATGGACTCCTACGGATGGAAGGATGGCGACAGAGCTTGCGTGGCTCAAAGGCAAAGAACTCACTTAAGAAAAAAAACAAAACTGTCTTGACTCGCACCGGCCTTCTCATGGAACGTCAAGTCCTTTTGTGGAATGTGTAAGTTACGGGAAACAGGCCAAATAAAGATGCGAAAGAAACGAAAGATACGCAGGCTTACACATACAAACGCGTATACAAAAAGCCACTCCAACGGAAATTCGCTGGCGTGACGAATGACATATCGATCCATCGCATCGGCCACGGCGCGCAATTGGCGGATGATATAGTTCAGAAAATATGTATTGATTGGTGGCTATCGAGCTGCTGCTGGAGCTGGCGTTCTGCTAGAGCTGTAGCTGTAATTGCAGTGCGGGCAGTCATACCGGTGGCCGCTGCGCATGTGCCCTATATACGTGACGTGAACTTGTAACTGGTGAGCTTCCCAGCATCGTGAGCAGTACGGGACCGGGTCACCGTCCGCGTACCAGAAGGGCTCCCTGAATCTCAGCAACTTTAATTCCGGTTGTGGCCTGCTTCTTTCTGCTTGGACTGGTCGCGGGGCCGGTCGCCGCCGCTTCGCAATTACACGCGCTGCAATGGTAAATATCGTGGCCCCTATCAGCGCTCCAATACCATCGAATAGCCATCTGTAGTTATCGGCGAGCCAGCGCATTGAGCCGAATTCTACATGAAACTGGAGAACCTACGCGCTGGCTTCGTTGTCGAGAATCGGAATGTTGTTCGTGAATTTCAGGCACCGAGGGCAGGACTCGCCGTGTTCCTCAATCGTGTAGGTCTCGCCGGGAAGCATCAGTTTTCTTGCATTCGCTTCCGCGTCCGCGCTCGTGTCGAATCGCTCCCAATCCAGAACAGGCTTCCCAGACCATTTAATGTGGTAGTGAAGGCCGTTACTACCCATCGTGGTCTCCGAGGAAATGCAGGCTTACGCCTTGGTTAAGTACTGGTACGAGTCAGATTTTATCACAAGAATGATCGCTATCGAACGCGCTAAGGTGCGGTTATGCGATGAGTGGGCCGCTCGAGTGAGCCGCGTTCCATATTCTCTAATACGACGGCAAAGTGTTCCGGCTTTGAACCTTTGACCTTCCCGATACGCGCCATTACGCCTCCCTGCTGACCTTTTTCACAAGTGAGAAAGTGGCTTCGTAATACGGTTTTAGGATTTCCTCAACCCCTCTTGGGTCACTGAGGCCAGCAACCCTCGCCTTCAGTGCCGCGCTATTGTCCACAATTGCCTTTAGCAAAATCGCCGCTGCTGTTTCCATGTCGGCCTCCAGTACGCCGGATTGTACCCCCCCCAAAAAAATAATGGCCGCTAGCCTCGCGGCTCCAGCCCGGCGCAGCGCGGATTCAGCGCGATTGACGGCCTATTATTTTTTCACGCTTCGGTTCATCCACACTGGCCGTGGTGGCAGCTTTCCGCGAGTTGAATCCAAGACAACCCCACACACGGCCCAGCCGAAAAGAAGGCACAATGCTGCTGCGGCAGTTGCAATTATGACGAAGTCGGATCCATGCATGGGTGACGCATCCTACCACTAAAAAATAAAGGCCAGAGGGATTCGTTCGGTCAATATCTGTGGAAAAAACTGAGATGGGACGGAGTATCTGAGGTAAAAACTTTTGTGGAGGGTTAGAACGCATAGCCGGGCAGCCGGGCGCGACAACACCTCCGATTGTTACCGGGCCGTTCCGCTCGTACCGCCTATTGCGGCCTCTGTTCCTGCTGCGGCTGCCGTTGCTGCGGACGGGGCTCGGAAGACGGCGGCACGATGTCCTTGATACGTAGCGTGGTTATGATGTTGCCGTAGAGTTCTTCATTGTGAGCAACGTTCAGCATGAGCAGGCCCATCCGCGTCTGCTGCACCTGGCGGCCGCTCTCTTGCGTAATGGTGACGACTTCGCTGCCATTGGCGTCGGTTAAAGCGTTATAGGCTCCGTCGCAGTAGTCGTAGGACGCCCGCAGGGCCTTCATGAATTGCTCCTTAGTGGTCGACGTCTTCTCCAGGTTGATGCCAGCGTTAGGATTCTTTTCATCCTTGGCTTGGGCGCACCACAGGTAGTTAAAGTTTGCGACATGCGCGAGATGCTGGCCGAATGTACGTACTTCTTCTTGCGTGCCAGGGCGCAAGCCGTAAAACTCCTCTGGCATTTTCTCTCCGGAACGGATGAGGTTGTTCTTGACGCCATTGTAGAAGTTGCGAACGGCTCCCGCCACGGTGGGAGGCGCTTGCTGGCTTTGCCCACCCGGCTGTTGCGCGACGGCGCGAAGAACGAGGGAAGTTCCCAGTAGCGCGAGAATTCCCAATCTAGCGATGGATGTGGGCAAGTATTTCTGCAATTCCTTCATCTATGGTTTCCTCCTGAGCATGGGAACAACGGTCGACGGAAATGCCGGGCTGGCACGGCTCAGCATCGGCATACTGAGACTAGTTTGGACCTTCATATCGCGGCAGCAATTCGCGTCCGGGAAGGGCCAACGTGGACATGTTGCTTACGCGCACTTATCTCGAATGAACTCTCCCCTCCTATTTTGTGCGTTCGTGATGATCCGGAACTATTCATGGCTTAAATCCATAGCGCGCATCTTGCATGCCTCCGGTGCGGCGGATTATATGCTGAAACACTGTTGACAGTGTGGAGCCGAACCTTCCGGACCGCCGGACGGACACCCGACCAGCAGGATGCTTATGCGACGGCAGAGTGGCTGCGGCGGGCAGATGCGAATGGCAGCCTAGCTCAATTCTTGATGCCCGAACTCGAACCCCGTGAACGTAAGACAGCCGAAATCGAGGGCTGGATTCTCGGTGTCGCTTAGTTGGCAGCGTTAGAACTGGCGCTGCAGGTCTGATAAACGGCCCAGGGGCCGAAACCTTCCGGCTTTTGTTTTTGGTGTTAGAATTCCGCCGCACAGAGGGAGCAGGCACCTGGCTCTGCGATGGTAGAACCTTCAGATGACCCGCGATTGAATGAACTTCGTAGACGAATCAAGGAACTGAACAACAAAGGCACGCAAGTCTTAATATTCCTCAGCTTTGGTATCGCAGCGACGGTTTTACTTTGGTCCACCGACTTATTGAACGATATTGAACAGGATTTATTGATTCGCGCAATGCGATGGTGGGTACTGGCAATTGTACCGACGGTTATCGGAATCCTGCCGCTGAAAGAAATCCGGGAAAACAATCGTCGGTGGTATGGCTTCCTTCGTTGGTTGAAGTTCGTACTTCTCTGGTTAACAATTATTTTTATTCTTGTGGGGGCTACATATTTCGTCCGCTCAATCCTAGAGGCGGAGCCAACAGACAATACACAGTCTACGATGCTGCGTCTGAGAGTGGCACCGCCTTGTCCACCAGACGTACGGGCCGAAGACTTTATTGTAGGAACGCGGCCTTCGCCGTGGTGAGCGTCTCTCTATTCTTTCCGATGACACGGATTTCTTTTCCGTAAATGCCTGCGAACTTCATCGCTTTCCCGAAGAGCGTGCGTTCGGCATCCTGGTAATCCGCCGCGAACGAATCCTGATGGATAATGACCACATCCTCGCTACCACGACAGGAGCGAAAGGGTGGTCCCAGGGGGGAGGCCCGGTCTCATCGTGAAATCTGGCCTGTAGAGTACCTTTTAGCTTGAGCTATAGCCGAGGACAGTCCATGCATGCACTCATGTCAGGCCGCCCCTTACTTGCAGGTCTTGGCTTCATGGCTATTTGTGTGGCAATGGGTCAACAGCAAGCGGCGGCACAAGACGGCCTGGCTGGTCACGTCATGGGCGTCCGCGATCAGATGCCTCCAGAGACACTGCCAGTACCACAAAAGCTGAGTGGCATCGGAAACGTGTCCATCAAGATCACTGCCTCCCTGGAAGCGCAAATGTGGTTTAACCAGGGCCTGAACCTGCTTCACGATTTTTGGGAGTACGAGTCGGCGCGGGCATTTGAGGAGGGCGTCCGTTTCGATCCGCAGTGTGCGATGTGCTATTGGGGCCTGTATAAAGCAGAAGGTTCTTTCCATAGCACTGCCAAAGATTACGCCAATCAGGCCCTGACCAAGGCTGTAGGCTTGGAGAGCCACGTAAGCCGGGCGGAACGGCTCTACATTGGAGCGAGCGCAGCGCATGAGGACGCTTTGAAGGCCGCGAAGCAAGGACGGCCAGATTTCTCAACAGAAATTAACCTTTGGCGCAAGCTCGTGAAGCAGTACCCGAAGGACACTCAGGCAAGAATTTTTCTGTCACAGGCCGTGGACGATCAGAAGGAATACCTGGCGATTCTGCAAAGCGTTCTGAAGGATGAGCCAGAGAATTCTGCCGCGAACCACTATTGGATTCATGCGCTAGAGGCGAGTCCGCATCCCGAAGAGGCATTGCGCCAACTTCTGGACACATGGTTCACATGCCTGGACACATTTTTTACCGTATCGGCGATTATGCACGAGCAGAGAAGGCGTTCACCGCCTCAATGGAAACAGATGAACGCTACATGCGGGAACAGCATATCCAGCCAGATGATGACTGGAATTATGTCCACAACCTTATGTATGCAATAGCGAACCTGCTGGAGGAAGGCAAACTAAAAGATGCTACGGCGCTCTCGATGAAGTTGACCGGAGCACGCGGGCAGCTAGACAGCACCCTCTACACCAACGCCTCGCGAGATTCTATTTCGCGGCTCAATCCTCTACTGCCAGTGGCGCTTCGGACGGCGAACTGGCAGCAGGTGATCGAACTGCTGAAGATAAACGAGCCGCCTTCCGAACAGGCGAATCTTGGTTTTCTGGCGCGTACTCTGGCTAACTTTGCGGGCGGGATGCAGGCGATTGAAGCACACGATCTGGCGAAAGCTGGAGAATTATCGCTTCGCGTCGATGCAGACCTGTGGCAAGTGTCGCAGAAGTTGAACGACAACACAGGAGTGCGGGGCAACAGTCCAACCACCGGAAGTGAGGGGATGCCAAAGCTGCAGCTCATGCCTGACGCGCTGCTGCAACCGCTCATCAATAACTTGTCCGTTATGTCGCTGGAACTTCGGGGCGCAATACTCATCGCCAAGAAGCAGACGGACGATGGAAAAAAGCTGTTCGCGGAGGCCGCTCAGGAGGAGAAGGCGCTCGGTTATCGAGAACCACCTAACTATGTTCGGCCAGTAGGTGAGACCGAAGGGGCGGCTCTCATGGCGGTCGAAGACTGGAAAGGTGCCAAAAACGCTTACAGACAAGCGCTATTAGACCGACCGCGATCCGGGTTCCCCCTCTACGGCATTGCGTTTTGTAGTGAGCGAACTGGCGACACTGCGGCTGCCACTGCCGCATACACGGAGTTTCTACAGGCGTGGAAGGATGCCGACTCAGAACTGCCACAAGTTATCCATGCGCAGAATTATTTAGCGGAGAACAAACGGGAACTCTGACGAGACTTGGAAGGCAATCATCAATACCGCCCTCAATGACAAAGTAATCGTCGTGACCGGGGCCAACAATCCTTGTGGGATTGGTGCCGCTGTAGCCAAGGCCTTCGCAGCCCAGGGCGCGAACATATTCATTCATTATTTTCGGCATTTTCGACGCAAAGACTCGGAGCCAAACGAGTCAGCTGTCGCGGGTCCGGGCGAGGCGTTCTATAACTCGCAGCAAGCTGTGTCCGCCGAGGGCGTTCTCATGAGCGTCCGCGATATGGGTCGAAGAGCGCATGCTTGGGAGGCAAACCTCTCGGAGCCCCGTGTTATATCCGAGCTATTCAATGAGGCTGAAAAAGCGTTAGGACCAGTATCAGTGCTTATCAACAACGCAGCCTACTGGGAGGGAGACACATTTCTCCCCGCTGGCACTGATTCGGCGAATAGGCTGAGCGAGTCCTGGACAGATCGGCCTCGGACCATCTCTGCCGAGAGTTACGACCGAATCTTCGATGTCAACACGAGAGCGCCTGCATTGCTTATGGCCGAGTTCGCTCGAAGACACATTGAGCGAGGAAGCAAATCGGGACGAATAATTAACGTCAGCACTGCTGGAGCATATTGTTTTCCATCGGAGATTTCCTATGGCGCAAGCAAGCTGGCCCTTGAAGGCTACACTCGCAGCGCGGCAACGGAATTGGGAAGATGGGGCATTACCGTCAATGCTGTTTCCCTCGGGCCAGTACAGACTGGGTGGATAACGCCGGAGTTAGAGAAGCAGATTCTGCCAACAATTCCGATGGGCAGGATAGGCACGCCAGAAGATGTGGCGGATGTGATCGTGTTTTTGGCGTCTGAGCAAGCACGCTGGCTGACCGGGCAAAGAATCTATGTCGGTGGTGGGCACGGAATGTGATGCAAGTGTGGTGACGCCTCAATAAGGATCAATCAATAGCCCGTTATGAAGACTTTGTGGAAAGTTCTCATTGGTACAGTCGGGGTGTTCGCCTTAACTCTTGTGATCTTACACCTCACGGGTCTAAATCCCAGCGGCTCGAGGCCAGGATTGTGGCTCTCAGGGAACCTGATCACCACTCCTGTAGCAGACTGGTCTTTCGCCAACAGCTATCCGACCATTGAGGTTCAGACAAAGACTTGGTATTTGATTCCTCATTCTGTGACGGTTTGGGGCGTCGGGTCTCAGGATCATCTTTACTTGCAGGCCCTTGGAAACTGGAGGCGGAACGTGGTCCGCGATCCACATGTGCGGATCAGATCGGAAACGAATTGTTTGATGGAACCGCCGCATACGTTACTGATCCAATCGAGTATTGGCTCGTAGCCCAGAGCATGAATAGGAAATACGGGAGCAAATGGCCGCTGCCGAAAGAGGTGTTTCCCGACGTATTTCTTCGAGTAGGGAGAGGTGCAAATGCGAAGGGAGATTAGTGAAGAGGAATTCCTGAATTTCGCCCACTCTTACTTGTCCGAAGCATTTCCAAACCCGCAGCGCATAGGCTGTCCATGTGATTGGGATTTGATCGAGATGGCCGAACGTTCCAAAGAGGCCAAACATGCCGCAGTAAGCGAACACCTCACCTACTGCTCGCCCTGTTTTAACCGCTACACGGAAATTCTTTGCGAGTTGAAGCGCCAACTTCGCAACGCAGGATCGTAGCGAAAGCCAACGCAACTGATTGTAGAACTATATTGCGAACCGAAAGGAGGACGATGGAAGGCCGCCAAGACCCCGAATGGGTGAAGAATGTCGCAAACAAAAAGCTTGTGTACCGCGTCTCTCCAAGGGGTGACATTAGCTGTCGCGGTAACATTCCGTATGTTGCTGATGACGAGTCACAGCGTCTGATGGACGTGTACGTCCCTACGGACGGAAACGCGGTTGGAATTCATCCGGCGATTTTGTTTGTTCACGGCGGTCCCATACCTGCCAACCTAGCGACATTACCGAAAGACTGGAGGATTTTCCGGGACTACGCTCGCCTCGCAGCAACAGTCGGTCTGGCCGGCGTAACGTTTAACCACCGGCGCTTTGGTCTGTCGTCCTACCCTGACGCTGCCGAAGACGTTTGGGCTGCGTTGGAATATGTTCGCGCTAACGCTGAGTCCCTGCTGGTTGACAAGAACAGTTGACTGGATTCTGCAAGACATTCTCCTTGAAGCACCGCTGATGGACGGCTACCAGGCCGCACAGAAACGGGTCAGCAATCCCGGCTTAACTGTCCAGCGAAAAGCTGACGTCGAACAAGACCGAACGCCTGCAAATCTGAATAAAGGGTATGTTTTCTGGCCCCGACTTCAACCATGCATCGTCGCCTTACCACTGGAGGCGCAGGCTGAACTGAATCAGACGCGGGTCGAATGCATCGCCGATCTTGCCTACCCCGCTCTGGTCGAGGCGGTTTTCAGGTAACTTGAAGTTCGTGTGATTAAAGAAGTTAAAGAACTCCGCCCGGAACTGTACGCGGTGGCTCTCTCTGAGAGAGAAATTCTTCAAAACAGCGAAATCTACGTTTACGAAGCTCGGACCGATTAGGGTGTTGCGTCCGACGTTGCCAACACTTCCCGCTTTTGGAACGGCAAAAACCGTCGTATCAAATGCTTGGTCTGGCTTGCTCATATTGGTGGGTACGGTGCTCACGCCTGGTTTCAGGTCCACCCGGTCTGAAAATCCCCCGGCGGGGGTTGACTGGTTCAGGCCGCTAAAATCCGTATCCGAGCTAGCGCGAACGGTGAAGGGAAACCCGCTTCTGTAGCTAGTTATGCCTGAGATCGTCCAGCCTCCCACCACTTGGCCCAGAAACCCGTGCGTGCGCCCAAGCAACGCGCGACTTCGTTCGACAGGAAGCTCATACACCCACGAGACAATCAGGCGTTGACGCACATCGAACGATGACAGGCCATAGTCAAGCTTGCGGTTTCGTGTGTCCGCGTAAGTCCCAGTGGCTCCGTCAGTGGGAAAAAAACTGGAGTTGTCGTCCAGTGATTTGCTCAGTTCATAAGATGCAGTGAAGCTGAGGCCGTAGGTGGGTCGTTTGCGCACCACCAAGACCACGCCGTTGAAATTGGAATTACTGACGAAGGCTGCTTGAAAGATGTTGGAGTACTGGCGAAGAGGGAAAGCGCGCTGGTTCGGCGCCTGGTCGCCGCGTTGGGTGGGATCCTTGACTGTCACGCTAGGCTCGTTGAGGTCAACAGGCACAACGAGCTTCCGCCCCTGCGAGCCAATGTAGGAAGCCTCGATGGCAAAATCCCTTCCGAGCTGCCGCTGGATTTCCAGCCCGTAGCTCATTGCATAGGGGCTGGGAGGATTCACGTCCCAATTGAAGAAAGAGAGGATGCCGCGCTCGCCTTGGGGCACCACCGTCGGGTCCGGGCTGAACAGCCGCTGGTTTTGGTTGAGCACAGTTGCCCAGGTATAGCTACCCGTCGGGAGCGTGGTCATGAGAACTGGCGGGAAGTTCAAGCCCATAAGGGTGGGGATGTCATCAAAGACGTCGTCGTAAGCGAGCCGAAAGCCCGTGCGGATCACAGTCTTGCCGTAGCCAAACAACCCGGGCCAGAATTTCGGTGTGTAAGCAATGCCCAAGAAGGGCCCGAAGTCCCTCTTCGGGACGCTGAACTGCCCCGTGCTAGGAAGTTCGGTTCTTACTGGAGTCAACAGGAGTGCCGCACGGCCCAATTGCGTGGGATCCACGTCGATACGCAGGTTGCTGTCGAGCACCATCTGCCCCACGCTGGGAACGAAATTGCTCCCGCGATCGTACTTCTCGCTGAGTTCCCCAGGATACTCCCACCGTAGACCGTAGTTGATGGTCAGGTTGTTGTGCAGTTTAATGGTGTCCTGGATGTACAGGTAGGCGGGCAAGCGGAACCAGGTGCGGAATGTTCCACCAGCGCCGGTCCCCAAGCTGCCGCGCTGGGGCTGGCCGGAGGCGAACGCAGTCCAACGGGGAAAAGAGATGGAACCGCGGTAGAAGCTATTCAGAAACAGATTGGCGATCTCGCGACGCGCGCCCGCACCAAACCGCAGGGTGTGCCGATTGTATCCCAAGGGTCCAATCACCGAGACGTCGTCCAGCAGCTCATAAGTATTGGTCGCGCGGCCCTGCGGGGTAGCGATACCGGCCCCCAGTCCTCCATTAGTAAACCCGGCGATAGTGATCCGGGGCAACCCGCCGTTCATGGGGTCTGTTCTCGTGTCGATGTAACCGGGCAGCGGGTTCCCCGCGGTGTCGGTGAAGATCGTGGCGGGGTTTACGGCTACGTCGGCCGGTTGGAGGAAGGAGCGATTTCGCGAATAGCCCAAGCGCAAATCGTTTACCAAGCTGCCTGTTGCATAAGTTTCTTGGAGGAGAAAGGAGTGTTGCCCAGGCCTGTTGGTGACCGAGCTGGTGAAAGGGTCGTTGACCCCTTGCAACCCAAGTGTGCTGCCACGGAACCACGCGTAGCGGCCGGTTAGCCGTTGGTTCTGAGTAAGATTGTGGTCGATCCGCCAGAAGTACGTTTCATCCTTGATTTCGTTGGGTTTGGTCCCGGCCCAATTCCTGCCAGTCGTGGCCAACAGTTGAGGTGTATTCGCGCGAGGCCAGAATTGCAGCAGCCTCTCGGAGATGGGGTCGGTGACCGCTGCGCGCTCAGCGTCGGTGGGCACGCGGGCCGTAGCGGGTTGTTGAACCTTTTGGCGGAAACCCTCAAAACTGAAAAACCAGAAAGTCTTGTCGCGGTGGATGAATCCGCCTACTGTGCCGCCAAACTGGTGGCGACGCAGCGGATTCTTGGGCTGACCGGCGCGATTGAGGAAAAACGGAGTGGCATCGAAGGCGTCGTTGCGATGGTAATAGAACAGCGTTCCGTGATAGGCATTTCCGCCGCTCTTCGTGATGATACTAACCTGCGCGCCACTGTTGCGCCCCACCTCGGCGCTTATGATGCTGGTTTGAACGTTGAACTCCTGCACCGCATCGGACAAGCGAAAAAGGTTCAGCGGGCCGTCGACATGCGGATCGTTGTTGCTAATCCCATCCAAGGTGTAGTTGTTAGACTGGCTCCGCATGCCGGCGACGGTAAAAGTCTCGAGCGATGTCCCTGCGGCTCGAGTTCCTGGTGCGCCTGGGACGGTACCGGGCACTATCAGCGCTAAATTGAGGAACTGACGATCCTGGAATGGAAGGTCCTGCATGGCGCGAGGATCCACAGCCGCGCTGATAGAGGTTTTGTCCGGCTCAATCAGCGGCGTTTGGGCTCTCACTTCCACCGTTTCGGAGACGTCGCCCAGTTCCAAGGCCACGTCCAAATGCACTACCAAACCGACGTTGACCACAACCGTGTGCTCCACGGTGCGCCGAAAGCCTTTGGCTTCCACGGCCAACTCGTAGGCACCGGGACGTAGTTCCAGGAACTCGTAGCTCCCTTCTGTTGATGCTGTCGTGCCTCGCGATGCGTTAGTGGCAGGGTCCTTTAAAACTAGTTGCGCGCCCGGTACGGTCGCCCCACTGCGATCATATACGGTTCCTACGATGCTCCCGGTCGACAGTTGGGCCTGCAGCGAAGTCGTTGCGAACACCACGAGCAATAGAATGAACCGTCTCAGTTTTCGCTTCGTCGCTCCCATTGCTCTCCCAGAGGCCCGTTCTGACAGAGTCATGATAGCGGCGTGTTACCCGGACGCTACTTGTAAATTTCCGGCGTGTTCTGAGCCTTCGTATGGATGCCATCATTTGAAGACGCACCACCGACCACAAGAACGCTTCCATCGCTCAACAGGGTTTGCGCTATGCAACAGTCGG
>Ga0307479_10001935_pt1 | contig 18908 bp, 21 predicted proteins | sample atmos_gasesECM4C_FD_203743 | JGI IMG/M metagenome (GOLD analysis project Ga0307479, IMG submission 203743) | Hardwood forest soil microbial communities from Morgan-Monroe State Forest, Indiana, United States - atmos_gasesECM4C_515 | ecosystem: Environmental > Terrestrial > Soil > Temperate... | reverse complement strand
AAGATTGAATCGGCCCAGTGAATCCCGTCTCCGGCGTATGGCAGAAACTGCAAGCTTCGTTCTGATTGACCGAGAGGTGCTTATCGAATAGCAGTAGCCTCCCCAGGGTGCGGACCTGTCCTTGGCGATCGAGCGTGGTGCGGTCCATCTGGCTGAGAGTGTCGGCCTCAATCCGATCAATGTCGGCAACGACCCTCGCCACATCCTGATCGAACGAGGGAGGCATCTGGCCGCCGAGGTTGCTGCGTGACAGCTGGCCTGACGGGTCCCCCGTCATTGCTAGCGAAAAGAAAACCGCCAAGGCCACCATCGCAACGGCAGTAATCACGGTTCTTGCAGAGGGTGTAACGTTCGGTATTGACAAATCGCAGGCCCTCGGTCAGTCCACCTGGTGCCAGGTGGAATCCGGATCATAAACGGTCATCACTTCTGCGGTCTTTGTGGCGTTAGGACCGAGATCCTTTTCGTAAATCGTTCCCGATTCGTCCACAATGAAAGTCATGACACCCGACAAGCGATACTCCGCAGGATACGCGACGAAGGCGAATCCTCCTGTCATCTTCCCGTCGACGAGATAATTCTTGGCTCCGCCCGGCGCATGAGGTCCTTGGCTTGTGAGGATCCGGAAAAAATACCCGTTGTACGGGACCTGATTGCCAGCTTGTCCCTTCGCGGCTTTTCCGTCCGCGTAAGCGATGAGGGGATTGATCGGGCTGTCGAACTCGTCGTAAGCACCGTGCCAATACAAGCCATTATGCCGGCCATCATCGCTAACCAGTTTCTGCGCGAATTGCTTGGAGTGGTCCGCAGGCGGGCGTGAAAAATATTCCTTTTGCGCGTCGACCAGGGCGCGGCAGGCTTCGATCGCGGCAAGCTCATTTTTGCCGACGCGCCGGAAGAGGATCTCGTCTTTGCCGGCGTCCGTGTCGAAATACCACGAACCGTTGTTGTTCGCCAATGGAATCGGAAATGGCCAGTTCTCGGCGCCGATAACAAGCGTTACCGTTCCGTCCGGCTCGGTCACGAACCTATGCATTTCCTCGTATTTAACGGCGAAGCTGACGCGCGCGTCCGCATCTTCCTCCGGGTCGCCGGACGAGAGGATTTCCTCTCCGGCTGGTCCCAGGATGCTCGACAGCTCTTTGACGTTCTGTCCCTGCATTGCAGCAAAGAACGTGCTGGCGGCCTCATCGGCGGAGGCAAAGGTGCGCTGTCCCGGCTGCTGAGCGAACGTTGGCCGACTTGAACCTGCAAGGGAAAGAGCGCACAGCAGTAACGCAGCAGATCGAGCAAAGTTCTTCCATTTATATTGACTCAACAACGAAATTTCCTGCTTCATGGTGTTCTTCTCCATTCTTAAATTCTCGACAAGTTCAACACGCGGCTACATGCAATCACCTAGCGTCTTCCGCCACCGCCATGGCCGCCGCCGTGGAAGCCACCGCTGGCATGGAAGCCGCCACCTCCAACGCTCGACCGCCCGCGGGAGGAAAAGCCTCGGACATCGCCGCCGTGATTAAAGCCACCGAGCGCACTGGAATGTGTTCCGCCTCCATGGAACGCGTTGCCGCCATGGTTGAAGTTACCTCCGTGATTGAAGCCGCCGCCATGGCCGAAATCACCGTGATGGAACCCGTCGTGACCAAAGTCCCGGCTGTGCGAGACGTAGGCGTGATGGTCGTAGAATGCGCGACGGCCATGCCAGTCGTAGCCCCAGTGACCCCAGCCCCACCCAAATCCTCCGAAGAAACCGATACCAAATCCAATACCAAAGGAGAGTCCGACGCCACCCCAAAAAATCCCGGGCACGGGATACCAGCCCGGGTAGGCGACGATAGGCGCGCCGTACACGAGCCAAGGATCATAGGCGGGCACGTAGACCACCTGTGGGTTGGCCGGTTCGATGACGATCGTGTTGCCTTGCGTCGTCACCTTCTCCTGTTCGTTGCTATTCAGATGGCCAGCCTTACTTGCCTCTTGACGCATGTTTTGTACAGCGTTCGTCACATCCTGCGGCTGGCTCACATATGCCTCGCCAAGGGACGACGTCCAGGATAGGTTCTTGTCCATGTTTTCAAGAACCGACGGGAATTGTGCTAGAGCCTTTACGCTGGGGTCCCAGTCCTGTTTGTCGACTTCTTTGCCTAGCTCCTCACCCTTCAGATTGGAATGCCTTTGCATCCAGCGTTCCGCCTCGACAATCTGCGTTGGATACGTGGAAGCGGCCAGGACCTGCGCCACAAGCGCGTCGGGGTATAAGGCGATCGGCGCGACCAGTTGCTGCAAATCTTTAGCGGAGAGTTGCGCCGGCGGACCAGCTGGCTGGTCAGCGGACTGGCCTGTTGGATTGTAAGACTCGGCTTGCGCAGTGAATAGCACAAGCGAACAGCAGAGAAGTAGGGTCAAAACCTGCTTGAATACTTTCATGGCAAATTCTCCAGTACAAAATTGAGATCATCCTGTTCGTCCTAAACTCGCGTTCAAAAAACTTCGTGGGCCCTGCCCTCGTCGAGAGTGCTAAGGAGCCTTACTGGCCGCGCAGCGTGCCCGGCGGGATGTCATTGCGGCGGGCCAAGTCTTCCAGGTCGTCGAAGTCCGCCTGTACTTCCTCCACGCGCTGCTGAAGGATTTCAATGCCGTCTTCTAGAGTTATGGCTATGTCGCCTTCAGCGAGATTTATGCCGCCCGTCGTATTCCTGAGACTTCGGGCATCTTCAATCGCCTGCAGATATTCATGGAGCTGAGCCTGTCTGAATTCAAGTTCATCGCGCAGATTCGCTGCTTGCCCGGCATACCATTCGGGGTCCTGGGTTTCCACGTACGGTGCAGGCTCAGATTCTGGCGCTGGCGTTTCTTCGTACGGTGCAGGCGCAGATTCCGGCTCTTGCGTCTCTTCGTCAATTTGACCCACGATGGAAATCAGGCCAGGAACGTCGCGGAGTTTTTCCAGGTCGTCATTGGTCCAAACCATTGGGGTTTGGCTATCCGTTCCTGCGTGCGGCCTATTGGCCGCACGCAGAGGAATGGCCGCGGAAACGAGTGCCAGACAAGCACAGATGCACAAGTGGCGAATCATGTTGGACGCCTCTACTTCTTCGAAGAGCCTGGAGGGAAGTGCTTGAACATTTTGTCCACGCCCTTATCCAGGTTCTTGATGTTCTTGTCGGAGTTGTTGGAGAGCGTGTCGCTGGACGTGCCTCTCCACAGCAGTTGCTTAGTCTTGGCATCGAACAGATCTACGACCAATGTACCTACCTTATAAGTTTCTGTGGTGGTCGTTGCCTCTCCAAAACCTCCGCCGCCAAAGCGCCTCCAACCCCAACCCCCTCCAAACCCGTCATAGAAGGTATTCAAGGTCTGCTGATTCTGGGTGATTTCCATCGCGACGACTGAAACATCGCCACCGGAATCCACCTGGGTCCAGCCTTTAGCTGCCAAGGCAGCATTGACGGCAGTTTTGATTCGATCAACGTCCAGGGCATCTTTCGTCTTAACTTGTGCCCACGAGTAGGTCTTGTATTGCCCGAAGTTCGCGGCGCGATCGTAATCGGTCTTCACCTGCTGTGCCGACGCCGTGCGTGCGAACAAAAACAACATTCCCATCAAAACGAACACGATTCTTTGCAGTTTCATAGTTCCTCTCCTCTTGAGATTTCGATACCCGCGGGCCCCTAGCTTCCTTGTTGTCCCTGGTGGTGTGCCGGCACGTGTTCCTGAGCAGTCGTGGCTGTTTGATTGATCCTCTTTTCGTAGCGGGACTCGACGACCTTGCTGCCGCTTGGGTTGCCTTCGTCAAACACCATCGCAAGGAAGTAGCGATTCCCGTATTTGTTGAAGATCAATTCGCTCTTGGCCGGTGAGGTGTTGGCCTCTGCCTCCTGGACTTGGAAGAGAGCGGAAGTAGAGCCATCCGCGCTGCTGATTTCCATGATCGTCAGATCGGAGTCGTCGAGCACGTGGACGATGTACTTGCCCGGCGGAAGTTTGGCGTTCCCTGCATGGAACTGGAATGGGATGTCAACATGAAGGTCCCCAACGAGCTGCGCGTGCGCTTTGCCCGGATAAATCACCAGTGCAAGAATCAAGGCGATAAGCAACGACAGCAGTTGGCGACCCCTTGTCGGCATAGAACTCGCGTGAACCTTATTGATCGTTTTCAAAAACATTTGACTCTCCTCGTTTGTGTCGCCATGAAGAGCTTGGGTGCTCGAGCGACACAACCAGAAGAGGCAATACGGCTGCCAAACATGTTGCGTTCGTAAGTGGCTGAAAATAGAGGCCAACGACAAGCGAATGGGAAGCCAGGGATGCCACGTCGCTGAACACCATGTCACGATGCCGACAGGCTGAGCGAGGTTGCCTGTTTGATTGCGCATGGAACGGCTTCGCGAGGAGGATGTCCTTGGTTTCACACGGAACGTCCCGAGAAACAGATTTGCCAGTCAGAATGACGGGCCAGCCGCCCTAAGTTCGAGGACGCAGCCGCGACGATCCAGCAAAGTCCTAAGCAATTTGCGAAAAGGAATGCACGTGTTGTTCCGCCAGGTGACTGGCTGAACCTGAAGGCTATGGAAGCGAGGAGCACAAGAGAAGCAATCGCGCTAATCTGGAATTCGGGCAGAAACTTGCCGTTTCCAAGTTCCAGCATAGTGTCAATTCAATGGGATATTCATCCCCACGTCATGGCGGCTCCGCTCCGCGGGAAGGAGTCCTTTGTTGGAGCGTGAAATACCAAGCTTTTGCATGCGGAAGTAAAGCGTAGACCGCTTGATTCCCAAACGTGCCGCGGCCCCGTTGGCACCGGCGACAACCCAGCGGGTATGTTCGAGAGTCTTGCGAATGTGCTCTCGCTCCGCGTCCTTCAGAGTAATGGCCCTGCGGGTTTCCGCTTCAGCGGCACACTTCAAGCCAGCGAGGGGGGCGCGCAGGACGTTCCCCGACGTGAGGATTACGCTACGCTCGATGAAATTCTGCAGCTCACGAATATTGCCAGGCCAGGAGTGACTTACAAGAGCCTGCATTACTTCGGCTGAAACGCCGTCGATCTGCTTGCTCATTTGGTCCGCAAATGTCTTCACGAAGTGCATCACCAGCAGCGGAATGTCCTCAAGACGATCGCGCAGCGGAGGGACGCGTATCGGAAACACGTTGAGGCGGTAATAGAGATCGCTGCGAAACCGTTCCTTGAAAACTAAAGCAGCTAGATCGCGATTGGTGGCCGCGACCAAGCGTACGTTGACGCGAATGGTTTGCGTGCCGCCTAGCCTCTCGAACTCTCCCTCCTGAAGAACGCGCAGTAGCTTGGGTTGCAGTTCGAGGGGGATATCTCCGATCTCATCCAGAAAGAGAGTGCCGCCGTCGGCCACCTCGAAACGACCCAGTTTGCGCGACACCGCACCGGTAAAGGCTCCTCTCTCGTGGCCGAAGAGCTCACTCTCCAGTAATCCCAGAGGAATTGCCGCGCAATTGAGTTTCACGAAAGGGTGGTCTCCGCGAGTACCGTGTTCATGAATGGCGCGCGCAATGAGTTCCTTCCCTGTCCCGGTTTCGCCTTCGATGAGAGCTGTGGAATTGGTGGGCGCGACCGTCCGAACGAGATCCAACAACTCTCCGACAGCCCGGCTTGTTCCGACGATGCCCGCAAATCCGTCGTTCACACCTTTGCTCATCTCCGCCTGCCGGCCTTTGTACGCGACATTGGCCAGCAATCTCGAGGAATTGGAATCGTCCGCCGCACCCGTGAATACGTCGGCTTCATATTCGCGCTCGGTACGGCAGACCTCGGCATCATTTTGATCTTGCGTAAGAACTGCATTATCCCAAGCCATATTCTTTTCTCCCGCTACTCTTTGGGACTCCAGTTCAGATTTTTCCGTGAAACGTGCTCACCCATTATCACTGAGTGCAAGTTCGCTTCCACAGTAAGCCTGTGATGCAGATACCCGAACGTTTCTTGACGTGGCTAGACGACGTCTCCAGGCGCCTCATTTTCATAGACTTATCGAAAGCAGCCAGAGACCTGCCGAGCCTGCGACTCCGGGGTTCGGCGAGATGCGGGTAATCAACACATGTGAAGTGGCGTGGCAATGACGCGCGTCGAAATACTGACAAGAGACTGCCAGTGAAATCGCAAGCCTGCCCGAGGAATTCTCTCCAAATAAACGGAGTTGCGTCGTTTTCAAATCGAGTTTTGTCCCCAAAGGATTGGCATTAGCCATGCAGTGGAAGAGGTTGCGACTCGCTCAATTGGAGCTGGACGCCAGGAGACACCAAATGAGAGCCGCCGCGAGACAGCAATTGGATCAAACAATCCGCAGCAACGACACACGTGACTTCCACCGCTTCTTGCAGACGAAGATCGTCGGGCAGGAGGAAGGAGTACAGGCGCTGGTAGACCTATATCAGGTCTTTAGCGCCGGATTGAACTCGCCGGGACGGCCAGTCGGCAACCTGTTGTTCTTGGGGCCTACCGGGTCGGGTAAAACGCATATTGTCGAAGCGGCCGCGGAGATTCTCTTCGGGGACCCCCGCGCAATAATTAAGGTGGATTGCGCAGAATTTCAGCATTCGCACGAAATTGCCAAGCTGATCGGTTCACCGCCGGGCTATTTGGGGCATCGTGAGACACATCCTTTGATCACCCAGGAAGCTCTGGCACAGAGCCACACGGATAAATTGAAGCTATCGTTTCTACTGTTCGACGAGATTGAAAAAGCTTCCGATGCCCTATGGCAGCTTCTTCTGGGAATGCTGGACAAGGCAACTTTAACTCTGGGCGACAACCGCCGCGTAGATTTGTCCCAGACGGTTATTTTTCTGACGTCCAACCTGGGTGGGGGCGAAATCACGGAACTCATGAGCGGTGGGATGGGCTTCGTACAGCCAAAAGATAAGCCGGTTACAGGAATGGACCTGAAGGTGGAGCGTACAGCCGTAGAAGCGGCACGGCGCAAATTTTCACCCGAATTCATGAACCGCCTGGATAAGGTGGTCGTTTTTCACCCCTTGCAGAGGGACCATTTGCAAGAAGTTCTGGAGATTGAGCTGGGTCAAGTCCAGCAGCGAGTGTTGGAAACCGCTAAAGGGCAGTTTCTCATTCGCGTAACAGGTCCGTGCAGGGAATTCTTGCTTCAAGAAGGTACCGACCAGCGCTATGGTGCTCGGCATCTCAAGCGTGCCATTGAGCGCCATATTGTCTATCCACTCGCCAATCTGCTTGCCACGGATCAAGTACATTTCGGCGACCTGGTCTGCATCGACTGGGATCGCAGCGAGGGGCGCCTGACTTTCATTCGCGAAGGCGAGGATCTGGCGATGCGGGCTCGGCGCGTCGAACCGGCAGCACCGGAGAAAACACGTCTCCGCGTGGGGCACCCACTCAGAACGGCTCCCGCTTTTTAGTACGCTCCCATCTAGCTCGAGGAAGATGATGCGCACTGACGATCTGAAAAAAGAATAAGCAGCTACCGAGGGCTCATGCCTGCGTGGCGATTCAGGCTGTGATGGTCTTGGTTTCTCATCAAACTTTTCAGTGAACAGCGGAGGACTGGGGTGAGTTCGTCGCATGAAGTGGGAAAAGGACTGGGGACGGATAGTTTAGGCGTCTCCTAGAAAGGACAGTATGTATGCGCAAAAACCTACTTATGCTGATCGCGTTAGCCCTCACCGTGGCCTGCCCGCCGTTTGCATGGGCCCAATCCATGTCCTCGACATCGGCCCCGAAATCATCCCGAATCGATCTGAAGGGGCTGACCAAGAAGGCAGACTCGGGAAGCAGAGAATCGCAATTCCAACTCGGGCTCGCTTACCAGTATGGAAGGGGAGTCGATGAGAACATTTATGAAGCGATCCGGTGGTATCGGAAGGCGGCAAACAACGGTGATCTCTCAGCACAAAACAACCTGGGATATCTATACGAGAACGGCCCTAAGGGAGTCAAGGATCTCGTGGAAGCGTCCAAGTGGTACATGCGCGCCGCCATGTATGGTTGTGCCCCAGCTCAATTGAATCTCGGGCTTCTTTATCTCCGGGGTTGGGGAGTGAGGAAAAGCACCGAGGATGGCCTGCACTGGATGCAACGTGCCGCAGATTCGGAATATCCTTCGGCGTTGGCAGCCCTTGGCTATTTATATGGCATGGGCGAAGGCGTGCCTCAGGATCTAAACAAAGCGCTCAAGCTGACGCTTAAAGCCGTCAAGAAGAACAATCCTGAAGCACAAACAACTCTTGCGATCTTCTACGCACGGGGGCTGGGTGTTTCCGCAGATGCGGTGGAGGCCGTGAAGTGGTTTAGAAAAGCGGCGGCGGCAGGTAATGTCGATGCCCAGTACGGACTGGCAGTCATGTATGAGACGGGCCAAGGTTTGAAGAAAGACACAGAAGAAGCTCTAAGGCAATACCGGCTTGCCGGGGAACATGGATCGAGACAGGCACAGGCAGCTCTCGGTGAAATGTACGAACTCGGTGAGGGCGTCAGGGCTGATTACGAAGAAGCCGCCACATGGTATCGCCGGGCGATCGACCAAGGTGACACTCGTTCCGCAACGCGATTGGGAACAATGTTACTACGCGGCAAGGGAGTCGGCCGGGATGTGGAGGGGGCGATCAAAATGTGGACTTTGGCTGCCGACCAGGGAGATGCTTACGCGCAATTCAATCTTGCGCAAATGTATTTGACAGGTACGGGCGTCAACCGTGACCCGGTTAAGGCACATTCCTTGTTAACTCTTGCCGGGAAAACGTTGGATGTAAGCAAGCAATTGAGAGAGCTTTCTTCCCAGATCAGTTCAGACGAAATGGCAACAGTTCAATGACAGGGTGTCCAAAGCTGAGGGACCTTCGATGTATTTGCGAGTGAGCCTTGTAGCTTCGCTGGCGATCCTGCTGTTCATGCTGGCGCTGCGTGCGATCTGTTCCAAACTGAAGACCTGCATGACATGAAGGATTGATTCTACTGGGATGCAAGCGGCAACAGAATTGACGACTGGGCGGGAGGCGGGGGCCAACAAAACGTCGCTCGAGCTGTCGAAGGCGAACGCGAGCCGACCGGTCGTGAGACTGCGGTGTTTCGCGCGGTGCCGAAGAACAAGAGTTTTTGTCGTCACGCAGAGGTACGGTAGCTGAACTAACTTGCGGTCCCGGCAAGCTACGACATTCCCGGCAGCCATTCAGAGCCCTGGGGTTCGTCGGCGAGCACATCCACATCGTGTTGGCGCGAAGTTCGCGTGATCCCAAGCTTCTGCATCTTCGCAATTAAGGTGGTGCGCTTGAGGCCCAGCTTGGCGGCTGCGCCGTTGGCGCCGCCGATCACCCATCCTACGGCCTCCAGCGTGTGCAGGATCAGATTGCGTTCGGAGTTCCGAAGAGTAGTTGGCTCCGGAGAAGGCGCGACTCCCGGAGTACCGGCCAAAGGCAAAGGGTTGGGAAGCACTCCATTGTCCGAAAGGATCACCGCACGTTCGATCAGGTTTTGTAGCTCGCGGATATTCCCCGGCCACTGGTACGAACAGAGTGCAGACATCGTTTCCGGAGGAATGTGTTCGATTTCCCTACCGATCCGACGACCAAGAATCTCTACAAAATATGCCACCAGGGCCGGAATGTCTTCGCGGCGCGCGCGCAATGGGGGCAGCAGGACGGGGAAAACGTTCAGACGATAGTAGAGGTCGCTGCGAAATTCACCGCGGTTCACCATGTCCGCCAAATCTCGGTTGGTCGCGGCCACGAGCCGAACGTCCACGTGATGAGTCCGCGTGCTGCCCAAGCGCTCAAACTCCTGCTCCTGGAGTACGCGCAGCATTTTGGGCTGCAGCGCCAAGGGTATATCGCCCACCTCGTCCAGGAAGAGCGTGCCTTTGTCGGCCAATTCGAAACGACCGACCTTTTGAGCGATAGCGCCGGTAAAAGCGCCCTTCTCATGGCCAAAAAGCTCGCTTTCCAACAGATCGAAAGGAATGGCAGCGCAATTCAGCTTAATGAACGGGCGGCCGCACCGCGAGCTGATATTGTGAATCGCGCGTGCAATCAGCTCCTTGCCGGTCCCGGTTTCTCCCTGGATGAGAACCGTGGAACCTGTAGGCGCAACGCATTCGACTTGTTCGAGCACCGATTCCAGAGCAGGACTGTTGCCTATGACCTGCTCGAATCTGCGCTGAACCCGGTCCTGGTCACCGGACCCGAGTCTTGCGAAAGCTCCCACAGAGGACCTCCTGGCGCATCCGGATACACGCTTCCGTTACGGGGCTCAGCTCTCCAGAGCTGCTCGAACACTCCCGAGCAGGGCTTCGTCGTCGAAGGGTTTTGCAAGAAACTCCACCGCGCCTGCTCTCAACGCCTGCATCCGCATTTTTGCGTCGCCATGTGCCGTGATGAAAATGATCGGAATCCTGCAATGTTCAGCGTTCAGGGTGGCCTGCAGTTCGAGACCGGACATTCCCGGCATGCGGATATCCGCGATCAGACATGCAGTCTGGTGCTGTTGGCCGGACTTCAGGAATTCCTCCGCCGACGCAAACGCATTTGCCGACAAGCCAACAGCTTTCAGCAGGCCCTGTAGTGCACCGCGCATCGAATCATCGTCATCGACAATCGCAACTAGTTTGGTATTCCCCTGAATTGCCATAGTTGGAATCTAGCAGCGTCGCCAAAAGCGGCGCAATTATACTTTGGTATAAGGCTCGAAAACGGCCTGATCAGAGAGGCCGCTACGATCTTTAGACTTTAGAGGCTTGAGAAAACGACGATAAGAATGGGAAGCCTGCGAACTGGCAAACTGTCTTGTGTAATAGCGCCGGCATTAGCCTACTTCTTGCCGGGAGGAAGCTCAAGCTTCGCCGCCATTCTTACCAATTCTGCAAATGATTCAGCCTGCATCTTCCGCATCACGTGGCCGCGATGGATCTTCACGGTGATTTCGCTGGTCCCGATCTCATAAGCTATTTGTTTATTGAGCATGCCCGAAACCACCATGCCCATGACCTCGCGCTCGCGTGCGGTCAGCGCTTCGTAGCGCTTTCGCAACTCGGCAAGCCTGCCCTGCTGTTGGCGCGTTACCCTGTCGCGATCCAAAGCCTGATGGATAGCATCCAGCAAGTCCTGGTCCCGGAAGGGCTTGGTCAGGAACTCCACCGCACCGGATTTCATGGCCTTCACCGTCATCGGGATATCTCCATGACCGGTGATAAAGATGATGGGAATCCGAACGCCCGCGTCAGCCAACTCGCGCTGAAAGTCCAGACCGTTGATTCCAGGAAGTCTTACGTCCAGAACAAGGCAACTTGGCCCGTCCGGCCGCTTGCTGCCCAAAAACTCGTGGGCCCTCGCGAACGTCTCGGAATGCAACCCAACCGACTTCAGCAGGCCCTGGATGGACGCACGCACACCGGCATCGTCATCAATGACAAACACGGTCGGAGCGTCAGCGGGCGTCATTCATGCGTCTCGACTTTGGTGGGTAGAGTGAGGTAAAACTTGCACCGCGCGGAAAGTTGTGGGCAGCCCACAAGCCACCGCCATGCGATTCGATGATGGAGCGGCCGATCCGAAGTCGGGCTTTGTATCCAACGAATAGATGTGGCGGGAAGTAATAATAGAAAGCAAGAGCGGAGAGGGCCGTCGCAAGCAGTCCCGGCCCGACTCCACTGAACCACGCACTCAAGATGACGGCGCAAAGAAAAAATGACACGGGAGCATCTTGCAAATGGAGCGCTGGCAACCGTGAAATGATCAGGGCTGCGGCAACCGAAAAAACAGCAATCCCATAGCTCCAAATCGCAGGCGGCTTTGGCCATAGAAGAGGATTGGACCTGGACATAACTTCTGCTCAGACAAAGCAGGGTGCTGATCCCTGCAATCAAAATCTTAACATTAGAAAGTGTCCTGCTCCGACCGGCTCGGTCATATGGCACATATCAGCCTTCCCTCTTGGAGAGGCGCCCTTGACTCATCCAGTCCGATAGACGAAGTGCCAGCACTCCGACACGTTTGCGTGAGGACTGACGTCGCCAAAGCGCCCATGAATTGGCGCATCCGCCACTCTATCAGCTGTTTCCGAATCATTTTCGTCCAGTACAGCCTCGGGCAGCCCGATTGCCTTTTTGCAGTCTCGGCTACTGTGCGAGCGAATGGCGAGGAAATAGGATCATGAGAGCGTCTTGTACAAGCGGTCCACACTCCTACGGCGTGTCGGTTGCTGCCCCAAAGCGCGTCCAAGTGGCTAGGTACTGTAAGAATCGGCCCTGCACTTGGGAGAAAAACAGTCTATAGACTTCGAACTATTTTTTTGGATGCAGCGAGCGAATGTACGCCACCAGGGAGTGAATCTGATCCTCGCTGAGCGAACTCTTGAAGGAAGGCATTCCGCCCTTGCCGTTGGATACGATTTGAGCGAGTTCCACATCGGACAGCTTCTGGACCGCCTGTGAGCGAAGGTCCGGAACGTTCATGCTTTTTCCAACTTCGGAGCCAGTTCCATTTTGGCCGTGGCACATTGCGCATTTGGTTCGAAACGTCGCGCTGCTGGCCGCGCTGCCTGGACCGGGGTTTGCCCGCACAATCAAGACAGGGAGGAGCGTTAGGGCGCCAACAAGCACCACCAGAATGGTAGACGCACAAATTGCAAAATGTCGAGTCTTGTCGCTTAACATGATTTTTCCTTTCTTGAACCTTTCAATCCCGGCCACGTGCAGTTCTCCGCTATGGGCTCAGCAAGCATTAGCTTAAGCCGGCCTTCGTGATCGGCAGATCCCTCACTCTCTTGCCGGTCGCAGCAAAAATCGCATTGCAGAAAGCCGCCACAAACGGCGGCACTCCTGGCTCACCGACGCCCGCTGGAGGTGCGTCGCTATCGACGATGTATACGTTCGTCTGAGAAGGCGCCTCTGTAATTCGAGCTACCGGATAATCCTGAAAATTCGACTGGTTGATTGCGCCCTTCGTGGCGGTAATCTCGCCGGTTCGCGCAACGCTGGCACCGAACACCGCGGCGCCCTCGAACTGGGCGCGGGTCGCTTCTGGATTTACCACCAAGCCCGCATCCAGAACCGTATCCACGCGAGGGATCCGCACCTCACCTTGATCGTTGACTTCGACTTCAACGACCGTAGCCACGTAGGTCAAGAAACTGCGGTGCGCTGCAATCCCGACACCAGTGCCCTGGCCGTGCTTGCGCTTTCCCCACCCGGATTTTTCCGCGACCATCTCCGTAACACGCCGCAGACGGCCGGTTTCCCATGGATAAGCGTCAAACGGAGCTCCGTAATTCGGGTATTCCACACCCTTGAAATCGATGGTGCGCGATTGCCCGATCAAGTCGAGTAAGTAATCGACCGGATCGCGCCCGGCGGCATGTGCGAGTTCATCCGTGAAGCATTGAATAGCAAACGCGTGATAGATGTTCGCTACCGAACGTAACCAGCCGATGCGGACGTGCGCCTTCGCCGGGCCATTCTCGATGCGCAGATTTGGAAGATCGTAAGGAATGTCCGTCCAGCCCTGCTGCAGATGCGGAGGATCGCCGTAAACCGCATTCACGTCAAAAATGGAAGGAATTGGAGGGAAGACAGACCGCTGCAGCCACGCCGTTGGCTTGCCATCCGCCCCTAGAGCCGCCTTCATATACATGGAGGCGACGGCGTTGTAGTAATCGAACTTGATGTCGTCCTCTCGGGTCCAAACCACCTTCACTGGCCGGCCCACTTTTTTGGACAACACCGCGGCCTCAGCAACGTAATCGGGCTTCGACTTGCGGCCAAATCCACCTCCGAGCAGCGTCACATGGCAAATTACGTCTTCCTTCGCGATCCCCAGCTCTTTCGAAATGATGTCTTGCGCAGCTTGAGGATTCTGCGTCGGAGCCCACGCTGTCACTTTGCCGTCTTTAAATTCGGCGAGGGCGACCATCGGCTCCATCGAAGCGTGCGCCAAAAGCGGAACGTAGTAGTCTGCTTCATAGACCTTCACAGCTTTGGCCAGCACGGCATCCGCATCTCCAATATTGCGCACCATCTTTCCGGGCTTGTGAGCGGTCTCTCGCAGTTCTTTCTTGTATGCATCCGAGTCGTAGCTTTCGTTTGGTCCGTTGTCCCACGAGATGTTCAGTTTTTTGCGGCCTTGAAACGCCGCCCAGGTGTTATCCGCAATTACGGCGATGCCACCGAGCGGCTGAAACGCCGGTGCCTGCTGGAATGGATCGATCGGAACAGTCTGACGCACACCTGCGACCTTCAAGGCTTCCTTGTCGTCGTACGATTTCACTTTGCCTCCGAGAACGGGCGGGTGCTCCACCGACGCGTACACCATTCCGTCCACGCGAGCATCCATTCCATAGATGGCTTTCCCGGTCACGAGTGCCTCGAGGTCGTAGCTCACTTCTCCCTTGCCTACATACCGCCAGGCACTCTTTGGTTTGAATTTCAGCTCTTCTCTTCTGGGGACCGGCAATTTCGCCGCAGCGCCAACAAGCTCACCGTAACCCGCTTTGCGGTTCGTCGAGCGGTGGACAACGACGTGCAAATCGGTTTCGCACTCCGACGCCGGAACACCCCACTGCTTAGCCGCAGCTTGAATCAGCATGAATCGCGCCGTTGCTCCCGCTTCGCGCATCGCGTCGTAGAACGAGCGAATCGAATGCGATCCATCTGTATTCTGGTCACCGTATCGCTTGTCCCCAATGGCCTGCTCGATCTTTACTCGCTTCCAATCCGCGTCCAGTTCATCGGCGACAATGAGCGGTAGAGTAGTACGGCTTGTCGTGCCCATCTCCGAGCGGCTAGCAACGATCCACACCGTGCCGTCTGCTTCGATTCCCAGGAAAACGTTGGGATGTAAAGTGGCGTGATCCGCGTTTGTATCGTGTGGAAGTTTGTCGCCGGACGAGAGCTTGGAGTAATAGCGCACTCCGAGCACAAGCGCGCCTGCCGCGATGATGCCTCCCGCCAAAAATCTGCGCCGGCTCACGTTCTCAATCGTGCTCATGCCATTTCCCCCGACGCTGCTTTAATCGCCGCGCGAATCCGTTGATACGTTCCACAACGGCAGATGTTCCCGGACATCGCCTCATCGATCTCGTGATCGGTCGGCTTCTTCTTGCTGTTCAATAAAGCGGCCGCCTGCATGATCTGTCCCGCCTGGCAATAGCCACATTGCGGCACGTTGATTTGCATCCAGGCCTTCTGAACTCGATGCAACCCGTTCTTCTCGAGACCTTCGACCGTCGTGACTTCCTTTCCGCCCGCATCGCGCAGGGCTGTTACGCAGGATCGCGTGGCCTGCCCATTCACGTGGACCGTGCACGCGCCGCAAAGCCCAACGCCACAGCCAAATTTCGATCCCGTCAGCCCCAAAACGTCGCGCAGGTACCACAGCAGAGGCATTTCGGGATCGCCATCGAACGACTGCTCGGCTCCATTCACCTTCAGTTGAATCATCGCCGCCCCTCAATTCGAACGCGTGGGACGGGAATAGACCCCATCCCGTTAGACCGGCTTCTCCTGGGGGGCCCCAATTCAAGTCCGCCCTTCGTCCGTAAAATCCAAATGGGCTTGCCTCTCCATTCGCAGAATAACGGCGGAGAAGTCTTGCTCGTTTCCTTGCGCCGATTGTGCTGCATTGATCTCGAAAGCCGCTTGTGTCGCGGGCATGTGCGCACCGACCGCGGCCGCGAGGTTGAGAATCAGCCAGAAATCTTTCTTCATAAGCCTCAGCGGAAATTGCGGGCTATAGTCGCCAGTCATCGCTCTCTGCAGTTTTCCCACATGCGCCGGAGCGACGACTGCGGTCTGGGCCAGCACGTCGAGCAAACGATGGCGATCGAGCCCAGCCTTCTCTCCGAGTGCCACGGCCTCGGCAATCGCCTGCATTCCGATTCCCAGCAGGGTGTTCACGACAAGCTTCATCGTCGCTCCGGCGCCGTTCGGCCCCACATAAAAATACTTTTTGGCGATCACCCGAAAGATCGACTCGGCGGCGTCGAAGCATCCCAAGTCTCCGCCTCCGAACAGGGTCAGCGACCCCTGCGCGGCGGACGGAGTACTCCCTGATATGGTCACGTCGAGGACGTCAACTCCACGCTCGGAACCTAGTCTCGAGAGTTCCTGCGAGGTCTCCGGATACACCGTGCTCAGGTCGATGACCAGTGAGCCCCGATGCGCATTGGCGAACGCCCCGTCTGGCCCTCTATAGATTTTCAGAACAGCTTCGTCAGTCGGAAGGCACGATAGCACCACGTTGCAACTGGAGGAGAGTTTCGCAACGCTTTCGGCGACTGTGCCGCCATATCGAATGAGCTGCTCCGCCTTGCCGCGGTCCCGGTCATAAGCCGTCAGCTTGAAGCCGGCTTCCAGCAACCTCTGCGCAATCGGCCGGCCCATGTAGCCGACTCCTATAAATCCGAGATTGTTCTTTTCCGATGTGATGGGTTCCATGTCGAATTGGCCTTTTGCCGAGGGCCGAACGAGTTCGATTAGCCTATTTTCACGGCTGCTCGGCGACGGAGTTGAAACGGGGCGTTCGGTCTCCACACTCTATTTCGCGAAGGCAGTGGTGACCCGCGGCACTCTTGATTTCTCGCAAACCTCAACCCGCTCCATGGAAAAAGCACGCCGCGTGCCTTTTTGCAGGTTAGCCAAAAGTTGGCGCAAAACACTGGTAGCGAGGAACATACAGGGAAGAAGCAGTCTAAGTTGCCCCTAGAGTCTAGGGTGCAGATGTCCTACCCTCGACAGGGTGTCCAATTGCTTGGAAATTCTAGATGACGCGACTACCCGTCTGGTTCAGGGTGGCACCTGATCACAGTGCTCGGCATCAATGAGGTGGCGCAAAATCGTTGGAGTGGGTCTCCATGATGGCAGCAAAGAGCGTTCTTGCTCCCGCCTCAACTTTCGCGACCCTCCCGAGATCTTTGCTGATCGCCAGATACTCGCGCGGCAACAGTGTTCGTACACCATTCTCTCCGTGGTGGACCTCCGAAAGCGATCCACTTCGCAGCGAGCTGAATAACATTGATGAAATCACAAACTGCGGTAAACTCAAGACTTAGTCTCGTCGGGGCGTAGCGCAGCCTGGTAGCGCGCCTGCCTTGGGCGCAGGAGGTCCCGAGTTCAAATCTCGGCGCCCCGACCAATCTTTTCTGCGACTTACAGGCATCTCTAGAAACTTCTTCCCCTCGCTATGCGGGAAATTCAGGGGACCCTAACTGCGCCATCCCCATCTTTTCCTCTACTTCCTTCGTCTTCACTCCACGATACTTCTCGTCGAGACAACAGTGTTTCCCTATGAAGAGTTGGACAACTTGCACCTGGCAAATCCGTGATAAGACCTGCCACAGGTGGAAGAGTCAGCGTCGGAGCAGTTCCGCTGTCAAAAGAAAAGCGGCTTCAAATCAGTTTTGTTTATGCTAGAATCCCGCCGTTGAGCCACTACCAAGAGGGACAATCCAGTGCCGCGGCCAGGGGGATAAAGACTAGCTAGACCAGAGACAGGACATCATCCCGGCCGTGACAAGATGGCCCATCCCCGCGCCATCGATTGGAAGCGTTTCTCACCAGAAAGGGGGCTCTCTAAAATGCATCGGTTCCCTATTCCCTCAGCGGAAATTACCCAGGTAGGTTACCAGGAAGATTCGGAGACGCTCGAAATCCAGTTTGTGAAGGGCGGGGTCTATCAGTTTTTCAATGTGCCTTTGACGGTGTTCGATGAATTCATGAGCGCCTCTTCCAAAGAGGGATATTATCACTCGAGAATTGGCGAGCGCTTCCCCTGCACTCGCGTTTCGTGACAGCGATTTGGTTCTGCTAAGGACTCCAGGGAAACGTCGTCCTCGCCGTCTTCCCCGGACCTTCAGGGCTGGCTCAACAGAGTTTCCCCCCGCAGCAAGGAGGTCTGCGCTGTCTCCGTTGAAGTATGCTTTGGCCCCAACTTTTCCTTGACTTTCCCTTAATTTCTGGTACACTTATCCATGTAGATCACTGCGTGTGGAGTGCGGGAGCTTGCTCCCGCTTTTCTTTTTGGGAGCAGCAGATCCGGCCTTCCCAAGTCCCATTCAACCTAAGTCGCATCCTTTAGATTCAATCACTTACGAAATGCAAATTTCGTAAGTCCTTTCTTTTGATATTCATGCAGATTGGTGGGGGGGGGTACTCAGGCTTCAATTTCAAATGCTCAACCGGATGCTACTTCCTCAAAAGTTCTCCTTGTCGCGCTTTTTTCCGTAACGAAAGGCCAGCGCTAGCCCAAGAGTCATAAACCCGGCCGGCGGCAGAACCAGCACCAGAACCCCCTTGCTGATAGCCCTCTGGCCCTCCTTGGAAGTCGCCGCGGCGGAACTCCGGCACATGGCGCAGCCCTGGCTGAACGCGGGCGTGGCCCACAAGAAGAGCACTAAGACAAAAAGCGCGCAACGAACTCTCATTTCACTCCCAAATAAAGAATGCGAAAAGCATCCGGAAAGAAAAAGATCGTCATCAGAATGAGACAGGCTACCACCGAACACATGGTAAGCCACTTCATCCTCGATACTTCATACTTTAAATGCATGAAGTAGCCGATAATCAACGCCGCCTTGATCAGCGACAGGCTCATCAAAATCGTGAGCATCTTCGTCGGCTGCATATTCTGATAGGTCAAGTAGACCTCGATAGCGGTCATCAGCAGCAGCGCGCCCCAGACATAAAAGAACAGGGCTTTGCCGTGATGGCGTTGCTCTTCGGCGGCGCGTTCAGCGAGAGCTATTTGGGTGCTATCCATATTTCTCCAGCTCCTAGAGAATCTTTGCCGACATCAAATAGACCAAAGGAAAGATGAACATCCACACCAGGTCCACAAAGTGCCAGTACAATCCGGCGACTTCCACGTCGGACGAGTCGTAGACCTTGGGCTTCAGCCACAGGATAATCGAGATCACGATGGCCGCG
>Ga0307479_10001934_pt1 | contig 18916 bp, 22 predicted proteins | sample atmos_gasesECM4C_FD_203743 | JGI IMG/M metagenome (GOLD analysis project Ga0307479, IMG submission 203743) | Hardwood forest soil microbial communities from Morgan-Monroe State Forest, Indiana, United States - atmos_gasesECM4C_515 | ecosystem: Environmental > Terrestrial > Soil > Temperate... | reverse complement strand
GGAGCAGACCGGCATCCCGGTGCAGCCGAACAAGGCGGTGGTCGGCGCCAACGCGTTCGCGCATGCCTCGGGCATCCACCAGGACGGCGTGCTCAAAGACAAGCTGAACTACGAGATCATGCGGCCTGAAGAGGTCGGGATGGGCGAGAGCCGGATCGTGCTCTCGCCTCGATCCGGCCGTCATGCATTCCAGTTCCGGCTGGCGGAGCTCGGCTATCACCTGCCGGAGGCGGCGTTCGCCCGGGCCTGGGAGCAGTTCCTCGACCTCGCGGACCGCAAGAAGGATATCCTTGACCGCGACTTGGAAGCCATCGTGCGCAGCACGCAGGTCGTTGCATAGTGGCGACCTACCCCCTCCCCGACCGTCCCCAGGGAGAAAGCGGGCAGACCCCGGGGGTCTATGGCGGGTTCGCCTATTTCCAGGGCGGGATCGTTCCCTTCGGCGAGGCGAAGGTTAGCGTCGGGACACACGCGCTCCACTACGGCACCGCCTGTTTCGAGGGCATCCGCGGCTACTGGAATGATGAGCACAACGAGATCTACCTCCTCAAGCTGGCCGAGCACTACGAGCGGTTCGTCAAGTCCGCCGCGTTGCTCAAGATCAAGCACAACGAAACGGTGCAACGCTTTTGCGAGATCACGCGCGAGGTGCTGCAGCGGAGCGGCTATCGGACTGACGTCTACGTGAGGCCGCTGGCGTACAAGTCGTCACCCATGATCAAAGTTGACCTGCACGGGTCGGAGGACGCCGTCGCCATCCTGGTCATGCCCATGGGCCTCTATTCCCGAATCGACGGCCAGCGGGTCACGGTTTCCTCCTGGCGCCGGATCAGCGACAACAGCGTGCCGGCGCGGGCGAAGATCACCGGCGCCTACATCAACACCGCGCTGGCCGCCGAAGACGCCGCGGCGGCAGGCTATGACGACTGCCTGCTGCTGACCGAGGACGGACACATCGCGGAGGGTAGCGCGGCCAATTTCTTCATGCTCCAGGGCCGGTCGCTGGTCACCCCACCGGTGACCGACGACATCCTGGTCGGCATCACCCGTTCGGCCGTGATGCGGCTCGCGCTCGATTTCGACCTGGACGTGATCGAGCGGAGTATCGACCGCACCGAGGTCTACCAGGCCGATGAGGCCTTCTTCTGCGGAACCGGCGTCCAGATCGCGCCGATCGTCGAGGTCGACGGCCGGCTGGTGGGGACGGGCAAGCCCGGATCGATCACGATGAGCCTGCAGGATGCCTACTTCCGGGCGGTACGCGGCAACGATCCGCGCTACCGGCAGTGGTGCACTCCGGTCTATGGAGGGATGCCGCGAATTACCGAGTCGCGTTGACGAGCACGGTAAGGGGCTGTTAGTCTTTTCCGACAACTGAATAGCGACGGTTATCAAGAGTGGCAGAGGGGCCGGCCCTGTGAAGCCTGCCAACCTACCGGATCCCCGGCAAGGTGGAAAGTCCGTCAGACGAAAGTCTGAAAGATGATGCGGTCACGGACAAGACGGCCCCTCTCCGCAGGGGCTTTTTTGTTGTGATCAAGCGTCGAGGAGGACTTCGTTGAAGCTGCGATGTCGGGAGTGCGGCAGGCTGCGGGACTTCGAGCCCGCCTACGTCTGCGAGTACTGCTTCGGGCCGCTCGAGGTCGCCTACGACCTCGACGCCATCCGCACTCGAATCAGCCGCGACATCATCGCCGACGGACCGGCGAGCATTTGGCGGTACGCGGAGCTGCTGCCAGCGCCCGCCGGCGAACCGGTCGACCTGGGCACCGGGTTCACGCCCCTGGTCGAGGCGCGCAACCTGGGCACCGCGCTCGGGCTCGACCACCTCCTCATCAAGAACGACACGCTGAACCCGACCGGGTCGTTCAAGGACCGCAACGTGGCGGTGGCCACCAACGTCGCCCTCTCCTACGGCTTCGACACGCTCTCCTGTTCGTCGACCGGAAACCTCGCGGGCTCGGTGGCGGCCTACGCGGCGCGCGCCGGCCTGCGCGCGCTCGTGTTCATCCCCGCGGACCTGGAGCCCGGCAAGGTCGGTGCGGCCAGCGCGTACGGGGCGACCATCGTCGAAGTCGACGGCTCCTACGACGACGTCAACCGGCTCTGCGCCGAGCTGGCTGATCAGTATCGGTGGGCAATCGTCAACGTCAATCTGCGGCCCTTCTACTCCGAAGGGAGCAAGACGCTGGCCTTCGAGGTGGTCGAGCAGCTCGGCTGGCAAGCGCCCGACCATATCGTGGTGCCGGTGGCCGCCGGTTCGCTGCTGGCCAAGACGGCGAAGGCTTTCGGTGAGCTAGTCGGGGTCGGCCTAGTGGATCGGGTTCAAACGCGGATCCACGCGGCCCAGGCGCAGGGCTGCGCGCCCGTGAGCCTGGCGATCCAGCAGGGCCGCGACACCATCACACCGGTCAAAGCGCACAGCATCGCCAAGTCGCTCGCGATTGGCAACCCGGCGGATGGCCGCTACGCGGCGCGCGCCGTCCAGGCGTCCGGCGGCTGGGGGACCGCCTGCCCGGAGGACGCGGTGCAAGAGGCCATGGCCCTGCTCGCCGAGACCGAGGGCATCTTGAGCGAGCCCGCCGGCGGCGTCGTCGTGGCCGGACTTCGCCAGCTGGTCCAGGAGGGCCGCATCCGCCGACACGAATCCGTGGTCATCTGCATCACGGGCAGCGGATTGAAGACGACCGACCTCTTCGAGCCCGGAGAGGGGCGGCGCCTTCACCTGTCAAGGGCTCGAGCCTCCGAGTTCGAGCAGCTCGTGGGGGCGGTCGAGAAGGCCCCGGCCGTCGTGGGATGACCGAGGCGCTTCGCGTCGGCGTCTTTGGCGCCACCGGCATCGCCGGCCAACAGGTGCTGGCGGCGCTCGAGCGACACCCCTGGTTCACGGTCGCCGCGGTGGGCGCCTCCCAGCATTCGGCGGGGAAATCGCTCCGCGACGCGCTGCGCGATCCATCCGGCGGCAGCCGCTGGTTTGCCGATGGCCGTCCCGATCCGTCCCTGCTCTCCCTCACCTGTCTGAGCGATGAACAACTGCTCGCGCAACCGCTCGACCTGGTCTTCAGTGCGGTGTCGAAAGAAGTGGCGCAGGTCTGGGAGCCACGCTTCGCCGAACGAGTGCCGGTCGTCAGTACCGCCTCGGCCTTTCGCTATGAGCCGGACGTTCCGATCCTGATCCCGGGCATCAACGATGCCCACGCCGAGGCCCTGCACGACCAGCGCCGCCAGCGCGGCTGGCGAGGCTTCATCGCGCCGATTCCCAACTGCACCACCACCGGCCTGGCCGTCTCCCTCAAGCCCCTGCAGGACTCCTTCGGCATCCGCACCGTGATGATGACCTCCCTGCAGGCGGTCTCGGGCGCCGGCCGCCAGGGTGGCGTGCTCGCGCTCGACGTGATCGACAACGTCATCCCGTTCATTCCCGGCGAAGAGGAAAAGGTGGAGAAGGAAACCAAGAAGATCCTCGGTCAGTGGGATGAGCCGGCGCCATTTTCGGTGTCCTGCACCTGCACCCGGGTCAACGTCAAGGACGGTCACCTGGAAGCCGTCTTCGTCGGCACCGAGCGCCCCGCGGATGCCGCCTCGGCCACCGCGGCGATGGAGGCCTTCGGCATCGACGGCCTCAAGGGCCTCCCTTCCGCGCCCGATCGCTTGCTCCGGGTCGACCACGATCCGTTCCGGCCTCAGCCGCGTCGCGACCGCGACGCCGGGGATGGGATGACCGTCACCGCCGGGCGGATCCGGGACGAGCCGGCGCTCAAAGGCGTGAAGTATGTCGTCCTTTCGCACAACACCAAGCTCGGGGCCGGCAAGGGCGCCGTGCTGCTGGCGGAATGGCTCACGCGCGAGGGCTATATTGTCGGCCCTTCCTGACCGGGCGTCGCCCGACGCGAGCGGCGCTTCAGTGCCAGGCGAGCGTTTGAGACGTTCAGCCAGGCCGGTCCTCGTCCAGAAATTCGGCGGCACCTCGCTCGGCACCCCCGCAAGAATCACGCGCGCCGCGAAACGGATTGCGGCGAGCCAGCACGCCGGCTACGACGTCGTGGCCGTGGTCAGCGCCATGGGAGACTCGACCGACCGGCTCCTCACGCTGGCCGGACGGGTCGCAAAGGAACCGACGGCGCGCGAGCTCGACCTGTTGCTGTCGACCGGTGAAGGCGTCTCCGCGCCGTTGATGTCGATGGCGCTCAACGAGCTTGGGATTCCGGCCGTTTCGTTGCTCGGCTTTCAGGCGGGTATTCAGACCGACCGGCGGCATGCCAAGGCTCGCGTCGTCGGCGTCACGCCGGCCCGGATCGAAAAGGAGTTGGCCGATGGTCGCGTCGTCGTCGTCGCGGGCTTCCAGGGGATCGGTGACGAGATGGAGGTCACCACGTTGGGCCGTGGCGGCTCCGATACGACCGCGGTCGCGCTCGCCGTCGCCCTGAAGGCGCAGGCGTGCGAGATCTTCACCGACGTCCGCGGCATCTATACCGCCGATCCGCGCTTCGCGTCGTCGGCGCGCTTGTTGCGGCGGATCGCCTATCCCGAAATGCTGGAGCTGGCCAGCGCCGGGGCCCGGGTGATGCACCCGCGCGCGATCGAGATCGCTGAGGCCTTTTCCATGGAGCTCCATGTCCGCTCGAGCTTCCACGCCGGCCCCGGTACCATCATCTGTTCAGAGGACGCCATCATGGAGGATCGGAATCGGGTGCGCGGAATCGCGCATGAGGAGCACGTGGCCCGCCTCTCGGTGGTGGGCGTGCCGGACCGTCCCGGGATCGCGGCGACCATCTTCGCGCCGCTGGCCGAGGCCGACATCGCGGCAGACGTCATCGTGCAGACCGCCAGCCACGAGGGCGTGACCGACATGTCCTTCACGGTCTCCTCCGCGGACGGCCGGCAGGCCCAGCGCATCGTGGAAAGCGTCGCCCAGGAGATTGGCGCGCGAACGGTGCTGGCACAGAACGGCCTCGCCAAGGTCTCCGTAATCGGGAGCGGGATCCGAGGTCAGCCCGGCGTTGCGGCGACCATGTTCCGCACCCTGTCCGATCGGCGGATCAACATCGAGATGATCTCGACCTCCGAGATCCGCATCACCTGCATCATCCAGGCCGACCGGGTCAAGGACGCGGTGGCTGCCCTGCACGAGGCGTTCAAGCTGTAGTGCCTCGCACCGCCTCGGTGCGGGTGCCGGCATCGTCGGCCAACCTGGGACCGGGCTTCGATGTCCTCGCCCTGGCGCTCGACCTGCACCTCGAGGTCACCGCGCGAGAGGCTGAGAAGACGACCATCGCCTGGGAGGGGGAGGGCGCCGGCGACGTGCCGCACAGCAGCCGCAACCTGCTGGTGCGGGCCGCCCAGGAGCCGTTCAGGGGCTGGAGCCGCCCACTCGAAGGGCTCGAGCTGACGGTGCGCAACCGGGTACCGATCGGTCGCGGCCTGGGGAGCAGCGCGGCCGCCATCGTCGCCGGGATCGTCCTGGGGGGAAAACTCCGCGGGCTTCGCATGTCCCGGCAGCGGGTGCTCGAGCTCGCTTTTCCGCTGGAAGGGCACGGCGACAACCTGGCGGCGGCCCTGTATGGCGGGTTCTGCATCGCCGCCGTCGAAGACGGGGGCGTTCGGGTGCACCGCCTCGACTGGCCGCCTCGCTGGCGCTCGCTCATCCTGGTTCCGTCGGCGCTGTCCCCGACCCACGAGGCACGCCGGCTGGTGCCTCGCCGTCCCGCGCGCGAGGATGCGGTCTTCAACCTGGGCCGGGTCGCCGAGTGGGTGCTCGCGACGGTCCGAAAGGAACGTTCCCTGGTGTCGAGCGCGATGGACGACCGGCTGCATCAACCGGGCCGGGTTCGCGCCTACCCGTACCTCGATGACGTGATCGCGGCGGCGGAACAGGCAGGGGCGCTTGGTGCCGCCCTCAGTGGTGCGGGTGGAAGCGTGATCGCGATCGCCGACCGAAACCTCGCAGGGATCAGCCGCGCGATGGGGGCGGTCGCCCGCAGGCACGGCATCGAGCATCGCGTGCTGACCCTGTCGGCCGCGCGAACGGGGGCCCTGCCGGGTTAGCCCCGCTCCGGCTGCATTTCGTCGAGGAGCGTGCGGGCGCGTGACTCCACCCGGCTTCGCGCGAAGGCGTTGAGCGGATCGAGCGTTTCGCCGGATTCCACCACGGCCGAAGCCGCCGCCGTCGCCCACGCCATCGCGCTCGGCAAGTTGCGATCGGCGGCAAACGTGGCTGCGAACGCGCCGGCATACGCGTCGCCGCCACCCGTCACCCCGCTGGCGGTCACGGGAAATGCTGGCATCCAGGTGATGGTGCTCTCGTGAATGCCGATGGATCCACCGACGCCCAGCCGGATAACGGCCGCCGGGACGCCTCGGCGGGCGATCAGGCGGAGCACTTCGCGAGGCGGCTGCCCCGGCCATAGCTCCGAGACGTCTTTCACGTTCGGGAGAAACGCATCGCAGCTGGCCGCCAGTGTCAGGACATCGTCGGCGTCGCTCTGGCTCCCGACGGGAGCGTCGAGGGTCACCAGAGCGACCCGTTCGGTCAGCGCCCGCACGATGTCACGTTGATGCGGCAGCGCCATGCCGCAGACGTGGACGGACCAGCGCGGACTCAGCTTGGCGAGCTGCGCGGGCGTCGGGTCACCGTTCGAATCCGATGAGGCTTCGAGTTCCAGCCGCGGTCGCAACCGGCTGAGATCGATCCCGGCGCGCGTGATATCGAGGATGACATCCGTCGGGAACGCGGGATCGACCACCGCACAGACGGCGGATTCGACCCCCACCAGCCACGCCCCGATCGCCGCGCGAAGGGCGCTCCCGTCGGCGGGCGGAGCCGCGGCACTGCTGACGCTGCGCCAGCGGCCGATCGACAGGCCGCCTACCGCAACGACCCCGCGTGAACGCTTCCCCACTCTCCCTTACTACGTGCCATTATTGGGATCAGGTCAGTGCTCAGCAAATAGATTTGCTGGAGATTCCGGGCCGGGCCAAGGGGGCGAGCGTGGCAAGCGTCTACAAAATCGGCGTCGTGAGCAAGAAAGTCGGGCTGAGCCCCAGCACTCTGCGCCTCTGGGAAGACGAATTCGGCCTCCTGACGCCCGATCGCTCCAGCGGTGGAACCCGTCTCTATTCCGACGCGGATGTCGAGCGCGTCCATCAGATCCGTGAACTGCTTCGTGAGCGCGGCTACACCTTGCAGGCTGTCGCCGGCATCATGGAAGAGGCGCGGCAGGCGTCGCCGTCGACGGTGGACCGAGCGGCGATCGAGAACGTCTACCTGCAGCGAGGCGGCCAACCGCGAGCAGATCGAGGAAGGTCGCCGCCTTACGGAGATACACGCGATGGGCCTGCGCCTGGTTCGCTCGCAATCAGCCCAGCGGGCGGCCGAGGAGCTGGTCTATGGCGTCGCCACCCTGGGCGCAGTCGAGGCCGTTACCCTCGGGCTCTACCAGCGCAAACCGAACACGCTGAGGTTTGTTGCCCTGGCCCGCGGCAACAAGACCGAGGTCGGCTCGTGGCCAGCCCAGCACGTCTCAAACTTTCCAGCCCAATGGCAGGAGGCGCTCTGCGCCCGGGAGCCATATTGGTGTGCGGACCTCCGGCGCATGGCGCTTCCGGAAGAAGTGAGCAATTTCGTACGCGATGACCCGTCACGGAGTTTCCATGCGCAACCCTTGTCGATCGGCAAGGAATTGGTCGGGCTGCTGGTCCTGGCCAGCCCACAGCCGGGAGGCGTCAGCCGAGAGGCCCGCCGGGTGGCGGCTCGGGTGGCCGTGGCCGCCGGACCCGCCGTGCATTACTTCGCTCGCCAGTTGTAGCGGACCGGCCAAACGCCTCGCCTGTAATCCTTTTGAAAGGTTCTCGGCTGCAGACTGCACTCAGCCGTGGAGATAACGCTTTCTCCATGCCTGCCAGTGACATGAGAAGGAGGTGAGAAATCTTGACTCCAACCCAACGCATACTGACCGTCGCTGGACTCGCCGGATCGGTGATCGCAGGCGGCGTCATCGGCGCCACCCTGGCCGGCCCGCTGGCCGCGACCGCGTCGTCCTCGAATAGCCCGACCACCATCCAGCTCACGGCCGCGACGGCCAGCCCAAGCGCGGGCGCCGGGACCTTCAAGTCCAACGAGAACGCCACGCACGAGTCGGGTGAAAGCGCCACCGTCGAATCGCAGGAGAATTCGGGTCAGCGACCTGGAGGCGGTTCCGGGACGTTTACCCCGAACGAGAACGCCACCCACGAGCAGGGCGAAAGCGCCGCTCGGGAAGCGCAGGAGAACGCGGGCCAACGCCCGACCGTTCCGTAGTCGCATTCCCTCCCGTTCCCTTCCCTCCCCCGCTCTTGCGGGGAGGGAAGGGGCATTAACCCCGGCGGTCCGCGAGTTCGCGCAGAACTGCGCCCGAATTGATGCCCCTTTCCTCGAGGAGGACCATCGCGTGGTACCAGAGGTCGGCGACTTCATGCACAAGGGCGTCATCGCTTTCGTGGTCGGCGGCGACCAGCACCTCGATCGCCTCTTCGCCCAGCTTGCGGAGGATCGCCGGGCGGCCGCCGTCGAAGAGCTGCGCGGTGTATGAGCCCGCCGGCCGAGTGGCCTTGCGATCGGTGATCGTCGCCTGGAGCTGATCGAGGAGGATCGCCGGTTCGGCAAAGCACGAGCGATTGCCCGTGTGGCAGGCCGGGCCCGCCGGCCGAACGCTGAGCAGCAGCGCATCGCCGTCACAGTCGGCCTGGATCGATTCGACGCGGAGCAGATTGCCGGAGGTTTCGCCCTTTTTCCACAGCGACTTTCGGCTTCGGCTCCAGAAATGCGCCTCGCCGGTCTCGACCGTATGGGCGAGCGCCTCGCGGTCCATGTAGGCGACCATCAGCACGGTCCCGGCCGCGGCGTCCTGGGCAATCGCCACGATGAGTCCGTTCTCGTCAAACTTGAGCGCGGCCGGATCCGGACCCGTCATCGCACCGGAATCCCGTGCTCGCGAAGGTATCGCTTGGTGTCCGGGATGGGGAACGCGCCTTCGTGGAAGATCGACGCCGCCAGCGCCGCGTCGGCCCGGCCTTCCGTCAAGACCGCCGCGAGGTCTTTCGGATGCCCAGCGCCGCCTGAGGCGATCACTGGGATCTGCACGGCGTTGGCGACGGCGCGCGTCAGGGCCAGGTCGTAGCCGTTCCGGGTACCGTCCGCGTCGATGCTGGTCAGCAGGATTTCGCCCGCGCCGCGGCGTTCCGCCTCCCTCGCCCAACCAATCGCGTCGAGCCCGGTGAGCTGGCGGCCGCCGTGTGTGTAGACCCGCCAATCCGTCTCGCTCACGCGTTTCGCATCGATGGCGACCACGATGCACTGTGATCCGTACAGTCGCGCGGCCTCGGTAATCAACTCCGGCCGTTGCACCGCCGCGGTCTGGATCGAGACCTTGTCGGCGCCGGCGCGCAGAAGGGTGCGGATCTCGTCGACCTCGCGAATGCCGCCGCCAACCGTGAAGGGAATGAAGACCTCTCGAGCGGTACGCTCGACGACGTCGACCAGGGTCGCTCGCTCCTGCGGCGCGGCCTCGATGTCGAGGAAGACGAGCTCGTCGGCACCCTGCTCCGAGTAGGTACGCGCCATGGCGACCGGATCTCCCTGGTCGCGCAGCTGCCGGAAGTGGGTGCCCTTCACCACCCGACCACCGGCCACGTCAAGACAGGGAATGATCCGCTTGAGCAACATTGGCGAACTCGATGAAGTTCTGGAGCAGGTTCAACCCAGCGGCTCCGCTCCGCTCCGGATGAAACTGCACCCCGACCATACCGTCGACGGCGACGGCGCTGACAAAAGGCAGGCCGTGGGTCGTCTGGCCGGCAATCAGGGACCGATCCTTTGGAACCACGACGTACGAGTGAGTGAAGTACATCGCCTCGCCCTCGAGTCCGTCGAGAACCGGATGCCGTGCCACCCCATCGATCGTGTTCCAGCCGACGTGGGGCAGCTTTTCTTTCGTCGACAGGCGCTCGACCGTGCCGGCCAGCACCCCGAGGCAGGCCGCCCCGTCTTCGTCACTCCGATCGAACAGCAGCTGGAGGCCGAGGCAGATGCCGAGAAATGGCGTGCCCCGGCCGATGGCGTCGAGCAGGGCTCGATCCATGCCGCGCGCTCGAAGCGCGGCCATCGCCGGCGCCGCGGCGCCCACGCCGGGAAAGATGATGGCGTCCGCCCCAGCAAGCTCGTGGGGGCTCACTGCGATTGACGATTCGACCTCGAGGGTATCGAGCGCATTCTGCACGCTGCGCAGGTTGCCGGCACCGTAGTCGACCAGTGCGATCATTTCGTGCTGGCGATCCGTTCGCCCAAAACCGAGTCGACGGCGCAAGCCTGGCGCAAGGCGCGGGCCAGGGCTTTGAAGGCGGCTTCAGCCAGGTGATGATCATCCCGGCCGGAGCCGACCACGTGCAGCGTCAAGCCGGCCCGAGAAGCAAAGGTCTCCAGAAAATGCGGCACCAGCGTCGAGGGCAGCGAGCCGATCACCGGGCCCTGCAGTGGCAGGTCGACGATCGCGTACGCACGCCCGCCGCAATCCAGCGCCACCAGCACGCGCGCTTCATCCAGCGGCACGGTCGCGTCGCCATAGCGCGCGATGCCACGCCGGTCACCGAGCGCTTCTCCCAGTGCCTCACCCAGCACCAGGGCCACGTCCTCGACCGTGTGGTGGGCATCGACCTCGAGGTCGCCGGTGGCCTCGACGTCCAGGTCGAGGCGGGCATGCACGGCGAGGGCGCGCAGCAGGTGATCGAGGAAGGGCAGCCCGGTGCTGACCTCGGCGGTGCCGGTGCCATCGAGCGCCAGCCGCACCGCCACGCTGGTTTCCTTCGTGCGGCGCTGACGGGCGGCCGACCTGGCGGCGGTCATGGGATCAGCTTCTCGATCGGCATCACCAGGATCGAGGTGGCGCCCACCGCTTTCAGTGGTCCGAGCAGCGCCCAAACCGCGTCGGCGTCCACCACGGCGTGGACCGCGATCATCGCGGGATCGGCAAGCGGCATCACCGTGGGCGACTGCATGCCCGGGATCACGCCCTTGATGAGGTGAAGCGCGTCCGCCGGCGCGTTCATCATCACGTACTTCTTGCGGCGGGCGGCGATCACGCTGGCCAGCATGGTCTGCAGGTGCTGGCGCCGGCGTGCCTTCTCATCGGTCAGGCCCGGGTGGCTGATGAGCTGCGCCTCGGAGGCCAGGATGGTATCGATGGCGCGCAGCCCGTTGACCGCCAGCGTGCTGCCGGTGGAGACCAGGTCGACGATCGCGTCGGCCACGCCGAGGAGCGGCGTGATCTCGACGGCGCCGCTGATCTCGATCAGCTCGACGGCGACCTTTCGCGCTTCGAAAAACCGGGCGGTCGTCCTCGGGTGCGAGGTCGCCACCGGCCGGCCGCGGAGGTCTTCGACCCGGCTCAGCGGCCGGTCGTCAGGGACCGCGACCTGCAGCGAGCAGTGACCGAAGGCGAGCGGCATGCAGGTCTCGACCCGGCTGCCCTTCTCTTCCACCAGGTTGGATCCGGTGATGCCCACGTCGACGACCCCATCGGCGGTGTACTCCGGGACATCCTCGGCGCGTACGAACAGCAGGTCGAGGGGAAAGTTCTCACAGGGCGCGAAGAGCCGGCGATCGTCGGACTCGAAACGATAACCGGCCTCGCGAAGCAGCGTGATCGACGGCTCCGCGAGCCGCCCCTTGTTCGGCACGGCCAGCCGCAGCCGGCCGTCGGTCAAGCCACGTCCGACGCTCATCGCGACCTTGCCTTCCGCCGGTCGAGTTGCATCCGATAGCCACCCGTCCCGTAGCGGCGCCAGGTGTTGATGCGGGTGATGGTCGCCGTGCTGGCGCCGGTCCGCTCCGCGATCTCGGTGTAGGGCACGCCCTGGTCGAGCAGCTTGACCACTTCCCAGCGGGCCGCCAGCGTATACAGCTCGGGAATAGTGCAGAGGTCGCGGAAGAACCGCTCGGCGTCGGCGACCGACTCGAGATCGACGATGGTCGCGAGCAGGTCATCGATCTCTGGTGTCACCCAGTCGGGGGCCGGGCTTCGTCGCCGCTTTACCATGCTAACATGCTAACACGATGAAAGTCCTGCCCGCCATCGACCTGCTCGACGGCCGTCCCGTCCGCTTGCGACAGGGCGATTTCGAGCAGGTCACCCGGTTCGACGACGACGCGGTAGCGCTGGCCCGCCGCTTCGACGCCGCCGGCGCCGAGTGGCTGCACGTCGTGGACCTCGACGGCGCCCGCGCCGGGCGATGGCGCAACCTGGAGGTGATCGCGCGGCTGGTCGCGGCGACGTCGCTGCCCGTGCAGGCCGGCGGCGGCGTCCGCGAGACGGGCGATATCGAGGCCGCCCTGGAGCTGGGCGTCGCCCGGGTGGTGGTCGGTACCGCCGCGGTCGCCTCCCCTGCCGTGTTCGAGCGCTGGGCAACACGCTACGGCGACCGGATCGCGGTCAGCCTCGACGTCCGCGGCGAGCGCCTGGCGGTCCAGGGCTGGACCGCGGAATCCCCGGACAGCCTGTTGACGGTTGCCTCGGCGCTCAAAGCGGCCGGCGCCCAGCGGTTTATTCACACCAACGTCAGCCGCGACGGCACCCTCGGGGGCGTCGACCTCGCGGGGCTTCAGCAGCTCATGCCGCTCGGTCTCCCCGTGATCGTCGCCGGCGGGATCGCCGGCCTGGACGACGTGCGCGCCTTACGCGACGCCGGCGCCGAGGGCGCCATCATCGGTCGCGCGCTGCTCGACGGCTCGCTAGACCTGGTCGATGTGTTGCGCGTCGCGGCCGGCCAGCCAGAAGGCCGGCCCGCGGTTTAGCTCGCGGCCCGCAGGCGCTCGAAGAGCGGCGAGCTGATCAGGACGTCCGCCGTGGCGATATTGGTCGCCAGCGGAACGTTGCGAACGTTGCAGATGCGCAGCAGCGTCTGGATGTCCGGATCGTGTGGGTGCTTGTCCAGCGGATCGACCAGGAAGATGACCGCGTCCACCGCGCCCTCGACCACCCGGCTGGCAATCTGCACGTCGCCGCCATGTGGACCGGGAGTGACACTCTCGACCTCGAGGCCGACCTTGTCCCGAAGCAGATCGCCGGTGGCGCCGGTGGCAACCAGCTCGTATTCAGCGAGACGCTCGCGATTGAACGTCGCAAATGCGACGAGATCAGCCTTTTTGCCGTCGTGGGCGATGATCGCCAGACGGGCGCGATCGCGGTGCGTAGTCAACATTACGCTCGACAGCATACCGGCTCCGTATTTCGAAAGCATCGGATCGTGGCTACGAAAATGTGACGACAGCTTTGAACAGTGGGCACATCACTATCCAACACCGCGATGCCGGAATGTATTCCTCCACGCGCGCGCGTCGTGCAGAAAATTCGCGAGCAACTGATGGCCATGCTCGGTGAGAATGGCCTCCGGGTGAAACTGCACGCCGGCAAGCGGGTATTGTCGGTGACGCAGCCCCATCACGGTCCCATCGTCGGTCCAGGCTGTGACCTCCAGCTCAGCGGGTAGGCCAGCGGACTCAACAACGAGCGAGTGGTAGCGAGTCGCCGCAAACGGACTCGGAAGCCCGCGGAAGACCGATTGCTGCTGATGAATGACGCGGGAGACTTTTCCGTGCATCACCACCGATGCGCGGCTGACGATTCCGCCGAACGCTTCGCCCAAACATTGATGGCCGAGGCAGACCCCCATCGTTGGCAGTGTGGGTCCGAGCTCGATCAGCAGCGCTTTGCAGATGCCGGCGTCGGCCGGCGTTCCCGGTCCTGGCGAGAGGACCGCGGCGAGGGGATCCAGCTCCGTGATCCCGGCCAGCGTGACCTCGTCATTCCGGTGAACGATCACGTTCTCCCCGAGCTCGCCGAGGTACTGGACCAGGTTGTAGGTGAAGGAGTCGTAGTTGTCGATGACGAGCACCATTTCCTTCGCTTCCATCTCAGCCGGCGCCCGCGAGTGCCTGAAGCAAGGCGGACGCCTTGTTCTGAGTTTCGAGGAATTCTTCCGCCGGCACCGAATCGGCGACGATGCCCGCCGCCGCCTGGATCGTCGCCTGGCCGTCTTTCACCACCATCGTTCGGATGGCGATGCAGGTATCGAGGTCACCCGTGAAGCTGAGGTAGCCGATGGCACCGGCATAGACCCCGCGTCGCTCGCGCTCCAGCTCGGCAATGATTTCCATGGCGCGGATCTTCGGCGCACCGGTCACGGTGCCGGCCGGGATTCAGGCCCGCAGCGCATCCATCGGCGTGCAGTCGGCCCGCAGCGTGCCAGTGATGTTCGAGACGAGGTGCATCACGTGGGAGTAGCGCTCGACGGTCATCAGCTCGGTGACCCTGACGCTGCCGATCTCGCAAACACGGCCCAGATCGTTGCGACCGAGGTCGACCAGCATCACGTGCTCGGCGCGTTCCTTCTCGCTCGATCGCAGCTCCTCCTCCATTCGCCGGTCCGCCGCCGCATCGCGGCCGCGCCGACGGGTGCCCGCGATCGGCCGGTAGCGCAGCTTGCGACCCTGGACCGTCACGAGAATCTCCGGCGATGTCCCGATGATGGTCGTCGCCGGCAGCTTGAGGAAATACATGTAGGGCGATGGGTTGAGCGCCCGTAACAGCCGATAGACCTCAAACGGGTCGGCCTGCAGCGGCACCGTGAATCGCTGGGCGATTTGCACCTGGTAGATGTCGCCCGCAAGGATGTGCGACTTCGCCAGCTCGACCGCCTTGAAGAATTCCGGCTGAGACATCTGCCCGTCGACGTCGGCGCCGGCCGGCCGGTCGGCCGGCTCGAGCGCCCGCAAGCGCACGGTCCGGTTGAGGCGGCGGGCCAGGTCGTCGAGCCGCGCGATGGCCTCCGCATAGCGTGATTCGATCGGTGCTCGCTGCGTCCGGACGTGGGTGACGAGCTTCAACCGGTGTCGCACGTGGTCGAAACAGGCGAGCGTGTCGGTGATCACGAACACGCCGTCGGCCACCTGTAAGGGGTCGGCGTCGGGCAGGGGGAGGCGCTCGAGATAGCGGGCCGCCTCGTAGCCCAGGTACCCGACCGCGCCGCCGCAAAAACCTTCGGGAAGACCTGCGGCCGGTTCGGCGGCTAAGGTCTGGAGATAGGCTTCCAGCGCCCGCAGCGGATCGCTTCCCTCGAGCTCGCGCCGCCCGCTCGCGTCCTGCACCGTCGCGCGACCGCCCGTGATCGAGACGATCGCCATCGGATCCGCCGCGACGAAGGAGTAGCGACCGAGCTGCTCGCCGCGCTCGACACTCTCGAGGAGGTACGCGGGACTATCGCCCGCCAGCGCCGCGTACGCCGTCACCGGCGTCAGCGCGTCGGAGAGCATATCGCGGAAAATCGGCACCATCGGCGCGCGCCGTGCCCGCTCCTTGACCTGCTCCAGCGTCAGTGAGACCGACATCGGCGCTCCAGCGTCATGACACGGCAGGATACGGGGTGCGTGGTCCCAGCGGACGCACCTCCGCGGGGGGCTGGTCCGCCAGGCCGGCCAGCAGCGCGCCGGCAGCCGCCGGGGCGTCGCGAGCCGCGCGAATGATGTCGGCCAGCACGGCGCTGGCGGCTGCATCGGGACCCGCACCTGGTCCTTCGAAGCGGAGTGATCCGGCGTAGGCGGCCTCAACCGTTATCGCATTCATGGCGCCGCCCACCCGCGCCATCGCGGCATCGGCCGCGATCAGCCTCGGGCGCACATCGGCGCCGATCGCGTTCCCAGCGTGGCTGGCGGCCGCGATCAGCTTGACGACCTGTCCGTGATGAGCGGCTTCCGCGAACTGCGTCGCCGTGAGATCGCGAATCCCCACCCGCTCGATCCGCGACGGATCGATGCGCCGCCGGAACGCCAGCATGCCCAGGATGGCGAGCTTCGCGGCCGGGTCGTGGGCATCGACATCGGCGCTGGGATCCGCCTCGGCCAGCCCGCGCCGCTGCGCATCGGCGAGCGCGTCGGCGTAGGTGGCACCGGCCGCCATCGCCTCGAGCATCGAGTTCGTCGTGCCGTTCAGGATTCCGATGAGCGAGCTGATTCGGTCCGCGGCCAGGGTTTCGGCCAGCGTTTCCACGATCGGGATGGCGCTTGCGACCGAGGCTTCGAAGCGTAGCGGCCCCAGGCGAGCCAGTTCCGGTCCATGGACGGCGATCAGTTGCTTGTTAGCCGTGATCGCCTGAAGCCCCGCGGCCAGCGCCGTATGTATATAGGTGTGCGCCGGCTCGAGGCCGCCGATCAACTCGACGATGGCGTCGAGGTCGGATCGTTCCACCAGCCGTTCCGCACGATCGAGCGGGGCCGGCGCGCGCCGCCCCTCGGGGTGCCTGACCGCGATCGCCTCCAGGCGCAGCGGGCGGCCGGCCGCGCGCGCGATCTCGTCCGCGTCGTCTCTCAGCCGGCGGGCCAGCGCCCCGCCGACGTTTCCCAACCCGAGCAGACCGAGCCGGTAGGGGGCGCGCATCCACGGAAAGCTAGCATGGCGGCGATGGGCGCCGGCATCATCGATCGCTACGCCGCCTATCTGCCGGTCACGGCGGCCACTCCCAGGGTGACGCTCGGCGAGGGATCGACTCCGCTGATTCGATCCTCGCGGATCGGTCCCTCCCTCGGAATCGAGCAGCTGTACTTCAAGTACGAAGGCCTGAACCCGAGCGGCTCCTTCAAGGATCGCGGCATGGCGGTGGCGACGGCCAAAGCCCTGGAGGCCAAAGCCAGGACGCTGCTCTGCGCCTCGACCGGCAACACCAGCGCATCGGCGGCGGCCTACGCGGCGCGCTGCGGTTTGCGTGCGGTGGTGGTGGTGCCCGCGGGCGGCGTGGCTGCGGGCAAGCTGGCGCAGGCGTTGGCTTACGGCGCCAGCATCCTGGTGGTAAACGGGTCGTTCGACGTCGCGCTCCGGTTGGTGCGTCAGCTGGCCGGCGAGCCGGGCGTCGCGCTGGTGAACTCGGTCAACCCTTTCCGAATCGAGGGCCAGAAAACCGCGGCCTTCGAAATCGTCGAGCAGCTGGGCGATGCACCCGCGCGCCTCTTCATCCCGGTTGGCAATGGCGGGAACATCACCGCCTACTGGCGAGGCTTCACCGAGCTGCAGCGCCGGGATGGCCGATCACGGCCGGTGATGTACGGGGCGCAGGCCGAGGGCGCCGCGCCCCTGGTCCGCGGCAAACCGGTTCCGCGCCCGCGGACGATCGCCTCCGCGATCCGGATCGGCAATCCAGCGTCGTGGAACAGCGCGATCGCGGCGAAAGATGAATCCGGCGGGACGATCGCAACGGTGACCGATGCCGAGATCATGGCTGCGCATCGACGGCTATCCCGGGAAGAAGGCCTGCTCGTTGAGCCGGCCTCGGCCGCCGGAGTGGCGCTGCTGATCAAGATGGCGTCCGCGGGGCGGCTCAGTGACGGCGGCTCTATCGTCTGCGTCCTCACCGGCCACGGATTGAAAGATCCGCAGGCGCTCACCCGCGGGCTGCGGCTTCCCCGCCCGGTCCGCCCGACGCTGTCGACGTTGATGCGGGCGATCGGCTAGCCTGTGCCCGGGGAAAGATGGACGACGCGAGTAGCCTGACTCAGGCTCAGTATTCCTCGCAGATTCGGTGGCTCTTTCAAGCCGCGCTCCTCGTCTTTACCGTGACGGTTGCCATCGGTATCCTCAACGGCTTTCACTTCATCACCCTGCCGCGACAGGTTCTCCTGACCCACGTCCACGCCGGCACCCTGGGATGGATCACGTTGGGTGTCTTTGCCACCTGCCTCTGGCTGTTCGGTGAGGACTCCCCCCGGACGAGTCCCTGGCGAGCGGTGCAAGCGTTGGGCCTGCTGGCCGCGATTGTCATCCCGGTCTACGTCTTGGCTTTCCTGAGCGGCAACCTGCTGGCTCGAGCGATCTTCGGCTTTCCTGTGCTGATCGCCATCATTGGCGTCCTCATCTGGCTGATCGGCCGGATCAGCCGGGTAAGGATGACGGTTCCGCGCCTTGCCGTGCTGGCCGCCATCATGACCCTGGTCGTCGGTTCGACGATCGGCGTCCTCGTCCAGGTCGAGCTGGCGAGCAAGTCGGCGTTCCTTCCCGATGGTGCCATCGGCGGCCATGTGACGGCCCAGGTCGTTGGGTACCTGGTCCTGATCGGCATGGCCATCAGCGAATGGCGCCTCAAGAACACGCCGGGGCTGACCTGGCCCGGCATCGTACAGGTTGGGTTGTTGTTTTTGGGCGGCATCTTGATCACGATCGGCGCACTGCTGAACGTGCAGGCGCTGCTGGGCGCGTTCATCCCGGCCGAGTTGATCGCCGTCGTCATCTATTGTGTTCGGCTCGGCCCGCGGCTCCGGCGGATCAGCTGGCTGAAGTCGGGAAGCGACCGACATTTCGGCCTGGTCATCCCGTACCTGGTTATCAACCTTCTGCTGCTGATGTGGTTGATCACCGGCGTCGTCACGAAGGTCTACCCACGCTTCGAGCTGATTCCTCTCTGGCTGGTCTTCGCCTTCGACCACACCATGTTCATCGGCGTGATGTCCAACTCACTCTTCGGCCTCATCCAGCAGGCGAGCCGCGTCACGCAGCCGTTCTGGCCGTGGGCTGAACAGGTGGTCTTCTGGGGCATGAACGGCGGCATGATCGGCTTCGTCTTGACGTTGGCGACCGATCAGCGCGGACTCGAGAAGTTATTCACGCCCATCATGGGCGGCAGCATCCTGGTTGGCATCGTCACCTACTCCGTGCGTCTCCAGATGCTACGGCGGACCGCACCTGTGCTGGCCGCGACACCGGCCTGACCACGATTGGAAACGCTCGGGCAGCGCATCATCAGCCGCAGGCCGCTCAGCCGGTTCATCCAGATCGACCGGCTGGTGACCTTGCTGACCGGCGCCGGCACGCAGACGACACCGGCGTTTTATCTGCCTCATGCGCGC
>Ga0307479_10001933_pt1 | contig 18925 bp, 14 predicted proteins | sample atmos_gasesECM4C_FD_203743 | JGI IMG/M metagenome (GOLD analysis project Ga0307479, IMG submission 203743) | Hardwood forest soil microbial communities from Morgan-Monroe State Forest, Indiana, United States - atmos_gasesECM4C_515 | ecosystem: Environmental > Terrestrial > Soil > Temperate... | reverse complement strand
GGGCCCCTGCTTCACCTCGAGGAAGGCGGTGGCATCGTGGTTGACGACGACCGTGTGCCAGATTCCCGGTCCATTCTCGTAGGCGATGTTGCCGGCGCCGGCGCCGAAGGCGTAGCGCGCCGTGACGCGGCGCGCCTCGTCGAAGAGCACCAGATCGAGCGCGCCGCGTACGACGAGCGCCAGCTCGGCGCGGGTCGTGTGGCGGTGCGGGCGGAAATAGGATCCGCGGTTCGCAACCACCAGATAGCGCTGAACCATATCGGCCGCGGAGGCATGGAGGTTGTAGTGCGTGCGTCCGCGCGGGCTCGCCGCCGCGGCCGCCGCGAGCTCGTCCAACAGGCTCGTGGAGATCAGCTTCATGCTTGAGGCGCGGCTTCCGGCGCGCGGTGCTTGACGTCGGGCAGCAGGCCGGCGAGCAGCCCGATGAGCGGCAGGAAGGCGCAGATCTGGTACACCGCATCGATCCCGAAGTGGTCGGCGAGCCTGCCGAGCACCGCGGCGCCGACGCTCCCCATGCCGAACGCCAGCCCGAAGAACAGGCCCGCGACCGCCCCGGTGCGGCCGGGCAGCAGGTCCTGCGCGTAGACGACGATCGCCGGAAACGCCGAGGCGATGATGAGTCCGATCGGCACCGTCAGCACGCTGGTCCAGAGGAGATTCGCGTGCGGCAGCAGCAGCGTGAAGGGCAGGACGCCGAGGATCGACACCCAGATGATCTTCTTGCTGCCGATCCGGTCGCCGATCGGGCCGCCGAGAAACCCGCCAGCTGCGGCGGCCGCAAGGAAAACGAACAGATGCAGCTGCGCGCTGCGCACCGACTGGTGGAAGTGGTCGATGAGGTAGAAGGTGTAATAGCTCGTGATGCTCGCGAGGTAGAAATACTTGGAGAAGATGAGCGCCAGCAGCACCGCGATGGCGCCCGCAACGCGCCGCGGCGAGGCCTCGATGGCGCGGGTGCGCGCCGCGTGCTGCAAACGCGTGATGCCGTGCGTTTTGTACCAGTGCCCGACATTGAACAGCACGAACATGCCGAGCAGCGCCACCGCCGAGAACCACGCGACGCTCGACTGGCCGTAGGGCAGCACGATGAAGGCCGCGAGCAGCGGCCCACAGGCCGAGCCGAGATTGCCGCCGACCTGGAACACGGATTGCGCGAGGCCGTGCTTGCCGCCCGAAGCCATGCGCGCCACGCGCGAGGATTCCGGATGAAACACCGACGAGCCGGTGCCGATGAGGGCCGCGGCGAGCAGCAGCAGCGGGTAGTTGCCGGCGAAGGCGAGCAGCAGGAGCCCGGCGAGCGAGAATCCCATGCCAGCCGCGAGCGAGTAGGGCCGCGGGGTGCGGTCGGCCATCGCGCCGACCATGGGCTGCAGCAGCGAGGCCGTGAACTGGAAGGTGAAGGTGAGCAGCCCGATCTGCCCGAAGCTCATATGGTACGAGCTCTTCAGCATCGGATAGAGCGCCGGCAGCAGCGACTGCATCATGTCGTTCAGCAGATGGCAGAAGCTGATCGCCGCGAGGACGGCGACGGCAGTGCGGCCTGCGGCGTCGACGCCGCTCAGGCGCAGGGCGGATTCGTTCATGGGGGCGTCATTCTCCCCGGATTGGCTGACCCGGCCAATCTCCCGGAATGGGCGGGCGCCGAGCCGCCCGTGGGGTGCGGTGCGGCCGCACGCGCCCGTAGCAAGAACGGCCGGCCTCATCTAATGTGGCGTCCGAAGGAAGCGAGGGGCCTCATGAAAGACCTGACCCAGGGTCCGATCACCCGGCAGTTGATTGCGATGGCAGTGCCGATCGCCATCGGCATGCTGTTCCAGACCCTGTACCTGCTGGTCGACATGTACTTCGTGGCGCACCTCGGGGACGCGGCGATCGCCGGCGTCAGCACGGCCGGCACGGCCATGTTCGTCATCATGGCTCTGACGCAGATGCTGGGGGTGGGCACGGTCGCGCTGGTCTCGCACGCCGTGGGGCGCAAGGACCAGGCGGAGGCCAACCTGATCTTCAATCAGTCGGTGACGCTGTCGGCGATCTGCGGCGTGGCGACGCTCCTCGGCGGCTGGCTCCTCGGGGGCGTCTATGTGCGCTCGATGGCGGCGGATGCGGCCACGACCGCCGCGGGCACTGCCTTTCTCGTGTACTACACACCCGGACTCGCGCTGCAGTTCGCGCTGGTGGCGCTCGGCTCGGCGCTGCGCGGCACCGGCATCGTGCAGCCGACCATGGTCGTGCAGGTGCTCACCGTGCTGCTCAACACCATCCTCGCGCCCGTGTTGATCGCCGGCTGGGGTACGCATCACCCGCTCGGCGCTGCGGGCGCGGGACTTGCGAGCAGCATCTCCGTCGCCGCCGGCGTGGTGTTCCTCTGGATCTACTTCGCGCGGCTCGAGCACTACGTGAAACTCGATGCCACGCAGTGGGCTCCGCGGTCTGCCGTCATCCGCCGCATCCTCAACGTGGGCCTGCCCGCCGGCGGCGAATTCTTCATGCTGTTCGTGATCATCGGCATCATCTACTGGGCGATCCGCTCATTCGGCCCCGGTGCGCAGGCCGGCTTCGGCATCGGCGGGCGGGTGATGCAGGCGCTGTTCCTGCCGGTGATGGCGATCGCCTTCGCCGCTCCGGCAGTGGCCGGGCAGAATTTCGGCGCGCGCAAGTACACGCGCGTGCGCGAGACCTTCCGCGCAGCGGCGCTGCTCTCCTCGGTGCTGATGCTGGTGATGACGCTCGTGTGTCAGTGGCGGCCGCAGGTCTTCATCGAGTTCTTCAGCCGCCAGCCCGAGGTGGTGGAGGTCGGGGCCGGTTACCTGCGCATCATCTCGTGGAACTTCGTCGCCACCGGGCTCATCTTCACCTGCTCGGGACTGTTCCAGGCCCTCGGCAACACCTGGCCGTCGCTCGCGAGCTCGGCATCACGGCTTCTTACCTTCGTGCTGCCCGCGGTGATCCTCTCCACGCTGCCGGACTTCTCGCTGATCAAAGTGTGGCACCTGTCGGTGGCGACAGTGTGGCTGCAGATGATCACGAGTTTTGTGCTGCTGCAGCGCGAGTTCCGCAGGAAGCTCGGGACGCCGCCGGCAGAGGCGGGCGACGCCGTGGCAGGCGGCTCCGGTTAGATCGGCGCGGGCAGGAGGCGCGACTCCTGCCCGCCACCGAAGAGGGCGCAAAAAGCGCCGCGCGCTACTTCGGCTCGCTGCCCGGCTTAGGGTCCGCGAGCGGGAAGGACTGCGCACCGGCCGGAGCCGGCGCCGGCGTTCCACCCGGCGCGGCCGGCGGCGCGGGCGCGGCCGATGCCTGGCGCTGAGTCTCGGTGCTGGTCGAGATCGCGGTGAGGAAACGCCGCGCCGAATCGTCATCGCTGCGCACACTCCCCGACATGATGTCGCCCGCGGTCACTCCGGCCTTGCGATAGAAGTCGGCGTCGGAGTCGTCGTCGATCGAGATCACCGTGCCATCGAGCGCCAGTCCGACGAAGGCGCCGCGGCTGCGCGAGTAGGAGTAGACCTCCGCTTTGAAGGTCGCATCCGTGGCCGCGAAGGCATCGCGCCCGACCGGGCCGGCCGCGACCGACAGGTCGCCGCCGAGCGTGACCTTGCCGCCGTTGATCCCCTGGACGCCGCGCGGGGTGGTGAAGACCAGCACGACGTCGGTCGACTGCACGCCCCACTGGAAGCCGAAGCTGCCGCCGGTCATCGTGACGAAGATCGGGCTCGAGAAGCGCCCGTCCTTGTCGCGTACCACCATCGCGCCGTGTCCGCGGCGACCGCCGAAGAACCACGCGATCTTGGTCGTGTCCGGAATCACCAGGATGCCGTAGGCGCGCTCGAGCAGCCGGTCGGGTATGGCCTGATCGCGCGAGCCGCGCATCTCCCCGAGAACCTGGCTCGCCATCAGCAGCCGTCCCTCCTCGCGCGCCTGGGCGTGGACGACCGCGGCGGCGCCGGCGAGCACGAGGCCCGCGAACAGGCTGAAAAAAGCAGTGCGTGTGCGCATGATGTGACTTCCCCTCCGTGGCACGCGTGTCGGAACTCGCCGAGTACGCGGTGCGACTGAAAGCTTTGAACGACCAGTGGCGGAGCTTAACCCAGACGCGGGCACGCCGCGCGGCGGCCGCGCTGCGCGCCGCGGTTCAGCTGCGGTTCAGCTCAGTACCAGATAGACAGGAAAGCTTCGAGGACGTTCGCGTCGAGCTTGTAGAGCGGCTCGCTGCCGGCGCCGTACTGGGCGGCGAGCAACGCGTCGCGGAAGTCCTTGTAGTCGATCATCATCCGGTCGTAGCGGATGTTCGCGGTGCTCTTGTGGATCCAGGGCGCGTGAGGGATCTGGAATTCGTACGAGGCGCCGACGCCGAGCGTCCAGCTGTCGAAGGCCGCGAGCTCGCGGTCGCGCGCCTCGAAGTTCGAGTAGTTGGCGTACGGGAACAGGTCGCTGTAGAAGCTGGCGTGCGTCTGCCGGTAGTAGCGCAGGCTCCCGTCGAAGATCCAGCCCTTCCATACCGGCATGGTGTAGTCGGTCTCGAGTGTGCTGCCGGTGACGCCGAAGGTGTCGTGGTAGAAGCGGTACGAGCCGGCGAGGGCGGCGCGCCACGGCAGGTAGTACTTCAGCTGCACCGAGGCGGCATTGCTGGTGCGCGTCCCCGGATAGATCTGCGGTGCGAGCGTGAAGCCGACGCCGCCGGGGGACGCGTAACGGATCTCGCGGTAGGGGTTGGCGAGGTAGCCCTGGTCAGTGTCGATCTCGTAGTTGACGAGCGCCAGCAGGTTGCGCGTGAGGACCTGAGTGAGCCCGAAGCTGTAGCCCCAGTGATCGGCGCGCTGATGGAAGGTCGGGTCGTTGATGATGTCGGGGCATTCCGAGTTGGTCGGGTGCGGAGCGGCGCACAGGTCGCGGTAGACGTTGTCCCAGGCGCGGCGGTAGCCGAGCGTGATGGTGGTGAGATCGCCGAACATGTCCTGGCTCACCGAGTAGTAGCTCGTGTCGGCGATGTAGTCGGGCTCGCGGCTGTGGATGTAGCCGATGCTGTAGGTGGTCTTGCCGTGCAGGTAGTCGGCGCCGAAGCTGTTCTGCCTGCGGATCTCGTGGTACGGGCTCGCCGAGAGCTTCACGTCGATCGAGGCGCTCGAGATCATGTCCTCGTAATAATTGTAGGTGAGCGACAGGTTGTCGCCGACCTTCTTGCGGATGAGGACCGAGGGTCCCCGCACCGTGATGTCGCCGCCCGAGTAGGAGTGGTACATCACGTCCGCCTCGTCCTCGGGGAGCACGCCGCCGAGCGCCGGGACCACCACCAGGCCGAGCGCGAGGAGGGTGCGGAAGACGGGTGGCAGCAGCCGGACGCCGCGTGTGCCTGCACGCGGCGCCGCGGCGCTCACGCGCCTGCTCCGTGCGCCGGCGCGCAGCTCAGGGCGCGTCTGCCTCGCGCCGCCGCGGTCAATTGCATCCGCAGCCGCCTCCGACCGCCCCGGTCGCTCCGTGCGAGCCCTCGCGGGTCTCGAACACGTGGTCGCGGTAGCTGGCCGCGATCGAGTTGCGGCTCAGCGCCATGATGGGATCGGCGAGGTGCTCGCGCTCGTAGGGCTTGACCCACGGCTCGATCGAGGTGCAGCCGGCGAGGCCGGCGCCGAGGGTGAGCGCCGCGAGCAGCGCCGCAGCGCGGCGCCGCGGATTCGCTGCACCTGCACGCTGCTGCGCCCACGGCTCCTGCCTCACCCGCATCGCGTTACTCCCGCACCAGTGTCCGGATGCTGTCGAGATACTCGTTCTCGTCGCCGGGCTTGTAGCCCCGATGGAGCACCCGCACCTTGCCCCTGCGGTCGATGATCACGGTGCTCGGCATGCCGGCGACGTCGTACATCTTGCTGACCTTGCTCTCCTTATCATAAAGAATCGGAAAGCTCACCGGGGTCTGTTTCAGCCATTCGTTGGCCGCGTTCGAGTCCGGTTCCACGTTCACGCCGATCAGCGTGAATCCGAGCCGGTTGTACTTTTTGTAGATGCTCTCGAGCAACGGCATCTCCTGGCGGCAGGGTCCGCACCAGCTCGCCCAGAAGTTGAGCATCACCACCTGGCCCTTGTACTGAGCGAGGCTCACGTTCGAGCCGCTGCGGGCGGCGAGCGTGAACTGCGGGGCCGGCCCGCCGGTCGGATCGGCGGCGAGCGCGGGCAGGGCCAGAGCGGCTGCGGCAATGATGGCTGCTAAACGGTTCCTCATCGTGCGTCCCTCCGAGGACTAGAAGAAGACGGTCGCTCCCATGCGCGCCTCGAGGTTGTTGGTGAGCTTGGTGACGCCGAGCAGGCTCGTCTGAAACACGTGATCCTGCACCGTGACGTGCAGCGCCAGCCAGTCCGTCGGTACGACGCGATAGCCGCCGCCGAAGTTCACCGTGAACTTCGTATCTCCGGCGAAGTCGGTGGCGCCGAAACCGCCGAGGAGATAGAAAGCGCTCGTCATGGCGACGCCGCGACCGAGAAAGGCCTCGCCCGGCAGGAAGTTGTAGCCGAGTGACAGGTCGTAGTACGTGAAGCGCCTCTCAGCTTCGGTAAGCAGCTGCAGGTTGCCGCTCAGAGTCTCGAAACTGGTCCGTCCCCCCCGGGAACGGCCCGCCTCGGCCTGGAAGAAGAAGTCCTCGGTGATGTGATAGGCGGCGGTGATGCCGTAGTCGGCGTTGGTGCCGAAGTCCTCGATCGACAGCGCGCCATAGAACGCGCCGATCTCGACGTTCGAGCTCCTGATGCGCGGCACTTTTATCGTGCGCCGCTCGACCTGCGGCTCGATCACCCGCGGCGGCGTCTCCTCCTCGGGCCCGTTGGCGCCGGCCGTCCCCGGGGGCGAGCCGGTGTCGGCGCTCTGCGCGGGCTGCTTGCCGTGGTGGAACCAGCCGCGCACCGTGGCGCAGCCGGGAAGCAGGGCGAGCGCCGCCGTCAGAAGAAGAACGCGAATCCCAGTTTCCATTCGTCTGCTTCCTCGTTCTGGTTACGCTTGGTGAAGATGTAATGGGCCTTGTACTCGGCGCGCATGAAGAAGCGCCGTGTCAGGTAGTAGCGGATGCCGCCGCCCACGTAGGCGGTCTGCTCGGTGCGGTTTTCCGGCGTCGTCAGCGTCCCCTTGGGCTCGGTGTGCACGATGCCGACCCCGAGCAGCAGCAGCGGCGACCAGCGCGTGTCGGCGGAGATGACGTGGGCAAACCCCAGGTCGCCGGTCTCGCCGTTGGAGAAGCGTCCGAGGAACTGGCCGGCGGCGGCTTCCACCGCCATCTGCGGGTTGAGCGCTACCGACCAGTAGGCGGAGATGAGATTCGCGCCGCCGTATTCGCCGGCGAACACGCCGAGCTCGAAGCGGTGCGAGCTGAAGCCCGCCTGGTCGCCGAGCTCGAACTTGAAGGGCGAGCCGTCCGCCAGCACCGTCTTCAGCATGTCGGCCTGGCTCGCCCAGCCCTCGACCCCGCGCTCGGTGCGCACCTTGAACCAGTCGGTGCGCCGGAACAGCACGTCCACGCTCGCATCGCGCGGCACCGCGTGGAACACCGGGTAGCCGCGCCCGGGCCCGGTATGGAGCTCGAGATAGGGCTCGGCCACGAACAGCTGCAGGTACTCGCGCGCGGCGCTCACCGCGGGGGTGAGCACGACGAACAGCGCGGCGAGCGCCGGGAGCGCAGCGCGCGGGCGCCGTTGCGCACGGCGTGTCAGATCTTTCCCTTGCTCACATGGGGGCCGCGGGGGCGAACGGGTCGTTGTGGTACTGCGCGCCAATATCCAGCCACTCCGACAGCAGGCGAAGCTCCGCGATGTTCAGCCAACCCGTATGCGACGGGGCGTTACACCCGGAACCTGTTGCGAAGCAGTTGAAGAAGGCGCTCGAGGCCCCGCCATTGGCGCTACCCGCATTCATGAACGGACCCACCGTCGGTCCCGGCTGGCCCATGATAACCGTAGTGTGCGGGGTAAGCAGCTGTCCGTACGAGGTGAACTCGTTGGTGTTCGCATCCACGCTATTGGTCAGGTCGAGATTTCCCGCCGGTGTCTGCGCGACGCCGGCCGCACTCACGGGATTGTGACAGCCGGCCTGCGAGCAGGTGACGCTGCCCTGCACACCATTCAACATGCCGGTGCGCGCAGCGTCCCAGATCGGCTGGATGTGCTGCGGGTAGTTGATGATGATGCGACAGCTCGCGCTCCAGGCCGTCGCGCACAGCGCGCTGGTCGGAATCGCCGGGATCGGATTGGCGGCGTCCGTATAGCTGTAGGTGATGGGGGTACCCGGCGTCGCCTGTGCGGGGTCGGTCCAGACGTCGGTATACAGGACGTTGACGCTCGGCACCATCTGCAGGCAGGGCGGGGTGTCGGTCGTGCAGCTCACCGCCATGCGCGCCTCGGCCATGGTCGTGCCGTTGCTCTGCGGGATGAAGGCCGCGGGCCCGCTGGCGATCGTGTGCGGGAAGGCGGCGCCGGCCGTCCCGCCGGCCCACGCCGAGTTGAAGGTGCCCTGGCGGCCATGCGACAGCGGATTCTGCGCGCCGCCCTGCGGCTTGTGGCAGCCGTTGCAGGAGACCGTCTCGCCGGGCAGCAGCTGCAGCCACACGCCCTGCGGGGCCGTAATGGCGCGCGCGTTGGCATCGAGGATGCTGACGCGGAAGGCGACGTTGGCCGGCACCTCGAGGTGCACCGAGCCGTCGGGCTCGATCGGCGCGTAGCCGAGGATCTCCATCATGTTGCTGGTGACGCCGAAGTCGGCGTTGGTCAGCGCGATGACGGTCTTGTCGGGGATCGAGACCGCCTTCTCCAGGCGGATGAAGCGCGCCGGGCGCTGGGCGGCCGACGTTTGGGCGGGATCCGCGATGGCCGCGATGCTCACCGGGGCGCCGCTCGCCGGATTCACCGCAAGTCCGTCGATGTCGTAGACGCTCCTGATGTCGATCACGCCGACGCCGGAGCTCGCGAAGCTCTCCGCCTGTCCGCTCGGCACGGTGTCGAGGATGATGTTGGGCACCGGCTTCGGCTGCGTCGCCACGACGTAGGAGATCATCACTCCCTCGACCGGCGCGACGATCGGCATCAGCGTCCCGTGGAGCGGGTCGAGCATCCACAGGCTGTAGAGCGGCAGGGCGGACTGCGCGTTGGGATTGGCGAGGCCGGCAGTGGTGCAGGGCACGATCACCGGCGGCGTCTGCGTGGTATCGAGCAGCCGGCATTCCGACCAGCTGACGAGGATGCGGCCGGTGCCGTCCGCGAGCGGATAAGCCGAGTTGAAGCGCCCGCCGGGGGAGGGGCCGGGAATCGTGTAGATGTTGTTGAGCGGCGTCGCCTGGATCTGCGCCGGGCCCGCGAGGCCCGCCCAGGCGGCCAGCGGCTGATTATTCTCCACGAAGTTGACGCCGTTGATCAGGGCGAGATTGCCGCCGTCGTCGACGCCGGTGTACTCGCGGATGAGCGACATGACGCCGCCGCCCTGGATCTCGTGCGGCTGCATGAACTCGACCACCGTCGGCGTGCTGGTGCCCGGTGCGGGCGTCCCGGTCAGGTGGCTGTTGGCGCCGTAGTAGAGCTCGACGTCGGTGCCGTCGGGGTTGACCGTGTAGAGCGACATCGCGTCGTGCCCCGGGGCATGGTCCCAGCGGCTGTAGAGCACGCGCCCGCTCTGCAGCACCGTCGCCTGCTGGTCGTGGCTCGGGTTGAAGGTGATCTGATGGACGTGGGTGCCGTCGGCGTTCATCACCTCGAGCACGAAGTCCGGCTGGGTTCCCCCCTGGTTGGCCGCCGAGTCCTCATCGAGCGCGACGAATCCGGGCTTGTGCTCGTCGAGCAGCACGCCCTGGGAGGTGTCCTGGCGCGTGGTCGAGAACACGATGCGCCCGTCGGCCAGATAGTGCGGCGAGACGTCGTTGACCGTCGCCGGGTCGGGGTCGATGGCGGGATCGATGACCGGCGCGAGCGTGTCGGTGGTGATGACGTATTGCCAGATGCGCCAGCACGGCGGGGTCTTGGCCTGCTGGCCCTTGGCGAGCGGACCGCGCATCGCGAACACCACCCGCGTTCCGTCCGCGGAGACGTCGACGTCCTTCACGTCGTAGCGCGCGCCGGCCGTGACGCGCGCGGTGATGTTGGTCTCGACGGCGCTCGGCGAGGCGCTCTCGCGCATGTAGAGATCGGAGCCCGGCACCAGGTCGCGCAGCGTCCGCAGGTCGTCCTGCACCAGCGCGCCGGCGGCGTTGACCGGCACCGGGCGCTTCACGTAGAAGATCGGGTAGTCGACCGTGGCCGGGTCGCCCCCCTGGCTGTTGGCGATGTTGACGCTGCCGCTGCCGCCGGAGCCGTTGCCGGCGCAGGCGGCGAGGGCGCCGGCGAGCACGGCTGCCGCCAGCGGCGCGCCATGCCGCCGCCAGACACCTGTTACGCTCCCTGGACTCATGCGCACCCTGCACCACCGTTGCCGTTCGCGCTCGCGCGCCCGAATGTAACGTAATTCACGATCCTGCGATTACTTTCGCCCTGGCGGCATTACGTCACGGTACCGGCTCGCCCCGCATGTTCTGCTGGGCTCAAGCGCAGCACTGCCGCCCGAGCCGCTACTGGTAGTCATTCGACGGAGTGCCCGCCGTGACCTGTCTCGCAGTTTGCGGCGCAATCATCCGCGCGCACCGGCCGGCGACAAAACTGTCGGCGGGCAGCGACGTCAGCCGGTTGAGACATTCAGAACGGGGCGGTGCGGGCCGTATAGTCGGCGCGCGCTTTGAGGCAGTTGCAGGGAGACGACGAGCGCCATGAACGTCATGACTACCGGCACAGGTTCGGGCCGCGCGCCACGCGCCACGCCCACGGCGTGCGCGCTGCTGTTGCTCGCGCTGCCCGTCGCGCCCGCCTTCGCGGGCCCCAACGAGCAGGCCAAGCGCATCTACGAGCGCATCGCGGGCGTGCCGCCGTCGGCGGCCGAGCTGACCCAGATGACCAACGCGATCTGCGGCGGGCCGTGCGCTGCGGGCGCTGCCGGCGCCGCTCCGGGGAGCGCCGGCCTGGTGCAGGCGGCGGCGGTCGCGACCGGCGCGGGCTCCTTCTACAACGTCACGCTCAAGAACTTCTCGATGCCGTGGACCAACCGCGACGCCACGGTGTTCTCGCCGCTCAACGACTACGTCGCGACCGTGATCGGCATGGTGCGCGACAACGTGGCTTTCAACACCGCGCTCTCGGCCGACATCCTCTACACCAGCAGCGCCTCGGGACTGCCGGCGCCATCGCCCGCGAACAACAGCCACTATGCGACCGCGGAGCAGAACGGCGTCGACCTGATGTCGACCCTGGTGAAGGGCACGCAGTCGGGCGTCTACGGCACCCCGTCCGCCGCGATCGCCGGGCTGATGACCACGCGCGGCGCGGCCTCGGCGTTCTTCATCAACGGCACCAACCGCGCGATGTTCCGCTTCACGATGATCAACCAGTTCTGCAACGACATGCCGACCCTGATGGACACCACGCGTCCCTCGGACCGCATCCGCCAGGACGTAGCGCGCTCGCCGGGCGGCGACAGCCGCATCTTCCTCAACAACTGCACCGGCTGTCACAGCGGCATGGATCCGATGGCCCAGGCCTTCGCCTACTACAACTTCGATGCGACCGCCGGGCAGATGGTCTACACCCCGGGGCAGGTGCAGGCGAAGTACTTCATCAACGCCACGAACTTCCCGTTCGGCTTCGTCACCCCGGATGACAGCTGGTCGAACCGCTGGCGTACGGGCCCCAACACGGTGCTCGGCTGGTCCTCGGCGCTCCCGGGCAGCGGCAACGGCGCCGCATCGCTCGGACTCGAGCTCGCCTCGAGCGCCACCTTCGCGCAGTGTCAGGTCACCAAGGTGTTCCAGGCAGTGTGCTTCCGCGCGCCGGTGAGCAGCACCGATCTGGCGACGGTCTCCTCGATCACTTCGAGCTTCACCTCCGGCGGCTACAACCTCAAGCAGGTGTTCCAGCAGACCGCTGCCGCCTGCCCGGGGTCGTAAGGGAGCGCCCAACATGCAGAGCCGTTTGAGCGACGCCATGGACAGACTTCCCGCCCGCCGCGCGCTGCAGGCCACGGCCGCGGCCGCCATGCTCGCGGCCCTTGCCGCCTGCAGCTCCTCCGGGGGCGCGCCGACCACGGTGAACCAGCAGACGACGACCGTGACCACGCAGTCGTACACCGGTCCGCCGCCGCAGAACGCCGACATCCAGGCGTTCCAGGTCAACCTGTGGCAGAACGTCATTGCCACGAACCGCTGCGGTGGCTGCCACCACCAGGGCGGGCAGTCGCCGATGTTCGCGCGCTCTGACGACGTGAACCAGGCCTACCAGGCGGCGCTGCCGCTCGTGAATCTCACCAACCCCAGCCAGTCGACCCTGGTGCTGAAGGTCGGCGGCGGGCACAACTGCTGGGTGGCCGACCCGTCGGCCTGCGCCGCGACCATGCTGGTGTGGATCCAGAACTGGATCGGCGCCGGCGCCTCGTCCACCACTGCGGTGGTCCTGACCGCTCCGCCGGTGCAGGCCGCAGGCGGCGGCAAGCAGTTCCCGGCGGACCCGACCGTCGGCAACCCGAGCTATCAGAGCACGGTCTACCCGCTGCTCACCAGGTTCTGCTCGGGTTGCCACAACCCGTCCTCGGCGAGCCCGCAGCAGCCGTACTTCGCCGATCCCAACAACATCGACGCCGCCTACGTCGCGGCGCAGCCGAAGATCGACCTCGCCCAGCCCAACCTGTCGCGCTTCTACGAGCGCCTGGCGACCGAGTTCCATCATTGCTGGCCGACGGCGAGCTCGAACGGCGCACCCGACTGTCCGGGGAGCTCGGCGGCGATGCTGACGCAGATCACCGCCTTCGCGAACGGCATCGCGGTGACGCCGATCGACCCGACGCTGGTCGTGTCGAACGCGGTATCGCTCACGCAGGGCACGATCGCCTCGAGCGGCAGCCGCTTCCAGGGCTCGATGATCGCCCAATACATGTTCGAGACCGGCCAGGGCAGCACCGCCTATGACACCAGCGGCGTGACACCGGAAGCCGACCTGACGCTCTCGGGCAACGTCAGCTGGGTCGGCGGCTGGGGTCTCATGTTTGGGGCGGGCAGCTCGGCGCAGGCCTCGACCAGCGCGAGCGCCAAGCTCGGCACCATGATCCAGGCATCGGGTGAGTACTCGATCGAGGCGTGGGTGGCGCCGAACAACGTCGCCCAGACCAACGCCTGGATCGTGAGCTACTCGGGCAGCAACACGACGCGCAACATGACTCTCGGCCAGGCGGCCGACCAGTACGACGGCATGACGCGCTCGAGCGTCACCGACACCAACGGCATGCCGGCGCTCGTCACCACGACGACCAACGGAGCGGCCCAGGCGGCGCTGCAGCACGTCGTGCTCACCTACGATCCGGTCAACGGCCAGAAGATCTACGTCAACGGCGTCTTCACCGGCGACGTCGACCCCTCCAAGGGCGGCTCGTTCGCCAACTGGGACAGCAGCTTCGCGCTGGTGCTCGGCAACGAGACCAGCGGGCAGCGGCAGTGGCAGGGTGTCATCAAGATGGTCACCATCTATAACACCGCGCTCACACCGGCGCAGATCACGCAGAACTTCAACGCCGGCGTCGGCCAGAAGTACTACCTGCTGTTCGGCGTGAGCTCGCTCACCGGCGTGAACCAGTCGTACGTCATGTTCACGGCCAGCCAGTACGACAGCTACACCTATCTCTTCTACAACCCGACCTTCATCAGCCTGGATCCGAACGCCACGATCGCCTCGAGCATACCGGTCGTGGGCCTGCGCATCGGTGTCAACGGGACGCTGGCGCCGGCGGCGCAGTCGTACGCCACGCTCAATACCAGCATCACCAGCGCCGGCTACAACGCGACCACCGGCCAGCAGCTCTCGCGGCTCGGCACGGTGATCCCGGTGTCGCTGGGACCTGCCAACGACCTGTTCTTCCTGTCGTTCGACCAGCTCGGCAGCAGCACCCACACGTTCGTCGACCCGCCCGGCATCCCGACGCCGCCGGTGCCGAACAACACGCCGGTGCCGGACTACGGTGTCGCGACCTTCGAGCGCGTCAACCTCACCTTCTCGCGCCTCACCGGGGTGCCGATCACCGACCCGGTGGTGCAGGCGCTCTACCTGAGCTCGCAGCAGGCGATGCCGGCGACGCCGCTGGTCTCGGCCTTCACCTCCTCGGCGCAGACGGCGATCTCCGGGCTCGCCAACTCCTACTGCGGCGAGCTGATGGCGAGCGCCAGCCTGCGCGATGCCTTCTTCGGCACCGGGCTCGACGCGAGCCTCAGCGCCAGCGCCTCGGGCTTCTTCGGCGCGAGCGGCAGCCCGCAGCGCGCCATCGTCATCAACGGGCTCACCAATGCCGTCGGTACCACCGCTGCGCCGCAGATGGCGAGCGCCGTCGGCACCGAGGTGGACGCCCTGATCACGCGCGTACCGCAGATCAACTCCGCCGCGACCGTGACGCAGGCGACCGTCGCGGCCTGTACCGCCTCGCTGGCGAGTGGCGCCGTGACCCTGCAGTAAAAGGATTTGAGAGGTAACTCCAGATGCTGATCCGCAAGCGCCCGCCCAAGCCGACCCCGGCCGGTACCCCGTTCCGGCACGAGAACCACCCGCGCCCGGTGACGCGCCGCGACTTCCTCGCGGCTGGCTTCCTCGGCGCCCAGGGTATGGTGATCGGATCCGCCTGGCTCGGCTCACTCCTCAGGGCACAGGCGGCGCGCGCTGGCGGGCTCGACGCCGACATCGCGGCGCTGCTCGCCCAGGGACAGTGCAACGTGCCCTCGGGCTCCGGCTCGCTGCCGTTCCTCGTGTTCGACCTCGCGGGAGGGGCGAACCTGGTCGGCTCCGAGGCGCTGGTGGGCGTGCAGGGCGGCCAGGCGAACTTCCTCTCGACCGCCGGCTACGGCAAGCTCGGCGTGCCCGGCAACATGGTCCCGACCTCCAGCACCTTCATCTCGAGCGCGCTCGGGCTCCTGTGGCACTCGGACGGCGCGATCCTGCGCGGGATTCTCACCAAGGCCTCGGCCGCGACCCAGGCCGGCACCAACGGTGCCGTGATCCCGGCGATGTCGCAGAACGACACGCAGTCGAACACCACCAACCCGATCTACGGCATCGCCCAGGCCGGCGCCGTCGGCACGGTGGTCAATCTGGTCGGGACGCGGTCCTCGGTGTCGGGCGGCAACTCGATGGCGCTCATGTACACCATCCAGCCCTCGCTCCAGCCCACGACCATCCAGCAGCCCTCGGATGCGATCGCACTCGCGCCCGTGACGCCCGGCGGCGGCGCGCCCGATCCGCTCGCGCTCGCCGAGCTCGAGTCGGAGGCCCGTATCAGCGCCGGCACCAGTCCGTACCAGGGGTCGACCTCGACGGGCAGTGAGTTCAGCGGCGCGCTCAGCAACCCGAGCGGCAGTACCCCGGGCGTGCAGCTCGTCCCGGGCGGCGGCAGCGCGGATGCGGCGCTCAAAAACCAGGTGCGCTGCTCCTACGTGAAGTCGGCCAATACGGCCAACATCTTCGCGGCCGGCCCCGCGGGGCTCGACCCGACCCAGGATCCGCTCATCGTCGGCGGCACGACGCCGATCTTCACCGCGGCCGACTTCCAGAGCCAGGACGTGCAGATGGCCGCGTCGGTCATGAAGCTCGTCATCGACGGCTACGCCGGCGCGGGCACGATCGCGCTCGGCGGCTTCGACTATCATGACGGCTCGCGTGCCACCGGCGAGACGCGCAACTTCAACGCCGGACAGATGATCGGCGCCGCGCTCGAATATGCCTCTCGCAAGGGCACCCCGATCATGATCCAGATCATGAGCGACGGCTCGCTCACCTCCAACAGCATGGTGGACACCAGCGTCGCCGGCCGCAACAAGCTCGGCTGGCAGGGCGATAACTCCTCGGTGGCGGCCACGCTGTTCCTGGTGTTCAGCCCGAACGGCCGCCCGGTGCTGCGCAACGGCGTCGCCGGCCAGCAGATCGGCTACTTCAGCTCCGACGGCTCGGTTGTCTCGAGCTCGAGTCCGGCGGCCAACTCGATCAACCAGATTCCCGAGCTCATCATGCTCAACTACATGGGCCTGATCGGCACGGACGCCCAGTTCCCGACGCTCTTCCCGATGCAGGGGCTCGGGCCGGCCTCGGCGCTCGCGGCCATGACGGTGTTCGAGCGGATCGTCTAGCGGCGCGGCGGCGCACGGGAGCATCGATACGGCGCGGCACCTGTCGCCGGGCGACGACTGCACAGCCGGCCGCGGCGCGGCGCTTCCGGGCCGTTCGCGCGCCGCTTCGTTGACAGTCTCGACCGCGCTGTGCGAGGGTTCCCGCGCTTAGCGCGCAGCCCGGCTTCACAGCCCGAAGGATCTTCTTTTGAGGTTGCAACGACCCGACGGTCCGGCGGCGCGTGACCGCCGGTCACGCGTGCGGCTAGTCCTCCTCCAGTGTGCGGCGGTGGCGCTGCTCGGCGCCGGCACGGGCGCGCTCGCGCAGCGCGGCTACGGCCTGATCGAGCGTGTGGCCCCGGATTTCACCCTGCATGCGGTCGCCGGCGGCAACGTGCGCCTCTCGGAGCATCGCGGCGAGGTCGTGGTCCTTTCTTTCTGGAGCAGCGGCTGCGGCACCTGCCGCCGCCAGCTCGATGCGCTGAACCGGAGCCTCGCCACCTACCGCTCCGCCGGGCTCGAGGTCTACGGGGTGGGCGTGGACGACGTGCCCTCACGCGCCACCGAGTTCGCGCGCGGCACCGCGGTCACCTTCCCGATGCTGCTCGACCCCGACAAGGCGGTGGGGCGCGCCTACCAGGTGGACAATCTGCCGATGACCGTGCTGATCGATCGCAGCGGCACCGTCCGCAACGTGCTGCGCGACTTCAGCGCGAAGAGCGACGACATTTACCTGCAGCAGTTGCGGGTTCTGCTGAACGAATGATCGGAACCAACATGCCCGATGCTCTCACGCCTAGCGAGTCCGGCCGTGCGGCGCGCGGTCTCGGACGCGCAGCCGCCGCGGTGCTCGCCCTCGCACTGCTCGCCACCGCGCAGCCCTCTGGCGCCGCGCCGCCGCAGGCCCCCGCGCCGGCCGCCGCCGCGCCGCCTGCCGCTGCGCCGCCCGCCGCTGCGCCGCCCGCTGCCGGGAGCGCGACCGACACGCGCGCGCTCGACGAGCAGGTGCAGGGGCTCAAGAAAGACGTAGTCGATCTCAACCGCGATCTCTTCATCCTCGAGGAGGAGCTGCTGTTCCCGGCCAACACCCAGGTGGCGGTGTTTCTCGGGGTCGATGTGGGCAATTTCTTCGGGCTCGACTCGGTGCAGCTCAAGATCGACAACAAGGAAGTCATCAACTACCTGTATACGCCGCGTGAGGTCGAGGCGCTGCTCAAGGGCGGCGTGCAGCGGCTCTACCTCGGGAACCTCAAGGTCGGACAGCACGAGCTGGTCGCTTTCTTCAGCGGCAAGGGCCCGAACGAGCGGCCCTACAAGCGCGGCGCCTCGATCAAGTTCGAGAAGGGCATCGGGGCGAAGTACCTCGAGCTCAAGATCAACGACCGGCAGAGAAAGCTCCAGCCGGAGTTCGAGATCAGGGATTGGGAATAGCGCGCACCATGGCCCGCCCGTTTGCGCGCGTGCTGCTCGCGGCACTGGTGCCGGCACTGCTCGCGGGGCCGGCGCTCGCGCGGCGCCACGATCCGGAGAAGCTCCCCGAGATCCGCGTCCGCGACCTGCACTACGGCGACGCGCTCTTCTATTACTACCAGCACGACGACTTCGAGGCGCTGACGCGCCTCGCCGCCTACGATTACTGGAATCGCATGCCGCACCACGAGGAGGACGCGCAGCTGCTGATGGGCGGCCTGTACCTCGCGCTCGGCATGCACAACGAGGCGGGCCGGCGTTTCGAGGCGCTGCTGAAGGACCCGGTGCCGAGCGGTGTGCGCAACGTCGCCTGGTTCTACCTGGCGCAGGTGTGGTACGCGCGCGGCTATCTCGACAAGGCGGGAATGGCGCTCGCGCGCGTGAACGGACGCATGTCGCCGGAGCTCGAGGCGCAGAAGGAGCTGCTGCTCGGCAACGTGCTCATCCACCAGGGCAAGTACGACGAGGCGATTCGCCTGCTCTCGACCTGGCGCGGCACCTATAACTGGTCGGCTTACGCGCGTTTCAATCTGGGAGTGGCGCTGGCGCGCAGCAACCGCCTCAGCGACGCCGACCCGTTCCTCACCGGGGTCGGCACCATGATCGCCGGCACCGAGGAGCAGCTCGCCCTGAAGGACCGCGCCAACCTCGCGCTCGGCTTCGCCTACCTGCAGGCGAACGAGCCGGCCAAGGCGCTGCCGGCCCTCGAGCGCGTGCGCCTCAACGGCCCGTACTCGAACAAGGCGCTGCTCGGCACCGGCTGGGCCGAGGCCGCGCTCGGCGACTACCGGGGCGCGCTCGGGCCGTGGATGGAGCTGCGCAGCCGCAACGTGCTGGACGCGGCGGTGCAGGAGTCCTTCCTCGCCGTGCCCTACGCCTTCGGCAAGCTCAACGCCAACGCGCAGTCCGCCGAGTACTACGAGAGCGCGGTGGAATCCTTCCAGGCCGAGAACGGCCGGCTCGATGCCGCCATCGCCCGCATCGAGCAGGGCGACATGCTCAAGAGCGTGCTGCAGAGCGGCCGCAGGGGCACCGAGACCTACGGCTGGTTCTGGCAGCTGAAGAATCTGCCGGACGCCCCCGAATCGCGCTACCTGTACGCCGTGCTGGCCGGCAACGACTTTCAGGAGGGACTGAAGAACTACCGCGACCTGGCGCACATGAGCGACCTGATGGAGCGCGGCGGCTACGACATGGAGGCCTTCGAGGACATGATCGAGACCCGCGAGCGCGCCTACGCGCAGCGACTGCCCCGGGTCGACGCGCTGCTGGCCTCGGGCGCG
>Ga0307479_10001932_pt1 | contig 18929 bp, 18 predicted proteins | sample atmos_gasesECM4C_FD_203743 | JGI IMG/M metagenome (GOLD analysis project Ga0307479, IMG submission 203743) | Hardwood forest soil microbial communities from Morgan-Monroe State Forest, Indiana, United States - atmos_gasesECM4C_515 | ecosystem: Environmental > Terrestrial > Soil > Temperate... | reverse complement strand
ATCTCGCACCCCGAGCAGGGAGGAACATTGCTTCGCGTGAAAATTCCTCAGGACAAATTGCAAACTCATGCCGCGTAAAATTACCGTTCTGCTGGTTGATGATCACGCGCTGGTGCGCCGTGGTTTCCGCCGCATGCTGGAAGATGATCCAGAAATCTCCGTCGTCGCGGAAGCCAGTGATGGCCCTGAAGCCGTTCGACTGGCGCTCGAACTGCGCCCGCAGGTAATCGTGATGGACTGCGCGCTTCCCGAATTCAATGGCATTGAAGCCACGCGGCGGATTCGCAAGGAGTTCCCCACGGTGGAAATTTTGATGTTGAGCATGCACTCGGAAGACACTCTGGTGCGTCAGGCTCTCGACGCCGGCGCGCGTGGATATGTTTTAAAAAATGCCATGGAGCTCGACCTCGTGAGCGCCGTGAAGACTGTCGCGATAGGAAAACCTGTCCTGGACCCGCAGGTTTCCAAACCCGCATCGCTAAAGGGCGAGCGCGGCTCCGGGTTAACCACCCGTGAGCTGGAAATTCTTCAACACATCGTGGCGGGAAAATCTAATAAAGAAATTGCCGTCGATCTGGGCCTAAGTTCCAACACCGTGGCCGTGCATCGCGCCAACATCATGGACGCGCTGGGCATTCACAAGACCGCCGAGCTGGTGGTGTACGCCATTCGCAACGGGCTGGTCAATCTTCCATGACGGCTTCCATGACGCGGGCTTCCATGAAGTGCACTTCCATGAGGTGTGGGTTTCGATGAAGCGCCGCCAGTTTGTTGCCGCGGCTGGCGGTTTGGCCCTCAACGCCGCCTTCGCCCCGCGCAATTTTTTTGGCGCGCCACCCGCACCACTCGGATTCAGCTTCGCGGATGTCACCAGCGCGGCAGGAATTCAGTTTCAACATAATAGCGGAGCGTTCGGAGGAAAATTTCTTCCCGAAACATTGGGCTCTGGCTGTGCATTTCTTGATTACGACAACGACGGCTGGCAAGACATTTTGCTGGTTAATGGTATGGATTGGCCGGGCCACAAGCGGCAGAAATCGACTTTGCGTCTGTACCGCAACAATCGCAATGGATCTTTCACCGACGTTACTCGCGCTGCTGGCCTGGATATCGAAATGTACGGAATGGGAGTGGCCATCGGCGATTACAACAACGATGGCTTCCCGGATATTTTCATAAGCTGTGTCGGGCAGAGTCATCTCTTCCGCAATAATGGCGACGGCAAATTCACGGACGTCACGCGCGCCGCCGGGCTTCTGAACCATCAGGGCTTCAGCACCTCCGCATTGTGGATCGATTACGACCGCGATGGTTTGCTGGATTTATTCGCATGCAACTACGTGCGCTGGTCGCCGGAGCACGATGTGTTTTGCAGCCTCGATGGCACTCATAAATCGTATTGCACTCCGGAAGCGTATCGCGGCAACACCTGCTGGCTCTTTCACAATCGTGGCGACGGCACATTTGAAGATGTCACGGCCACGAGCGGAGTCTTTGACAGCAGTTCTAAATCTCTCGGCGTAGCCATGTTTGATTACGACCAGGACGGCTGGCCCGATCTACTGGTGGCCAACGATACCCAGCCGAATAAGCTGTACCGCAATTTGCGTAATGGAAAATTCAAAGATGTTGCCGTGGAAACCGGACTGGCCTTCAGCACCGAGGGCAAGGCCCGCGCCGGAATGGGCGTGGACACTGGCGATTTCGACAATTCCGGGCGACCCGGCGTGGCCATCACGAATTTTGATAACGAAATGATTGGCTTGTATCGCGCTGTGTCCGCAACCGCCTATGATGACATCTCGCAACCAAGCGGCGTCGGCGGCCCGTCTAAAAGCACTTTGGGCTTCGGCTGTGCTTTCCTGGACGTGAATCTCGACGGCTCACTCGATCTCGCGGTAGCCAACGGCCACATCGACGAAACCGTGCGAAACATTCGCGGCAATGTCGGTTACGCGCAGCCTCCGCAACTCTTTCTCAATGGCGGAAATGGAAAATTTCGCGATGTCGCTGCCGAAGTTAGCGGCGGATTCGAGAAAGCAAAAGTCGGACGTGGCTTGGCTTACGGAGACTTTGACGGCGACGGCGATCTCGACATTCTGATGACCACCAACAACGGCCCCGCGTATCTGTTTCGCAACGACCAATCATCTGGCAATCGCGGCATCCGTTTTCGCCTGATCGGCACGAAGTCGAATCGCGATGCCATTGGCGCTTGTGTACGCATCTTCTACAACGGGCAAAGCCAATCGCGCCTGGTGCACAGCGGCTCCAGCTATCTTTCGCAATCGGAGCTGCCGGTGACCTTTGGCCTCGGCAAACACGACAAAATCGATCGCGTCACCATCGATTGGCCCAGCGGCAGAAACGAAGAATTTAAGGATCTCGCCGCAGGGCGATACGAATGCACCGAATCTAAAGGCCTAAAACCCGCGCCCGGCTAAGCCACCAACTTTTGCGTCTCAAAACTCAGTCGTACCGTAGTATTTTTGCATTATTGCCGGCAACTCACATTCGCCATATAAAATTTTATATTGGACACCCCGCTTCATGGTCGGCACTTGGCCGGCTCATGAAGCACCCCAAATGCACCGCCGGCCGGATGATCGAAGCCATCCGGCCGATCTTTTTATATGCTGAGGCGTGAACGGAACCGCTAAACTCCCGCTGGAGCGTGTATGACCTGGATCAAGACTGTTCGAATGGATGAAGACGAGCGCGTCAAACAGGCGATGGAATCCCAACGCAAACTTTACCCTATTGAATATGCCACTCCGGTTGCGGTAGTCGACGACGCGGGTGAATCGGCCGGCATCGTCGCTTCACACACACTGCTACCCGACGTTCTTTTCCACGCCTTCAGCACGTATGGTGCGTTGCTGTCTCCCGATTTGCCGCTGACCCGCTGCCAACACGAAATGATCGCCACCATGGTGTCGGTCACCAACCGCTGCCACTATTGAATCGAGTCACACGCAGAGTTTCTGCGGCGCGTAACCCTGAACAAAGAAATGGTTGAGGCGCTGCAACGGAATTACAAAACAGCGCCCATCAGCGAGCAAGATCGCGTGATGATTGATTATGTAGTGAAGTTGACGAAAGACGCCACACAATGCAGCCTGGCAGACCACGCATCACTCCGCGCGGCAGGCTTTGACGATCGCGGAATTCTTCAGATCACGCTGATCGCGTCCTGGTTTAACTACATCAATCGCGTAGCGGACGCCCTGGGAGTCGGCCGCCCCGGATAGCTTGTTCTTTTTTCTCTGAACTGTAATGAGAAACTAGCAGAGACTCGTGGGTAACGCGGTTACCAGACTGAGTCAGCCTGGTTTTACTACTCACTCGGCTCTGGTGCTGGAGACGCCTCCTTAGGCACTTCAGTCTTGTCGGTAGTGACTCGAACCGCCTCGATTTTTAATCCCTTGTTCATATCGAACCGTTGTTTGCGATCCAAACTTTTTACGAATTCGCGAGTGGCCTTCCCAATCGCACCACCGATGCTGGATGCGTCGATCTTTATAGTCCGGCCTTCTGGACCTGTTTTTCGGTCTTCATACTTCAGAGTGACGTTATAAGTATTCAAAATATTCTCCAGACTGCTTGTTAGTTGTGGGCCGAGTGATGAGATCGCTCTTGCTTGGAAAACCCGCTAGTTTTCTTACGCCTGCTCTTACCCAGTCATACCTATCGTTCGCGCAGGTTTTGGCAGCGATACCGGGATTCGAACCCGGATTTCGGCCTTGAGAGGGCCGCGTGCTAACCCTTGCACCATATCGCCACAGCGTTCATAAACTTTAACACTGCATGCGCTGCGGGACAAAGGTCCACGAACTCCGGAATATTGTTGGCGTTTGAAATTTTCTAGGCTACCGCTTTTTTGGTTTCCGCGCGAAACTTTGCCCAGCGCTTCTTGGCCGCCCTGGCAATATTTCGTTTCCCCGCCTCGGATAATACCCGCTTCTTCATGGTGGTTACCTCACGTTTGGCGGATCCACCCAGCGTTTTCCCTTCTGCTCGAATCTTTGCCCACCGCTTCTTGGCCGCCCTGATGATGTTCGCTTTTCCAGCTTCGGATAGCACTCGCTTCTTCACCGTGCGTAACTCGCGACCAGCGGAACCGCTCAGGGCCTTTCCGGCCGCTCGCACACCATCTAATTTTTTTCGTAACTTGTTAAGCTCTTTCTCAAGCTTGCGTTCTTCCTGTCTGATCGCTGCAATAATGTTCATTCATGCCTCCGTAACAAAATCTATCTTAAGTGGCCTTCTTCCACTAGTCGTACCTCCAAAGGGAAGTTACTCGCTAGCACCCTTGGCTAGAATGGTAGGGCACCGCCACAGGGAATTCCAGTACCACGCTAGTAGTCAGCAAACTCTGTACGTGAATTTACGCAGCCTGATCATCGGGTGTAGAGCTAAGCCGCGGGCATTCTCGCAGCACAGGACGAAGCGCGAAAAATTTATGCCTGCAAGGATCGCATCGCAAGGCCGGCATTCCCAGCATTCGCGCCAGAAGTGATAACGGCCCGGCCACATATTCCGGCGAGATCTTCTGCAGTTCCAGGTTGCCGCAAATTCCGCAACGCGCATAGCGCACATTACGCAAAGCCACAGAACGCGCGTGAAAGCGCTTCTCACACTGCGGGCAGCGCCACGGAACAATTCCACCTATGGCCAGCACATAATCGATGAGGTTGCGGCGCCGGGAGCGGCGGCCACCGCCGGAATGGCAAGCTGGGCAAATCATTACGGTGCATCTAAAATAGCAAAAAAAATGATGCTTTGTTTTATAATTTTTAATTCACTGCAAGTTACTGCCTGACCGCTACACTAGCACCCGGAGCCGCAATGGCCAATTACACCGATGAACACGCTCGCGCGGGCGTCAATGCCCGTCTGCCGGAGCTTGAAACGTGGCCAAATCAATTTCCGGGCTACATAATCACTACTAGTTTTCCGGAGTATTCTTCGGTCTGCCCCAAAACCGGCCTGCCGGATTTTGGAACCATCACCATTCGCTACGTGCCCGCCAAGGAATGCCTGGAGCTCAAGTCTCTCAAGATGTACCTGCTGGCTTACCGCGATTTGGGAATCTTTTACGAGAACGCCGTGAATAAGATTCTTCGCGACATAGTAAAATCCGCTCGCCCCAAGTGGTGCGTCGTGCGAGGCGAATTCACCCCTCGCGGTGGCTTGACCACCTCCGTCGTAGCCCGCTGGCCGGCTTCGGTATTCGCGCGGCGACGCGGGGTGCGATAATATTGATAGCGCAGGCGACCCGCGCGGGATTCCGGCATTGGACGCGCGGTGAGGCGCAAGCCATAATTTCCGGCGAACCCTTCCTGAGGGTAACGCATCCGAGTAATTGACCGAGGAGGCTGAATGAGTATTTCTCCAAACGTACCGAGCCCACAGGAAACCTATCATTACGAGAGTCCAGGCACGCCACGCTGGATCGCGGTATTGTTCGTGGTGCTTTTCGCCGGGTTGGCGGTTCTTGCTTACGTGGGGCATTCGCAACAATCGCGCCTGGAGCAAGACTTGTCGAAACAGCAGGAGCAGAACAAAGTGCTCTCCGCCCAACTGGATCAAGCTAACTCACGATTGGCGGACCTCAAGGGCCATGTGGAAGTCACCGAGCAAAAAGTCGGCATGACCCGCTCCGAACTGGCTCAAGCCCGCAGCCGCTCCGAATCCATTCGCAAGGAGCAGCAAGCTTCGGATCAGAAGCTGACCTCCGAGCTTTCTCAGGTTAAACAGGAAAGCGACCAAAAAATACTTTCCGTGGCTACCGAGGTAGGTGGCGCGAAAAAAGATATTGAAAGCACCAGAACGGACCTGGAGGCCACCAAGAGCAAGCTTGAACGGGCGACTGGCGACATGGGCGTGATGAGCGGCCTGATCGCGCACAACCGCGATGACCTCGAAGAGTTGCGGCGCCGTGGCGATCGCAACTATTACGAGTTTACGGTACAGAAAAGCAAGACTCCGCAGCGTGTTGGTCCGGTGCAAATGGCGTTGAATAAGGCCGACCAGAAAAAGTCCCGCTACACCGTTACCGTTTTTGCCGACGATCGCTCCATCGAGAAGAGAGACAAAACCGCTGGAGAACCGGTGCAGTTTTACATGCGCGGCGCCACCCGAATGGCTCCCTACGAAATCGTGGTGTTCGACGTGGGCAAGAATCAAATCAAGGGTTATCTTTCCACGCCCAAGGATGCTGGGGGCGCGCCTTCCGCCACTCCCGCAGCCACCCCTGCTTCAGCAACGGCTAAACCTTAAGCTTTACGGCGTTGTTATCTTGAAGCCCTGCTTCGCGTAGTAATATTCGCGACGCAGGGCTTTTGGTTTTTAGGGCTTTGCGTCGGCCTCGCGGTTACTATTTAGCATCAGCTTGGGAGCCTTCATGAACTTCATGAAAATGATGCAAAAACATTGCTTGCTGATGGCCGCAACGATTTTCTTCCTGGGCGCAAATGCCGCCTTCGCGCAGGCGCCGCTTGAGCCTGCACAGATGCCTGCTAACACCACCTTTTACCTTGTATGGCGTGGCCAACCGAACGCCGAGCTTAGAAAGACAAATTCCATTGCCGCGCTTTGGGATGATCCCGGATTCGCTCCGGTGCGGTCTTCGATGACCAATGCGATACTCAAAAGTTCCGATGAGAAACCAACGGAGAGTCGGCTGACGCGTCAACAAATTGAAGAATATGCTTCTCTGCTGGAAAACGCCTTTGTTCTCGGCTACCTCAGCGATCCTCAAAAGAAACGGGCTCAAGCCGCCGATGATGCTTCAGGTGCAAACACGAAACCATGGAATGGTATTTTCTTCGTTTACGATCGCAGCGGAAAAGAGGCCATTCTCTCTAAAGCGGTTCTCAGCCTGCGTTCCAGTGAAAAAGAAGTTCCCCAAATCTCCCAGATGACCATCGCCGCTGTCCCGGTTCTAAAAGTACAGCGCAAGACCGGTGTGACCTACTGGGTGGAACACGGCAAATTCGCGGTGAGCGCTAACGAGCCTGCGGTCCTGGAGGAAATTCTCAACCGCCTTGCCGGTAAGTTATCCTCCTCGGCAGTTCTCACGGATTCGCCGGCTTACAAAGAAGCCCATTCCGTACTCGGTACGGGGCAGATCGAATTTTTTCTGCGCGTTCCGGATTTGAAAAATTTTGCGCCCGAATCCGCGCCCGGTGGCTTTCGCATGGGCCCGGCGCTGGAAGCCCTGAGGCTCGATTCGATTCATTCTGTTTGCGGCCGCGTGCTGATGGAAGGCGCAAAGACGCGCGTGCAAGGTGTAGCCCTTGGAGATACCGGTCCGGGCTCCTTGTTTGATCTTTGGGATAAGGGTTCTTCAGTGCCCGCGTCACTAAACTTTGTGCCTGCCGACGCAATTTCTTTTTCTGATACGCAAATTAATCTGCCCGGGTTGTATGACGCCGTCAAACGGATTGCCGCGTCCATTTTGCCCGCTGGCCAGCAGGGCAATGTCAACATGCTCGAAATGATGGCGCAGGCCAAGTTGGGCCAGTCTCTCAGCAGTGCTCTGGCGCTGTTCACTGGCGAATTCGCGTCTTTGCAAACAAGTCCGTCGCTCGACAACAACAAACAAATTTATTTGGTGGGCATTCGCGACAAACCCGGCACGCTGAAGCTGATGCACACGCTGCTGAGCGATAAAATCAGCTCCGAGCGCGCCGAGGGTGAAACCACTTTCATGAAAATTTCTACCGGAGGCGGTTCGAGCGCTGCCGGCACCGCGCAATGGGATTTTTATCACCTGGCCGCAACGCCAGATTATCTTGTGATCGGCTCGCGTCTGGAACCCGTTCGCGAAGTGGTGGCCAAGCGCTCCCAAAACGCGGGCGCGAGCCTTGCCACTGCTCCGGGATTTCAAGCCGCCCGCGCGCAATTTCCCGCCATCATCAACGGGCTGGGCTACTTTGATTTTCGCAAAGTGGATTGGCCAGCCCTCAAAGCCCGTTTAGTCGCTGAAGCAAACAAGACCCCCACGGCAAAACGCACGCCCGGCGCCGCCAAAACAGCTGTTACGCCGACTCCGTCGTGGATGCTGGACGTAAATCCAGAGGTCTTCGCTCGGCATCTCCACGTGGCTTCGAGCGCTTCCTGGAAGGATGCGCAAGGATTACATTTCGACGAGTGGATTGAATAAACGCTCGGATGAGTTCGCTTCGCCGTCAGGTTCTTCGCATCCTGTGTATTTTGATTTTTTCAGGATTGCTACAACCACGCCAGCTTGTCTCCCAAACCTCGCCAACCGCGCCGGCACCGGCCGAAGCGCAACAGCCGGAACCCATCCGCGTTAGCGTTGATCGAGTCAGCGTCGGGGTGCTGGTAACCGATCCCTCCGGCAAGTTTACGGAAGGCCTGCAGCGACAAAATTTTCATATCTTCGACAATGGCGTGGAGCAACCCATAACAGATTTTCTGGATGTGGAAGAGCCCGCTCAGGCTCTGGTACTCATCGAAGCTGGTCCTGCTGTATATCTTCTCGAGGGCAGTCATCTGCGAGCCGCTCAGGAGTTCTTGAGCGGTTTGTCGCCCGACGATCGCGTAGCAGTCGTTAAATACGCGGATGCTCCCCAGGCACTGGTCGATTTCACCGTCAATAAACAATCCGTCGCCGCCGCGTTCGACGAACTCGGTTTTAACCTGGGCTTCGGTTCTTTGAATTTATCGGCGAGCCTGTCAAAAGTTCTGGACTGGCTGGCCTCGGTGCAGGGCAAAAAAACAATCGTGTTGCTTTCGACGGGAGTGGATACTTCCTCGGCAAAGCAGATTCAGGATTTACTGAACCGCTTGCAGACCAGCGACGTGCGAATTCTGGCCGTCTCGCTGATTGGCGATTTGCGAAACCCGCCCCCAGCCTCCAAAAAGAAATCGCCACCTCCAAAGGTGGCCTTCACTTCGCAACAATTCGCCGAAGCTGACAGGTTGCTTCGGCAGATCGCGCAAACGACCGGCGGGCAGGTGTATTTCCCTACTAACTCAAGCGAACTAGCAGCAGTGTTCTCGCACATCGCGCAAATCGTGCGCCATGAGTTCAGCCTGGCGTTCATCCCGCCGGCCCACGACGGAACCATTCATTCGTTGGAAGTGCGAGTGACAGCTGAGTCCGGTCAGTCTGCTGGTCGATCTCCCGGCTTGGCAGTTGGTTTGGCCGGCTATCGCGTGGATTGTCGACGCGCGTATCTCGCCCCTGCGCCGGCGCTCACACGTTGAAGAGTTACAGATAGTCCTTCATGGTATTTGCCATGGCGCGCAGTCTTTCGTCCACCAGCGCGAAAACCGTTCCGTCCTCGAATTTCCCGTTGACGTCGCGCGTGCCTGCAACCCTCCCGGTCAAAATTTCTATGCCCTGCTCGACTTTTTCCACCGGCCAAATATGGAATTTGCCGGCCGCGACAGCATCCAAAATATCTTCGCGTAGCATCAGGTCTTCCACGTTGGATGCGGGGATCATCACGCCCTGGCTGCCAGTCAGCCCTTGGATGCGGCACACCCCGAAGTATCCTTCGATTTTTTCGTTCACTCCGCCGATGGCTTGAATGTCCCCCTGCTGATTCATCGACCCAGTCACTGCGATGTCTTGCCGCAGCGGTAATCCGGAGAGTGCCGAGAGCAGCGCGTACACTTCCGTGGAGCTGGCGCTGTCCCCATCCACGCCGGAGTACGATTGCTCGAAACAAATACTCGCGGCCAGCGAAAGCGGCGAATCTTGCGCAAAGCGAGTACGCAGAAAGCCAGAAATAATGTGCACACCTTTGTCGTGAAACCGCCCGCTGAGGTTCGCTTCGCGCTCAATATTGATGAGCCCCGCCTTTCCCAAGGCTGCGGAAGCGGTAATCCGCACCGGCTTGCCAAAGGAATACCCGCCAATTTCCAGCACACTCAGTCCATTCACTTGCCCGACGCGTTCGCCTGCCACGTCGACCAGCAACGTGCCTTCCTCGATCATTTCGCGCACGCGCGTCTCAATCAGATTATGCCGCTCTACTTTGGAAGCCAGCGCGCTCCGCACATGCGCCGCGCGGACTACCGTTTCGCCCGCCGCCATTGCCGCGTAGTGCGCCTCGCGCGCCAGGTCCGCCATATCCACAAATCGCGCGGTAACTTTATTGCGCCGCCCGGCCTGCCGCACCCCGTATTCCAGCATCGCCGCGAAGGCCCCACGATCAAACGGAAATAGATTTTCCTTTTCGCACAGCGCGCGCAGCCGGCCCGCATATTCCGCGATGACGCCATCGCTCATATGCATTTCTTCGTCGAACTCCACACGGACCTTGAAAATCTTGCGAAAATCCTCTTCGTATTGATACAGCACTTCGTACAATTCGCGGTCTCCAATCAAGATTACTTTCACGTCGAGTTCCACGGCTTCTGGTTTCAGCGCGCTGCCGCCAAAGGGATAAAACATCTCTAGCGGCTGAATTTCCAGACGGCTGTGATTCAGCGTGCGTTTCAGGGCGCGCCACACGCCGGTCTCCGAAAGCGCTTCCAGCGAATACATAATCAAAAAGCCGCCGTCCGCGCGCAGCAAAGAGCCACCGCGCAAATCCATAAAATCGCTGGTCCAGCCGCCGCGTGCGTCGTAGGCGCGTTGAATGGTGCCAAAAAGATTCGCGTACGTTGGCGTCGTTTCAAAAATCACCGGCGAAGTATCTTCATCACCGTGCGCCAGAATCACATTCACGCCGTAAACGCGAAACGGATCGCGTTCCGTCAATCCTGGCAACTTCGGTAACCCGTCCGGGGGTTCGGTACCGGCTTCCGTTTCGCTTTCTCCTTCGCGCTCCTTGAAGGGCCCCAGATTATCCAGCAAGTGATGCCGCACTTCTTCCAGATACTCCGCCACTCCGGTGCCGGGATATTTTTCTTTCAGCTCTTCAATGGCTCCGTCCACCAGAACGGACGCAGCTTCCTGTTCGAGGTAGCTCAACTCGCTGGCCAATTCGCGCGACAGCGTGAGCGTCTTGCGATACACCACCGTGAATTCCTGCCGGAACTGCTCGTATTTCCGCTCGATGGCTTCCGCTACCGGCGATTCCAGTTTTCCTTCGTGCACCATCTTGGAGATATCTTCGATGGGCACCATCTGCCCTTCCAGCACGGGAAAAATCTCAGGCAGAGCTACCGCGCCTACCTGCATGTGTCCAAGCGCAAATTGTTCACGCGCAATCCGCCGCGTGAAATCGTCCATCAGCTCTTTTTCACGGACCGTAAAGCGCTCTACGATTCGTCCTTTTTGCCGCTGGAAGGGTTCGCCTTCGAAGACCTGCGGAATGCGCCGGCGCAAAAAATCGATTCCCGCTTGCATGTCTTTCTTGAAGCCGTTTGCTTGTCCGCGTGCCAGCGACAGGAGCCGCGGGCGGTCCGCAATTTTGAAATTATTCACGTAACAGCGATCCAGCGATTGTTTAGTTCGCGGGTGCAACTTCTCGATCATGCTGGCGATCGTTCCGCCGCGGCTGGTTCCCGCCAGGCCGCAAACGAACACGTTGTAGCCGGGAGCGGATAGTTCCACGCCCATTTTGAGCGCTCGTAGCGCGCGGTCCTGGCCGATGAAGCCTTCGCGCAATTCCGCCTGTGCCGTAGTCTCAAACGGAATACGCGACAGCTCGCAACGCCACCGCAATTTGGCGGGCGCCAATTCCTTATGCACCAGCGCGACTTTGATGTCCTTGGAAGTCATCGAGCGGGGTACTCTAACATACCGACACGCAGGCCGAGCGTATTTTGGATTTGCAGTTGAGGACTCGGTTACGAGTTCTCAACTCGTGGGAGCACCAGTTCATTCGTTCGCGAAGCCGCTAAATCTTCGCGGTGCATCATGTGCACGCGAAATACACCCATCGCCGCAGCCACGATGGCCGGCCCGACCACCAGGCCGAGCAGCCCAAATACTGAAAGTCCTCCGAGTACGCCAATAAACAGAAGCAGCTCATTAAGTTGCGTGCGGTTACGCAGCAACAACGGCCGCACAATGTTGTCAGCGATGCCGGCTACCGCGCCGCAAATAATCATAATAGTGAGAGCTTTTCCCCAATGTCCGCTGAATCCCAGCCAAAGCGCGGTGGGCAGCCAGATCAGCGCCGAGCCTACCACCGGCACCAGCGAGAAAAAGGCGATCACTACTCCCCAGAAAACCGGCGAGTGCAGACCGGTTATCGCAAACGCCGTGCCGCCCAAAAATCCCTGGATGCCCGCCACGAGAAGTCCCACCGCCACACTCGCGAAGATCAGCTCCTTGGATTCCATGAGCATTTCTTCCTGGATGGTGCGGTCAAATGGAAATAAGTGTTTTATCGCGCGCACCACGTCTTCGCCGTCGCGAAACATAAAAAAAAGCGCGAACACCAGGATGAACAGCGCGACAAAGAAACTCAGTAAATTTTTGACCAGCGATCCGAATTTGCCGGCCAGAAATGTCGCGACTTTCTCAGCGGCCTGCCGCAACGGCTCGGAAAAATCGATCGACTGCCAGGCCTCCGGAAGCTGCGCGCGCACCCGCTCCACGACCTCGGCGGGCAGTTCGCGTTCAGGATTCATGAGCGCGCTCTGCAATCTTGCGGTGGCATCAATGGCCTGTTTCGCGGTGTACGACAGCACCACCAGGGTTGGCGCGATGAGCAGCACCGTCACTCCGACGGTGCTCATCACGGCCGCGTAATTCGGCTTCAAACGCTTGGCCAGCCGTTCATGCACCGGATAGAAAAATATCGCCAGCACCGCCGACCACGTCAAGGGCACCAGAAACGGCTCGAAAATCAGATAAACCACGTACCCGAGCAGCAACAACGCTCCGTACGAAAGTACGTTGGTGAGGCGATCGCTGGTGGTGGGCAGCGTTGTTGGAACAGTCTTCATGCGCGGTCTTATTCTGCCGCAATTCGGGGGGAATTGGTTACTTGACGCCGACCTGCTCGATCAATCGCAAAACATCCTCGTGGGTCACATCATAAACCGGGCGTACATCTTCCTCTTCCAAGCGTTCTCTCAAGTAATCGGCGGCGATGAAGCTGGCCTCGCGATCCGTCAAATCGCGTCCGCTACGTTCGCGAAATTTCACGAATGCGGTATGCGCCAGACCCACCATCACGACTTCGCCGTCGACAAAAAATTTGGTATCGATGGTGTCGCTATGACGCGTGGCGATGCCATTCCACAGGTAGGAAAACCGGCATTCGTAGACATGCCCGGTCAACTTGGAAGTCACATCGAAGGCGCCTACAAATTCTTTCATCGCGCCGGTGTTAGCTAATACTGGACGTGTGGTCACGCGTGCTCCGAATTTCTGTAATTCTGCTGTTTAAACTTTTTTATGCTCAGAACTGCTAGCGCATCAGCCCGGCTTTTACCGTGACGCCGCCGAGGCCGTCTCGACCTGCGTGTAATTACGGATAGCGGCCGCCACTCCGCCACCTTCCGGAACCCGCAAACCGAGTTCCAGCATTATTTTTTCTAGCGCCGCCAGGAAAAGCAGCACGTTGTTTTTCTGGCTGCAGTATCCCATCAGGCCCACGCGCCAAATCTTGCCCTTCAATGGACCCAGCCCGCCGGCTATTTCAATGTTGAACTCATCCAGCAGCTGGTTGCGCACGCGAGCATCATCGATGCCCTTCGGAATCATTACCGCCGTCACCGTTGGCAATCGCTCCGCCGGATTTTTTACCAGCAGCTCGAGCCCCATGGCTTCCAGCCCGGCAATCAAGGCCAACTGATTGGTATGGTGCCGTTCCCACCGCACCGCCAGGCCCTCCTGCATCACAATGCGCATGGCTTCCCGCAACGCATAAATCAGGCTGATCGGCGGCGTGTGATGATAGAGCCGTTCCTTGCCCCAATAATTCATCGCGGTGGTCAAATCGAAATACCAGCTCTGCACTTTTGTCTTTCGCGTGCGCAACACTTCTTCACCGCGTGCGCTGACCGTGATGGGCGACATTCCCGGCGGCGCGCTGATAGCCTTTTGCGTTCCGCTGAAGCATATATCCACACGCTCGTCATCCACGTGCAGCGGCACTGCTGCCAGTGACGCCACGGTGTCCACCACCAGCAACGCTCCCAGCTCGTCCGCCACTTTTCGAAAGTCGGCAAGTTGCGTCAAAACGCCTGAGGACGTTTCGCCTTGCGCCAGTCCAATAATTTTAATTTTTCGGCCCTTGCCCGCGCGGCGCACATCTTCGGCATCCACCGTGTTCCCGTAGGGAGCTTCCACTTTGGTAATTTTCGCGCTGGCGCGTTGAGCAATCTCGTACATGCGGTCAGAAAAAAGGCCGTTCACCGCCACGATGCCTTCATCACCCTCTTCCAATGTGTTGAGGACGGATGCTTCAATGCCGCCCGACCCAGACGCCGAAAGCGGCATCGTCAGCCGATTTTCCGTTTGAAAAATCTGCCGCAGCAGGAGCTGCGTCTCGTCCATGCAGGTTTTGAACCACGGATCGAGATGGCCCACCAAGGGCGTCGCCATCGCACGATAAACGCGCGGATCGACTGAGGACGGACCCGGTGTCAGCATCAACCGAACCGGCGGATTCAATTCACCAACTGTTTGTGTCATGGCTTGTCCTTCTGATCGTGCAGTGATGTGGAGGCACCCGCTTGCGCTCTTGAGGACCACAGAAGCGCGGCCAGAAAATCAATTTTCCCCCATATGGCCGCCGGGGCGCAACCGTCAAATTGGCTGCTCAAACACTAGGATGCTGAAACGTCAGGATTTGCGCAGGTGATCGAGTAGCGCGAAGAGAAATACGGCCACAATCGCGTTTACCACCGCCGCGGCGGCGAGATGCATGGTGAACCACACGCTGGACTGGGCCAAGAGAATCCGTCGCGTGAGCAGAACGATGCCCTGGTGCAGACCGAAGAAGATGATCGTGAGAGCAAAACGCGCAGCCGGGTGTTCGGTGTCCAGCCGCGCTCCGATGGAAGACGCCAGATAACCGATCACCGTCTTGGCGATGCCATAGAGACCGAGGGGCACAGTGGGCCCGCTGAGACTGTCCTGAAGCAACCCGATGACCATGCCCAGCAGGAGACCGGTGGAGGGATTGCGACGGCTCAGGCCAAAATAAATGGTGATCAGCAAAGGCAAATCGATCATCGTGGCTTTCGCGAAATAAACGGGTACGAAAGCCTGAAACATCAGGGCCAGGAGCGTGGCGCCCACGATGGCTCCGCCACGAAACTTGTGCACCTCGATGTGTGATTCCATGTTGCGAATGTCGAAGGCGTCGTTCATTCGGGTTTTACCGTTGAAGCTGCATTAGCTGAGGCTGGAACTGGCGCGGGGCTGACGGGCGGCGCCTGAGCCGGCTGCGGGACAGTTCCGCTCACCGCCGACTTAGCGGTCTCCGCGACCGGCTTACTTGCCGCGCTTGCGGAAGGCTTCGCGGTCTCCGTTTCCTGATTCATTTGCAACGGCTGGAGAGTGAGAAGAACAATTACTTCTTCCAAGCGCTCCAGATCGGCCGAGGGACGAATGCGAATGCTCTTAAAAGGATTGCCAGGTTTGATATCAGTGATGGTTCCGATGGGAAGATCGCGCGGAAAAATTTTGTCCATGCCACTGGTCACTACCCGTTCACCGACGTTCACGGCGTCGTCGTTAGCGACATACTTCATGACCAGCAACGGTTCACCAGCGCCGCCAACGGGACTTTGCTTGCGGGAGTTGCCGAGCATGGCGCCCACGCCGCTGTCTTTGTCAGTGAGCAGTAACACTTCCGAGGTGTTGTCGTAGACTTCCACGATTTTACCGACCACCCCCTCAGGGGTGATGACCCCCATATTTTTCTTGATGTGGTCCTTCGAGCCGCGGTCGAGCATGATGGTGGCGCTGGCGGTTCCCGCGCTGGTCGCGATTACGCGCGCGCCGAGCATCGGCACGTTCTCATGGGACTTGTGAAAGTTGAGTAGCAACGCCAAGCGGTCCGCTTCGTTAGCCTTGCTTTGCAGTTGGTTGACCTGCATCTTCAGCTCGTCGTTTTCGCGGCGAAGCAGTTCATTTTCGCGGGAGGTGTTTTGCAGCGCGAAATAGTGACGCCAGGTCTCGCGCAAATGTCCGATACCATGATTGCCGGCACGCTCAAAGGGAGAGAAGGCGCCAACCGTCCAGACGCGAATCAAGCGGCCTTCCGAGTCGCGCTTGATCTGCAAGGCCAGCAACAATATTTGCAGCAACACCACGCCGGCGAGCAGAAAGATGGATTTGTGACGCGAAGGTATGCCGGGCATGTGGTTAGCTGATCAAAATTCGTTGTTGATTTCGAAAGATCAAGTCTTCAAATATTCCTTTAAGAATCTGGTCGCTGACGGCTTTCGTTACCAGGTGTTACAACAGAAACTTGTATACGCGCACGCCTATGAAAAGCGTCGAGCCTCGAAATGTCTAATCGATGCACACCTGGCGCAGCAAGCGGAAATCACTCAACATCTTTCCCGTCCCGAGCACCACGGATGCCAGCGGATCATCCGCGATGGAAACCGGCAAGCCGGTTTCTTCACGGATGCGCTTATCGAGATTCTTGAGCAGCGCGCCGCCTCCGGTAAGCACGATGCCGCGGTCGCTGATGTCCGCGGAAAGTTCAGGCGGAGTGCGCTCCAGAGCCACCCGCACGGCGTTCAAAATAGTGGCCACGCATTCCGACAAGGCTTCGCGAATTTCGCTGTCATCGATGGTTACGGTGCGGGGCACGCCTTCAATAAGATTGCGCCCTTTGACTTCCATGGTTAAGGGCTTTTCGAGCGGATACGCCGACCCGATTTCCATTTTAATTTGTTCGGCGGTGCGCTCGCCAACGAGCAAGTTGTACTTGCGCTTGAGGTATTGCATGACCGCTTCGTCCATTTCGTTGCCGGCGACCCGCACTGACCGTGAATAGACGATCCCGCTCATGGATATGACGGCGATGTCGGTAGTCCCGCCGCCGATGTCCACCACCATGTTGCCGGAGGGCTCTTCGATCGGCAGCCCCGCGCCAATGGCGGCGGCCATGGCTTGTTCCACGAGATAAACTTCGCTGGCACGCGCGCGATACGCGGAATCCTGCACAGCGCGTTTTTCAACCGGGGTGATTTCGCTGGGCACGCCGATTACGATGCGCGGATGAACCAGCACGCGGCGATTGTGCGCTTTTTGAATGAAGTAGGTAAGCATCTTCTCGGTGACTTTGAAGTCCGCGATGACCCCATCTTTCATGGGCTTGATGGCCACTACGTTGCCGGGAGTCCGGCCCAGCATGTCTTTGGCTTCGCGGCCCACCGCGACGACTTCCCCAGTGGATTTGTTGATTGCCACGATGGAAGGCTCGTTGACCACGATGCCCTTGCCGGCAGAAAACACCAGCGTGTTCGCAGTGCCAAGATCGATGGCCAGGTCGGAGGAAAATAAACTAAAAACCGACCTTAAGTTGTAACCGTTCTTATTCATTCCCCCGTCTCCCGTGAAAGAATTCCCTGGCTGCTAAAACAAGCAAGCCTGCCGCGGACCTGACCGCCCTCTTTTGTTTTCTACGTAAGCATACGGCAACGCAAAAAAGGATTGAACCGTTGCTTGTGCCGCGATTCGCTGCAAAATCCAAACCTTACTTAGGCACCACAATGGAGACTTGCTGCTGCGCGGTCCCTCCACGGCGGTTCGAACCAATAATAGAAATGGTATGCTGTCCCGGCTCCAAAGGCTCGGTGAAATGCCGGAATTGGCCGTCGGGCGCAATGTTCGGCACGGACTGGCCATTCACGATGAGCGCGGCTCCCGGCTCGGTACGCCCCACAATTTCTGCCACCCGGCCGTGAAGTTGGGTGCCCTCGATTTCGAGTATCATGTCCTGCGATTTGCCCTGAGCCACCAGGGTGAACTGAAACGTCTCACTGACCTCGCTGGTTTGCTTCTTGGCATCCTGAGCGGTGACATTCCAGAAATACTCGCCGGGATCAAGCCCGGTGATGTCCGTGGAAGTACCCGAAACTTTGGCTTGCTTGACGATAGTACGGAACGATGTGGTGGCGCTGAGCCGCACCGTATACGAGATGGCATCCTCCACCGGCTTCCACACGAAATGTACCGGCGAAATTTTAGGCTTCTCGTTGATGATGGGCGCAAGGTTCAGCGGCTCCACGAGCGAGGGCGGCGCAAGAACATTGGATCGCTGAATACCGCCACCGGTCGGGAAGCTGGCTTTCTCCCATTGCGTCAGCTCAATTTTCTGATCGCCGCGCTGCACTTCCGCGGAACCGGTAGAAACCACGATCTCATGATTGTTGCTGTCCGGATCGTTCTTCACCGAGGCACGGCTGTTTTGCCGGAGTTGCGCGCTGGCATCCTCCACGTTGACGGCGGCCTTGGAATCCGGCGAACTCCAATTCGGGGTGGCCAGGTCCACGGACCCAGTGCTGATGCGCATGGCCACGCTGGTGGGTCTGTTGCTGGCCATGGAATTCTCTTCCACGGTTACCAGGGTGTCGGACTTCACGGTATACGTGGTGCCATCCGCAAAGGTGATGCGCGCGGCGCTGTCAGCGCCGGTCTGCACGAAATCGCCTTTGTCGAGAGTGGTCTTATAGTCGGCGGTCACCCACTGGACAGAGTTGACCTTTTTGATTTGAACTTTGCCGTCGAGATTTACGAACTTGGCTTGCATCTGGGAGATGGGCAAGTTCTCTGTGTCGGGCGCGGAGATGGCGTTGGAAGCTTTGTGATACAGCGAGGAATAAAGATCCGGCGAGATAAGGTATACGATGCCAAGTATCACGCCTAGGAGAAGGAGCGAGTAGACGATGACGGTCTTATAGGTGACCGCGGTCCAATAGACCTCTACGCGTGGCTCCTTGCCGGAAGCTGCGGCGTGTTTCGGGTCGATGGGTGCTTGTACGCTCACAAGATTGGGTGCTTATTACTCCGATTTTAA
>Ga0307479_10001931_pt1 | contig 18932 bp, 20 predicted proteins | sample atmos_gasesECM4C_FD_203743 | JGI IMG/M metagenome (GOLD analysis project Ga0307479, IMG submission 203743) | Hardwood forest soil microbial communities from Morgan-Monroe State Forest, Indiana, United States - atmos_gasesECM4C_515 | ecosystem: Environmental > Terrestrial > Soil > Temperate... | reverse complement strand
TCGGCGACGAATTCCAGATTCAGCGAACCAAATGACGGAATGACGTTCAGGTGCATGCCGACGAAATAGCAGTGCAGGCTGGAAACGAAATAAAATCCGCCGCGGCTGTAATCGCGCATGAGCTGAATTTCCTCGACGACCTTGCCGTTTGCGTCGATGGCTTGGATCCACACCTGGCGCGGTCCTTTTTGGCGGCGCTCGCGACGCCTTTCGGGGCGGGCAGCGGGCGCATAGTTGTGGGCCTGTTTATGCTGCGAATTGGTGCGGGCGTCCTGCTGGGGTTCTACGGGGGCTTGCACGTCCAGCTCAGGCATAGGCGGCTCCTTTGCCGTGCACAAATTTGTGCACGGATATTTGTGCACAATGGGGCCTTGGTCGAATCGGGCGAGCGCTTGAGTCTAATTGGGCCGGGCCGGCGCAGACTCTACGTGTCGCCAGTGGCTGCAGATTAGCGGCGCGCCCTGAGAGAGTCTATAGAACGCGCGTACCAAGGCACTGGTCCTTCTGGTTTAGTGAAGGCTATCGTTCCGCCGGGAAATGCTGCATTGCCGCGACTTTGGTGCCTATCAGGCGGCAGACGCGGAGCGCTTGGTTCCCATGGAAGATTGCCGCCTCTTATGCAGCCCAGCGTGCGCTGGTCGAACCTGCAAGCGCACGCCTTCAACGCGCTGCAAATACGCGACGATTCCAAAGAGTTTGCGGGCAGTTGGATTTCCACGCGGGCCGAACATCTGATGAAGGGTTTTTATGTGGATTTTCGTGTGCACTGCCAGCTTTGGGAAACCGACTGTGGCGTTGATGTAATCACGCAGCAGTTCTTTGCCGAGCGCCACCTCGCCCGAAAGAAGGCTTTCGATGGCTTCGCCTAGAAGCCCTTGCCGAAAGGCGCGATCGCGTTGCACGCGCGCCTGAACCGTCTCCCTAAAATCTCTGGTTAAAGCCATCTTCATTCTCCTTTCTGCTGCCTTTTCCGCTTCTTATAGTCCACCCATCGGTCCAGCACGAGTTGTATCTCGTCCTGTTGGCGCTGTTTCGTTCCACCACCGAGGAGAATGACAATTTGCTCGCCGTCTTTGGCGAAATAGACGCGATAACCGGGACCGAAATTGATCCTATGTTTGTAAACGCCACCGCCGACGCCCTTCGTGCTAGAGAAATTCTCCAGTCCGATACGATAGAGAGCTGTTGTCACCTTCCGGGCCGCTTCTGCATTCAGCCTATCGAACCATTTGCGAAAAGGCTACCGCCGCCCTGGTCTCGATATTCGCGCGGCTCGAGCATCTGCCGAATGGTAGCATATATTGTACCATCGTGACTACGCCGCCATAGCTCGGGACCGGCGCTGCCAGGAGTAGCGTGGGAGCGCGGCGCTAATCGCCTTTGCAGTTGATGATCTGGCGCAGGGTGTGGTCGATGCGTACCAGATCGCGGGCATTCTCCATGACGTGGTCGATGTCCTTGTAGGCGCCGGGGATTTCGTCGAGCAGCACTTTGGACCGGCGGAACTCGATGCCGGCCATGGCGGCTTCCAGATCCTTCATGGCAAAGGCGGCGCGCGCTTTTGTGCGAGACATGCGGCGTCCGGCACCGTGCGGAGCCGATTGGAACGACTGCGGATTGCCGAGGCCGGTGACGATATAACTGCGTGTGCCCATGGAGCCGGGAATCATGCCGCGCATGCCTTCGCGGGCTTCGATGGCGCCCTTGCGCGTGACCCAGACGTCGTGGCCGAAGTGGTGCTCGACCTGCGTGAAATTATGGTGGCAATTGATGCGCTGGAGTTCTAGCTCGCGGCCCTTGCTGAGTTCGACGCCCGCTCCGCCATAGACGTGATCGCTCAGCTCGCGCAGCATGCGGTCCATCATCTCTTCGCGATTCAGGAGCGCGAACTGCTGCGCCCATCTCAAGTCCCGCAGGTAATTGTCGAACTCTTCGGTGCCCTCGGATAAGTAAGCCAAATCGCGATCGGGCAACGCGACGTTGCGCTTTTTGCAGAACTCCTGCGCGCGGCGAATGTAGTGATTGCCTATGCGATTTCCTACGCCGCGCGAGCCGGAATGCAGCGTCAGCCAGACCTTGTCGCTCTCGTCGAGGCAGACCTCGGCAAAATGATTGCCGCCGCCGAGCGTCCCCAGTGCGGCCTCCCAGTCCGTATCGAAATTGCTGTAGCGCGCGCCGGTGGTGGATTCGAGCTTTTTGAGCTCGGCGATGCGCGGCTCGGCTGTATCGGCGATTTTGCTGTTGTTCCGGCCGGCGGACATGGGGATGCGCCGCTCGATACCTTCGCGCAGGCGGTGCAGCTCTTTCAGGTCGCCGCGCTCGAGAGGCGTCTGGAGCGCGATCATGCCGCAGCCGATGTCCACGCCTACCGCCGCAGGCACGACGGCGCCCTTAGTGGCGACCACCGTGCCCACCGTTGCGCCTTTGCCGTAATGGCAATCGGGCATCACCGCCACCCACTTGAAGACAAACGGCAGCTCCGCGGTGTTCAGGATTTGCTTCTGCGCCTCGGACTCGATTTCTGGCCAGGGCAGAAACGTAGTGATTTTTTCGCTGACTCGGCCCATCTCGCACCCTCAGAGGATGTGACTTTATTGCGATATGACGATTTTTTCGCATCTAAGCCCGTTGTTTTCAGCGCCACTTTTTGCGAGAAATCAAAAAAGTCACAGCCTCTCAGCTTGACAAACCTATTTTAACCCTTGCGGCGGTGACCTTGACGCCACCACATTTGGCGTCCATAATAGCATCACTTCTGGCGCCTGCAATGACGGCCAGACCATGACAGCCAGTGAGATGCCATGACACGCGATAAGAGGAGCGGATTGCCGCTAGATTCGAAACGAAAGTCAGAAAAAATCAGAACGACGGTTCGTTTGCCCCGAACGCTCTACGACGAGGTCCACCGTTTGGTAAAGCAGGACGCGGTTTTTCCCGGAACTTTCAATGACTTGTTCACGTCCGCCGTTCGGGCTTATTTGAAGATGCTGAAGCGCAAACAGATTGACGCAGCTTTCGGCGGTATGGCGAATGACAGCGCATACCAAAACGAGGCCCGGGCAATTGCGGAAGAGTTTGCTGCTAGCGATTGGGAAGCGCTCGAGACTGCGGAGACAAAGTAATCGTGGCACCGGCACGAGGCGAGGTCTATCAGGCCCAACTCGATCCGATTCGAGGTTCTGAACAGGGCGGTGAACGTCCCGTTGTTGTGATGAGCCGCGACGCGATCAACAGAAACAGCCCAGTGGTCATCGTTGTTCCGTTAACGGATCGCGCGAACAAGAAGAAGACCTATCCCAGTCACGTCGTTCTAAACGCAGGGGATGGCGGCTTGCGGATCGATTCGATCGCGCTCGGCGAGCAAATCCGCGCCATCGCTGTAAGCAGACTTTCTAAGCGTCTCGGCCAACTCTCGCCCGCCAGCATCGATGCCATTGGTGCAGCACTCAGAATCGTGCTCGATCTCTGAACGGTTGTCTCGCAATGGGCTGCGGTTCTGCGGTACGATATTCTTCCAAGCCAGCCATTGAAGCACAATTTTGGGTTCTCACTTAATGGTGGTACTTTCCTCGTCACTTTCTGGGCCAGCATTGCATCTGATATCGAACACTGGGGGAATGAGTGGGAAGACCAGTAGCCGTCATCGTGTTCGCGCTTGCCTTGGCCGGGACAACGGCGCGCGGGCAAACCGTTGGCGAAGCGACGCCCCAAAAGGGCAGCACGGAGTTTCAGGTCTGGACCGGCGGGGGGCACTCCATCGCCAATGGAGCAGGGAACACGGGCACATGGAATGTGGGGGTGCGCTACGGCTGGGTTTTGACCGACGCGCGCGGTCCCCGTTTTCTCCGCGGACGCTTCGAGTGTGTGGTGGATGCCGTCCCCGGGTACGTCATCTTTCAACCCAGGGGCGCGGTGTACGGCGTGGGCATCAACCCTCTCGGCCTCAAATGGAATTTCGACACTGGGCGCCGCGTGGCGCCTTATTTCGATATGGACGGCGGCCTCCTTTTGACGTCCAGCAACGTTCCGTCGGGCATTTCGCGCGTCAATTTTGCATCGGGGCCCGGGGTTGGCGCTAACTTCGGCCACGGCAAGGCGCATTGGAGCCTGGAGGTGCGCTGGCTGCACATCTCCGACGCCGGCCTCACACCCGACAACCCCGGCATAAACATCCTTGAAGCGCGCGTTGGCTTAGGCTGGTTCCACCACAAAGAATAGTGCGGCGTTTTTCGTGTAGCGCCGTGCTTTAGCCCTGCAGCATTATTTGCGTAAGCGGATGCCGCCCTGAAGGGCGCTTTGTAGCGCCGGGCTTCAGCCCCCGCAATAAAAGTAATTGAAACGAAGTAGCCGCGGCGTTACGAGCCGGCTTTTGCCGCCATTCGCCGGCCGATAGCGCGATTGATCCAGGGCGCGATTCGTTCGAGCGCGACCAGAATCTTGCCGTGGGCGGTGATGATTACCTCGCGCTGGCCTCGCGCGATGGCGCGCAACATCTGGCGCGCCGCCTTGCCCGTATCCATTACCAGCCACGCCGGAACAGGATCCTTGGCTCGGGGATGGAAATCTCCTCGATTATCGATGCGGCGGATATTGCTGGCCACGAAGCCCGGGCTGATCAGCGTCACTTTGACTCCGGACCTCCGGAGTTCCGGCGTGATGCAATTCGCCAGCGCACGCAAGGCGAATTTACTCATGGCATAAGGCGAAGTCCCCGGAGCCGCTCCCCATCCGGAAATGCTTCCCATGATCGCGATGTTGCCCTTGGTCTTTTCGACTTCCGAGAGCGCCGCATAAATTGTGCGCAGCACGCCGAACACGTTGGTTTCGAACTGGCGCCGGTAATCCTCCAGCGACAGTTTCTTCAGCGTTGCCACTATGCCAAACCCCGCATTGGCAATGGCCACGTCGAGCCTTCCCCAGTGGCGCACGCTTTCGGCGACGGCGCGCTCGAGGTCGCCATCTTGCGTGACGTCGCAGGCGATTGCGAGAGGCTTCGCGCTCTCCGACGCCGCGGTTTCCTGCGCTAGAGCATCGAGCAACTCCGTGCGGCGCGCTGCCAGCGTCAGCTTGGCGCCGGCCCGGCCGAGCTGCAGCGCGAGTTCCTCGCCGATGCCCGAGGAAGCGCCGGTGACGAGGACGACCTTATCGCGAAAAAATCGTTCGATCGTAGACATGAAAGGCGGCGACGCCAGCTCACCGCCAGCTCTATGGACGCGGCCCTCTACTACCCCAGGCTGAAAGGCCAGGGCCGCAAGATCATCAGCGTCATGAGCAAAAACCCGATCATGACCACATTCTTGCCGAAATGCGCTTGCTCGTTCATACGCGCCTGCGGATCGGCAATTGTCCAGAAGTTATGAATCTTGAAGCTGACGCCAAGCAGGAAAAGGATCAGAAGTCCGGTGCCGATGGTGGGATGGTACCCGAGCAGAAAGCTCGCGCCGCCGAGCACAAGCAGGACGCCTGTGCCCAATATGGCGAGTTTCGGCGAGGGCGTGCCTTTGGCTTGTGCGTAGCCCGCCATCATGTTCGCGTTCTTGAAGTGATTAAAGCCTGCCATCAGAAAATATCCGCCCACGATGATGCGCCCGATCAGGAAGAGGATCTGCAGAATCTGGAGCAAGTCCATCGCACGACCTCCTTTGTCGTAGTGGCAGAGTAAGAAGCTTCCGGTTTGATGCTGTTCCCGCTGGCCTGTTACGGCGGCCCTATGTTACTCCGCGCGGCGCCATGCTAACCAACCCAGAATTCAGCGCGGCTTTGCCGTAACACGACTAGGTCAGGCACGCCGCTGGCAAATCTTAGGTTCCGCACCAAAGAGTTTCGACTGGATATTTTTCGAGGTTGTGATCAGCCGTCAATAGCACCAGCCCCTCCGCCTGCGCTTGCGCGATCAACATCCGGTCAAAGGGATCGCGGTGATAATTTGGCAACCTCTCCACTGCCGCTACATGGCTGTGAGTAATATCCAAAGATTGTAGGGCCATCAATTGAATCGCCCGGATCACAAATTCCGAAGGCGGTTGCGGCAAGATCAGTTTTCCCGTGCGGAACTTGATCGTAATTTCCCATGAACTCGCAGCCGACAAGTACACCTCAGACGAATCGTTCTCGAGCAATTCAATGGCTCGCCGGTTCAGTCTTAGAGGTGCAATCAGACTGTGAATGAGTACGCCGGTGTCTAGCAGGCACTTCACGATTTCTTCGATTTGGTGGATCGCACTCCCTCAAATGCGTCCAGAATTTCGTCGGGCAACGGGCCATCGAAGTCATCGGCAATCTTAATAGTGTCGCCATAGGCTCCGAGTTGGCGCTTGGGCTTACCTTTGGCCACGGGCACGAGTCGAGCGACCGGCACACCTCGCTTCGCGATAGAGATCTCTTCGCCTGCGGCAACTCGCCGGAGCAGCTTGGATAGCTGCGTTTTCGCTTGATGGATGTTGACCTGTTTCATGGATTTTAACTTAGTCTAGTCACTAGACTAAGTTGCGTCAAGAGACTTAGTGCCTTGCGGTGAACGCAAGTCTTCAGATACGGGCGGCGTCGACGACGGGAAGCCGGCGGCGATAGTCGAAAGGCGGCAGGGCGGTCTGCACCAGGCGGCCGAAGTCTTCCACTCGCTGGCCCAGCACGCGTTTGGGCACGATGCGATAAAGCCGGGGATTAAGATACAGCAGATAAACGTGCCGATCTTCCAGATAGCCAACGAGCTCATTCCAGCGTCGGCGGCTTTGCGACCCGGGATCCACGACGTGGAATCCTTCCTCGCTGAAGTACATGCGCAATAGCCCGTAGTAATGCTTGCGCAGCCGCACGATTTTCGACAGAAAGAAAACGAACGCGCCCAAAACCACGGGCACGAGCCAGGCCGGTAGCTCTCCCGCGCGCGCTTTGGCGATGGACATGACAATCGCCAAGACGAATGCGGCGGTGGCCACAGCGATCTTCAGCACGCGCCGCCATCCTCCTCCTCTGCGCACGTGGAGCAATTTGGCATGCCAGAAGTCCGCAGGCGTGTGCGCAAATTCGACGGGAGTGGCGGTGAACGGCCGGTCCGTGTGGAGCTTATCGAGGATCAGGCCGCGAAATTCGGTGAGCGCGCCTTCACTGGCAAAAGCCGATTTGGGAATAGGGAAGGACTCATTGCGCGTGAGCGGAATCAGGAAAGACGCCGTTTCCGTGAAGCCGGTCAGCTCGGTCCAGGGGCGCGCTACCAAGCCGCATTTGCAACTCAGTGCCAGCGATTCGGCGGTAGCCTGTAGGGTCCTGGAATCGCGGCAGTGGATTCTGCTGTAGGCGGCAAGCAGCGCTTGTTCGCGCCGCGTGCGCCAGAGCCGGAGGGAACGCTGGTCAAGCAAATAAGCGCCGACGCCGGCTGCGAAGCCGAGCCCGATCGACGCCAGGGCTGCGGCGGGAGGCGGCTGTTGTTGGCTCGCCTGCTGCATAACCACGCCTGCGCCGGGAAGAATCAGGGAGAGGCATACCAAGGCAGCGATCAGCCAAAAAGCCGTCCGGCCCGGATTATGACGCGGAGGCGGCTGTAAGGTGCGGAATTCAGGGAGGGAAATTCCGTACGTGATTTTCACTGTGGGCCATTCTAAAGGCAAGCCGCCGCAGTCCCAAACCGTTGCTCGCTGCGCCCGCGGCAAACAGTAAACGTGATCGGTCCCATGAATTGCGAGGAACGTAGCGGCACAGCGCCCAACTCAAAATCGATCGAGCTTTAGCCGAAATTTCATCTGACTTGGCTTTCCGGGAACACCAGAATCCACGCAAAGGAATCCACGCTTCAGGCTCCAGGCTCTAGGTCAAGGCCCATCTCACTGACGAAGGAGAACAAGATGTCAAAGCACCCGCTCCGGGCCGCGGCTACTGCCGCTGTTTTTGCCGGGATCCTCCTCGCGGGAGTCGTGATCAGTTCAACACGGGCTCGCGCTCACGACCAAGATGATGAGGATTCAAAAGTTCGAATCGCTTCGAGATAGCGCCCGTCAAGCTAACTCTGGCCGGAAAGGACCGGGAATTGGTGGGACTAGGCAGCTACATTGTCAATGCACAGGCTGACTGTAACGGCTGCCACAGTGCCGGCCCCGCTAGTGAATTCGCCCCGGGTGGAAATCCATACTTTGGCAAGCCCACGAAGGTCAATCCGGACACCTACCTGGGCGGCGGGAGGGATTTCGGTTCTTTACCCGAGCCAAGTCCGTCTCCGCACATCATCTCGCGCAATTTGACGCCGGATAAAACCGGGCGGCCTGAAGGCGGCCACACGTTTTCAGAATTCGTTCAGATCATCAGGCAAGGCACTGATTTCGATCAGGTCCATCCACCATGTACAGGCGCGCCGGACGGAACCTGTCTGCCGCCTCCGTTCGATGGGAATCTTCTCCAAATCATGCCGTGGCCCATTTTTCACAACATGACCTACCATGATTTGCGCGCCATCTACGAGTATCTGAGCGCTATCCCCTGTATTGAGGGTCCGGAAGACCCCACCAGCATCCTCCACAAGGATTGTAAGAGTTCGATCACCTGGCTCGGGCGTGCCAGTGCGTGCCCATGAGATCGAGACGGGCGGCCAATGGCCGCCCGTTTTCTTTTGCTGCAATTTTTCTCGCCGCAGCACTCGATCAATTTACACGCCGCTCCCAACCCGCGCGTGTAGTTCCGACCTTTGTGCCCGAGCTACGAGATCCATTGAAAAGCACCTGGTCGCGTTGTTGACAGCGCCCCGGCGCCATGCGTATGATAGTGGTATGAAGTAGATCATACGCGAGTAATCATTGTGGCTAAAGGAAAAGAACGCATAACCGTATCCCTCTCCAGAGAGTGTGCCCGCTTTTTAAGAATTTTCCGGACGAAAACGCATTCTCCCTCCATGAGCGCTGTATTCGAAAAGATCGTTAGCGATCTTCAAGTCAGAATTAAATCGGAAGAGCTCGACGAGAAAATGAAGGTCTATTATGACAATCTCTCCCCTTCAGAAATTGAGGAAGAGCATGCCTGGGGCAAGTTGGGCGAAGCGGCGCTCGCGTCATTGAACGAGCAAGAGGAAAAGGAACTGAAGGAGGAACGCGCTCCCCGCCAGCCTTTTGGAAGCTCGGGCGATAGCAGGTGAGTCCTCCGCCGCTACCCCAACCGCGACGCGGACAGATCTGGTATGCCCGGTTTCCGGGAGACCCGGCCGGCAAAAATGCCCGCCCAGTTGTAATTGTCTCGGCAGATCGCAGAAATGCGCATCCAAGAGCGACAACCGTTTTGGCTGTCCCACTATCGACCACCTTGACCGATTTCCCTCTTCACATCAGATTGCAACCCGGCGAAACAGGGTTGCGGGAGATTAGCGAACTGCAACCCCAAAACATCTCCGTGATTACGAAAGACAGTCTCTTACCTAATCCTGGAGCGAGGATGCTGAGTGAGCGGATCCTTAGGATCATCGCGAGAAACGTCGTCAAGAGTATGGGAATTCAGCCAGTAGATATTCAAGGTTAAGAGGCAGGAAAGCGCGGGAGACCGCAAAAAAGCCAGCGGCCCATCGTTTAGCACTATGCGTGAGCGCTAACCGATGGGCCGTTTCGGAGGAGGAACGATGGAATCAGCGCGATCGAAAATCTTGCCGGGCGAGAGCCCTAGCCGGCTTCATTAAAATTTGGCGTAGCGCGAAGGCCGCCCAAGACAGAGCAATGAAAACCCTTATGGCGCTCATGTGACCCTTCCCGGAACTTCCACTCAGCTGCTTCGTTGATCTCATTCGTCACTACTTACGATTCAGAAGATAGCCTCTGAGGGTTAAACCCGGCAATGAGTGAATGGTTCCACGGGCGTAGTACTTGGGGGGTGCAACTTCTCATACCATTCAGTGTCCACGTTGGCGTGGCGCCCGAAGTGTGCCCCAAGCCATTTTTCAGGCCCGTTCACGGAACTTTCGCCCCGGTGTAACGGCGGCGTAACCTTCCTCGCACAGAGTGCGTGCCACCGAGCGCGTCCGGTGTGCCCCCGGCCGTTTGGTAATTCTGCTGAAGAGGAAGAGCCGCTAAATGAATAAGATAACAGCGATTTTGTGCCTGCGCTTGGCGCGGGAACGGCCACAACGGTCTCCGCGCAAGAGGGTCCAGTTCCCACAGGTGTTCCGCATCTTAACCATGTCTGGGTGATCATGATGGGAAACCACGGATTCCCCCAGGTGATTGGCAACGCCAACATGCCCTTCACCAACAAATACGCCCAGAAGGTGAATTCCGCGAGGAAGTACTTTGCAGTGGGGCATCCGAGTCTGACCAATTATCTGGAAGTCGTCGGCGGCTCCAACTTCGGCATTCGCGATGACAATTCGCCCGACTGGCACGGTTCGACCTGCACACCGAATATCGCCAGCGGAAGCGTCTCGCTCGAGAGCACCTCAACTCCCATTTGCCCGATCTACGGCACCGGCACCGATGGCGCCACGCCCGCGATTGACTTCTCCAACGAAACCTCCGGGCCTCCAGGTGATATCGACGTCGATGGTACGGTGGCCTTTGATGCCAACCCCCGTACAGTTGGCAAAACGATTGCCGATGAACTGGTTGCCGCGGGTCTGACTTGGAAGAGCTATCAGGAATCCCTTCCGCCGACAGGGGCCGACGGCGTCAACAACGCCGATGGCTTTTACTCGAATCTGACGGATGTTGCCACGCTCTTGCCGAGCTCAGGTTTCACGAACAAAGATGTGGTGTCTCTCTACGCGGTGAAACACAACCCCTTCGCCTATTTCCAGAACGTTCAAGGGGGCTCCAACCCGGAACTGAGCCTTAGCCGAATGGCGGATTTCGAGGGCAAAGGAAGTCTGTTTGCTGACCTCACTTCCGGCAATGTTCCATCGTTTTCGTTCATCGCCCCGAACCAGTGCAACGACCAGCACGGCCGCGGAAATGCTGGTCCGGTGTGCGCGTTCGATACGACCAACAACGGCACGCTCACCGGCCTTAACCAGGGGGCTATGTATCGCGGCGATCAAACCATCCAGACCCTGGTTACCGCGATTCACGATTCCTCCGCCTGGAGCGACGGCAAGAACGCCATCGTGGTTGTGTGGGACGAAAACGATTACAGCGTATCGCCCACGACGAACCAGGTGCTGCTCACGGTAGATACCAACTGTGGCGTCAAGGGCGTGCAGAGCAATCATTTCTACACACACTTCTCGCTGCTCAAATCGCTCGAAGCCGGCTTCGAACTGCCGTGCCTGAACCATGCCTGCGATACGGGAACTAATGTCATGTCGGATCTCTTCGCTTCCGGCGAGGGCCACGACGGCAACTAAATTTGCAAAAAAATTGAAAAACGCCCCGGACTGGGCCGGGGCGTTTCCTGCTTGTGCAATGTAGCGCCGCACTCTCGTCCCGAGCCGCAAAGGCGAAGGATCAGGCCGGCATTTTCTGCCGAACTTCAAAAACTGCCCGGCTGAAGTCGGGCGCTACAAGGCTGTGCCGTTGCGTTAATTTTGCCAGTCGTTGGCATTCATGCTCTTGATCCCACGAGATCATTCGCTGAGCGCGATGTGAAGGCGACAACTATAAAGCACGAATGTGATATGCTCTTTCGCACTTGAGGGAGGCGTTTATGAACAATATAACCAAAATGTTTCTCGGTCTTGGGCTTGCCGTGCTGATCAGCTTGCCCGTTTTGGCTGCGCTTAAGTCAGGCGATAAGGCGCCCGTTTTCTCGGCTCAAGCTTCATTGGCCGGAAAAGAGTTTAGTTTTTCCCTGGCAGATGCGCTGAAAAAAGGCCCGGTGGTCGTTTATTTTTATCCGTCCGCCTTTACCAAAGGATGTGATCTCGAAGCGCACACATTTGCTGAGATGAAAGACCAATTCGACGCCGCTGGCGCCACGATCATCGGTGTATCGGCCGACAGCATCGCGCGACTCAATCAGTTCTCCGCGGATCCGGAGTATTGCGCCGGAAAGTTTCCGGTCGCCTCTGACGCAAAGGGCGACATCTCCTCTTCCTACAATCTGAATAAGACCGCCGTAAAGCCCGGCCAGGCGGATGTGCGCGGTGTTGCGATCGACCATGACTTTATCGAACGCACCACGTTCGTCATCGGCAAAGACGGCAAGATCGTCACGACGTTATCGTCGAAAGATGACGGCCTCTCACCCGATGAGCACGTAAAGAAATCATTGGCCATCGTGCAGGGCCTCAAGTCCAAATAGGCGCCTTAGCTGCGGCCCAATATCCGCTAGCAGAAAGACTTGTCTGCGGTAACGGTTTAGCCTGAAGCCTCGCTACGACCGTCCCAGAGTTGTCATCCCGAGGTCGCCGCAGCGACCGAGGGATCTGCTTTTTGGTTCACGATCGGAACAGCAGATTCCTCGTCGCCCACAACGCTCCTCGGAATGACATCATGAGTGATCCAGCTAAAGTTCGATTTTTCGCCCGAAATCGCGTTTACGCTTAAGGTTGATCTTGGCCTTTGCGAGCGGCGACTGGGCGAAAAACTGCGCGAGGCTCTGCGGCCGAGGCTCGGGTGCTCGGCGTTCAAGATCTCCTGCTTTGAACAATAGGCGCCTTTGCAATCGCTTTTTCATTGCTGGTAGCCATTCTATGGTAGCGCGGATGGCATCCTAATGAGTGTTATCTCGACTACCACGGCGATCATGCCAACAACAATGCCCAGCAGATTCCAACGCAGAGAAGGACGCCTTGTGTGCCCGAGAAGAGTAGATTCCAAAGCAGAATGATCAAGCCCACAATAATCAGAATCGGAACCGCATAGATGCTAAGCAGCCACCAATTCAGCAGCAAGCCGTGGAGTATTACCGGAGGGAAGAGGAGCGGAACGCTCATCAGACAGGTGAGGAGGGCAATGTATTTCGCCCGGTCTTCATTCTCCTGATTATCGTTAAGAGTAGCCGCCATTGGAACGATTCTATAGCGTACACGGAGCGACTAAGCGCGATGAATTCTTGTTTTTGTTTGATTGTTAAGCCAAGGGGGCGGGGGACTTCAGGTAGCGGCCGATGAGGGCGTCGGCGGTGCGGTAGGTGAACGCGACGACGCTGGTGGTGGGATTGGCGGCGCCGTTTTGCGGGAAGGTCGAGGCGCCCATAACAAAGAGATTCGGCAGCTCCCAGCTTTGGCCCCAGGGATTGACCACGGACGCATCCGGAGACTTGCCCATGATCGTGCCACCTTGCACGTGCGTGGATTGGTAGCGCCGTGCGTCGTAGCGCTCGAAGCTCGGCGCGGGAATGACGGCTTTCGCACCCATGGCGCGGGCGAGTTCTGCGGCCTTGGCATTGGCGAATTTAACCATCTCGAGCTCGTTTTGCCGCCAGTCGATCGTCATGCGCAGCAGCGGATCGCCGAAATGGTCTTTGTAACGCGGATCGAGATCGAAGTAGTGCGTCTTGTAACCGATGTGCTCGCCGGCAAAGCCGATGGTGGCGACTTTGTCGTACCACTCGATTGACGCCTTTTTCCATTCCGAGCCCCAGCGCGCCTTCACCGTGGGTGGCACAGCGCCGAAGCTCACAATGGGCTGAAAGCCGGTGCCCGCCACGCGGAACGTTCCGCCGCGAAGGAACGGCAGATTGCTGTGATCGAAAGCATCGCCATCGAAATCGCTGACGCAAATGCCGGTCGCGGCGGCGCCCATAAAGCGATTGAGCGGCTTATCGATGAACACTTGCGTGGGAACGTTCACCTGGTGCGTGAGGTTGCGGCCGACGGCGCCTTTGCCCGTCGCGGGATCGTACTGCTCGCCGATGCCGGAGAGCAGCAGCAGACGCGTATTGTTCAGCGTCCACGACCCCATAATGACGAGATCGGCCGGCTGGAAGCACTCTTCGCCGTTGGCGTCGATATACTGCACGCCACGCGCGCGCTTCACGGCTTTATCGAACACGATACGCCGTACCGTGCAGTTATTCCGCAGCGAGACGCTCTTTTGCTTCTCCACAATCGGCAGCAGGGTATTGGTCGGCTGGGATTTCGCGCCGATCATGCAGCCGAAGCGGTCGCAGAATCCGCAATAGGCGCAGCCCGGACGCGAGATGCCGTCGGGATTCGTATAGGCCTGGCTGATGGTCGCGGAGGGATTGGGATAAGGGTGATAGCCCAGCGACTTCGCCGCCTGTTCGAATAGCGCCGAGGCATACGGCAACTTCATCGGAGGCGTGGGATATTCCTCGCTGCGCGGGCCCTCAAAGGGATTTCCGCCCTCGATTACCTTGCCTTTGATGTTTCCAGCTTTGCCGGAAACGCCCATCAGCTTATCGCCGCGTGTGTAATAGGGCTCGATATCCTTCCAGGTGAGCCCCCAATCGACGATGGCGTGATCTTCGGGTAGCTTTTTTGCGCCGTAGCGCTCGACCGTCTTCGTATACAGATCGAAAAGATCCTCGACGTACCGAGGGCAGACCGCGCCCCAATGCTCGCCGGCGCCGCCTGTGCCTGTGCCGGGCAAGAAATTGCCGAGCTGCCGGATGGGCACGCCGCGATCGCGCGTGTTGTAGCGCAGCGTGACGGTTTCCTGCGAATAATCCTGCATCATGCGAAAGCGCACATTGAACTCGAGCTCGTCCATGCCGCCCATGTAGTCGGCCAGCTTGCGCGCGCCGCCGCGCTCGAGCACGGCCACGGAAAGGGAAGTGCGCGAGCCGAGCTGCGACGCCATCAGCAAGCCAGACCATCCGCCGCCAATAATTACCGCGTCAACCTTTGGCAGATTCTTCATCGTTTATGCTCAGTAGCATGCGCTGTCATTCCTCGGGCCGCTTTTGCCCGAGGAATCTGCTTTTGGATTCGCCCGCAAAAGCAGATCCCTCGCTTCGCTCGGGATGACAACAAAAACAACTCTACGCGCTCGTCTTCTTTCGCTTCGGCTCGCTTTCGGTTTGCTCTTCGCTCGGTCGTACCGGCGTCGCCACCTGGCTCAGGCTCACCGGCTTCGGCCGGAACGCTTCGCCATTGTGCTTGTCGATGTCGTTGACGTTGCTCATGCGCGGGCCGGGGAAGCCGATCAGTTGCCAGCCCACCATATCCACGTTGCCGCCGTGGATGGGATCGCAGAACATCCCCTCAATGGTGTTACGGCGCAACAAGTTGAAAAAGACGGAATTTTCGATCTGCTTGAGCTTCTCGTCCTGCTGTGCGGGCGTGAGCGCGTCGAAGCCGGCGAGGTCCTTTAATCCTTGGCGATAAACATCGCGCGGCGCGCCTTTGCCCTGATAGCCGAATTCCGCCACGAGCCCGTCTTCGAATGGCTCGTGCGTGTAGCGGCGCGCGTCGCGTCCCCAGGGGCCGGCAAGCTGGCGGTCGATGAAGATGACCACGCCTGCTTCGTGCGCGCCCGGACCAGCATCGTCCGTCGGAAAAATGCGGGAGGCCGCGGCCGCTACGATAGCGGCTTCCGATTCGGTGAAAAAGCGCAGCGGGATGCGTACTCTGCCGGATTTGTCTGCTTTGGCTACTGCGGATTTATCTTGCGCAGAAAGGCGGGAGACATTGCGGTCCAGCGAATACACCAGCACTCCGCCTACGCTGGCCACGGAAAGAACCAGGAAATGACGGCGCCGCATGCGCCGGAGTCTACCACAACTCGCGCCCGGCCACGCAACGGCTAACTGCCGACGCTGCCGACGAACCTGCGCTGGCGTTTGAAGGCCGTGGCGCTACTCGTCATCCGAGGGAGTTTTATCCAATCGGAGTGCTGCCAGCGCTCGCACCCGAACCGGAAGTGTCTGCGCGGATCACGCCCGACTGATCGGTGAAGTACATATTTTGTCCGGTCGCACCCAAGGAGATGGGTGTTGCCGTAATTGAGTAAGACTGATTGGCTGCGCCGGCCGTGAACGAAAATATGTAGCCGCTCTTGATCCCGCTCGCCAGCACAGAGTCAATCAAGTCCGCGGACGTGGAACTGGGGGCAGCCAGTCCTTGACCGTTCCCGTTGCCGTTACCATTCCCGTTACCATTGCCGTTCCCATTACCGTTATTGCCGTGACCGCCCCCGCCAGCCACTACCGGCCCCAGATCCGTCAGACTTGTCGGAAATTGACCGTAGGTCGTGGAATAGGCGAGGCATGCCGTATTCATCGTGCGTAGGGACCCGACCGCCGAGGCCTGATTGGCGGCCATTTTCGACCGAACGAAGTTAGGAATGGCGAAGGCGGCGATAATCAGAATCACTGCAACAACGATCAGCAATTCAATGAGTGAGAAGCCCTTTTGTGTGCTGCGCATTATCCCCCAACCCCCATCTTTACTCTATACAGCGCCTTTTTAAGGCAGCGACGGAAATCACCGAGAGGTTGAATCTAGTTACTCTTCCGGAACAAATCTACTGATCAAGGGGACAGTTCATAGACGGGGGAATGATTACTGGCCATTTTCCGCCTCACTCTATTCAACTCAGCGGATTCTGGCGGTACTAAGCCCATTTGCTTTAGAGACTTAGAAGGAGGATGAATGGGAGTGTCAGGAACACGAACTCGTAGGAGCCAACTCTCAACTGAACTACCAGTCAAGGGCGCGCGGGGCATAGTCGCGGAAGGCGAGGCACAGGAATACTTAGGGGAATTGCCTCGGACGCAAGGGCTGGGTGCTCCGTTTTTGGCGCCGGGCGAACAACTCGGAATCGTACCGCCTTGCCCTACCCTAGCTCGTCGCGCCGCTTCCGGAGCACCCAGCCCGCTACTTGTTGCCCGAGGGGCCAAGCTAAAAGTTATGATGCCTGCGCGCTGCCCCCTGTCGCCTCTTCTCGATATACAAAGGTTTAGAAAGCGTTCCTCAAGTATGCTTTCAGTTGAAGTTGCGGGCTGCGCGGCAAATGGCTCGTCCGATGCTATTTCGACGCGCGCGAGCCCGCATTTCACACGACAGTCCAAATTGTCCTGAATGCCCAATCCTCGAATGCTGTTCACCGCCATGCGCAGCCGATAGAATTTGAGCATGACGACTCAGACCACATCTTTGGCGACCGACTACCGCAGCGCGTTTGCCGAATTCGAAGGCGTCGCATATCTGAACGCCTCCCTGCAAGGACCTATGCCACTGGTCGCAGTTCGTGAAGCAGTGGCCGCGCTCGAATGGAAAAAGCATCCCTATCGCGTGCCCGACAGCGCGTATTTCGATCTGCCCGATCGAATTCGGGATAAGGTCGCGCGCCTCGTCGGCGGACAACCCGAGGAAATTGCCGTGACCACGGGCACGAGTACGGGGCTCGCGGCGATTGCCGCGGGCATCGACTGGAAACCCGCCGATGAGGTCCTGGTCGGGCGCGGAGAGTTTCCCGCGCATTTTTCCACATGGCTTCGCTATGAGGAGGCCGGAAAACTTCGCGTGCGCGTGGTCGAGCCCAAAGGACGGTTCATTTCCGCTGATGACTATATCGAGGCGATCGGCCCGCAAACGCGCGTAATCTCGGCCAGCCTTGTGCGCTTCGATAACGGAACGCGGCTCGATTCAGCGCGCGTGGCGCGCGCTTGCGAAAAGTTCGGCACGGCGCTGGTGCTCGATCTTGCCCAATGCGCCGGAGCTATGAAGATCGATCTTCGCGAGCTCGGCGCTTCGATGGCTGTTTGCAGTGGGTACAAATGGCTTTTCGGCCCTTACGGCACCGGATTTTTCTGGGTGGCAAGCGAGTGGATGGAGCGGTTACCGCTAGGCGCGGTTAACTTCATGGCCCTGGAGGGTGCGCGGGAATTTCATGCCCTGCCCAGCGGCAATCTGCGTCTGGCGCCGGGCGCGCGTCGTTGGGATTCCGCGGAGCCCGCAAGCTTCACAAATCTCGCCGCTTTTGACTCGGCCCTCGATTTTGTTTTGCGCATCGGCGTGGATGCGGTTGAGCGCTATAACGACGCGCTCCTCGCCGAAATCATCGATGGCTTGCCGCGCACGAATTGTTCTCTCGCATCCCCGCCGGAACGCGCACGCCGAGGGCCGTATGTATGCGTTTCTGCCCGTGATCCCCGGGAGACTCAAGCTCTGTACGAAAAGCTGCGCGCGGCGCAAGTCTCGGTGAGCCTGCGGGAACACGCTCTGCGCGTCTCGCCCCACATCTACAACACACCCGAGGACATTTCGCGCTTCATGAAGATTTTGTCTGAATGAGACTACGCGTGAGCTTTTTCGCTCCGGCGCTTGTCATGCTGAGAGCCGATTTGTGCCCGAAGAATCTCTCCCGGCCGGCAACAGCGACGGACGTTTGTAGCTCAGGTCGTGGTGCGCCCGGGCGCGAAGCGCCACGCGGCTATATATAAAAGTCGCAGCCGAGACCTAAGGCTTCTCTGCGCGATAAGCCTCGGGTCTGGCCATACATCGGCCCGACCCGAGCTACAAAAACTGCGCTGGCGTGTCGTTTCGTTATTGTGCGAAACGCCACTTCCGCAGCGCATTCCCAACCGGGGGTAGCGGCCCTCCCATAAAATATAGCCATGCCGCGCGCCGTCAAATCTGTGCTGTCATTCGTTTTTAGCCTGGCGATCATGGTCGCCTTCATGTACCCGCGAATGGCGCCCATGATTCGTCAGTCACGTGCGATCAAAAAGGCACGGCCTTCAACACGGCCTGCGCCCCCCGCAGGGCAGGGAACCGCGCAATCAAGAGCGCAATCGGATCCGCTGGACCGCATCGTTTCCTTCGCAAGCGACGTCACGCTACGTAAAGACTCCACTCTCGAAGTACGCGAAGAGTTCGTGGCCCACAGCGAGGGCGATTACTTCCGCTACGGCATGGTCCGCGATCTCCCGATCGATTCCGAAGCGCGCTGGGACCGCCGCCTCGTCGGCGCGTATGCAAAAGACACCGGCATTCGCGTCAAAATTCTGGAAGTCAGCGAAGACGGCACGCCCGTCTCCTACGAGCAGGGCAGCGATTCCGCTTACGAACAGGTGCGCATTGTGCCGTGGCAGCCGCTCGCGCCCGGCGATCACCGCTTCGT
>Ga0307479_10001930_pt1 | contig 18938 bp, 16 predicted proteins | sample atmos_gasesECM4C_FD_203743 | JGI IMG/M metagenome (GOLD analysis project Ga0307479, IMG submission 203743) | Hardwood forest soil microbial communities from Morgan-Monroe State Forest, Indiana, United States - atmos_gasesECM4C_515 | ecosystem: Environmental > Terrestrial > Soil > Temperate... | reverse complement strand
CAACACGAGGACGGAACGAATGGCGCTCCAAACGCGCGTCAAGCTGTCAAAGAATGACGCCCAGAAACTTCAAGACCTCGATCACAGCACGCTGATTCGCATTTACCGCACGATGTATCTCTCGCGGCGTCTGGACGACCGCGAAATCCAGCTAAAGCGGCAAAACAAAACCTATTTTCAGATTTCGAGCGCGGGACACGAAGCGGTCTGCGCGGCGATGGGATTGTTTTTGCGTCCGCATGTGGACTGGTTGTTTCCGTATTACCGCGACCGGGCGCTGTGCCTGATGCTGGGGGTCACGCCGCTCGAGATGCTTCTGGCGGCCGTGGGCGCGAAAGACGATCCGAGTTCGGGCGGGAGGCAGATGCCGTCGCACTGGGGCCATCCCGGATTGAATATTGTCAGCAAGTCTTCCTGCACAGGGACGCAATTTCTGCAGGCGGCGGGGGCGGCCGAGGCGACTTTGTATTACCAAGGGCGGCCCAAGGCCCTGGCGCAAGCCAAGAAGGCTCCGCTAGGTGAGCATGTAGCACATAACTGCGACGAAATTGTGTACGTTTCCGGCGGGGATGGGGCGACCAGCGAAGGCGAATTCTGGGAGTCGCTGAACGCCGCATGCGGGAAGAAGCTGCCGCTCTTGTACCTGATCGAGGACAACGGCTACGCGATCTCCGTACCGGTTGAAGTGCAGACAGCGGGGGGCAGCATATCGAAGCTGCTGCACGGGTTTCCCGGGCTGCATGTAGCGGAATGTGACGGAACGGATCCGTTCGAGAGCTACGCGGCATGTAAAGAAGCAGTGCAATACTGCCGCGAACGCCGCGGGCCCGCTCTCGTCCACGCGCATGTAACGCGGCCGTATTCCCATTCGCTTTCGGACGACGAAAAACTGTACAAGGTGCCGGAAGAGCGCGAGGAAGAGGCGCGACGCGACCCGATCTCGAAGACGGCCCTACTGCTGGTGCGCCAAGGAATTCTGGACCAGAAGCAGATCGAGAGCCTGGAAGCGGAAGTAGACGAGGAAGTGCGCGCGGCTGCGGATCAGGCGCTCGCGGCCGAGCAGCCGGCGATCGATTCGATTCTGACCAATGTCTATTCGCCGGATATCGATCCGGCATCTGCGGCATTCGAGACTCAGCCGCACTTCCTTGGTGCTCCCAAAACCATGGTTGAGACAGTGGCGGCCACCCTTTTCGAGGAGATGGCACGGGACGAGCGCATCGTGGTGTTTGGGGAAGACGTGGCGGACGCCAGCCGCGAAGATAATTTGAAGCACGTGAAAGGGAAGGGCGGAGTTTTCAAGGCCACTTCGGGATTGCAGAGGAAATACGGCCACGACCGCGTCTTTAATTCGCCACTCGCGGAAGCGAGCATCGTGGGCCGCGCGATCGGCTTGGCGGCGCGGGGATTGAAGCCCGTCGCGGAGATCCAGTTTTTCGATTACATCTGGCCGGCAATGATGCAGATTCGTGACGAGCTTTGCCTGATGCGCTGGCGTTCCAATGGCGCCTTCAAGGCGCCGGTGGTGCTGCGCGTGCCAGTTGGCGGCTACTTGACCGGCGGCGGCGTGTACCACAGCCAAAGCGGGGAGTCGATTTTCACGCATTGCCCGGGCTTGCGCGTGGTCATGCCTTCGACTGCGCTGGATGTCGCCGGGATGCTGCGCACCGCGATTCGTTGTGATGACCCGGTGATGTTCCTGGAGCACAAGCACTTGTACCGCCAGCCGTACAACCGCTCGGAGAATCCCGGGCCGGACTTCACGATTCCGTTTGGCAAAGCGCGCGTGGTGAAGGAAGGCAGCCACCTGAGTATCATTACGTACGGCGCGCTGGTGCACCGCGCGGAAGTGGCCGCCGCGCGGCTCGAGCGCGAGGGCATGAACGTGGAAATCCTCGATTTGCGTTCGCTCTTGCCTTACGACTGGGAAGCGATCTGTGCGACGGTTTGCAAAACGCACCGCGTGATTGTGGCGTACGAAGACATGCGGAGTTGGGGCTACGGCGCGGAAATTGCCGCGCGCATCGCAGACGAATTGTTCGATGAATTGGACGCGCCGGTCAAGCGCGTGGCAGCCATGGACACGTTTTGCGCCTATCAGCCCAAGCTGGAAGACGAGATCTTGCCCCAGGTGGGCCATATCATTGCCGCGGTGAAAGAGCTCTTGGAGTACTGAGCACCTTTGGCTACATTCGACTTCTTTGGTTCCCAGGCGATGGCCTGGCCTGCTGCGCCTGGAACTTTTTCGAGTGCTCTAACGTAGTCCTAAGTAGGAACTCGATCAAAGCATGCCCTGTGGGGGTGATGCCATGATTTGCCCGAATTGTCAAAAAGAGATCGCCGTTGGCTCACGGTTTTGCTACAACTGCGGCGCCAAGCAAGCAGAATCCGGTCCGGTCGGTGCTGCTCCGCCGCAGCACAGGGCGGTGAAGCGGTTGGTGCGCTCGACGAATGACCGAAAAATCGCAGGCGTATGCGCGGGTGTGGCGGACTACTTCGACATGGATACAACTTTAGTGCGAGTGCTGTGGCTGCTGGCCACGCTGGTGCCCGGCCCCAACATCCTGGCGTACATTATTCTGTGGATTGCCGTCCCGGAAGGGAGGACGGGAGTGCCGGCAGCGTCTGCGCCAGCCGCCTCGTAGGGAGGCACCTTATTTTCCTGGTTTGGCGCTTGCCGCCCGCCAGTTTCCGCGACTCTCGAACAAGGGCTGGTCGAGCGAAAGCTTGCCGGCACCAACAGCGGCCAGCGCAAAGCACGCCGTCAGCAGCGCCAGCGGAAATTGGTACTCATTCACGGCCAGGTAACCCTTGCTGCTATGCACTTTCCAAATCGCCACGCCCATCTCAATGGCCAGCAGTAGAGCGGCCGGCCGCGCAAACAGTCCAAGCACCAGCGATATCCCGCCAAAAACTTCGAGGACGCCGGCGACATAGACAAAATATCCCGGGAGGCCATGCTCCACGAAGAAGCCTTGCATGGCGGCGCCATGCACGAGCTTGGGATAACCGTGGGAGAAAAAGATGATGGCCAGGGTGACGCGCAACGTCAGCAACGCAAACGGTTGAAGCGCGTTCAGCGATTTCATCGAAAGACCTCCCCGAACCATTTTTTCGCTGGCTTTCTCCGAAAGCTCCCCGCATTCTAGCAGAAACGCAACGTGTCCAGCGCTCGTCCGCGATGCCCGCACACTTTCGGGTACAATCTTTGAGCAATCCACGCAAGAGTTGTGGAGACTCATGGCATGAGCGTGAGGAAAGCCTTCGCGGTGGTCAGCGGTGATGGTGGTGGGGCCAGACTGAACGTGACACTGTGCTGGTCGCCGTCTGCGGTGCAGGCTATCGGCACACCCATCGGGGACAGCACATGAAGCGCAGGCTGTTGATCGCCGTGCCGCTGCTTGGCCTTGTGGCGTTTGCTGCTTGGATGGTTCGCCCGAGGCACGAATCATTGGGTGAAGCTTTCGTCAGCGACAATAGCGCTCCCATGCTAAGCGGCATCGCCCAGGTGCGACAGCAGGTGGGCACGCTGCACTACGGGGAGCGCGTCGAGGTCCTCAGCAAACGCAACGAATACGCGAAGGTGCGAAACGCCCTCGGGGCCGTGGGCTGGGTGGAAGTGCGCCTATTAATGGAGCCCAGGCTGTGGCAGCGCAGCATCAAACTGCTCGAGCAGGTGCGCGACATGCCCGTGCAGGCGCGCGGCCGCACCAAAGTGTCTACAAACTTGCGGGTGCTTCCCGGGCGCAGCGAGCCGCGCCTCTATCAATTCACGCGAAACGTTGCCGTTGAAATTGTGGGACGCGCGGCGGCCGATTGGGTGCAGGCCGCCGATGAGAAAGATACGGGCAGCGAGCCGCAGGAGACGAAGAAAGAAGAATGGTTTCTTGTTCGTGGCGTGGCCACGCGGCCACCGGGCGAAGCCTCACCGCGGACGGCGGAAACCACCACGACGCAACCGGGCGATCAAACGGTTCCCATTGCCGGATGGGTGGTGGCGCGGTTTATCGAGTTGGACTTGCCTGACGCCGTGCGTGAGGGCATGGCGTCTGCGAATCTGCGCCCGCTCGCGTGGTTCGAGCTGAATCGCGTACCGGATCCCTCCGGCGACAAGCCGCAATATCTTGTCGCTGCGGCGCGCGGCTCGGAGGGCCAGGTATGCGACTTCACGGCGCTGCGCGTGTACACCTGGTATGCCAAGAAAAGCCGCTACGAGACCGCATTTATCGACAATACTCTTTGCGGGCGGCTCCCCATCCGCCTGGACAAAGGGCCTAAAGGCGAGCCCGAATTTCGCTTCCGGGTCATGGATGGCGACAAAGAAGAGCGCGTGTATCGCCTGATACAAACGGTGGTGCGCCGTGTCCGGGAACCAAGTGAAGCCTCGGGCAAGCGCGTAGCTCTGAAACCTGCCAAACCCGCGCCAAATAGATGAGTGTGTGAAGAATCTTATGACTTTACTCGGGGGCGGCGTTTAAGCGGAGAAAAGTGAAAATGACCCTGCATATCAGCGAAGCGGAAGTGCGCGAAGTGCTCGACATGCCGCAGGCGATCCAGGCCGTCGAGGAAGTTTCGCGCAAGCAAGCCTCCGGCGAAGTGGTCGTGCATCCGCGGCGGCGCTTTGAATTTCCCGGCGGCGGTTTTTTCCATTACATGGCCGCGGCCGATTATTCGGCCGGATTTGTGGCTATGAAGCAGTACACCTTCGTGAACGGCAACCTGCAGTTTCTCGTTCCGCTTTACGAAATGGCCAGCGGCCGGCTGCTGGCGCTGATCGAGGCCGACTACATGGGGCAATTGCGCACGGGAGCGGCCTCGGGAGTGGCCACGAAATATCTCGCACGGGAAAATTCCCGTATCGCGGCGATCATCGGCACGGGGGGCCAGGCCAAGACACAGCTCGAAGCCGTCGGCTCGGTCCGCAAGCTGGAATCGGCCCGCGTCTATGGCCGGAGTGCCGGCAAACGCGAGAAGTTCTGCGCGGAAATGTCCGCGCGCCTGGGCATTCCAGTCGCCGCAAGCGCTTCCTCCGGTGAAGCCGTGCGCGGCGCCGACATCGTGTGCACAGCGACGACCTCATCGCAACCGGTGCTCTTCGGGGCGGACCTCTCGCCGGCAACGCATATCAACGCCATCGGCGCCAACCACGCTCACAAACGCGAGCTGGACGATGACGCGGTGGCCAGCGCCGACGTTATCGTCGTGGATTCCGTCGAGCAATCGCGCCAGGAAGCGGGCGACCTGATCCTCGCGTTTCACGGCGACGAAATCTGTTGGACTGGAGTTAGGAAGCTCTCCGACGTAGTTGCCGGAAAGATCAGCGGGCGCACCAGCAATGCGGAGGTCACGTTGTTCAAGTCCAATGGGATCGCCTCGTGGGACCTGGCGGCGGCGATGAAAGTGTACGCCACGGCGCGCGACAAAAAGCTGGGCAGAGAACTGCCACTGTGGGACGCGCATGCTCCGGGTTAGCCGCTAAGTCCTCCAATAAAAGCCGCGTCGCCGAGCCGACACAGGAAGAGATTTCAGGGAACCGATGCTGTCGCCGAGCATTACGACGCGGGCGGTGGCAGCCGCTTACACCCGGTCGTGACTAGTCGCTGAGCCTTGTATATAATCGCCTGTAAACAAGGGGTGTCTGGACCTCGTCCCCTGGCCAGCCGAGGAACACCGAGTGAATTTCGAGTTCAACGACAAGACAAAAGAACTGCAAAGCCGGCTGCTGGCGTTCATGGATGAACACATATATCCGAATGAGCAGCGCCATCATGAGGAGACAGAGCGCAACCGGTGGCAGCCAACGCGGATTATCGAGGAGCTTAAACCGAGGGCCCGCGCCGCGGGATTGTGGAATCTATTCTTGCCGAATGATGAAAATGGCGCGGGGCTGACGAATTTCGAGTACGCACCTTTGTGCGAAATCATGGGCCGGAGCTCGATGGCCCCGGAAGTTTTCAATTGTTCCGCGCCTGATACGGGGAACATGGAGGTGCTGGCGCGTTACGGGACGCCGGAACAAAAAGATCGTTGGCTGAAGCCGCTGCTGGCTGGAGAAATTCGTTCTTGTTTTGCGATGACGGAGCCGAACGTGGCGTCGTCGGATGCTACCAATATCAGCGCGAGGATCGTTCGCGAGGGGAACGAATACCTGATTAACGGCCGGAAATGGTGGTCGTCCGGCGCCGGCGATCCGCGGTGCAAGGTTGCCATCTTTATGGGGAAGACGGATCCAAGCGCGCTGGTGCACAAGCAGCAATCGATGATTCTGGTGCCCATGGATGCGCCCGGTGTGAAAATCGTGCGATTACTGTCCGTGTTCGGCTACGACCATGCGCCGCATGGGCACGCGGAAGTCGCATTTGAGGACGTGCGCGTGCCGGCATCGAATTTATTGCTCGGCGAAGGGCGCGGATTTGAGATCGCACAGGGACGACTAGGGCCGGGGCGGATTCATCACTGCATGCGATGCATTGGTGTGGCCGAGCGGGCGCTGGAATTGATGTGCAAGCGCGTGCTGTCGCGCGTGGCGTTCGGCAAGCCGCTCGCGGAGCAGGGGACGATTCGCGCGGACATCGCACAATCGCGCATGGAGATCGACCAGGCCCGGCTGCTCACGCTCAAGGCTGCCTACATGATGGACACGGTTGGAAATAAGGCCGCGCGAACCGAAATCGCAATGATCAAGGTCGTCGCGCCGAACGTCACCCTGCGCGTGCTGGACCGCGCGATTCAGGCACACGGTGGCGCGGGCGTTTCGCAAGATACCTTTCTTGCCGGTGCGTGGGCCAACGTGCGGACATTGCGATTGGCTGACGGACCGGACGAAGTACACACAGAATCGATCTCGAAGTGGGAGCTTGCAAAATGGAACAAGCCCAAGGCGCAATCCACCACGCGCTGAGCAGCGACCCATCTTAAGTTTTCAACGCGATCTTATTCTGCCGACGGAAGGCGCTCATGCGTTTGCTTGTGCTTGAGACACCCGATGCATTGAAAGAGTACGTTGGAAAAGAAATTGGTGTGAGCGAATGGATGGTCGTTGCGCAGGAGCGAATCAACCAGTTCGCGGAGGCGACCGAAGACCGGCAATGGATTCACGTCAATCCTGAGCGTGCGAAAAAGGAGTCGCCATTTCGTGGAACGATCGCACACGGATTCCTCACCCTCTCCTTGATCAGCCGCCTCGCGAAGGACGTCCTACGAATTAGCAGCGGCACGCGGCTGACCATCAATTACGGATTGAATCGTGTGCGATTTCCCTCGCCAGTCCGCGAGGGCGCGAGGATTCGCGCCCGTTTTAGTTTGCTGAGCTTTCAGGATCGCGGAGAGGCGTTGGAGGCGGTGCTCGGTAGCTCTGTCGAATGCGAAGGGAATGACAAGCCGTGCTGCGTGGCGGAGTGGATTGTGCGGTACTACAAGTGAGTTTGGGCCACAAGGCGGCTTAAGTTTTGCCGCGCGCGTGCTGAAAAAACAGCGGGGGGCTAGATTCTCCCAGATTGCGCGCTTTGCCAGGAGGAGCGCAACAGGGTGCGGACTACTTCCGGCATGGTGGCGAAACGCGGATCTTTTGTCAACCCGATGTGGTAGCGGTAGTAAATCTGCTGCACGATGACCGCAATCTTGAAGCGCGCAAAGACCACATAGAAAACCATATTGGAAACATCGTGGCCCGAAGCGCGAGCGTACCGTTCCACAAGCTCATCGCGCGTCATACTGCCGGGATAATTGGTAGGTCCCCAGCGAAGTTTTTGCAGATCATCCGAGTCACCCGGCTCCACCCAATAGGCCAGGGCAGTTGCTAAGTCGCTCAGCGGGTCGCCGAGCGTGCACATTTCCCAGTCCAAGACGCCAACGATTTTGGTGAGATCCCCAGGATCGAGAATTATGTTGTCAAACTTGTAGTCATTGTGGATGAGAGACGCGTGACTCGATGATGGCATGTTCGGCGGCAGCCACTCGGAGATTTGTGCGACTTCCGGAAGGTCGTGGGTCTTTGAGCCATGGTAGCGTTCAATCCATCCGTGAACCTGGCGTTCCAGGTAGCCCTGGGGCTTGCCGAGATCGGCAAGGCCGATGGAGGCGAAATCGATGCTGTGGAGACGCGCGAGATTGTCGATAAATGATTGGCAGAGTTTGCCGGCCGTTGCGTGCGTAAACGCGAGACTCGGCGGTGGATCGCGGCGGAGAATGATTCCGTTCATCGGCTCCATTAGATAAAACGGAGCCCCTAGGATGGAGCTATCGTCGCAGTAGAGGACAGCCTTGGGCGCAAGGGCGTACGCGGCATGAAGCTTGGACAGAACGTGAAACTCGCGTCCCATATCGTGCGCGGACTTGACCTTGCTGCCAAAAGGCGGGCGGCGCAGGACCATTTGCCGGCCGCCGAGTCGCACCGAATAGGTGAGATTCGAGTGGCCGCTGGGGAATTGCGTGACACCGAAGTGTGCTCCTTCACCAGGAAAATGGCTTCGCAGGAAAGGCTCCAGTTTGGCGAGGTCGAGTTCTTCACCGGCGCGAATGTCTGTCGGTTTGTCACGAAAGTCCTGCATACGCTCCTATTGCCGCATGGCTACCGGTAAGTCACAAGTGGTTCGCCGTCCAGATGGGGAAGCGAGTTAAAAGAACTCAGCATAAAGCGGCTGCCCGAAAACAAGAACTCGGTAAACGAACAGTTGCGCTGCATCCAGGCGATTTCCAGCGTGTCCAGCGCGGAGAGATGTAAGGCGCGCTGCACGACTACGCTGATGGGACCGCCGGAAGTAAAAATCACGCCGGTTTCTCCCCTCGCTGCATTGGCAAGATAGTTTGACAAACCACGATTGACGCGGTCACAGAAATCTTGCCAGGATTCAACATTTTTCGGCTTGATTTCTTCCCTGACCCACAAGGAGATTACGGCTTGGAAGAGGCGTTGAAAAGTAGCGCGTTTCGCGGCGTCCGTGCCGGCCTTCTGCATGGCATCATGCAAGTCGCGGACTTTAGGGTTGTTTACAAGCAGTTGGGGAAGGCTTTCAGACAGCACAACTTCTCCCGGAAACTCATCGAACTCCTCTATGATGAATGAAGCGGGGAAGACAAGGTTTGCTTTTCGATACGCTTCGGCAACGAGTTGCGCGGTGTGCCGATGGCGAAGGGCCGGTCCGGTGCAGACACGGTCAAGGACGACATGGTGCTGAGCCCAATATTCTCCAAGCAAGTGTGCCTGTGTTTCTCCCAGCGCGGAGAGCTGGTCGTAGTTTTGCGAAAGAAACGAAGCCTGTGCGTGGCGAACTAAAGATAGACGAGCCATCTCTCACCTTAAGCCTGAATTCCGATGTTCAGAAAGCAGATCCCTCCGCTCCGGCGAAGCGCACGGAGCGCACAACCCGCGCCTCATGCAGCCTAGGACCGCTGCTTGCGGGTCGGGATGACACTTGGATGGCAGTTCGTACGCACAAATCCTAGAGAGTCCGATGTATTTCCGAAATGCCGGCGAATCAAGCGGTGGCACGCTGCTCTTTATTGTAATCGGCGAAGGTCTTTCCTTGTTCTGCCAGCTGTTTCAATAGCGGTGCGGGCTCCCAGAGCTCGCCGTGTTGCTGGTGAAATTCGAGAATGCGTTCGTAAACCTTCTTGAGGCCAACTGCGTCCGCGTACCACATCGGGCCGCCACGATAGGGGGGAAAGCCGTATCCGTTGATGTAAATGATGTCGATATCTCCGGCACGGAGAGCGAGGCCCTCCTCAAGGATTCGCGCGCCTTCGTTCACGAGGGCATAGACGCAGCGGTCCACGATTTCCTCGCGCTCAATCTTCCGCTGCGGTATTCCAGCCTCCGCAGCCCACCTTTTCACGAGCGTGCCAACTTCCTGATCGGGGATGGCGCGGCGGTTCTCGTCATACTTATACCAGCCGGCTCCGGTTTTTTGCCCGTAGCGCCCCAGTTCGCAAAGTCGGTCGCCCGCAAAGGCTTGCCGAATGCCCGGTTTTTCAAGGTGACGGTACTCCTTGCGAATGCGCCAGCCAACGTCGAGCCCCGCGAGATCTCCCACCGCCAGCGGTCCCATAGCCATTCCGAAGTCGTAAAGCGCACTGTCTACGGCTTCAACGCTCGCGCCCTCTTCCAAAAGGAAGACAGATTCCCGAACGTAGGGATGAAACATGCGGTTGCCAACGAAGCCGCGGCAATTGCCGACCAGCACGCCGACTTTGCCGAGCTTTTTCGAAAGCTGCATGCACGTGGCGATCACTTCCTTGCTCGTTGCTTTGCCGCGGACGATTTCCAAAAGGCGCATCACGTTCGCTGGGCTGAAGAAATGTGTTCCGATGACGGATTGTGGCCGGGCCGTAGCGGAGGCAATCTCATCGATGCTGAGCGTGGAAGTGTTGCTGGCGAGGATGGCGCCGCGCTTGCAAATTTTATCGAACTGCGCGAAGACTTCTTTTTTCAGCGCCATGCCCTCAAAGACCGCTTCGATCACAAGATCCACGCTCGCAAAGCCGTCCAAACTAAGAGTTGGCTGGATGAGCGTGAGGCGCTCGTCCACAAATTGCTGCGTAAAGCGGCCGCGTTTGACGGAATTTGCGTAGTTCTTTTGGATATTGGCAAGCCCGCGATCGAGAGCGGCTTGATCTGCCTCCTTGACCAGGACTGGAATGCCGGCGTTGGCGAGCACCATAGCAATTCCGCCGCCCATCGTGCCGGCGCCAAGCACGCCGGCGGTTTTGACGGGAATCAGCGGAGTGTCTTTGGGGACGTCCGGGATCTTCGCGACTTCGCGCTCAGCGAAGAAAACGTGCATGAGAGCCTTGGCTTGGGACGAGACGAGACACTCGACGAAAAGTTTCTGCTCCAAACGACAGCCTTCGTCGAACGAAAGCTTTGTTGCAGCCTCCACCGCATCGATAGCTGCCAGTGGGGCCATCAGGCCACGTTGTTTCCTGCGAGCAGTTTCGCGGGCAGCAGTAAAGATAGGAGCGTTCTGCTCGGGTGTGCCGAGCTTGCTATTGCGTTCCCGTGTTTTCGGAATACGCTTTCCCGCGATTTCTTGAGCGAAGGCAATTGCGCCGGTCAGCAGGTCGCCATCGACGAGCTTGTCGATAACGCCGAGTTGGAAAGCCTCCTCCGCGCTGATCGGATTGCCTTCGCAGCACATCTCGACGGCCTTGGCGACGCCCGCGAGGCGAGGCAGCCGCTGCGTTCCGGCGGCACCGGGGATAATGCCCAACTTTACTTCCGGCTGACCGACTTTCGCGCTGCGAACCGCAGCCCGGTAATGGCCCGCCATCGCAACTTCCATGCCGCCGCCCAGCGCTGTGCCGTGAATGGCCACGACAACAGGCTTGCCGCAATCTTCGATTTTCAAGAGCAAGGGAAGCAGACCCGCCCCGCGGGGCTTTCCCCACGCCATTTTCCCGAGCTCTTTGATATCCGCGCCGGCAATGAAAGTATTGCCGCCTCCGATCAGCACGGCGGCTTTCAACTCGCCGTCTTTCTGCAATTCGTCGATAGCTTCGGAAATTCCTTCGGGGACACCTGGACTCAACGCGTTTACCGGCGGATTGTTGATGGTGATGACGCCGACGTTTCCGGACTTTGAGAACTGAACGAGATCGCCCATGAAGCTAGCCTCCGGACTGGCCTTAATTTAACTACTTCCTAACTATTCAGCGCTGAATAGTCTAAATTAGACTAGTCAGCACTGACTACTCTAAGCCTTCTGCGCGGAGACCGCCTCCGCATCGATGGCTAGGCGCGCCAGCCGCTCCCGGTGAAAAGTTGCGTCGCCAAAGGCGGTCTCGGAAGCTTTCGCGCGCCGGTAATAGAGATGCAGGTCATTCTCCCAGGTGAAGCCCATCCCGCCATGAACCTGGATGCCTCGATTGCCAACTGTGCGGCTGGCGTCGCTCGTATAGAGCTTGGCGATGGATACCGCGGCAGCGGCATCCGGCGCGTGCTGCTGAAGCGCCCAAGCGGCGTAGTAAACCGCGGAACGGGAGCTTTCGGTTTCGAGGTACATGTCCGCGCACTGGTGTTGGACCGCTTGAAAGATGCCGATAGGCTTGCCGAACTGTTTCCGCGTTTTCGCGTATTCCACAGTGATGTCGAGCGTGCGCTGCATTCCGCCAACCATTTCGGCAGCGAGAGCCGTTGTCGCAATGTCGAGGGCTCTCGACGAGTTGGCCGTTTCGCCGAGTTTTTCCGCGGGCGCGTCGTCAAACTGCACGGAATAGAGTTTGCGCGTGAGATCCATGCCGAGCATCGGCTGAATGCGGATTCCTGGCGCCTTTGCATCAACAAGAAAAACACCGTTTTGTGCGACAACGATGATCCAATGGGCGGCGGCAGCGTCAGACACAAACCGTTTCTCGCCTCTAAGTTTTCCGTTAACAGCCGTCAGGCGCACATCATTCGGGTCCCAACTTCCACCCACCTCCAGGAAGGCGACGGTCGAGCGCGCTTCGCCGCGGCAGATTGGCCCCAGGTACTTCTTCTTCTGGTCTCGGCTGGCAAGCGAATCCAAAACGCTTCCGGCCAGTACTACGGTAGAAAAGAAGGGGCCTGGAACAAGCGCGCGGCCCGCCTCCTCCATCAACAAGATAAGCTCGACGACGCCAAATCCGACTCCGCCGAATTCTTCCGGAAAAATGATGCCGGTGTAACCCTGCTCGGCAAGCTTAACCCACAACTTCGCGTCAAATCCGGTGTCCGTTTCCATCAGACGTCGGACTTCTGCGATGGGGCATTCGCCGGCGAAGAATTTGCGGGCGCTGCCTCGCAGGAACTCCTGACTCTCGTTCAATCCGAATTGCATCGCCTTATCCTTAGTAGCTTCGCGGCAAACCGAGAACGAAGTGCCCGATGATGTTGCGTTGCACTTCGGACGTGCCCGCTTCGATCGTATTTCCGCGCGAGCGCAGGTAACCGTAGGACCAAATGCCTTCGTCCACTGCGTGGCTGTCACCGCTTAGCAACTGGCCATAGGAGCCAAGCATCTCTTGTGCGAGCTGCTGCAGCCGCTGGTTGAGCTCGCTCCAAAAGAGCTTCTGAATCGATCCTTCAGGGCCTGGTGCACCGGTAGCCGTGATGCGGCTGAAGGCCCGCAACTGGTTTAACCGCATGATTTCGACTTCGGCACAGCATTGAGCGAGTTTTTGGCGCAGGATGGGGTCCTCAGCCGCGGGCCGGCCATTTCGCTGAATCGTGCGAGAGAGTTCGATGAGCCGGTTGACGTTGCGCTTAAAGATGGGCAGAAGGCGCGCGCCATAAGCCCCTCTTTCGTGCATCAGAGTGCTGATAGCCACGTTCCAACCGTCATTGACTTTGCCAAGGACGTTTCGCTCCGGAACACGCACGTCGCGGAAAAAGATTTCGTTGAATTCGCTCTCACCAGTCATCTGGCGCAACGGGCGAACCTCGACACCAGGCGACTTCATATCTACCAGCAAGACCGTGAGACCTTTGTGTTTAGCAACAGCGGGATCGGTGCGCACCACCAGTTCGCACCAGTCTCCTACCCAGCCGTAGCTGGTCCACACTTTCTGCCCGTTCACGACGTAGTGTCCATCCACTAGCCGCGCTTCGGTTTGCAAGGCGGCAAGGTCGGAGCCGGCGTTGGGCTCCGAGAATCCCTGGCACCAAATCTCTTCGGCGCTGAGAATCTTAGGAATGAACCGCTTCTTTTGCGCATCCGTACCGTAAGCAATGATCGTCGGCCCGATCAAACCGAGGCCAAGATTGTTGGCCATAGGCGGAGCTTCAGCTCCCGCCATCTCTTCCCAAAAAATTGCCAGCTGCATCAAGGTGGCGCTGCGGCCGCCATATTCTTTTGGCCAGGAAACGGCAGCCCAGCCGCCTTCATAGAGTTTTCGTTGCCACGCTCTCAAGTACGGGAAAGATTCTTCCAGCGGCTTTCCCCGCCATTCGTTCCAATCCTTCGGAACGTTTTTCTTCAGCCATGCGCGGAACTCATCGCGAAATGCGACTTCGTCAGGTGTGAGATTCAGGTCCATTTCTTTTTCTTCTCGCTTACGGAAAGACTGCCATCACTTTTTGTGCGACGGGCGCTCTGCGCCCCGCGCCGCGGAGACGACTTTCGGCCCCTCGACTGTTTTTTTCTCTTCTTGCGTTGCAAACTCAGAACGAATCGTATCCCTACCCTGCCAGTACTTTTTGCGCAAATCTCTCTTGAGGACCTTTCCCGTGCCGGTTCGCGGCAGGCTTTCCAGATATTCAATAGAACGCGGGCATTTGTAATGGGCAAGCCGCGCGCGGCAATGCTCGATCAGTTCGCTCGCACCCGCTTGCATCCCTGGTTTCAGCACTACCAATGCCTCGGGCACTTCGCCCCAGACCTGATCCGGTACGGGTATGATCGCTACTTCAAGAACGGCCGGATGTGAGAGAAGAATCTTTTCCACCTCGAGCGAAGAAATGTTCTCGCCGCCGCTCACGATGATGTCCTTCTTGCGATCGACAATGAGAATGTAGCCTTCTTCATTCCAGGTAGCCATGTCACCGGTATGGAACCACCCACCACGCAACGCTTCTGCAGTGGCCGCAGGCTGTTGCCAATAACCTTCCAGGACACCGTCGCTACGGGCGACGATTTCCCCCACAGACAGTCCGTCACGCGCCACATCCTGGTCATTTTCGTCGACAACGCGCAGTTCCACGCCGGGAATGGGGTAACCAGTCATCGCTTGCCCGGCAAACCGCTGATCGCCTTCCCAACTGAGTCCCGGCTTCATAGGGGAGATGGTCAACACCGGCGCGGTTTCCGTCAGACCGTATCCTGAGAAGCAGGTGCAGCCAAGTCTTTCTTCCACTTCACGAACCAAAGTTGGGGACGAAGCGGCGCCGCCAAGGCTTATTCGCTTGAGGCTGCTTAGGTCATATTTTTGGCGCTCGGGACAATTCACTAAGGCCGTGGCCATGGCGGGCACCAGACTGCAATAATTGACGCGCTCTGCTTCGATGAGCCGGAAGACTTCCGGAGGGTCGAATTTCTGCATCATGACGTGTTTGCCGCCGAGCAGCGTCAGGAAGTGGGCAACGCCCCATCCGTTAGCGTGGAACAGCGGAATAGTGTGAAGTTCCACCGATTCGTTGTCGGTGTGCATGGCCAAGCCGGCGTTGAGAGCGTGCAAGTAGATGTTTCGGTGGGTCAGCATCACGCCTTTGGGTTCAGCGCTGGTTCCGCTGGTATAAAAGAGTTCTGCGAGAGAGTTCTCGTCCACCTGCATGATGTCTGCGCGATGCGCAGGAGCGCCGGAGAGGAGCGCCTCATAGTTTTGAGCTGACAGCCAGTCCGCTTGAGCGCCGGCGTCGAGAGAAAAGAAGGCTTTGACGGTGCTGAGCTTGGACCGGAAAGATTCACATAGTCCGAGGAAGCAACTCTGCAGGAACAGCACGCTCGCGCCCGAATCATTCAGGATGTAGGCTAGCTCCCGAGCCGCCAATCGTATATTCAGCGGCAATAAGACGGCACCTGCTTCGACCACGCCATAATAGGCTTCCAACAGGCGATGGCAGTTCATGCTTAGAAACGCTACACGGTCGCCCGCCCGCACACCGGCTTTTCGCAGAGCGCCTGCAAGCCTGCCTGCACGTTCGGCGAATTGGGCGTAAGTGAACCGCTCCTTTCCGCACACCACCGCGGTCCGGTGCGGGAACTGCTGCTCGGCGTAGCGAAGAAAACGAATCGGTGTCAGAGGAATGTTCATCGTTCTAATGTGCCTAGACTACGCCGTTTGCCCTCCATCGACGACCAGCACGTGCCCGGTCACGAAATCGGACGCGCCGGAGGCAAGGAATACGGCCGCTCCCTTCAAATCGTGATTGCTGCCGAAGCGTCCCAAAGGAATTTTCTTCAAGAACGTATCTTTGTTCCGCTCCATGACCACTTCGGACATGTGCGTGGGGAACCAGCCCGGAGCAATGGCATTGACCTGAATGTTGTGAATCCCCCATTTACAAGCGAGATCCTTGGTGAAGGCGATGACTCCGCCCTTGCTGGCGTGATACCCGATGGCCTGAAATTCCGGCGGCGCACCGCGAATCCCGGCAACCGACGCAATATTGATGATTTTACCCCGGCGCTGCGGCACCATGAATTTTCCGGCGGCCTGCGAGAAGAGAAATGTGCCGGTTAAATTCGTCTCGATGACCTTGTTCCAATGCTCTAGCCGCATTTCTTCCACGGGAGCGCCCCAGGAAGTGCCCGCATTGTTGATAAGAATGTCGATGCCCCCGAACTGAGATACCGTCTGCTGGACCACATCGCGAACGTTATCCGGATTCTTGACGTCGCAGGCAAGAGCCAGCGTTTTCGCTCCAAGCTGTTTTAATTCTTCTGCCGCTTGCTCGCAGCGCTCCTTTTTTCGGGCGCAAAGGGTCAGGTTGGCCCCCATCTCCGCCAGACCTTCAGCCATTTGACGGCCCAGCCCGATAGAGCCTCCGGTGACAATGGCCACGAGTCCGGAAAGATCGAAGAGCTTCTTGGTATTCACCCAGATAACCTTGAACCGATGAAAGTTCTCTGTTCAAAAACTTGAAAGTATCTCAAGAACAGTCTGCCGGCGGACACGCGAAGGTGCGGCCGCATCAGGAATCAAAAAATCAGCAGCACGGTTCTTGCTCAGGGCAGAGTATGCCTAGCGATCGCGGCATCGGTCTCCGGATTCACATTCTTCTGCATCCCCATTAAACGGGCGAAGATAACGGGTCGGCTTGAAATTTACAAATCCCGGAGGAACGAAGTCGATTTGGCCAGGAGTAACGGGATCGGGAAAAATGTTGAAGTTGGGGCCTAGGGCGCTCGCAGCAGCGTTCAAGTTGGAAGCATCCACATCAGGCCATTGCCCAGACTTCAAGCGCGCCAGCAAGGCTTGCACGGCCGCGATGGTTTCCGCCGGAGTAAAAGCGCAATGCCCAGCGCGAGAGACGAAGGTACGGCGAAGCAGCTTGCCGTTGCCGGCTTCATCGACGACGCTCCTGTAGGCGGATTCGTTTTGCACGACGACGAGGCCATCGCCGGTGGTGTGCAGCGTGAGAACCGGAATATGGATTTCGCCGTTATAGGTGATGTTCTTTTCGAGGTACTCAATCGCGTGGCGATTGGGGTCGATCCTTGCGGTATCCTCAAGAGTATCAAGATCGGCATCGAGGCTGAGACCGGCTTGTTGATAGAGGGCAACCACCTCATCGCGATCGGCGGAACGTTCCAGTTGACGACGGTAGTTGACGCCCGTATTCCATGAAACATTACCGCCTGCACGGAATTCCAACTCCGCGCGAAGCGCGAAAGCAAAGGGGAAGTCGACCAGTTGCGCCCAGAGGAACTGGTTGGCCTGCTGACCCGCAAAATCGTTGGCCGCCGGCTCAGGGGAGAGAGGAAGGAACCATCCGGGCGTGTCCCCAAGCGCAGAGGTTAGGGCCAGGCGCGCGCGGCCTTGGGGTGTTTGGGCGGCCGCGGCGAGAATCGTTTCTGCCAGGCCGAGGTTGCCGGTTGGGTCAGTGATATTGACGAGCTGCAGTCGGCTGTCGCCGAGAAGAGTCTTAAAGGCGAATGCAGAATCGAGTGCGGTATTCCACGTGGCAACGCCACCCGAGAGAACTCCGCACATGGGGAGAGCTGCGTCAAAACGGTCCGGGTAGCGCTGAATCAATCCCGCGGTGATCATGCCGCCGAGAGAATGTCCCCAGGCGATGGTTTGGTTCGGGGTCCCCACCATTTTCTTGAAAACATCGAGCACGGCGATTTGATCAGGCAAAGCTTGCTCGATGGCCCATCCGGTTGTGGCATACGAAGAGCCGGCAAGGGCGAATCCACTGGAAAGCATGAAAACGCGAGTCGCCGGGTCACCGACATCCTGTGCCGGATTCTTGCTTCCGGGCACTACGTAACCGTGGCTGTAGAGAAACAGAATGCCATTCCAATTGGGTGGAACCTCAATGAGATAGGTGGCGCCGTCAGGAAGCATTCCGGTTTGCGTGGTCAGCCCTTGCGCCCGAGCACCGCCGAAAGACAAAAACAAAACTGCCGTCCCCACGAGCACAACTCGCATAATCTTCAGCCGCATATCTCTTTCCTCCCTTGGTTTCTTCGACCTTCCGCGAACAAGCGATTCATTTTCACTTCATCCAACGATAATTTGGACAAAGGGGACGGTGTCCCGGCCGGCGGGGACATCGCCGGCAAATCAGTTAATCAGCCTTCAGAAAGTGAGCCGCAAACCCAACTGAATTTCACGCTTGGGGAACGCCGATGTAAAAGCCAGCGGCGTGCTGGGAGTGGCATGCGTTCCGTCGGGCAGCAAAGTTCCCGGCCTAAAGCCGTGCACGACAAAACTGGTGTTGCCGGTTGGGCAAGTGCCTGCCACCGCGCATGGTGATAGCCCCGTTTGGATGCCGAAAAGCGGGCTCACTTCATTATTTACGCTGGCATAATTGGTGTGGTTGGCGATGTTGAATCCCTCGGCGGTAAGTTGCAGAGTGGTCTTTTCGCGCAGTTTGTGCTGCCAAGTGAGCCGCATGTCAAAGTTGGTGTAGTCCGGCCCCAAGCCGGTGTCCCGGCCAGCGCCAAGAGGCCGTTCATTGGTGGTGTGATTGTTGCCATTTACTTCGGTCCCGGCGAGCAGGTTGAAAGGATGCCCGCTGTTGTACGTGAAGATAGGTGCTAGCTGGAAGCCGGACAAGATTGGACTCTTCCAGGGGCTCTCGATTACGCCGGCAATGACAACCTTGTGGCGTTGGTCGAATTCAGAAAGCCCGCGGTCGAGCCCCAGATTCGTGGGGTCTTGCGGCCCGTAGTCGCTGTTGAAATCGGTGCCGGTATCGAATCCTTTGCTGAACGTATAGTTCCCAAGAAGAGTGAAGTGGTTGCTGAAGTTCTTCTTGATTTCCAAAATCCCCGCCTGGTAAACAGCACTGGATGCTGACGTGTACTGATTGTTTT